>Ga0209039_10000088_pt1 | contig 79418 bp, 75 predicted proteins | sample BogFormECP12_OM1_FD_188238 | JGI IMG/M metagenome (GOLD analysis project Ga0209039, IMG submission 188238) | Bog forest soil microbial communities from Calvert Island, British Columbia, Canada - ECP12_OM1 (SPAdes) (version 2) | ecosystem: Environmental > Aquatic > Freshwater > Wetlands > Bog ... | reverse complement strand
CTAATGAAGCCGATTTGTTGGGTATCATCAAGCGTAAACGCCGTCTAAAACCATCCTTGACAGGTGGACCAATCCCTTAACTTGTGACCAATGCGCTTAGGTGGAAGATTTTTTATGTGCAACCGAATTGCAGCAGCAAGCGGTATTCGACCAGCGCCTTGGAGTTTTCCCCATCTTGGCTTTTCGACGAATTTGTATATAATGTATAATATATAAGACTCAGGACCCCATTCGATAAATCGATGATTAATCCCGAGGAGATCCGTGAAGGCCTGGATGCCTTTCAGCACCGGCCGCTGAAAGAGGCCATATTTGAATTCCTTCACGTTCGCATCATCGCCGGCCGGTTTGAACCGGGAAAATGGCTCCGCCAGGAAGAGATTGCCTCACAGTTGGGCGTCAGCCAAACCCCGGTCCGGGAAGCTCTCGACCTGCTGGTCTCTTCCGGGCTGGCCGAGCGCGAGGCTTATCGCGGGGTGCGCGTCCTGCAGCTCAGCCTGGAGGAGATCATCGATGCCTACGCCCTGCGCCTGCTTCTGGAGGGGAGTGCCGCACGGGTTGCCGCGCTGAACCGCACCCCTGAGCAGGTGGTGGAACTTCACCGCCTCGTGGAAGCGATGAAGCCGCTGACCACCTTAAACGATATGTCCGCCCAACGCCAGCTGAACCGGGAATTCCACCTGCTGGTGGCGACCGCCAGCGGCAACCTCCAGCTAACCCGCCTGTGCGAGATGGCTGCCAATAAGTTCCCTGACTGGATGCTTTACGAATACATGTTTCGTCATCCCGAACTGCTCCAATCCAGCCTGGAAAACGAATATACGGAACATCAAGCCATCGCGGCCGCCATCGCGGCCCAGGATCCCGATCTGGCCTTACGGTGTGTCACCCGTCATATTCAGAAACGCCGGTCTGAGCTGGTGACCTATTTAGGCGTTCCAGCGGACCTGTTGGACAAGAAAGCTCAGCAACTGAATCCTTTCCTGGCAGGCATGTAACCCCTTCTCTTTTTTTCAACCTTTTAATTTCACAAAGGAGATCGCAATGTCAAACGAGCTGTTTCAGAAAATGGCCCAGAGTATCATCGATGGCGATTCGGATGCGGCAGTAGCCCTGGCCGAGCAATCTGTCTCCTCCGGCCTGGATCCATTGCAGGCAATTTCGGAAGGGTTCGTGGTGGGTGTCAACAAAGTCGGTGAGAGTTTTGCCGCCGGCCAGGCTTTCCTGCCGGAACTCGTGATGGCGGGCGAGGCCATGAAGGCGGCGGTTGCCACGCTTGAGCCTGAGATGAAAAAGCGAGGCAGCGAGCGCATCATGCTCGGCAAGGTCGTCCTGGCCACGGTCGAAGGCGATATCCACGAGATCGGCAAGTCGCTGGTCGGGACGATGCTTTCCGCTTCCGGCTTCCAGGTTTTTGACCTCGGGGTGGATGTCCCAACCGCAAAGATCATCGCCAAGGTCCGGGAAGTGGATGCAGACATGGTTGGCCTGAGCGCGCTGCTCACCACCACCATGGTCAAACAGAAGGAAGTGATCGACGAACTGGACAAGCAGGGGCTGCGGAAAAAGGTCAAAGTGATCGTAGGCGGAGCCCCCGTCACGCGCGACTGGGTCCAGAAGATCGAGGCGGACGGCTATTCCGAAGATGCCATCGGAGCGGTCGCCGTCGCCAAAGGGCTGGTTGGGGCGTAGCGGTCGGGGGATCCATGGCCACCGTGATTAAATCCATTACCAATCCAAAACTGCGGCTGGAGATCCTGACCCCGCAGGAAGTGAAACGCATCCATGACGCCACCCTGCAGATCATTGAGAAGGTCGGGGTGCGTTTCCCTTCAAAAAAGGCGTTGGAGATCTGGGCCGCGAATGGGGCGAAGGTGGATTTTGAGAAGAACATCGTACGCGCCAAACCGCACCTGATCGAAGCTGCCCTTAAAAAATGCCCTCCGGCCTATCCGCTGGCGGCGCGCGACCCCGGGCAGGACCTGCCCTTGGATGGCAACCATGTTTTTGTCGGCACGGATGGTTGCGGGGTGGAGGTCCTGGATATCCAGACCGGTCAGCGGCGGACCTCCTGTTTGCAGGATGTGGCCGATATCGCCCGGATTGCCGATGCGACCGAGGAAGTGGCCTTTCATTGGGTGCCGGTATCTGCCCAGGATCAGCCGCCTGCCACGCGCGGCCTGCATGAGATCAAAGCCATCTGGGAGAATTCCACCAAACATGTTCAAACCGAAAGCATCTACCATGCCCGCGAGGCCGAGGCGGCCATCGAAATGGCTGCGGCGATCGTCGGCGGTAGGGGAAAACTTCGCCAGCGCCCGGTTCTTTCTTTAATGCAGTGCAGCGCGCCGCCACTTGGGCATGACGGCGGCAGCCTGGAGGCAGCCCTGCTGGCCGCTGAGGTCGGAATCCCGACCGGTTTTATGACCATGGCGGCGTGCCTGACGACGGGTCCTGCGACCCTGGCCGGTACCCTGGCGGTCGGCAACGCCGAGGTCATCGCCGGGACGGCCCTCCTGGAGCTCGCTTATCCCGGTGCGCCGGTCTTCTACGCCGCCGCGCAAACGGCATCCGACCTGCGCAATGGCGCTTATACCGGAGGCGGGCCGGAAGACTTTCTCTTCGGGGCGGCGACCAACGTGCTCTCCGATTTTTATCATATCCCCCTTTCGATGGGTTCCTTTGCAACCGGAGCCAAGGAACCGAATTGGCAGGCGGGCCTCGAGAACAGCCTTTCGACGTTCATGGCCAGCATCGTCATGTCGGATATGCTCCTGGGAGTCGGCCTCCTGCACGGCAGCCGCATCTGGTCCTACGCCCAGATGATGATGGATTGCGAGATCTTTTCGATCATCCGCAAGGTGATGGAGGGGATCGTCGTGGACGAAGAGACCCTGGCCCTGGATACGATTACGGCGGTCGGACCGGGTGGCAATTTCCTGGCCAGGAAACACACCCTCGCCCACATGCGTGAGGTTTTCCTGCCGGAGTTCATGGACCGTCGTCCGTACAATGAATGGGAATCGAAGAAGGATGACGCCCGCGATTGGGCGCTCGCCAAAGCCCGCAACTTTCTCTCCGCCCATCAACCCGAGCCGCTCGAACCCAAGCTGTCTGCAGAAATGGCGCGGATCATCGCCGCTGCAGAGAAAAATTGAGCCGCCATGCAGCCAAAGCTGGAACTGCTTACCAAGGATATGGTCGAGCGTGTTCTCGACGAAGCGTTCGCATTGATGCTCCGCCCGGGGATCAAGGTTCAGTCGCCTGAAGCTCGCCAGCTCCTGGCCGGGGCGGGAGCCAGGGTGGACGGGGAAATCGTCAGCATCCCGGAGAAGCTGGTGCGTAAGGCGCTGGAGACGGTACCTCCCTCCTTCCGGCTCTTCGACCGGACCGGGACGCCGGTCGTCGCCTACGAAGGGGACCAGGTCCATTTTGACCCTGGTTCCTCCGGCGTCCACGTCCTGGATCCCGAGACCCTGGAACACAAACCGTCGACCACGCCGGATCTGGTCCGTCTGGTCAAGATCGCTGAGGCGCTGCCCCAATTTGATACGCAGTCCACCTCCGTGGTGTGCAACGAGGTCCCCAAGACGATCGGGGATCTCTACCGTCTCTACATCGTGCTTCTTTACTCGAAAAAACCCATCATCACCGGGTCATTCTCAGTGCAAAACCTGCCGGCGATGTTCGCCATGCTGGCGATTTTTGCAGGCGGCCAGAACGCCCTGGCGGACAAACCCCAGGCCGTCTTTGATGTGTGCCCCTCGCCGCCCCTGATTTGGAGCGAGTTCGGCGCCCAAAATTTGATCATCCTGGCACGCGCCCTCATCCCTGCCCAGCTCATTTCCATGCCACTGGCGGGGGCCGCTGGACCGGTGACGCTCCTGGGCAGCATCGTCCAGCATGCCGCCGAAAGTCTGAGCGGGATTGCCATTCATCAGCTGGCCCGACCGGGTGCTCCGATCGTTTGGGGCGGAGCGCCGGCGATCTTCGATATGCGTAAAGGGACCACGCCGATGGGGGCGATCGAGACTGCCATGATCGACGCATCCTACGCCCAGGTGGGTAAAAGGTTGAAATTGCCCACGCACGCCTACCTGGGGGCAAGCGACGCTAAGATCGTGGATGCGCAGGCCGGGATGGAGAGCGGGGTTACCGCTCTGATCGGCGCCCTGGCAGGGATCAATATGATCTCCGGGGCGGGTATGCTGGATTTCCTGGCCTGCCAGAGCGCGGAGAAGCTGGTCCTGGATGCTGAAGGGATTGGCATGGTCCAGCGCCTTCTGGAGGGTGTCCAGGTCCGCACCGAGACCCTGGCGACCGGCCTGTTCGAAGGGATCAACTTCAAGGGCGATTTCCTCAAGCAAAAGATCACCCGGGATCTCTTTTCACAGGAACAGTATCTGCCCTCGGCGGTCATCGACCGCGAGTCGATCCGCGCCTGGCAGGCTAACGGCAGCCTGGATACCTTTGCCCGCGCCAGGGTGCGTACCCGGGAACTGCTCGAGACCTACCGGCGCCCGTCCCTGGAACCCGAGAAGGAGAAGGAGCTGCACGCCATGGTGGCGGCGCTGGCTCGCCAGGCGGGCATGGATCGCCTTCCAGACTGGGCGGGCTGATTCGAACTGGCTTAAGCTGTCGTCATAGGCCGGATCCAGGGAGAGGCGCGGAGGTCAACTCCCGAGTGTGCCCGGTGCGCACGGTGGTCGGGAATGGGAGCATGCAGAACTGTCCAGGCTGACGAAGGAGATATATGCTCGACAGGGCACGTGAACTGCAGGGACAATTAAGCGTCTGGCGTCGGGATTTTCACATGCATCCCGAAGTCGGTTTCCAGGAAAACCGCACCTCCGCTCAGGTGGCGAAGATCCTGGAAGACCTCGGCTTGCAGGTCCGCCGGGGGGTTGGGCGTACCGGCGTCGTGGCTGACCTCGGACAGGGGAAACCGGTGATCGCGATCCGCGCCGATATGGACGCCTTGCCTGTTCAAGAAGCCAATCCAGTACCCTATGCCTCCCAGAACCCCGGGGTGATGCACGCCTGCGGGCATGATGCCCATACGGCGATGGCGTTGGGGACGGCGTTCCTCCTGGTAAAGGAGAAATTCTCCGGAACCGTGCGTTTTCTATTTCAACCCGCGGAGGAGATCGGTGACGCCGAGGGACTCAGCGGGGCGCCGCGCATGATCCAGGACGGTGCATTGGAAGGAGTCGATCTGGTCATTGCCACCCATGTGGACGCAGGCACACCGGTCGGGGATATCCGCGTCGAAGCCGGCCCGGCTTCGGCAGGGGTGGATTCATGGTTCGCCACCATCCACGGGCGCGGCAGCCACGGGGCCATGCCCCAAGAGGGTGTTGACCCCTTCGTCCTCGCTGCGCATGTCATCCAGGCGCTTAACGGCATCGTCTCGCGGCGTTTATCCCCCGTCGATCCGGCGGTCGTCAGCATCGGCTCCCTGCATGGCGGTCGTGCCGAGAATGTGATTCCGGACCGGATCGACATGACCGGAACCCTGCGCTTCATGGAGACCAAGGTCCAGAAGCAGATCCATGCCGAGATGCAGCGGGCCTTTGAACTGGCCCGGACGCTGGGTGGCGATTACGAATTGCGTTTCGAGATTGGCGGGGTGCCGATGCAGAACCACCCCACCGCGGTAAAATTGATCGAACAGACCGCGATCGACCTGCTCGGAGGCGAGCATGTCCTGCCCATGGAGAAGGGCCTCGGTGCGGAAGATTTCGGCTGTTTCTCGGAGCGGGTGCCCGGAGCGATGTTCATGCTTGGCACCCGCATCGAGGGTGATGAACGCTTCGGCCACAGCCCGACCTTTGACATCGATGAACATGCCCTGCCGCTCGGCACCGCGATCTTTGCCGAGTCCGCCCTGCGGTTCCTAAAGGGCCAGTAATCTTGAGAAGGAGATTGTATGCACACCATTTTGAAGAGTAATACCAAGGAAGTCACCATCGGGATTGATCAGCCGTTCGTCATCATCGGGGAGAAGATCAACCCCACCGGCCATAAGAAGCTCGCCACGGCCCTGACGGAGGGCAATTTTGATTACATCCGTCAGCTGGCCGAGCGCCAGGTCGCCTGGGGGGCGGATGTGCTGGATGTCAATGTCGGGGTACCGGGGCTGGATGAGGTCGCCATGATCCCGAAGGTCGTCGAGCTGGTGGCCTCCGTCGTGGACAAGCCGCTCTGCCTGGATTCCGGTAACCCGGCCGTACTGGCTGCAGGCCTGGCGGCTGCGCCGGGCAAACCGCTGGTAAATTCCGTGAGCGGAGAGGAGAAGCGCCTGCAGAGTGTCCTGCCGATCGTCAAGGACCGCGGTGCGGCCGTGATCGGCCTGACGATGGATGACAACGGCATTCCCAAAACCGCCGAGGAGCGGGTAGCCGTAGCCGAGAAGATCATCGAGCGGGCGGCCAAACTGGGCATCCCGAAGGAGGATATCATCATCGACCCGCTGGTACTGACGGTCGGTTCGGACTCGAGGGCCGCCGTGATCACCCTGCAGACCATCGAGCTGGTCCGCAAGGAGTTCGGGGTCAACATCAACCTGGGAGCCAGCAATGTCTCGTTCGGCCTGCCGGACCGCCTGTCGGTCAACCAGGCCTTTCTGGCGCTGGCGATCCAGTGTGGCGCGACCTGTTCGATCACCGATCCGATGAAGTTGGGGACCATGGTCAAGGCGGCCGACCTGCTCCTGGGGCGGGATGATTATGCCATGCGGTTCATTAAGTATTTCCGCAGCGCTGAAGCGCTGCGGGAAAAAGAAGCCCAAAAACCTGCCTGAGGCTCCGGATATCAAAACCAAGCGAACCCCCTTCCATTCCGGAAGGGGGTTCGCTTTTGGGGGCCATCCCGCGGCTCCGGTGCGGCCGGCGATCAGGGCGCGAGAGCTGCGATGAAAGCTTCCCCTTTCGCCATCAGCTCGGCGTGATCATCCGGGGCAGGCGATTTTGAGATCAGTTCAGCGGTGTACTTGCCCAGGACCTGATCGGCCGTGGGTCTGCCTGCACCCTGCCACTTCTCCATGCTCCAGCGGGCGAACACCGGGCTGGAATAGTATCCACTCTTGTAGCCTTTCAGGGTCGAAGGGGCTGACAAAAAATTTCCTCCGGCTCCGATGTGATCGATTTCGTCCAGCACCGCGTGCTGATCGTCCAATTCGAAGCCGGCGGCCAGGCGGCTGGACTGGTCGATTACCTCTTGAATGTAAACGACGGTTTTGGGCGAAAACACCTTCGAGCCCAGGGTGTCGCCGACGAATGGGGCAAGCCCTCCGGTGGACATGCAATAAGTCAGGCTGTTCATCCAATAGGTATCCGCGGCGATCAGGTCTGCTCCCCAGCCGGTACCGCTTCCGGAAGTTCCGCAATGCGGCAGGTGGTAATGAGCCATCATCTCGGCACAGGCGAGGTTGAGCAGGATGCTCTGGGGATCATAAAAATTCGTCATCGCCTTCAGGTCGAAGTACACCGGCAGCATCCCCAGCAGGATCGGGGCTCCCTGGCGCATGATCTGGCTGATGGTCAATCCCGCCAGAAGCTCTGCCAGCAGGAGCGCCAGCGTCCCGGCCGGGGTCAGCGGGGTGGAGGCGCCCGCCATGCTGTAATTGGAAAAGATGACCGGCAGGCCGCGTTCGATGGCCATGCCCATCTTGTCGACGGTGCCGGCGTTCATCACCAGGGGTGAGACCGGGTTGAAGTAGGGGAGCAGGAACGGCTTGGCTGCCAGGTCCCCCTGCAGCTGCTCACACAGGTCGAGCACGGCGGAGAATTTGTCCTCATCGGACACCAACAGCACCAGGGGCTTGGTCGTGTTGGCGAGCATCTCCAGGGTGCCGTAAAGATCGGATAGCGGGGTAGGAACATCCTGAACGATGCCGACCGTCGAGATCGCCTCATAATGGGACAGGCTGCTGCCGAGCCGGACCATGTCCTGCATATGCCGGCGGGTGAAAGGCGCCAGGTCTCCGCTGAGCGGGTCTTGATAGAAAAGGGTCGTCACGCCGATCCCGTAGTGCAGGGTGCCGTCCCCCAGCTCGAAGGCGCGTGCGCCGCGGCGGTCGAAGAGCTCGATCCTGGCAGGGGCCGCCGCCAGAGCCCAATCGACCACCTCGGCTGGAAACCGCACGATTTTTTCTTTTACCGCACCCGCTCCGAGCCTTTTGAGGAGCAGCTGTTGCACCGGCTCCGAATCGACCCGGACGCCGGTACGCGTCAGGATCTCCAGCGCATACTGATGGATTTGTTCCCTCTGACCGGAGGTCAGGAGGCTGAGGTGGGGTTTGACCCGATTGGTAGTTTCCATCGTAGATCCGTCCTCGCTCGTCCGCCTTCCCAGGATGGGTCCCGGAGCGCCCAGGGGAACAGGTTTGGCGGCAGCGGACCGGCTTTCCCTCCCGGGTGCCGATTCTTCAAAGAAGGCAGCGATCGGTATTCAATGGGTGGGCTTGGGGCTTTATCCCGTGGCTGGGAACACCCCGATGCAAGGATGCCGCGCAGGATTTAGGCGCCGGGCTGAGTGGATTTCCCTGAGCGATATCGTTCGAGCAGAGCCTGGGTATGCTCGTTCCCGGGGTGAGTGAATAAATCGTTCGGGGTTCCCTGTTCGACCACTTCTCCCTCGTGCATCACGATGACGCGATTGGCGGCGTCCCGAGCGAACTCCATCTCATGGGTGACGACCAGCATGGTCGTGCCATCCTTGGCGAGGGACTTCATCACCGTAAGCACTTCACCGATCAATTCCGGATCGAGGGCGGAGGTGGGTTCATCGAAGAGCATCACCTTCGGCTCCATCGCCAGGGCGCGGGCGATGGCCACGCGCTGCTTCTGGCCGCCGGAGATCCGGTTGGGGTATTCATTCTTCTTGAAGAGCATGCCGACGCGCTCCAGGTTCATTTCGGCGACCTTGGCTGCCGCAGCCCGATCCATCTTCTTGACTGTCACCGGACCCTCCATGACGTTTTCGAGGACGCTCATGTGGGGGAAGAGGTTGAATTCTTGAAAGACCATGCCGCTGCGCAGGCGGATTTCATGGATCTGATCGCGCAGATTTTTCCCTTTATTGCCGGCGGTAATGCAGCATCCATCCACTTCGATCTCCCCGAAGGACGGCTCTTCCAGATAATTGATACAGCGCAGCAGGGTGCTCTTGCCCGCACCGCTTCGTCCGATGATGCAGACGACCTCCTGGGGATACACTTCGAGAGAAATCTTTTTCAGGACCTGAAGCCGCCCAAAGAATTTATCCAGATTGGTGATTTTAACAATGGGCGCCATTTCTTACCTCTCCCCGCGTGACATGCGTGCTTCCAGGCGTCCCTGGAAATAGGAGAAGACCAGGGTCATGACCCAATAAAAGACCGCCGCTGCGATCAACGCTTCCAGATTATGGAACTGGGCTCGTCCGACCTTTGTTGCCCGCCACATGAGCTCATGGACGAATCCGGTGGCGGACACCAAGGCTGAGTCCTTCAACATGGCGATGAACTCGTTGCCGGTCGGGGGGATGGCAAAGCGCAGCGCCTGCGGAATGACGATCCGGCGCATGGTCTGTCCGGGGGTCATGCCGATTGCCAGGGCGGCCTCGCGTTGGCCTTTGCCGACCGAGCCTAGGCCGGCTCGGAAGATTTCGCTCATATAGGCCCCGTAATTCAATCCAAGGGCGATCACCCCGGCCCACAGACCGGGCAGGATGATGCCGACCTGGGGAAGGGCGAGGAAGAAGAAAAAGATCTGCAGGTAGAGGGGTGTTCCCCGGATCAGGGACACGTAGAAGCTGCAGATGGCATAGAAGGGTGGGAATCTCGAGAGTCTGCCCAGTGCGGCCAGGAGGGCCAAGATGGTTGCAAAAAGGATCGAAAGGGCCGAAATGCCGATGGTGACCGAGACTCCGCTGGCGATGAAGGGCACGTTTTCCCGGATGAAAGCCAGATCGAGATGAATCGTTTTGAAGGTATATCCGCCCACGGTGAATTTAACGCTGCTGAACAGGAAGACCAGAAAAGCCAGCAGGACGATCCATGAAATGATGACGCCAGCCGAGAAGCGGCGTTTGGCCCTCTGCTGCATCTCATAGATCAAATCGGCCTGGGATTTGGCCGGGGCCATCGTGGAGCTTTGAATGGACATTGTTTCACCTTGGTTGGGAAAAAGCATGGAAGCGGCAGGATGCCGCTTCCATGCTGAAAAGTGTTATTGCTTGGGCGCCTGGGTCATGTCGACCTGGTACCATTTCATCGAGAGCGTGGTCAGGGTTCCATCGCTGTGCATCCCGTCGATGCTGGTATTGAGTGCGGCAACGAAGGTGTCGATCGGCAGGCTGGAGGATTTGTCCACTGCGGCGGCCAGTCTCTCGCGGAAGATGGGGCCGCCCAGTTGAACGACCGGGAAGCCTGCCGCGATGTTGGCGTTGACCACGGTGTCAGCAGTGACATAGGCCAAGAAATCCGTCCGTCCGGAGTTGATGGATTGGGCGCATTCCTGATCGGTATCCAGCGGCACTTCCTTCACATTCGCCGGCACTTGGGCGAAGACGTCCGCCGCGGGCAGATCAAGCTTTCCGGTCAGCCAATCCTCATAGGTGGTCGATGTGCCTGCGCACACCGGCTTTCCGGCCAGGTCGGCGAGTGTGTTGATCCCGCTGCCTTTTTTAACGGCGACCACTGCCGAATAATAATAATAGGGATCGGTGAATGTCAGAACTTTCGACCGGGTATCGGTGATCGTCATCGAACCAACGCTGACATCCCATTTGTTCGCCCAGCTCCCGGCGGTGATCAGGTCCCAGCTTGGGGTGGCAAAGCAGGTCTCCACCCCCAGGCGCCTGCCGATTTCTGCGGCCACATCCACATCAAAGCCTTGCATCTCCGCGGTGGTCAGCGTATCGGATGGGCATTTGGTATTGGAGGGTCGTTTGCCCTGGGTATTCAAGGAGGATTGGGGGGCGTAATTCGGATCGGTGGAAACAATGACATACCCCCGTTGTTTGACTTGAGCAAGTAGATCCTTGGGTGCGGAGGCCTGACTTCCGCAGGCGGTCAACACAATCGCAGCCAGTACGACCAGGCTGATCAGAACGGTGATCTTTTTCATTGTCCTCTCCTCATGATGAAAGACGATCTGATGGCTCGTGGGTTGTGGGAACGGGGGGGAGTCGTGGGGTCCGGCCTCCTTTCAATGCGGTGAGAGGTTCGTTGACTAGGATAAGCATAGACCAAATCGAAACTTAATACAAGACCCTTTCGGAAAAGGTCTTGAAAAGCGCCGTTGAAACGTGGGCCGGAAGGGGTGCCTACCCTTGACATCGTTATATATTAGATATAATATCTAATTAATACATCCTTTTTAGTATTTTGCACAGGCTGTTAAAGACTTTGCGCTTTGAAGGGATTCTGAAAAATGGTACAGGAAACTGCTCGGCTTTCCGGTTTGATCGAGGCCCTGGAAGACCATCATCCGCTGAGTGACCGGGTTTATCAAAAGCTGCGGGATGCCATCATCGATGGCCGCCTTGTCGCGGGTCAGTGGCTGCGTCAGGAAGCCCTGGCCCAGGAGCTCGGTACCAGCCAGCTGCCCATCCGGGAGGCGATCCGCCGTCTGGCCGCCGAAGGCCTGGCCGTACGCATCCCCTACAAAGGTGTCCAGGTGGTCGAGTTTTCCCCGGAAGACATTGTCGACATGTTCAACGTCCGCATGACGCTGGAGAGCCTGGCGGTCCGCTATGCCACCCCCCTGATCAGCACGGGGGAACTGGAGGAAATGAAAAAGAACCTGGACGACGCGGCGCATTACACCGCGCCGGACCAAATGGAAAAGCGCCGGACGATGAACACGGAATTCCATCTCCGTCTCTGCCGTGCCAGCAACCACCGCTACCTGATCCGGCAGGTCGAGGCGATGTGGGTCTGGTTCCCTAGCACCATGCTTTATGAAGGAATGCGCCGTCAAGAATCCCTGAGTCAAAAGCGTCTTCAGCGGGAAAACCAGGAGCACCGCGCCATCCTTTCCGCAGTGAGGCGCAGGGATGCCGCACTGGCCGAGCAAATCACCCAGCGCCACATCCGCAATCTCTCCAAGGAACTGGCGGAGGTCCTGGGCATCTCCAGAAAACTCGTGGATGCCCTGATGTCCTGATCCCCCCGCTCTTCGCGGAGCCATGAAACAAAATTAAAAGCAGGAGGCATATACCCATGAGCGACACCCTCTCTCGAATTTCCTCAAGCTTGTATGAAGGGGACTATCAGGCGGTCCCGGAGCTGGTCCAGAAATGCCTGGACCAGGGTCTGACACCCGATCAGATCCTCCAGCAGGGTTTGATCGCCGGGATGGACAAGGTCGGCCAGGACTTTAAGGCGGGGGTCCTGTTCGTTCCGGAGGTGCTGATCGCCGCCCGTGCCATGCATGCCGGGATGGACATCCTGCGGCCGCTGCTCGCCAAGGGCGGGGCGAAGACCGTCGGGAAGTGCGTGATTGGTTCTGTAAAAGGGGATCTTCACGATATCGGCAAAAACCTGGTGAAGATGATGCTGGAAGGGGCCGGCTTCGAGATGATCGACCTGGGGACGGATGTGGAACCCGCGGCGTTCGTCGAGGCGGTCCGGGCGCATCAACCGAAACTGGTAGGCATGAGCGCACTGTTGACCACTACCATGCTGAACATGAAGACCACCATCGATGCCCTGGTCGAGGCGGGGGTGCGCGACAAGGTCAAGATCATGGTCGGTGGCGCCCCCGTGACAGAGACCTTTGCGAGGGAAAGCGGGGCGGACGGTTACGCCTCCAACGCGGCATCGGCTGTGGATGTCGCCCGGACGTTGGCCGCTTAACCCCCAGGCCACTCCGGGACCCTATGAGGAGAAACGAAGCATGAACCCCACCCTTAAACTCACGGAAGAGCTTCATTCGGAGAAAGACCTGTTGAAACAGGTCCACATCCATTCCCTCGATCTGCTGGAGACCTGTGGCATCCGATTCCATTCGGAAAAGGTGCGAAAGATCCTGGCGGAGGCGGGCGCTCAGGTTACCGGGGATATCGTCAAGATCCCCGCCCATCTGGTTGAATCGGCTTTGAAAAAGGCTCCCAGCACCTTCCATCTGGATTCCCGCGATGGAAAACACGACCTCGATCTCAATGGCCAGCAGACCTACTTCTCGCAGGATGGCTGTGCAGCCCACACCCTAGATTTTGAAACCGGAGAACGCCGCCGGTCCACCACGGCGGACATCGAGAAGATGGCGCTGATTTCCGATGACCTGGATGCGGTGGACATCATTACCCCCACGGTCAGCGCTGCCGATACAACGGTTTCCGGCCGGGCTGTTCAGGAGCTGGAAGCTTGTTTTCTCAACACGGGCAAGCATGTGGTAACCGAGTCGACGACCAGCGCCCGGGATGCACGGGCCCAGATTGAACTGGCCGCGGTCATCGCCGGGGGTGAACAAGCCCTGCGGGCGCGCCCCATCTTTTGCAACTTTGTGTGCACCATTTCCCCGCTCACCCAGGATGCGGGAGGCATGGAAGCTGCCCTTGAGTACGCCGCAGCAGGCATTCCGGTGGGTATTTATCCCATGGCGACCACCGGGGTGACCTCGCCGGTCACACTGGCCAGCAACCTGGCTGTGGATAACGCCGAAGTGCTCAGCGTCGTGACCCTGCTCCAGATCGCCAGCCCTGGAGCCAAAGTCTTCTACTCCGGCGGTCCGGCGACGATCGACCTGAGAACCGGCGCCTACACCGCCACTTCGCCTGAAGCGATCTGGTTGCGCAGCTTCGTCGCCCGGATGGCCGAATACTACCGATTACCTTCCATCGTGGGCGCGGGTGCGACCAGCGCGAAGTTGCCCGGGGCCCAGTCTGCCTGGGAGAATGCGCTCTCCTATCTTCCTACAGCCATGGCCGGAGCGGACGTCCTGTTCGGGGTTGGATTGCTGGATGGCTCAAACCTGCTCACCTATGAACAGATCATCCTGGATGCCGAGGTGGCCGCCATGATCAAGCGGCTGCTGTCGCCGGTCGCCTTCGACCGGGAGGCATTCTGTGTGGATCTCATCAAGGAGATCGGGGCGGGAGGTGTCTACCTGGATCAAACGCACACCGTGAAGAACATGCGCAAGGCGCTTTCGCTGCCGCTGATGAGCGACCGGGACAGTTATGACGTTTGGGTTCAAAAAGGGCGGATCGACAGTGTCTCCGCCGCCCGGGCCAAGGTTAAGGAGATCCTGGCAAGCCATCAGCCTGCCCCGCTCTCGGCGGAGATTCGCAAGGAGATGGGAAAGGTTGTGGCCGCGTATTCCGGTTAAGGCAGGTAACAGAGAGATCCTGGCCAGCCTGGAGGGCACGATCCTACAAGGACGGCCCTCCAGGCTTCCTTAATAAATCGTCGGGCAGGGAATGAAAGCATGCGCATTGAAGTGGACTGTGGCTGTCTGAGGCGTAATACGGAAGCGGTGGTCGAGCTGTGCGCGCCGCAGGGAATCGAAGTGGTGGGCGTTACGAAGGCCTGCTGCGGCCATCCGGAAGTGGCGCGGGCGATCCTGGCAGGCGGGGCCCGCATGCTGGCCGAATCGCGCTTGAGCAATGTGCGCAGACTGCGGCTCGCCGGGATTGAGGCGGAGATCATGCTCCTGCGCTTGCCCGCGCTCAGCGAAGCCGAGGAGGTCGTCCGGCTGACCCAGGTGAGTCTGAATTCACAGGTCGAGACGGTGCGGGCCCTCTCTCGGGCGGCTTCTGCCCAAGGGGTTACGCACCGCGTGATCCTGATGCTGGAGACCGGTGACCGGCGCGAAGGAGTGATGCCGGGTCGGGCGCTCGAAGTCGCCCAAGGCATGGCCGATCTGCCCGGAATCGAGTTGATCGGCATGGGCGCCAACACGACCTGCATTGGCGGTGTTTTACCCACCCGTGAGAATACCCAGGCGCTGGTCGATGTGGCCGAGGCGGTGGAGCGCAAGCTGGGCATCCACTTCCGGACGATCTCCGCGGGCAACAGCGCCAGCCTGGCGCTGCTCCTGCGCCATGAAATGCCGGAGCGTGCCACTCAGCTCCGGATCGGAGGCGCCATTCTGATCGGAGAAGTGGACTCGACCGGCGATTGGCCGGATGCGCTGCCTCACCAGGACGCCTTTACCGTCATGGCCGAAGTGATCGAGGTGGAGACCAAGCCGTCCATTCCCGAGGGGAAGCTTGCCCCGAATGCTTTTGGCGACCTCCCCCGTTGGGTGGACCTGGGACTCCGGCAGCGGGCGATCCTGGCTCTGGGCCGGCAGGACCTGCAGATCGAGAATCTGCTCCCGAGGCGTCCGGGGGTGGTGATCCTGGGCGCCAGTTCGGATCATTTGGTCCTGGATGTCACCCAGGCCAGCCCCACGGTCCGTCTGGGGGAGGAATTGGAATTTCGACCGCTGTATGGGGCTGTGGCGACCGGGATGGCCAGCTCGGCGGCAACCCAGGTGGTCAGGGCCGTCTGAGGCGGGAAAGTTCGCCAGGGTGCCAGGGACCGCCCGATCTTTCGTTAAAGGGTCCCTGGTTTCATTCCCCGTTGAAGGACAAATGCTTCATGAAGAGAGGGGTAAAACCGCCTTGGGCGGTCAGTTCGACATAGTGGATCCGGTTGGCGATTTCTTCTGCTTCCCGGCGTTGCGCAGTGGAAAGCAGCATCTGCTTTGCCCCCACCCCGGCCGCGTTGCCGACCTGCTGGAAGCGTTCCAGAGGCAGAGGTGGGAACATCCCGACGCGAACCGCCGAGCGCACGTCCAGATAGGTGCCGAATGCCCCGGCGACAATGAATTCGTCGATGGCTGGATCGCTCAGACCGGCATTCTGGAGCAGCACCTCGATCCCGGAACGGATCGCTGATTTGGCCAGCTGGATTTCATGGATATCCTTGCGGGTGACGACTACCGCGTGCCCGTGTCCTGTCTGCGAGGCGACGACCAGTTCGTATTCCGATCCGGAATCGATTTTGAGCGCCCCGGTGGGTTTGAGCATATCCCCGTCCAGCAGCGCGGCGACGATGTCCAGGATCCCTGAACCGCAAATGCCGACCGGCGGCTGGTTCTCGATGCTCTGCCAGAGCACCTTGCCTTCACTCCACCGAGCCCGCTCGATCGCCCCTGGCGCAGCACGCATTCCGTCCCGAATATGGGCTCCCTCAAAGGCCGGTCCCGAAGCACACGAGCAGCTGGAGATTTTTCCGGAGGCGATCAGGCTGATCTCCGTGTTGGTGCCGATGTCCAGAGCAATGACGTTCCGGGAAGATTTCCAGGCTCCGGTGGCGACCAGCATCGATATATGATCGGCTCCCACGAACCCGGCGATGTTCGGCGGAAGATAGACCCGTGCGCCCTGGGCCAGCCTCAGTCCAAGCATGTGGGCCGGAAGTGTCAAAGCTTCGCTGACGGAGGCCACGAAGGGCGCCTGTCCGAGCTGACGTACCGGCAGGCCGGCGAAGAGGTGATGCATGGCGGTGTTGCCCACCAGAACACCATCCACCACCAGGTCGGGGCTCACATGAGCCTCAGCGGCCATGCCCTCCAGGAGCTGGTTGAGACTTTCCATCAGCACGGTCTGTAAGCGCCTGGCGCCGTCGCCTTCGCGGCCGGCGTGGGCGATTCGGCTGATGGCGTCCTCCCCGTAAGCGATCTGCGGATTCATCGCGCCGGATTTCGCCATGGTCTTTCCGGTCTGCAGGTCGACCAGGTAGGCTGCCAGTTTGGTCGTGCCGATATCCACAGCCAGGCCGAAGAACGGGGAACCCGGAGGCAGAACGGCCACAATCTCCTCTCCGTTCAGGACGAGGCGGGCGCGCCAGGCCTGCTGCCTCAGCCGTTCGGAGAGAAATGCCAGCAACGGAGGAGCCAGGACGGCATGGGTGACGCCTTGCTGAGTCAGGGCCTCCCTCAAGCGGGATAGATCCGAGCGCAGGTCATCCAGGCTGGGTGCGGCCAGTTCCAGGTCCAGGACGCGCACTGCCGGGGAAAGGGCGACACCGGTCTCTTGACCCTCGATTTGCAAACGCTGGGCTGCGGTCAGCGATTCGGGGGGAATATCCACCTTGACGTCGCTGAGGGGTTCTGCCTGGCAGGCCAGGCGAAATCCAGTCTCCCGCTCTGCGTGGGTGAAGACCGCTTCCTCGACCAGCGTCGGGGGGGTCAGCGTGCCAGTCACCAGGCGCAGCCGGCATTCCTCGCAGCTTCCAATGCCTCCGCATACGGAGGCCAGGCCCACGCCCGCGGCTTGAGCAGCGGCCAGCAGGGTCGTTCCAGGACGGGCTTCCCCGCGCCGTCCCAGGGGTTCAAAGTCGATGTGAAAGGATTCACCCATTGCGGTATCGGCAGACCTCCTTCAGGTTGCATACTTCGCAGGGCTCGGTCTGGGCCATATCGTTCCCAATGCCCGTCACAAACGAAATGGATTTTTTAGGAATCATCATTCCACCAGCGGTGATCCGGATCCCCGCCTGCGCAGCTTCTACCAGGTTAAAAATCTGAGGTTGTCCGATCTCTACCGGCCATTCGGGGACTCCCGGGCTCAAGGGCGTTGAGGTCTGCAACCCGTCTGCCGCCGCCCGGTTACCGATGCGGCCGCAGACCTGCTGGCCGATCCGTTCTATTGCCGCATTCCCCAGTCCATCCAGGGCCAGTCCGAGCAGCGGGTCCCGTTCCATGACCCTTGCGGAAGCCTCTTCCAGTTCCCCACCCAGGGTGCACAATACGGCTGCCACGCGAGCCGCCCCGCTCAGATGTCGGGCGATCAGGGGGCCGCTCAATCGGGTGCCCCCCTCCAGCATGAGGCGTTCGTGGCGCTTTTCGACTACACCGACTTCATGTACCAGGGCGGCAGCATGAAGTTTCGGAGTCCCTTCGGCAAGGGCGCGTTCGGCGACCGCTACCAAAGCGGGCCGGCGTTGGCGAATGACTGCCGGGTCCATTCCCTGGCCGTGCAGAACGTCACCTGCATCCAGGGTGAGGTCAAAATCCAGCCAAAGGTCCATGGTTTATTCCTCCGAACATTATAGCCGATGGAAACGTGAATTGGTTCGGTTGGATCAGGTACGGTCGCTGGTTTCAGCAAAATGCAGCCAGGCATTTGATATAATCTTCCAGCATTGGCTGTCCCAGCTCTGAAATTCCTTGAGCTGCATACCATGGACCTTTGCCAATTCTGGATGCGAAACTTTATGGACCCACTCCGCGCCTTTGAACACCGCCTATCCCCCGAACTGTTTAAGAGCTGGCACTCCCTGACCAGCCCGCTGGCAGTTCAGGCTTATCTGGACAGTATCCCTTACGTCGCCGTTGATCTGGACCGTTCCCCGCTGCAGGTGCTGCAGGATGGCCAGGCTCACTGCCTGGACGGTGGTTTGTTGGCCGCGCTCGCCCTGCGGCGGCTCGGTTACCGGCCGCTGGTGCTGGATCTGGTGCCTCAAGCCGGAACCGATGACGACCATGTGCTGGCGCTCTTTCAATCCCGGGGAGCGTGGGGAGCTGTGGCCAAGTCGAATTACGCGGGTCTTCGTTATCGCGATCCGATCTACCGCAATCTTCATGAGCTGGCGATGTCCTACTTTGAGCATTATTTCAATCAGGAGAAGCAAAAGACGCTGCGGGCTTATACCCGTCCCCTCGATCTGAGGCCCTTCGACCGATTCGACTGGATGTGGAGCGAGGCAGGGGTCGTGCGCATCAGCCGGCATCTCTACCGCTTGAAGCCGGTTCCGCTCTTCCCGGTCGCAGTGATCGGTCGGCTCTCTCCGGTTGACGAACGGTCCTTTGCGGCGGATACCCTGGGGACGAATTTCGACTGGGTGTATGGAGTTCGCTCCAAAGGATGACCGAACCGTATCAGCTCATCCGCACCCGGCGCAGGACGATTGCCCTCATCGTACGGGAGGATGGCAGCCTGGTCGTGCGCGCCCCTCTGCACACCGCTGAAGCGAAGATCCGCAGGTTCGTAGAGAGCAAGGCAGCCTGGGTCCGAAAAACTCAAGCCCGGGTGGATGAAAGCCTGCGGGCACGGATAAAAAAATTCGAGCAGGGCGAGCAGTTCTGGTACCTGGGGAAACCCTATCCGCTCATCATCGTTCCCGATGGGCGGCCGGAACTGGTGTGGGAGTCCGCCTTCCGCTTATCCAGCTCCGCTCAGGCGAACGCTGAAGGTGTGTTCATCCGCTGGTACAAGGCCCAGGCGGCGCGCATCCTGTCCGAACGCGCGTCCTGGTATGCCGGACGAAGCGGTTTTTCTTATCGGCGCATCAAGATCACCTCCGCCCGCACGCGCTGGGGCTCTTGCAGCCCCGATGGCACCCTGTGCTTCTCCTACCGATTGATCATGGCCCCTAGGGAGGTCATTGACTACGTGGCTGTCCATGAGCTGGTCCACCTGGAAATCAAGAACCACTCTCGGGCTTTTTGGAATCGAATGCAGGCGTTGATGCCCGATTACCGGCAGCGCAAGGATTGGTTGAACCGGAACGGCCGTTTCCTGGGGATAGGGCAATAGCTTGGGGATCCTTCAGCGAAGCGGATATCGGCCATAGGTGCGGGCCGTCTCAACGACCGCCCGGATATTCGCCTCGGGTGTATCGCGAGGCGTCTGATCGCCGGTTGAAAGGATGAAGCCTCCACCCATCGCCGCCTCGTCAATGCATTTCCGGCAAGCCTGGACCACCTCCGCGACGCTGCCGGAAAGCATCACGTCGGTGGTGTGCAGGTTGCCTTTCAAGATGATCCGATTCCCGTAAAGGCGCTTGAGTTCCGTCAGGTTGCAATCGCCCATCGGCGGGATTTCCAGGGGATCGATGATGGAAAGCCTTGTCTCCTCAACGGCCATTTTTACCAGCTCCTTTTCCGGTCCGCAGGAATGGACGTGGGTGGGGACACCCAGGTCGAAGGCCATCTCAGTGACGCGTTTCAGGATCGGCAAAGCCAATTCGCGAAAGATGCGCGGCGATTGCCAGATGAGCGACCCGGATGCGCCACAGAACAGGAAGTCGGGCTTTTCGTCCAGGCCGGCGATGATTTCCATGCGCTGCTCGGCCCGGTGGATCATTTCGTCGCGCTTCCGCAGGAATTTCTTGGGGTTGTCATAATATTCGTAGATATCGTCAGGGTCCTCCAATACCAGGGTGGAGGCGCCGGACGGCATGCCCAGCACGCCGTGATCCCCAAGTTCGTTTTTGATCAGCTTCCAAAGTTCCAGGCCCTTTGGCCACTGTTTAATGCCCGAGATCGTTTCCCAATCCGAGGGGACCTTCGGCAGACCCAGCGCCTCCGGTTTAATCAGCGTGGCCGGTGGCATGTCGGCGGTATGAACCTCAACATACTTGCTCCATTCTCCGCTCTGCGGGCAGAAGCTCTGGGTCACAAAACTTCCTGCCGCGCGCCGGCCGACGATACGGCGCTCCCAGACCGGCTCGTCGCTGAACAGATCGCCGAAATCGTACAGTTCGAATCCGCCATCGATGTCGAAGTACTTGATTGCATCCAGGTGCGCCTTCCATAAGGGTGGGTCCTGGTAGACATAGATATCCCAGAACGGCTTGCCGGTCAGCCGGGCCGGGACCATGTTCGAAATGTCCGGGCTGGCAGGAACGCAATCCGGGATATCGCCATGCAGTACGGTCAGAAGGCGTTCGCGTGAGTTCATCGATCCAATAGGCTCCATCCATGCTTTGGTGGACCCACCGCCTGGCGTGGGCAGACTGGGTCCCCAGCCGGCACGCAGGTCGATCAGGCCTTTCCCATTCCGGGAAGAACGGACCGGAAATATCAAATTCATCCATTCCCGGTTCCCTCCGTTATAATACCCTTATGACTGAGCTACAAGGGACAAAGGTCCATATTACCGGTATCGTGCAGGGCGTCGGATTCCGTCCTTTCGTCTACGGATTGGCCACTCGCCTCGGCTTGAGCGGATGGGTGCGCAATACCTCAGCGGGAGTGGATATCGAAGTGGATGGCCCAGAGGACAACCTGAACTTTTTCCTGAAGGCCCTCAAGGATGAACTTCCCCCGCTGGCGCGCATCGACAGTCTGAAGGTCGCTTGGAGAGCCCCGGCTGGATTCCAGGGTTTCGAAATCGTCGCATCGGAAACGCTTGAGGGAGCATTTCAACCCATCTCCCCGGATGTGGCGATCTGTCCGGAGTGCCTGCACGAGCTGTTCGATCCGAAGGATCGCCGCTTTCGCTATCCCTTTATCAACTGTACCAACTGCGGACCGCGCTTCACCATCATCACGGACATTCCGTATGATCGCCCGAAAACGACCATGGCCCCTTTTGCGATGTGCCCGGACTGCACCGCCGAGTACGCCGACCCGCGCAATCGGCGATTTCACGCTCAGCCGGTCGCATGCCCGGTCTGCGGCCCTTCGGTTTGGCTGGAAGACAGCTCCCTTCTGGCAGAAGGCGGGAAACGAAGGCGAGGCGACGAGGCGATCCGGGAGGCGCAGCGCCTGCTCGGTGCCGGCAAGATCCTGGCGGTCAAAGGCCTGGGCGGTTTTCACCTGGCCTGTGATGCCACAAACCCGGACGCGGTCGCCGAGCTTCGTCGCCGTAAATTGCGTGTAGACAAACCTTTTGCACTGATGATGGTGGATGCCTCGGCGGTGGAAAAACACTGCCGAGTGAGTCCGGCAGAACGCGATCTTCTGGAATCGCATGCCAGGCCTGTTGTCCTCCTGCGCCGGAGGGAGGATTCGAATATCGCCGTCGCGGTGGCCCCAAAGCAGGCGACGCTCGGGGTGATGCTCCCTTATACCCCTCTGCATTACCTGCTGTTCGCGGACAGCCGCCCGGAACTGACCGCCCTGGTGATGACCAGCGGGAACCTGAGCGAAGAACCCATCGCCACGGACAATGACGAGGCCCGCCAGCGCCTGGCTGCCCTGGCAGATGGTTTCCTGATGCATGACCGCGACATCCGCACGCGGTGTGATGATTCGGTCGTCCGGGTTTTTGCCTCCGGCATGGATGCACAGGTCCCTCCGATAACCCGCCCGTCTGACACAAAGCAGCCTGCTGCCCGCTCGGGGTCGGGCCTCTACCCGCTCCGTCGTTCACGAGGCTACGCCCCGGACTCCATCCCGTTGCCGCTTGAAGTCCCGCCCATCTTGGCAGTAGGCCCCGAACTAAAGAACACATTCTGCCTGACCCGCGAGCATTATGCCTTCCTTAGCCACCACATCGGGGATATGCATAATTATGAAACCCTGCGTTCCTTCGAGGATGGGATCACGCATTACGAACGCCTCTTTCGGATTTGGCCGCAGGCCATTGTCCATGACCTGCACCCCGATTATCTGACCACGCGCTACGCCCTGCAGCGCGGCCTGCAGGACAGCCTGCCGACCCTCGGTGTGCAGCACCATCATGCTCATGTTGCCGCCTGCATGGCCGACAACGGTCTGACGGGCGAGGAGCCGGTCATCGGTGTCTCGTTCGATGGGACCGGGTTCGGCGACGACGGGGCCATCTGGGGCGGGGAGTTCCTGGTGGCGGATTATGCCGCATTCCAGCGGCCCTTCCATATTGCCTATTTCCCCCTACCGGGGGGTGATGCCGCCATCCGTCGTCCGGCGCGCACGGCCCTAGCCTTGCTCTGGTCGCTGGGCATGGAATGGGAGGAGTACCTGACCCCCTCCGAGGACCTGTGCGCGGAAGAGCGGCTGGCGCTGCGCATCCAGCTGGAGCGCGGCCTGAACACCCCTCTCACTTCCAGCCTCGGGCGACTGTTCGATGCCGTTGCAGCCCTGGCAGGAGGTCGTCAGAAAGTGAATTATGAGGCCCAGGCCGCCATCGAGTTGGAAGCTGCATTGGATCCCTCCGAAAGGGGTGCCTACCCCTTTGAACTGCAACAGGCCGAGATCGGCCTGGCTCCGGCGATCCAGGCTCTGCTCGCGGATGTCCGGGCTGGAATCGCCTTTCCAGTGATCTCCGCCCGTTTTCACAACGGCCTGGCGGAGTTGGTTCGTCAGGCGTGCCTGCAGATCCGCCGGGAGAAGGGCCTCTCCAGGGTCGTCTTGAGCGGTGGGGTCTGGCAAAACATGGCCCTGCTCGAGCGAACGTTTGGGCAGCTGCAAGCGGAGCGCTTCCAGGTGTTGATTCACCATCAGGTGCCGCCGAACGATGGGGGGTTGTCCCTGGGGCAGGCCTTGGTGGGAGCGGCCCGATTGCGTGCCGGGGATTAGGTGGAAAGAGCAGGTCCACGCCGCCGGTCGTGGTTCCTCTTCCTGGCCCGGCTCTGTCTGACCGGAATGCTGCTTTCCGGCTGCTCTCTGCCCGTCGAGCCTGCCCCATCTCCGCTTCCTGTTCTGCCGACCGCCACAGTTCTGGAAGCGACGAGTACCCCCTGGTCCCTACCGACCTTGCCACCGGCGCCGAGCCCGACGCCAACGTTGGGACCCGCCGGGAAAATCGTCTGGACCTGTCAGGTGACTGGAGAGCAGCAGCACGACCAGATTTGCGTGGAGAACGCGGATGGATCCGGTTTCCGCCAGCTGACCAGCGATCCTGACGCAGAATCCTATTACCCTTCCTGGGCTCCGGATGGGAGCAGCCTGGTCTACGCCTCGAATCGTACCGGGCAGTATGAGGTCTACGAGATGGATCTGAATTCGGCGGCCTCGGTCCAGCTGACCCATGGCCTGGGCGAAGTAGCTGCACCGGCAATTTCTCCGGACGGGCGCTGGATCGTTTTTGCCGATAATGTCAAGGTCTTCAGTTCCATCTGGAGAATGAAGCGGGACGGCAGCGATCCTCAGGAAATCTTTGGGCAGGAGGGGGCCGACGCGATGGATCCCTCCTGGTCACCGGACGGTTCGAAAATCCTGTTTGCATGGGGTGGGGGAACCGAAAAACAGCTGTACACCATCAACTTGGACGGTTCGGGCCTGCACCGGGTGAGCGCGGATTTTCGGACCCGCGGCCGGAGCGACTGGTCCCCGGATGGGACTCTGATCGCCTCCTACGCCGGAAGCCCATGGCATTGGGCAATGTATTTAATCCAGGCGGATGGCTCGGGCCTTCATCCGATTCAGGTTGGGGGGGTTGCCCTGGCGCCGTCCTTTTCCCCAGATGGGGAATGGATCGTGTTCACCGGCTACCTGGACCATCCCGGGGATCCGGATGGATGTGAAATTTATGTAATGAGATTGAACGGGAGCCAGCCCGTACGCATGACGTATAATAACTATTGCGATTATCAGCCCCGTTGGGGGCCATAAAAGAGAGATATGGCAAAAATCCTGCTTGTTGAAGACGATTCGCTCTTGCTCGAGGTCATGCGCAACATCCTGGAAGCCGAGGGGTTTGAGATATTCCCGGCGTCCAACGGGAGGCAGGCGCTGGACCTGTTTCAATCGATCAGACCGGACCTGGTCGTCTCGGATATTATGATGCCCGAGATGGACGGCTATCAAATGCTCCAGGCCGTGCGGCTGCTGCCGATCGGGGTTACGGTGCCTTTTCTATTCCTCAGCGCTCGCACCGAGCGGGCGGATGTCAGCCTGGCCCGATCCCTGGGTGTCGACGATTACCTGTTCAAACCCTTCGACGCACCGGAATTGGTCAATGCGGTTCGCTCCCGCCTGGACCGCCGCCGGGTCATCGAGCTTTTTGACACCCGCGCCGCCCACCTGCAGACGATCGTCATGCTCGCCAATGTCATCGAAACCCGAGATCCCTACACGGCCGGCCACGTGGAACGCGTCCGTCGTCTGGCGCTCAATCTGGCTTTTGCCCTGGATTGGAACAACGAGGACATCGCCATCCTGGAATTCGGGGCCATTCTGCACGATATTGGCAAGATCATCGTACCCAGCCAGGTGCTTAAAAAGACAGGGCCGCTGACCGACCAGGAGTGGGAATTGATGCGCCAGCACCCTCAAGCCGGCGCCAAAATGCTGGAGGGGGTGGATCATCTGCGGGCGGCCATCCCTTACGTGCTTTACCATCACGAGTGGTGGAACGGTTGTGGTTATCCCTTCGGATTGAAGGGGGAGGAGATCCCGCGCGAGGGTCGGCTGCTGAAGATCGTGGATGTGTTCGACGCCATGACCTCGAACCGTCCTTATCATTCCAGCATGACCGCCCGTGAAGCCATGGATGAACTCATCCGCAACAGCGGGATTTATTTCGATCCCCAGATGCTGGCAGTTTTTATCCAGACGTATAAGATTTAATGCAGGTGTGAACGACTGATGGGCCGCGGGCGGGGGAGCGTTCCAGGCGCGGCGCCTGGATCAGAGGGTGGAAAACGATCTCACGCCTTTTTGCTGAACTCCCGGTCCAGTTCGCGCTCCGCGTCTCGCGCGGCGATGGCCTGCCGTTTGTCGTGCAGCTTCTTCCCCTTGGCGATGGCAAATTCCAATTTGGCGCGACCCCCCTTGAGATAGATACGGGTCGGCACGATCGTCACGCCTTTTTGGCGGACCGCATCCCACAGCTCGCGAATCTCCCTTTTGTGGAGCAGCAGGCGGCGCGGACGCTTTGGGTCATGATTATACCGATTGGCCTGTTCATAGGGGGCGACATGGGCGTCCATCAACCAGGCACTCTGGCCATCGACGCGCACGTAGGCTTCCTTCAAGCTTACTTGCCCGGCCCGGATGGATTTGATTTCGCTGCCGTGCAAGGACAGGCCGGCCTCAAAGCGTTCCAGGAGGAAATACTCGAATCCGGCCTTGCGATTGGTGGCAACTACCTTGATGTCCATCCAGCGGATTGTAACATGAACCGGCGCCTGTTTATTTTTAAGACCCCCTAACCCGGCTGGGACGGCTGGGGTTGATCTGGCTCCGGCTGGCCCCATTTTAGAATGGCCAGGCCGGCCAGGAACCGGCAGATGCCGATCAGCACGAGGGCCACTCCGAGACCGATGTAATGGGCGATAGCCGGCCCGAGCAGCGATCCAACCAGGATCGCTGCGTTGAGGATGATGTTGTACCAGGCCAAATGCGCCGGCCGATCATCTTCCGGGATGTTTTTAAGGATGTAATTGGCATAGGCCCCGCCGACCAGCGACCAGCCGAAGCCACCGATGACCGAAACGATAAAATAGGCGGTGGCGGAATGGGAAAACCCCATTAAAAATGGATAAAGACTCATCACCAGGAAGCCGAGGCCCGTCAATTTATGGGGGCCCAGGCGCCGGTCGAAGCGGTGCAGCTGGGTTGATCCGATGAGGCAGCTTAAATAAAAGAGCGCCGTACCGATCCCAATGCTCTGATCGGTCAGGTGCATATTGTTCACCGAGTAGAGCGGAAACAGGGGGATGGCCAGATACTGTGCCAAATGAAGGCCGAGCATCACCAGCAAGACCGCTGCATATGGGGTCCGCCAGATGTCGATCCGGAGTCTGCTGGTCCAGGTATGCCTGAGGGCTGACTTGCCGGAGGAAACCTCAGCCTGTTCATGGGTGGCGCTGGGGGCGGCTCCAGCGACGGTCCGATTCCGGATGAAGAACAGGTGAAGGCTGGACATGAATGCCCCCACCGCGCCGATCCCAAAGACCACCTGGTAGCCCAGAGTGAACGGCAGGTGGGAAAGCAGCCAGCCAGAACCCACTGCGGCCAGGATATAACTGATGGAGTAGACAACATTCCTTGTTCCGGCCACATACGGGCGCCACTCGTCGGGAACGGCGGCCGCAAACAGGGCGTTGAACCCCACGGTAAAAATGGTGAGGGGCACTCCCATCAGGAAGACCACGCCGACCAGCGCCCAGACCTGTCCCTGACGGCTGAAGAACAACGGAACCAGGATCCAGAGCAGATAACCGATGCGGTAGATGACCGAGTTCCAGAAGACCGTCCTTCCGACCGGCCGCTTCTCCAGAAGCTGCATCGCCGGTATGGCGAAGGCCATGTTGACGATGGCTGAGATGGCCCCCAGCAGGCCGATCTGGAAGCCATTGGCACCCAGGCGTGCCGCATAAATGGATAGAAAATTGACCGCACTCCCGCTGAGGATCCCAAACCAACCCATATCCGCGTACAGGTGAAGAAAATTCGCCCGATATTCCATCGGAACGATTGGGTTTTGGAATCGGCGGCGGATGGCAACCATGGGATTAATGAAAAATGGAACCCTTTCAGTTTGGTGGAGGTCTCCAGGTCCCTGGCTCGTCCGGAACGCTCCCGCGGCATTCCAGCCGTGGAAGCCCCAGGTCTCCCATGGCCGTAGCTCGCCTCATTCCTTTGCGCTCAGGCAGGTCATGCCCGGCATGAACTGGCGCGGCAAACTGCCTCAGGTATTCCCCGGGCGGCCTTCCCACGTGTCGCTTCGGGTGCGTCCTTTACTGGCTTGGTGCGGCAGAATCGATCACCGGTAGATAGAGCGTTTGGTATAAGGCCTGGTGTTCATCCGTATGACAGAACAGCAGAACCACCACCGTTTCCAGACCGGTGTCTGCCATGGCCAGGTCGACCGGGCGTCCATAAGAAGTGGTCTGGTAAAGGTCCCAGGTCAATCCGTTCGCCGCCCGGGTCCCGGATTGGACGGGAGGTGCATCGAACCCACCATAGTCGTACAGCTTCGAGGAAAGCGAGTTGAGCACGTCTGAGCTGGTTAATGATGTGGTAAATACTCCGAACTGGGTGATGTCGAGCGGCGATTCGTCGCGCCAATAGAAACCGTTAAAGTCGGACTGCCAATCGGTGGGGGCCTTGTAATTGATGCCATATCCCTGGGTATCGGTCAGCTTGACCGGAGGTGTGCCGGTATAAGGGACGATGAATTGGACTTCTTTGATCTTATCCAGACAGGTGTGGTCGGGGGACTGGGTCGGTTTGTCGAGGAAGGCGACGGTCATGCTCATCGCACAACCGGTCGAATCGGCGGCGGTCGGAGTGTGACCGCTGTTCGGGAAGACGAATAAATAGTTCTGGCTCAGGTGTCCGGCGAGCAGTTTTGCCCAGGCCGGCGGAGTGGTCGGGTCGTACTTGCCCGTCAGGATCAACGTTGGAATGGCGCTGACCACCGGATCGTTCTCGCCTGGGGCGGGCGGCTGTGCGTTCCAGATCCCACAGATCTTAAACAGACCGTCCACGCCGCCGTAGAACGGCAGCCAGGAATAATTGTCGTATTCGTGGTAGGGGGCCAGGGCGGCCTGAAGCTCCTGCACGGTGGTGGTCATGACATGCTCATGACACATCATGGAGATGTACAAGCCGGGGGCAATGTCCTGGAAGGCGAAGGGCTCCGAATACTGCGCGGCGATCAGGACCGAATAATCCCCTCCCTTGATCTGATAAATGGCCTGGGCGGCTGGTGAGATCAGGGATTCATGCAGCAGCCCGATGATGACGTTCATGAAGGTGGAGCCGTCCACTTCCTCGGTGATCGAACCTCCGGTGATGATGGGTCCCTTCACCTGGACAGGGTTGGCATTGAGCTGGTCCACCAGCTGCCAGAACACGGTCTCCAGTTCTGGATAGGCAGCCTTGCAGGCCGGTTCGGAGGCGCACGTGTCGAAGAGGGCCCGCAGGGCGGATTCCAACGCGGCCGGATCGTCATTGTAAATCTTCGTCTCGATGGGCACCACGGAGTCAACCACGGAACTGCGGACGATGCCCGGATAATCCCGCATGACGACCTGGGCCAGGCGGGTTCCATAGGAAGCTCCGTACAGGTCGACCTGTTTGTAACCGAGGACGGTTACGATGTCCCGAAGGTCAGCCGCGCTGGCCAGCGTCGTGTAGGCACTCAGGTTGATGCCCTTGATGCTCATGGCGTCATGACAGGACAGAAGAGCATTGGAATAAACCAGGTTACGGCTGTCCACGGGGATCTGTCCGTGAATATCCTGTTTGTAGGCGTTGGTCAGTTCATCGCATCCGAGGGCCGGCTTTGAATAGCCGGTGCCCCGCTGATCGAAGGTGATGAAATCGCGTGTGTCCAGGAACGGCCTCACCAGGAGAGCGTAAGCATCGGCGCTTAACTGGACGGCCGCACCGCCAGGCCCTCCTTGTAAAAAGATGACCGGGTCCGGGGCAGGTTTCGGGTTCAGGCTGTGATACACGACCACGGCCAGCTGGATGGTTTTGGTGTTCGGATCCGAACGGTCTTCAGGCACAGTCACATAGCCACAATTGATCACCACATCCTTGGCAGGCGGGTCGAAGACACACGGGCTGCTGGCATAGACCGCGGTGTAGGCAATCGTTGGCAGGGCGGTAGGGACCAGCGTGGGTGTGTCGGTGGCGGGGTTGGTGGTGGCGGTTGCGGGCGGGAGGGTCAGAGTGAAGGTCGGCGCGGGAGGCAGGCCGGCCTGTGTGCTCTGAGGCGGTGGAGCTGCACCGACTCCCGAGCCGCCAGGCGGAATCAGACCCGCCAGGTGACCGGTGAGAAAGAGGTAAGTCATCGCCAGGACAAAGAGGATTACGATCGATATCACACCCAGGAGGATCGCCAGAGCCCAGTTGGGCTGTTTGCGCCGTGACGATACCGCTGCCGCCCGAGCGGCCGGGGGTGGAGGCGGAGGCGGCGCAGATTGGACCGGGGAGGGCGGTAGCGGAACGGGGATGTTGGGAATGGAGCCGATGGTCTGGGGAGTCGGGGCGAACTCGGTGGCGATCTGCGGAACGGGGGTGGGAGGCAGCTCTGCGGGTGCCGAGAAATCCAGGAACGGGTTTAATTCAGCCTGGCCGGACGACGACCCACGGCCGCGGTCCTCGGCGGTCATGTCATCGAAAATGAATGGAGAGACGGAGGTCGGTTGGTGTGTGGGAGTTTCCAGGGGAGGAAGCTGCTGCGCAGCGACGCCAGAGACCACCTGCTCGGGGGGCGCGGCTTGTGCGGGGGGGACCAGAATATTCAGCTGTTCCCTGGCTTCTTCATGCTGAGGATTAAGCGTGAGGACGCGCCGGAAACAGTATTCCCGCTTTTGAAGATCCGTACAACACAAGCCCAGCCAGAACCAGCCCTCCTCGGAAGAGGGATCGGTCTGGACAACGCTGGCAAAATAGGTGGCAGCCTGTCCGAAATCCCCCTGTTGGGCTAGTTCAATCCCTTTTTGTAGCGCTTCTTCATTTGACACTGCAACCTCTCCCGTCTTGGAAAGGAAAAGAGTTATTGCGAATGGGTCCCGAGCAACCTGATCGCATCCGCAACCCGGAGCTGCCGGGCAGTTTCCGGGCGAAGCACTCCTATGGGGAGTATAATCATTTTACACCGTAAATGCACTTGGAGGTGCGAGATCGATATCTCTCTTGCGCTGGGTGGGGGCGGGTCCCGGGGTCACGCTCACATCGGCGTTATCCGACGACTGGAACAGTATGGATTCCAGGTGCGTGCCGTGGCCGGCTCCAGCGTCGGCGGTTTGATGGCCGTCTTGCTCGCCGCCGGATACTCTCCGGATGAGTTGGAGACCCTCTTCGCCGGACTGGATCAGTCCAAATTCTTCGGGCGCTCCCCCCGGGATGTTCCGGCATTGCTGGGATTGACCGGGGCGGCCAGGGTGCTCTCCGATCTGCTGGGTGTGCGCACCTTCGAAGAGCTGCACATCCCGTGTGCGGTCGCCGCAACGGATATTCAATCCGGGCGGGAGGTGGTCCTGAACCAGGGGTTGGTCGTAGACGCCCTTCTGGCGACCACCGCGTTGCCGGGTGTCTTTCCGCCCAAACAGTACGGGGGATACCAGCTGGTGGACGGCGGTGTGCTGGACCCGGTACCGGTCTCGCTGGCCCGCGATCTGGCACCCGAACTGCCGGTCGTGGCCGTCACCCTGAGCCCGTCGGTTGAAAAGGGTAACGGCCTGGCGCGCCTGGCTTTTCCATTGCCGGTGCCTGCCCCGATCGCGGAGCGCCTGACACGCCTTCAGGTTGCGCAGGCCTTCAGCATATTTCTCCAGGCGGTGGATGCCGGCGGGCGAATGTTGGCTGAACTGCGCCTGCAGGCCGATCAGCCCGAGGTGATCCTCCGCCCGGATGTGGGCAGGATCGGGCTGCTCGAGGTGGTCGATGTTCATCATGTGGTTCACCTGGGCGAGCTGGCTGCTGACGCAGCCCTGCCGGAGTTGAAACGCCTCTCTACCTGGCAAAACCGCCTGCGAAGGAGATACTTCCGGCGCCGATAAAAAGGGACGACCCCCAAACGGTAACCCGCCTCGCCCCTGCCGGAAGGGCCTATGAGCCGAGATTTAAGAAAATATGCAAGTCAGACCAACACACGCTTGATCGTCGGCGCTCTGGCACTGCTCTTCTTGGTGGGCGACGGTTTGATCTACCTGTTCTATGGAAAAAGCGCGGCATTTCTGGGGTTGCTTTGCCTGCTGGCAGGGATGGTCCCGATCGTTCTGACCCTGGCCGTCCTTGCCCTCCTCAATTGGATTTCCAAACATGCCGACCGGGAATGAATTCCAGCTTCTGACTTTCCAGCAATGGACCTTCCGTTATCGGAAGGGTCGGGAAGATTTCGGGCCCCTGCTGGTCCTGCTCCACGGGTTGTCCGGAGATGAAACTTCGATGTGGTTTTTTGCCCGCAGTTTACCCCCGGGTTGCTCCCTGCTGGCGCCGCGCGCCCCGTTTCCTACGGCCGAAGCCGGCTACTCCTGGCGGGAGTTAGCGCCGGAAAAGGGCGGGCTCCCGAGCGTAGAGCAGTTGCGTCCGTCCGTGGATTCATTGTTGACCTTCCTGGATGATTGGTCGGCCTCGGCGCAGGTCAAGAACGACGTCATTCATCTCATGGGTTTCAGCCAGGGAGCAGCGATGACCTACGCCTTCGCTCTTCTGCATCCGGAGCGGGTGCATGCGATTGCAGCCCTTTCCGGCTTCCTGCCGGGGGACGCGGTCGCCCTGCTCGAGCAGCAGCCCATGGCCGGAAGGCCGGTCTTTGTGTCCCATGGAAGCCAGGATGCCCTGATCCCCGTGGAACTCGCCAGGCGATCTGTCTCCGTGTTGAAGGCCTCCGGGGCTTCGGTCACCTACTGCGAGACGGAAACCGGTCACAAGGTCGGTGCGGATTGTCTCAAAGGATTGGAATCATTCTTCGGTTCAATTTATAATCAGCCGGTAACCCCGGATTAGGCGTAAGGAGGCAGCATGTTACGGAATATCAGGGTGTGTGTGCTGTTCGCAGGATTGCTCTTCTTTCTGGCGGCCTGTGGCATTACCAGGATGGTCAGCCCTGCTCAACCGCTGGTTGCGAACACCCCGCTTCCCTCAAGCGGGAGTCTTTCCATCACCAGCACCAATGCTTTCACCGACCAATTTGAGAGCTACCATGTGGTCGGGGCGGTCAAGAACAGCACGGCCAACGCTCTGACCGCCATCCAACTGACCATCGCCATCAAGGATGCGGGCGGCAACTCGCTTCTCAAAAATGACAGTGGAGGGGCGACTCCCAACCTCGTGTTTTCCCCGATGCTCCCGAGTCTGGGACCTGGAGAATCGTCACCGTTCGACTTCTCGTTTGACACCCGCAAGGGAAAACCAGCCAGCTACACGGTAAAGATTGCCGGTTACCAGAGCGGGAAGGTCGAACGTGCCGCCATCAAGATCGCCAACCCCCAGATTGCCGACGATCAGAAGGGCACGCTTTATTTGAGCGGTAAGTTGATCAATACCAACAGCCAGTGGGTGCATATCAACGCCCTGGCGGGATCAGTGGTTGGACCCGGAGAAGCGCCGCTCGCGGCTGGTTCTTCTTTCATCTTTGACACCGAACTCGCCCCGGCCGGGGATCCGGAACAGCGGGATCAAACGCCGTTCGTCATATCCTTCCCCAGTCCTGGTGCGGGTCAGGTGGATTGGAGAATCTATTGGGACGCGAACGTGGATCAGGCTCCCATGACCGATGCGGTGAACCTGGCCTTTACCAACTCCTATTTCGATCAGAACGGGAACTACCATATTGTCGGTTATGTGACCAATAAAGCTGCGACGACCTTGAATCCATTGCTGGTCGCGGGGCTATATGCCCAGGACGGCACGGTGCTGGACGCGGCTTATTCCTTCCTGACCGCACCGGTCGACTCAGGGAAGAATCTCCCATTCGACCTATCCTACTTCGGCAATGTCAATTCAAACAAGTCGCAGGCCGGGCGCGTGCGCACGTTTACGGTGCAGGCGGATCCGGCGCGGACCAAGGTTCCGGACGCCCAGTCCGTTGAGCTGGCGGCCTCCGGTGTCCAGATTCAAAAGGACGGTGCGGTCTGGACCTTCTCAGGCGCTGCCACGAACAACAGTGGGAAATCCCTCAGCGGAGCGACGGTGATCGTCACCATCGTGGACGCGCAGAATAACCTGGTTGCGGTGGCTTCGAGCTATGTTCTGCCGAGTTCCGGCAGCTATTCTCCTGGCAGTGGGATCTCCTATCAGCTGGTTGCCGCTCTGGACCCGACCGTGGACGCCTCCGGCTTCAAAACCACGACGACGGTGTTCGGCAATATCAGCAAGTAGGGGCGGGCCCGGCGCGCCCGCGGTTTTCCTGCCTGTTCTTCAGGATTCGCAGCCGCCGCGCCGGGATCGGTTGACGTTTGCTTCGTTTACGGGTATCCTTAGCGGCATGTCGCTGCCCAAACACCCCCTTTCTCGACGTGATTTTCTCAAGCTCGCCAGCTTGAGTCTTGGGGGATTGGCACTGCAACCCTGGATTCCCAGGTCCATGGTTCTCCGCGCCGAGCGCGGCCTGAGCCTGCCGAAATTTCCTGCCGGTGATCTCCTTGGGCGTAACTGTGCCAGCGGACGGATCGAGGTCAAGGTCCGTCCGGATTCCACCGCCCCGGCAGTCAGCGAGATCGATGAGGATACCGTCCTGCCGTGGCTGCAGGAGGTCGACGCCATCACCCCGGATTTCAACCGCATCAACCAGCGCTGGGTCGAGACACCGGACGGATATGTCTACGGGGCGGACTTCCAACCCTGCCGAAACCTGCCCAACCCTCCCTTGTCGGCCCTGCCGGCGGGTCAGGCGGGTTTTTGGGCGGAAGTGACCGTTCCCTATGTGGATCTGGATCTTGCAAACCCCCCCGCCCGTTCGCCAGGCGTGATCGCCCAGCTCAAACAGGGACTGCAGCCCCGCCTGTATTACACCCAGGTGGTCTGGATCGACAATATTCAAAACTCGGATTCAGGCACGATCCTGTACCGATTTAACGAAGAAGGCGGACGACCACCCGGGGTGGCAGGCGGAAGTTATGGCGATCTCTTCTGGGCAGATGGAGCAGCCTTCCGTCCATTGACGCAGGATGATGTCTCCCCCATCAACCCGGATGTGGACCCTGCCACCAAGCGCATCGAGGTCAATCTGACATATCAGACCCTCTCCTGCCTGGAGGGGCAATCCGAGGTGTACTTCTGCCGGGTCTCCACGGGCGACACACCCGGCGACACACCGGTCGGGGATAATTTTCCCATCTCGCGCAAGACCCTCAGCATCCACATGTCCGGCGGCAACCGAAACACCGGTTATGATGGACCGGCGATCTCTTGGACCAGCCTGTTTATCTACTCCCTCGGCGACGCGATCCATGCCGCCACCTGGCACAACGATTTCGGAACCCCGCGTTCGCACGGCTGCGTGAACTGCAGTCCGGAGGACGCCAAGTGGATCTTCCGCTGGACCTTGCCGACCGTTACCTTGGAGATGAGCGATGTCACCCCGAAGGAGCCGCTGAAAGCGAGCACCCTTGTCTCGGTCAAAGAACGGCTCTTCTAAACCGGGCGGCAGGACATTGCGGATGCGACGATGCTGACGAGTCTCCATGTGACCATCGGCCTGGCATTCCTGGCTGGTCTGGCGTCCTTCCTTTCCCCCTGCGTTCTCTCCTTGGTCCCGGCCTACATCGGTTACCTGGGAGGGCGGGCGGTCGGCGGCGAAACGGACCCGAACCGGCGCTGGATCACCTTTGCCCACGGCCTGGCGTTTGTGGGCGGTTTCAGCCTGGTCTTCATCCTGATCAACATCGCCGCTTCCGCGCTGGGGATCGTGCTCTTTGACGCCCGCACCTGGCTGGAAAAGATCGGAGGGGTGGTCATCGTCATCTTCGGTTTGCACATGATCGGGGTTTTCCGGATCCCTTTCCTGGAGTACGATTTGCGCGTGCACCCCTCGATCGATCAACGCTGGGGCTTTCTCTCCTCCCTGCTGATGGGAATCTTTTTCTCGGCGGGCTGGTCCCCGTGCGTGGGCCCCGTTCTGGGATGGATACTCACCTTTTCATTGAACGGCGGGTCGCTGGTGAAAGGGACAGTCCTGGGTACGGCCTATTCGGCTGGGCTGGCGATCCCGTTCCTGGTGGCCGCGATCGGCATCGGCTGGGTCACAACGATCCTGCGCCGCTTCGCGAAGGTCATGCGGGTCACAGAGGTCGTCCTGGGTGGTCTGATGGTTGTCGCCGGGGTTCTGCTCTTCCTGGGCTCGTTCAACCTGCTGGGAAGCTATTTGCCCTTTGTCAACTTTGGGCTTTAATGATGGTAGCGAGCCTCCAGAAGATGTGCAGCCTCTCGCCATCGGGCACGACACCGGTCCTTCAATTTATGCCAGTAGGAGTTTAGAAATGATCACCGTTACGCTCTATACCCGCGCAGGCTGCCAGCTGTGCGATCAGGCCGAAGCGGATTTGAACGCTCTGCAGCAGGCCGCTCCCCATAAACTGGTGAAGATCGACATCGATTCAGACCCGTCGCTGGTGAGCGCATATGCGTTGGACATCCCGGTGATGGAGGTGGGCCCTTACCGCTTGAAATCGCCGTTCACCCGGCAGGAATTGCAAATGACCATCGGCGCCGCGGTGGACCGTAAATCGCAGCTGGAGCGCATTAACGATCAGGCTTATCAGGTCAGCGCCCAGCGGGGCCAGACCGTGTCGAATACAGATCGCCTCTCATTCTGGTTTTCCAAACATTACATGCTGATCTTTAATCTGCTCCTGGCTCTGTATGCGGGGCTGCCCTGGCTTGCGCCGGTCTTTAAGAATGCCAGCTGGAACGGTCCAGCCCAGGTGATCTATACGATTTACAGCCCGCTCTGCCATCAATGGGCGTTCCGCTCGTTTTTCCTGTTCGGCGAACAGGCATACTATCCGCATGCGGCGGCCAGGATGTCCGGAGTGATCACGTTTGAAGCCGCGACCGGGATCACGGACCAAAACGACCCGTCCCGCCTGGCGGCGCGTGCTTTTACCGGGAATCCGCTTATGGGCTATAAGGTCGCCTTCTGCGAGCGGGACGTGGCGATCTGGGGTGCGATGCTCCTCTTCGGGCTTATTTTCGCCCTCAGTGGACGCCGTCTGCCCAAGCTGCATTGGCTGATCTGGGGATTGGTCGGGGTCGTGCCCATCGGCCTGGATGGTTTCACGCAGCTGTTCAGCCAGATCCCCAGCCATTTCCTCCAGTCGTATCTGCCCTATTATGAAAGCACGCCGCTGATGCGGGTGGTGACCGGTGGTTTATTCGGGTTCATGACGGCCTGGTTCATGTTTCCCCTGATCGAGGAAGCCATGGATGATACACGCCGCCTGCTTTCCAAGAAATTTGCGATCGTCCGGGCTTGACGATCCATGGCCTATCGAACTCACGGCGGGATCCGTTATTGGATTTTCGACTCCTTCGAGGATGGCGTGGCCCAGGCCATCTACACGCGCCAGGGCGGCATCAGCCCCGAACCCTGGGCTTCGCTGAACCTGGGGGGGACCGTCGGCGATGACCTGGAGAGGGTGCGGGAGAATCGCCGTCGGGCCCTGGAAGCCACCGGTACCGATCCGGCCACGATCTACGATGTCTGGCAGGTCCATGGTGATCAGGTGGCGATCGCCGAGGCGCCGCGCCCACCTCAGGCGCCCCATTTCCAGGCGGACGTGGTCCTGACGGACCGCCCGGGGGTGACCCTGATGATGCGTTTTGCCGATTGTGTCCCGATCTTTCTCCATGATCCGCTCCGCAAAGTGATCGGGATCGCCCACGCCGGATGGATGGGCACGGTGAAGGGGACTGTCCGGGCCGCGGTGGAAGCCATGCAGGGCCGGTACGGATCTGCCAGCATGAACATTCGCGCCGCCATCGGTCCGTCCATCGGGCCCGACCATTACGAGGTAGGGGCGGATGTCATCGCCCAGGTCAACCAGGCCTTCGGCAGGGCCGCGCCCGACCTGTTGCAGGTCCGGGACGGCCATACGTTCTTCGATCTGTGGGGCGCGAACCGGCGGCTGCTGGAACAGGCCGGTGTTCGCCAGATCGAGGTGATTGGGCTTTGCACCGCCTGCCATCTGGCAGACTGGTATTCCCATCGGGCGGAAAAGGGTCGCACCGGCCGCTTCGGGGCGATGCTGGCCTTGAAATGATCCGCGGGTAAGTCTGGAATGGACGAATCTCTCCCATCGCTAATCCGGCAGCGCCTGCAGCGCATCCTTGACCAGATCGCAGATGCAGCCATTGGCTGCGGTCGCGACCCCCAGCAGGTGCACCTGATGGTGGTGACGAAGTCCCAGCCTCTGGAGGTCGTCCGCATGGCCGTGGAAGCGGGAGCCAAAATCCTTGGGGAGAATTATGCCGAAGAGGCTGCCTTGAAAATTGCGGCTATGAAGGAAAAATCTGAGGTAGAATGGCATATGATCGGCCACGTGCAGAGTCGCAAGGCTGATCTGGTCGCCAGGGATTTCCACATGCTGCAATCGCTGGACAGCCTCAAATTAGCCGCCCGGCTGGAAAAACAGTGTCTGGAAAGGCACCGGACCCTACCCGTCCTTTTGGAGTTTAACGTCAGTGGTGAGGAAACCAAGTACGGGTTACCAGCCTGGGACGAGAGCCGCTGGGTGGACCTGATCCCGGAGCTTGAGGCGATGGCCCAATTCCAATCCCTGCGGGTCCTTGGATTAATGACCATGCCCCCCTTCTTTACCGATGCCGAACGCTCCCGGCCCTATTTCCGGCGTCTTCATCAGTTACAGGAATTCCTGGTAAAACACCTGCCTCAGTGGGAGTGGCAGGAATTATCCATGGGCACCAGCGCGGATTATACGGCTGCTGTGCAGGAGGGCGCGACCTTCGTCCGGGTCGGGCAGGCAATCCTGGGCCCCAGACCGACGGAGAGGTGAGGTCATGATTTATCTGCTGCTTGCGCGTTGGATCAATATCCTAGCGAACCTGATCGTGCTCTTGGTCATCGTGCAGGTTGCCCTCAGCTATTTCCTGAGCCCTTACCACCCTCTTCGTCATGCTCTGGACCGCATCGTCGAACCCATGCTGGCTCCGATCCGCAGGGTCGTCCCATTGATCGGCATGTTCGATCTGAGTCCGCTGGTCCTGATCATTCTGATCGAGGTCGTTTCATACGCCCTGATCAATTTCCTATCTGCCCTGGCGAGGTGATCCCATGCCCCCTCGAGAGTTCCATCTCCATGACGGCAAGAAAGGTTCAGCCCTGGCGGTGCGGGTGACGCCGCGCGCCAGCCGAAACGAGATCGTTGAAGTTTTGAGCGATGGAACGATCAAGATTCACCTGACGGCTCCCCCGATCGAGGGGAAGGCCAACGAGGCCCTGATCAAATTCCTGGCGGAGGTTTTGGGAGTGTCCACGGCCCGGATCGAGGTGGTGGCGGGAGCAGGTGGCCGTGACAAGCTGATCTCCGTCCTCGAGATGGACGCGGCCACCGTCCATAGGAAGATTGTCGAACACCTCGGATGAACATACCCCTCCCGCAGGGCTTCGCCTGCGGGAGGGGTTCTTTCCCGGGGGCAGGCGAGAGGTTATTGCATGGTCCCGTACAGCAATCGGTACATCCCGTAATTCTCGAAGACACTGCGGATGTACGTGCGCGTCTCGTCATAACGCACGATCTCCAGGAACAGATCGGGGTCTCCTCCGGCAAGTTGTTGCCAGATCTGGGCGTTGCCGGGTCCGCCGTTATAGCCGGCCAGGGCATCGTAAAGGTCGCCGTTTAATGAGTCCTGGATGGACTTCAGATAATGGGCTCCCATACTGATGTTGATCAGCGGCCGGTATAAGTCGGCATCGCTGTAATTGGGCGGCCAATCCATGTTCTTAGCGATCGTCTGCCCGGTTGAGGGGACGATCTGCATCAAGCCGCGTGCTCCCGCGGTTGAAATCACAAAGCCTTCAAAGAGGCTTTCCTGCCGGATGACCGCGAAGAGCAGCAGCGGATCGAATCCGTTCTGCTGGGCAGCCGGAAGGACCAGCTCCTGGTAATACAGGCCGTAGCGGACATGGTTGAAGAAGATCGGCGCGGCCAGGGTTTGAGCATTTGTCTGCATCCCCGCCAGCGTGAGCACCTGGCGGGCGGCAAAGATCGCAGATCGATAGAGGCCCAGGTCGAGCAGGTAATTCGTCAGGCGGTAGCTGTTGGCCGGGTCGCTGCTCACGCTCTGGCGTAGGTCCTCGAATTCGGTCCGGGCCTCATTGAACATGCCCAGGTTCCACAGTTCGGTACCGCGGACCAGCCGGGGGTCGGACAGAAGCGCCCCCGGGGTGGACAGGTCCGTTGATGGATCCAGGTTGAATTTAACCCGGATCCAGGCTTCCGCGGCGGGACGTTCCGCGGCCAGGTTATAGCTCAGGTTGTAGCCCGGGGGTGGGGCAAAGATGCTGCGATTGAAGAGCAGGTCGCCGGCCCGGACGCTGTAGTAACCGGTTGGATCGAGGGAGGCGGCCTGCTGCCAGGCTGCCTGAGCCCCGGCCGAATTGCCTTTCTGCGCCTGGGTCTTCCCGATCCAGAAGTAAGCCTGGGACTGGTCCTCCGCTGCCGTTGAAAGGAGCGTGTCCCGCTGGAAGGTGAGCAGGGCGGCATCATATTCCTTGTTCCGGTAACGGGAAATCCCGGCCCAGAAGAGGGCCTCGGGAACCAGGTCACTGCCCGGATAGGCATCGGCGATGCCCTCCCAAACCCGGGCTGCATCGTCCAGCTGGTTGGCGCGTTCATACATCCGCCCTGCCGTGAGCAGGGACTGGGGAACATAAGGGCTGGCCGGAGCGGCTTTGGCAAAATCGAGGAGGGTTTGGGCCGCCGCGTCGGTTTGGTCGAGGTCGGCCCACTGTGTATCCGATTTATCATCCCAGGCGCTCTGCCAGTACTTGTTACTGGGGAAAAGGTTGGTGAATGACGAAAATTCATCCACCGCCTGCTGGTAATTTCCCAGGGCTCGATCCGTCAGCGCCCGGTAATATTCGACCGTGCCGTCGTTCTGGGGATTGGCGCTGATGTAGCGATTGAACGCGTCCAGGGCATTGCCGTAGCGGCCGGCAAAGTAGTCCGTCAGGCCCCGATTGAAATCGTCCACGGGGATGCCGGCATTCACCAGGGCGACCAGGGCGGAATAGGAGTCGTAGGCCAGAGGGTAATTATTCACCGTGTCCAGAAAATGTTGGTAGGCCAGGTCCGTCTTGCCCAGGGACAGATAGATCTGCCCTTCCAGCAGGTCCACCTGGGCCTTGACGTAATCGTCGCTGCTGGCGGTGGCGATCTGATCGTACAGGCTCAACGCAGTGCTTGAATCGCCGCTCGAAGCATAGGCCTGGGCGATCTTGATCTTGAGGGGGGTGTCGTCGCCGAGGTGTGGGGCCGCCAGGGCAGCCTGATACGCGGCGATGGCATTCGGATAATTCTCCGCCGCGTTGTACGCATCCCCGAGACTGAGCTGGACTTCATAATCGATCACGCCGGGGCGCAGCTTGAGGTAGGTCGTATATGCCCCCGCAGCTTCGGGGTAGCGGGCGAGCGAACTGTAGATCTCTCCCTGGAGGAAGTAAGCCCGGGCGGCGTTCTCGGAACCGGGATAGGTGCTGAGCATCTGCCGCAGGTCTTCAAGCGCCTGGGCCTGGTTCCCACTTTGAACCTCCACCTTCGCCAGGCCCCAGAGGGCTGCCGCGCGGATCTCGGAATCCGCCGATGCGGCGTAGGCAATCATGTATTCCTGGCGCGCCTGATCCGGGTCGCCATCGAATAGGAACTGGTCGGCATTTGCCAGCCGCAGCTGGGGGAGAGGGGTGGGGGTCGGGGGAGAAGTTGGCGTCGGCGTGGCGCTGGGGGTGTCGCTGGAGGTGGGGAACTGGCTCGGGGTTGCGGTCGGCCCGGGCAGACTCGTGGCCAGATTGCAACCCCCTACAAGCGCCAGGAGCCAGATACTGATTAACAGGCGTCGAATGATCATGGCGCCCCTTATACTGCCTATTGAGGGGTGTGTCAATGCTTTGACAATCCTGGCAAGGCATGTTAAACTACGCTTGCAAACACCGACGCCCCCTGTGGGGCGTCTTTGTGTGTCCTGAATGCGAACACTTTACTGGGATCCTCCCACCCACGCCCTTAAAATGATCGACCAGCGCCAGCTTCCACAGGCGCTGGTGGTCGTTACCCTGCGGACCTCCACCGAAGTGGTGGAGGCGATTCGCAGCATGACGGTACGCGGTGCGCCGGCGATCGGGGCCGCAGCGGCGTTCGGATTGGCCCTGGCGGGGTTTGATTCACGGACCGCTCAAAGCGACCGGCTGCTCTCGGACCTGGAATCCGCGGCCTCGGGACTGCGAGCCGCCCGTCCGACCGCGGTCAACCTGAACTGGGCCTTGGAACGGATGCTCACTGTCGCCCATTCCTGCCAGGGCTCTGCGGGAGACCTGCGTCAGGCGATGCTAGAGGAGGCCCAGCATATCGCCGACGAGGACGTTCAGACCAACCAGCGCATGGCGGAGAACGGGGCGGTTTTGATTGACGATGGGGACACCGTGCTCCATCATTGCAACACCGGTGCCCTGGCGACGGTGGAGTGGGGCACCGCCCTGGGCGTCATCCGGATGGCCCATGAACAGGGCAAGCACGTCCACGTGCTGGTGGGAGAGACCCGCCCGCGCCTGCAAGGCGCCCGGCTTACCGCCTGGGAGCTCGAGCAGTACGGCATCTCCTACGAGATCATCACTGACAGCATGGCCGGCTACTTCCTGCGCGCCGGCCAGGTCAACAAAGTCTTTTTCGGGGCGGACCGCATCGCGGCCAACGGCGACGTCGCCAACAAGATCGGGACCTATATGCTTGCCCTCGCCGCTTTCGACAATCACCGGCCGGCTTATTCGGTCGCGCCGACCACGACCATCGATTTAACGCTCGCCCACGGCGGGCTGATCCCGATCGAAGAGCGCGACCCGCAGGAAGTGCTGGATATCCAGATCCATGGCGAACAGGTCATGCCGACCGGGGCAAAAGCCCGCAACCCTGCCTTTGATGTGACCCCGGCGCACCTGATCTCTGCGATCGTGACGGAAAGAGGGATCGTCTATCCGCCGTTGGAGGTCAACCTGCCCAGCGTTGTCAGGCCTCGTGGAGGGGATTGAAAATGGATATTCTTATCACCGGTTCTGTGGCATTCGACTATCTGATGACCTTTCCCGGCTTGTTCAAGGAGCAGATCCTCCCGGAACGGCTGGAGAAGATCAGCCTCTCCTTCCTGGTCGATTCCATGTCCCGCCAGCGTGGCGGGATCGCTCCGAATATTGCCTATACCATGGCCCTGCTGGGCGGCCGGCCGCGCATCCTGGCTACCGTCGGTGAAGATTTTGGTGAGTATCGAGACTGGCTGGAGAGCCAGGGGGTGGACACGGCCTTGATGCAGGTCATTCCAGGTGTTTACACCGCCTCCTTCTTCGCCACCACAGACCGGATGAACGCCCAGATCGCCAGCTTCTACCCCGGTGCCATGGGATATGCTTCCCGGCAGACCTTGAAGGAAATCCAGCCGCGCCCGGACCTGGTGGTCGTCTCCCCCAATGACCCTCGAGCCATGAAAAACTTCGCGGCCGAATGCCGGCAGACCGGGATCCCCTACCTGTATGACCCCAGCCAGCAGGTGCTCCGACTGGAGGGTCCCGAACTGGCCCGGGACATGGATGGCGCTTATTTCCTCTTTGTCAACGATTATGAGTTTGAACTGCTTTCCAAGAAGACCGGCCTGGGTCTGGTTCAGATGCAGGAACACATTCAGGTGATCGTCATCACCCGCGGCGCGGATGGCTCGTCCATTTATACGGATGGTAAGGAGTACAATATCCAGGTCGCGCCTTCCCGCCGTGTCCTGGATCCGACCGGGGTGGGGGATGCCTTCCGCGGGGGATTCCTGACCGGGTATGCCCGTGGTTGGGAGTGGGAGTTATGCGGCCAGATGGGCGCGCTGGCAGCTACCTACTGTCTGGAAGAGAAAGGCCCGCAGTCTCAGCATTACACGCGGAGCGAGTTCGTGGAGCGCTTCCGCAGCTATTTTGATGACCGGGGCGTTCTGGACGTCCTGCTACGTTAATATCGAGGAGGAGAGTATGAGCAATTACGATATCAAGGATCCTTCCCTCGCCGAGGGCGGTCGCCGGCGAATCGAATGGGCGGAACGGGAGATGCCGGTTCTGCGTTTGATCCGGGAACGCTTCCAGAAGGAACACCCCCTGAAGGGCGTGCGGCTTTCGGCCTGCCTGCACGTTACGACCGAGACCGCCAACCTGGCCCGTACGCTGCAAGCGGGCGGAGCGGACCTGGTCCTCACCGCCTCCAACCCTCTCTCCACGCAGGATGATGTCGCCGCCGCCCTGGTCAATCAATTTGAGATCCCCACCTTTGCCATCAAGGGTGAGGACAATGTCACTTACTACAAGCATATCGGCGCGGCCCTGGACCACAAACCGCAGATGACCATGGACGATGGGGCGGACCTGGTTTCCACGATCCACAAGGAGCGACGCGAGCTGCTCAAGGATGTCATCGGCGGCACTGAAGAGACCACCACCGGTGTCATCCGCCTTCGGGCCATGGCCTCGGACGGCATGTTGAACTTCCCGGTCATCGCCGTGAACGATGCTATGACCAAGCATTTCTTCGACAACCGCTACGGTACGGGGCAGTCCACGATCGATGGGATCATCCGCGCCACCAATATCCTCCTGGCGGGCAAGAACTTTGTCGTGGCGGGCTATGGTTGGTGCGGCCGGGGCCTGGCTTCACGGGCCCGCGGCATGGGCGCACTGGTGATCGTCACGGAAGTGGACCCGCTCAAGGCCCTGGAGGCGGTCATGGACGGCTTCCAGGTCATGCCGATGGAGACTGCAGCCAGGATCGGGGACATCTTCTGCACCTTGACCGGGGATATCAACGTCGTGGACAAACACCACTTCCAGGTGATGAAGGACGGGGCGATCATCGCCAATTCCGGCCACTTCAATGTCGAGATCAACATCCCGGCACTCGAGGAGATGTCCAAAGGCAAGCCGAAGCGGGTCCGGCCGTATGTCGATCAATATGAGCTCAAGGACGGCCGCCAGATCCACCTCTTGGGAGAGGGCCGCTTGATCAATCTGGCCGCCGCCGAAGGCCACCCCGCTTCGGTGATGGACATGTCCTTCGCCAACCAGGCCTTGGCGGCTGAATATATGATCAAGAATGCCGACAAGCTGGAAAAGAAGGTCTACTCCGTCCCGGCCGAGATCGACGCCGAGATCGCCCGCATCAAGCTGGAAGCCATGGGCATTCACATTGACAAGCTTACTCCCGAGCAGGAAAAGTACCTGGTATCGTGGGAAGAAGGCACCTAAAAAACTAAAAGGCTATAATCAAGGATCTTGGAAGGCCTCTGGGGACGATCTCGTAGGCCTTATCTTGATTTTACGGATCACACTTCTTTTGTATGGATCTGGGGTGACCGTTTCGGTGCTGGCGATTCGCCATGGACGAGGAGCAAATTTCCTCCCTGTGGTTTCATTTATTGAGGTAGGCATGTTATCCAAACTGCGTGAACCGGTCAATGGATTAACCCACCTGGGTGGGGCGATTGCCGCCTTTTTTGGCGAGATCGCCCTGCTGGTCGTTGGCTGGGACGTGCCGACCAAGATCGCCTCGGCTGTGATCTACGGTCTGAGCCTGATGCTGCTCTTCTCTGCCAGCGCCATCTACCACATGGCCAAGGTCAAGCCAGCGCTCCACGAGATCCTGCACCGCCTCGACCATTCCGCCATCTTCGTGCTCATCGCCGGCACCTATACGCCCGTCTGCCTGCTGACCTTCACCGGTTTCTGGCGCTGGGGCTTGCTGGCGATTGTGTGGACGTTTGCGGTTGCAGGCATCCTGATCAAGGTCTTCCTGCCGAATTTGCCGCGCTGGCTGCACACTGCTCCGTACGTCGTCATGGGCTGGCTGGGCGTGATCGCCGCCGGGCAGATGGTCAGGGACCTCTCGACTTTTGCCCTGGTCTGGTTGCTGGTCGGCGGGATCATCTACACATTTGGGGCGGTGATCTACGCCACCAAGAAGCTCGACCTCTTTCCCGGCAGGTTTGGTTTCCACGAGCTCTGGCACGTTTTCGTCTTGCTGGGCGCCTTGGCGCATTTCGTCGCCGTGATGAGCATCATGATCCGCCCAGTATAGATCGAATTCGATCCGACGAGTCAGGCAGAGGACATTCCTCGGTACAGTTTTCACCCTTTACGGGTCGTATTCTTTCCGCGGCTGCTTTCCATCTGCCTGGCCCTGCAGTCTTTCGAGGGCGAGACCGTCACTCCCCTCCGCTATTCCCCCGAATCTCTCGACCGTTCCCACCCTGACGGCCCTTTAAACGCTCGTTGAAGGAGGAAGCCCCCCGTTTGCGCGGTGGGGTAGTTCACCCAGGATTTTCGTCATGAAATTCCCCCAGACCGGGTTGTCGAATGGGTTCCATAACCGGTAAACGTCCTCGAAAGCCCGCCCGCGTGGCCAACCCAGGTGACGTATCCGGTAAAGGGCGACGAAGGCCGAGACGCGCATGTTGGCGGCGCAGTGGAGCAGGATCTTCTGATTCCCCAACGAATCCATGAGGGATGCGAAGCGGTTGAAATCCTCCTCCGTCGGGTTGTCCCAAGACACCGGGATGTGGATGTAATCGAGCCCCAGGGACCGCGCCAGCCCGGCTTCATCCGCTAAGGCGTTGTCGCTGGTCGCCAGCGCCAGGTTGATTACGGTTTTCACGCCGGCGGAGGCGATGGCTGGGTACTGCCCTTCGGACGGCTGGCCGCTGGTCAAGAGCGTATCGCTCAAGGGCAGGAAATTGTAAATGGCCTCGATCCCGGGCATGGCTCCTCACTACCATTCAGAGATGATGCCGCCATTATAATGCGCCATGATGCGAAGTTACTCTGCCCAAATTGCCCACAATCTGATAGAATACGCTCTGTAAGCCGGAACTCTGCGAATCAAGAAGGACAAGCCCCGGTCTCCCCTCCGGGGTTTTGCATTGAGAATAGAGGTGCGCGCAAGGCTGCGCCCATCCAGAAGGAATTTATGCTCAAGGAACGCACCGACCTCCGTAACATTGCCATCATTGCCCACGTGGATCACGGCAAGACCACGCTGGTGGACGGCCTGCTGCGCCAGTCCCATACCTTCCGCGACAACCAGCAGGTCGCTGAGCGCGTGATGGATTCCAATGACCTCGAGCGGGAGCGGGGCATCACCATCCTGGCCAAGAACACCGCCATATCCATCTGGGATGCGCAGGCGAACGAACAGGTCAAGATCAACATTGTGGATACTCCCGGCCATGCCGATTTTGGCGGGGAGGTGGAGCGCGTCATGAACATGGTGGACGGCGTCCTGCTACTGGTGGATGCCGCCGAGGGTCCCATGCCCCAGACTCGCTTTGTGCTAAAAAAAGCACTCGAGCGCGGCCATAAGGCAGTGGTGGTGATCAACAAGGTCGATCGCAAGGATGCCGAGCCCAGCCGCGTCCTGAACCAGACCTTTGATCTTTTCATTGAATTGGGTGCGACCGACCGGCAGGCGGATTTCCCGGTCGTTTATACGCAGGCAACGACCGCCCAGGCCAGTCTTACTCCTGATCTCGGCCCGGACCTGCAGCCGCTCTTTCAGGCCATTTTACGCCATATCCCTCCCCCGAAGGTGGATATCGAAGCGCCCCTGCAGCTGCTCATCACCACCCTGGGTTATGACGATTACCGCGGCGTGACGGCCGTTGGTCGCATCTTCGCCGGCAAGATCAAGGTCGGCCAGCCGCTGGTGCGGTTGAAGTTGGACGGGACGCAGGTCCCGGAACGTGCGCCCTATCTTTACATTCACCGGGGGCTGGAGCGCGTGGAAGTCGAGCAGGCGGAAGCCGGCGAGATCGTCTCGATCGCCGGTCTGGAAGGCATCGCCATCGGGGAGACCCTGGCGGACGTTGAAAATCCGGTTGCCCTGCCGCCCATTCGCGTGGAAGAGCCGACCGTGCGGATGACTTTCGGAGTCAACACCTCTCCGTTTTCGGGCCGGGAGGGCCGTTGGAGCACCTCGCGCAAGCTGCGTGAGCGCTTGTTTGACGAACTGCGCACCAATGTTGCCCTGCGCGTCCAGGAGACCGAGACTCCCGATACCTTTCTTGTCTCCGGACGCGGCGAGCTGCATCTGGCGATCTTGGTCGAAACCATGCGGCGGGAGGGGTATGAGTTCCAGGTCTCCCGGCCGGAGGTGATCTTCCATCAGGCCGAAGACGGAACCCAGCTCGAGCCGTACGAGGAGGTCCACATCGAGACCAGCCCGGAGACGGTCGGGGTGGTAGTGGAGATGCTCGGAGGTCGGCGCGGCAAGATGCTGGATATGCAGGACACCGGACAGGGGAGTACCCGCCTGGTTTATATCGTCCCGACGCGCGGCCTGCTGGGCTTCCGCTATCAATTCCTGACCGCCACGCGTGGCATGGGCGTCATGAACACCCTCTTCCACGGTTACGAAGAAATGGCTGGGGCGATGGCGCAGCGTTCCACCGGTTCCCTGGTGGCCTGGGAAGTGGGCCCGACCACGACCTACGCACTGAAGAGCGCCGAGGAGCGCGGGACCCTGTTCTATGGACCGGGGGTGGAGGTTTATGAAGGAATGGTCATCGGTGAGAACGCCCGTCCGGGCGATATCCCGATCAACGTTTGCCGAAAAAAGCACATGACCAACGTGCGCTCCTCGCGCGGTGACATGGAGATCCGGCTGACGACGCCGCGCCAGATGAGCCTGGACGAGGCCATCGAGTACCTGGCCGAGGATGAGCTGCTCGAAGTGACACCGCTCACTTACCGGATCCGCAAACGCATCCTGAACACGGACGAGCGCGGCAAGCAGCTGAAGAAGAAGATCAAAGAGGGGTTGGAGGAAGGATAAGAATTCCCCGCAGGCCGATCTGCGGGGAATTTCTTTATTGTTTGGCGTGGGCGGCGAAGAAATCCCAGATCATTGGAGAAGAAATGGCTGGAAGTGCATACGGCGGCGGCCATGCATGCCCCCACTTCTCAATGGCATACAATTCAACCTCCGTACCGGCCTGGCAGGAAGCATAGGTGGTATACGTTACTGCTCCCTGCTGCTCCACTTGCGCAGAACCGCCACAGCCATCCAGCTGCACCCAGGTAGCGATGCCTTGCTCTACCGAAGGGAATACGAAGTCGGAGTGGGTTGCATAAAGGCTCGCTCCAATGCCACCGTTATATTTATCGTCTAATCCGTGCACGACTACCACGGAAACCGGCTGCTGCGGCCGGCACGGATTGGTCAGGAGCCATCCTGACACCGGAGCGACGGCTGCGAACGTATCGGACATCTCGCAAGCGAGGCGATACGAAAGCATTGCCCCGTTGTCGTACCCCGTGGCGTATATGCGTTTGGGATCAACGCGGACTATCGTCCCCAGGTCTGTGAGCATGTGGCGTATGAATGTTATTTCGTCGGTGTTGTTTTCTGCGGCGTAACCACAGCAGCCGCCCGCGTTCCAAGAGAGTGCTTCACTGGGGCCGCTCCCGTTCGGGTAGAGGACGGGGAAGCCGTTCTTGTCCGCGATAGCATTGAAGCCGGTCGTGGTCTGAATCGATACTGCGTCATCCAGCAAGCCGTGAAAGACAAATACCACGGGGACGGGTCGAAGGCTGTCCAGACCGGGCGGGATGTGGAGTATATAGGACCGCTCCAGACCGCTGACCGTCAGCTGACGCGTGGAGTCACCGGGTTGAAGTGTGGGTGCTGGGCCTGGAGTCGCAGTCGGCGCGTGGGTCGTAACAGGTTTGGCAACGGTCTGGCTGCATGCCGTCGCGCCAAGCAGCAATACTGCAGCGAGGATCGCAACAAGACGGCTTTTGAATTTATGGTTTTTTCTTCCCCTGCGACAAACCCCAGAACTCGTTTGTGACATATCTCCTCTTTTCCGATGCGCAACGCTGGAAATGAGCAGGAGAGTATATTTCCCTGCGAAATCACGCTCTACCGTTTACCACTGAAATAATAGGCGCCCGCGGTACCAGGAGTATCGATTCGATCGATGTACCTCCCCCAGTGTATTTACCTTCTTTGCGGTGTGAAAGCCCTGCCATTCATGGCCAGGCAAGAAACGCTGCCCGCTGCTGGCCCCTCACGACGAGACCAAGGACAGGTGGACGGATTTCCATAAGCCCTGCCCATTCGGGCGGGGTTTGTCCGAAACCATTCTAGCACGCTGGATCGGGGTATTCAACTATCGATGGGGTTCGAGAAATTTTCGCCTTTTACAAGGCCGCCAGAGGTAGGATCACCGTGAACTTGCTGCCCTGCCCGACCTCGCTCTGCAGGACGATCTCGCCGCCCATCAAGGTGACCAGCTGGTGGACGATGGAAAGACCCAGGCCGGATCCGCTGTGCCGGCGGCGAGGCGAACTTTCGATCTGGTGGAAGGCCTCAAAGATCCGCGTCCGTTCTTCCGGCGGGATGCCGATCCCGGTGTCGATGACCTGCAGCGCCCAATGGGCCTGGTCGTGGACGTAGAGGCGGATCTTCACCGAACCCTTCTCGGTAAATTTGACGGCGTTGTTAGCCAGATTGAGCAAAATCTGTTTAAGCCAGTAAGCGTCCCCGCTGATTTGAGCGGGCAGGTTCGCATCGATCTCGGTTTGTAAATCTATTTTCTTTTTTTGCGAAATGTAACTGATCGTCGAGTGCACCGCCTCGATTAACTCGGGTGGTTCGAATTTCTCGATGCGCAGGACCACTCGTCCGGTTTCGATTTGTGCCTGGCTGATCAGGTTGTTGACGAAAACCAGCAGCTGGTTGGCGCTTTCCAGGATTTCGGCCGCGGCATGCCCCTGCTTCTCATTAACCTGGCCAAACGCCCCGGCCTGGATCATTTCGGCATAACCCATGATCGCTCCCAGGGGGGTGCGCAGGTCGTGGCTGACACTTGCCAGCAGCTGGGTCTTCAACCGGTTGGCCTCCATGGCGTCCTCATGAGCCTGACGCAGCTGGTCTTCGGCCCGTTTCTCCTCGGTGATGTCGGTCAGGCTCACCAGCCTGCCGGTGACCTGCCCGCGGCGCCCGGTCAGCGGCGTCATCCGCAAGTGGTAGCAGCGCTGATCCGCGGCCTGCCCGATGGAGATCTCGTGGGTGGTCTCTGAGGCGTCCCCGGCTTCCGTTTTCCAGGCGATCCAGGCAGGCAGGACCTGGCGGATGTCCGTGCCGATCAGAAGATCCCCCTGACTCTTCAGGATGCGCTGCGCGGACGGGTTGATTTCCACGATCCGTCCCTTCTCGTCGGCTACAACGATCCCATCCCGCATGGCATTGAACAAGGTGCTATGAGCGACAGGCAGGATGTCCATCAACCCGTAGCGGACGAAGCCGATCTCCAGGGCAATGCCCGTCAGCGTGAAGGCTAACGGCGTCCAGTCGATCGACGACATTCCGAATAAATTAAATACATAGGTGATATTGACGATCCACGGCAGGATCATGCCGACCAGCATGATCCTGGCCTGGAAGCGATACAGGTTACGACTCTGGGTTGCGACCTGGGCGAGCAAAAAGGTCGCCACCAGGATCAAAGCATAGGAATAAGCAACATGGATGTTGTACCACGGTCCGCGCTGGAGGGTGAGCGGTCCGTAGGGCGAAGAGGCGGGCATGCTGACCCTGGCCCAGAGCCACCGGTGCCAGCTGTTCGTGACCGCCAGGAGAAAGGTGATCGTAGGGAGGATTGAGAGCAGGATGAACCGGCCAGCGTTCAACCACCTGCCTCTGCCGGTGTAGGTGAGCACAAAGCTCAGGATTGCCAGGGGCATGAAGGCGATACCCAGAAAGGTAATGACCGAAAAAATATTCTTAAGCGGAAGGTCTTTGAGCGAGATTTCCAGGATATAGGCGAATGACCAGATGATCACACACCAGATCACCCAGATCAGGTAATTCGCTCCCGGGGATTTCAGCAGCCCCCACAGGCGGATGAGTAAATAAATCGAGATGGCGATGCCGAGAAACAGCCCGTCGATATAGAGAGAATAATACGTGCTCATGCCAGGACTCCCATCGCTGCCCTTCTTCTACTATATCAAATCCTCAGGGCGGGGGCAAGACGGGATTCATGCCGGTTTCATGGCAAAATTCCGGGGCAGGACACGGGAATCGAGGGCTGGAGGGGGATTGTAGAAACTGGTTCAGGTCTTGGGTTTGATCGGGATGACCCTGGCGTTGGTGATCCGGAGCAGTTCTCCGGGCGGGATCTCAAAAATGGCATTCGGCGTTCCGGCGGCTGCCCAGACCGAGGCAAATTGAAGGAGGTCTTCGTCCAAATAGGTTTCGATAGATTGCGCATAGCCAACAGGAGGTACGCCTCCAATGGCGAAACCGGTCGCAGAGCGGACGAAATCGGCATCCGCACGACCGATGGTCTCGCCAGTAACGCGGCTGAGCTGGGCCTCATCGACCCGATTGGCCCCGCTGGCGAGAACCAGGATGGCCTTTCCGCTCGTTTGCCCTCGGAAAATAAGCGATTTGACGATCTGCCCCAGTTCGCAGCCGGCACGCTGGGAGGCCTCTTGCGCCGTGCGGGTGCTTTTAGCAAACTCGATCACGGTGCAATCGCATCCCAGGCTGCGCAATAGCTCTTGAACTTTTTGGGCGGTGGGATTGATCATCGGGATGAAACAGCCTCCTTACTTTTCCCAAGCACTCCGCTTGCGACGGACGGGGCGATGCAAAGTCTCCATGAATTCTGCGGTGAGCTGAAACCGGTACGCGCCGGCTGTCATTTTAGACCGAATCCCTGGTCTTCCAGGACCCGCCGCAGGTCGGTCCGCTCTGCCCGGGAGACCCGACGGGCAGAATGTTCCTGCCAGCTGTAGTCTTCCATCTGGTCCGCTTTTCCGGGGACGGCCACCTGACGGCTCTTGTAGATGCCGGTGGCCAGCATGGTCTGGTCGTACTCGAACAGGGTGCGGTCTTGATCCGGGTTGTATTCTTCCCAATGCAGGACGGCTTTCAGCGGCAGACGTGGGTGGTGGTGCGGTTCCTTGGCCGGCCAGCCCACGGTCATTCCGGTGATCGGGAAAACCAACTTGGGAAGAGCCAGCAGGTCGATGATCGCCCGGGCATGGTTGCGGATGGAGCCAATGTAACAGATGCCCAGGCCGAGCGATTCGGCGGCCAGGGCGGCGTTCTGGGCGGCAATGGTGGTGTCGCTGGCCGCGACCAGGAAGTTCTCAACATATTCGGTCACCTGGGTGTATCCCCGCAGCTGGCAGACTCGTCCCAGGCGCGCCAGATCGGCGCACCACGCCAGGAAGACCGGTGCCTCGCAAATATGCGGTTGTTTGCCGCACAGGTCCGCAAGTTGGTCCCGTTTCGCCTCCTCCGTGACGGCGATCACCGAGTAGAGCTGTAAGTTGGAGGAGGTGGAAGCGCCCTGTCCGGCGGAAACGATCGCCTCGATCCATGCGGCGGGCACCGGATCCGGTTTGTAATGGCGGACGGAGGCATGCTTGTGGATGAGATCGACAACGGTGTTGTTCATATTCCTCCGAAACGGTTTCGGGACGATTCTACCAGAAGCCCTCTGCCCCGCTGTTGAGCGGGATCCCGGGTTTTTGAAGCCGGTTTGCCTGGGCCGCGTCGATGTGGATCGCCACAATAGAAAAACCACTCTTCTGGTAAAGCTCAGTGCGGAAGTGTTGTCATTCATGGGGATCAGCCACGGCCGGCTGCAATTCTTCTGATGGCCTATTTCCTGGACGGCCTGGATCCACGCCGTGGAGACACGCCGGCATTTCTGCCAGGAATTCAACATCACGATCTCACAGGTCTGTCCAGCGAGACGGTGGGTGAGCAGTCCTTTTTTGCTTTTTCCTCCTTCGGCGATAAAAACGGGCCATCTGGATGGGCGATAGAGCACCCGATGGACCGCGACCGTTTGAGCGCTCCATTCGATCCGCATGACTCGATCGATCCAGCTGCGGTCCGCGGGCTGTGGGGGCCGGACGGAGAATTCCGACAAGCGTGCTCCTCCCTCGTAATTTCCCAGGATCGATCAGGGGTTGATGACAATCTTGATAAAGAAGGAGGCGCCAAAGGGAACCCCCTGCGGGTCGTAGGCCTGCCATTCGCTGGTGTAGGTTCCCGGTGTAGAGGGAGCCTCAAACAGGACGCGCAAGGAGAATTGGGTTCCCGCCCGGGCGGGATAGAGGGCCTGTTCGGTGGGCGCGCCGAGTGGATCGCCGTCGATAAAGCGCAGGCGGTAGCGGCTGTCCCAATTACAGGTCCCATTGTTCTGCAGCTGCCATTGCTTGTCGAGCTGGCTGCCCGCCGCCACGACCGTGTTGTCCGGGATGGTCACATCCTGGATGAAGACCAGATCATTGGTGCACACGGGAGTCGGGGAAGGCCCCTCCACCGGCGCGGCGGTCTGGGGCACCGCCAGGGGGGTCAGGTTGGGAATGGGAGTTGGGGGAAGAAAGGGGGTCAGGACGGTGTCGTTCCTTCCGGCACAAGCGGCCAGGATGACCGGCAAAAAAAAGATGAACAGCGACGTGCCGACCTTTCCCGCCCTGCGCAGCACGATCGTGTTCATCGGTTCAATCCTAGGGGTTGGATGTGGCGAGGGTGGATCAAGCCTCTTCGGCAGGCTCTCCCTCGTCCTCCCCGGCGGCCGCGACCAGAGGCAGTTCGATCTCGCCGCCGGTGGCGCGCTGGCGGATCAAGGCTTCGATCTCGTTGGCGAGGTCGGGGTTCTGGCGCAAGAACTCCTTGCCATTCTCGCGGCCCTGTCCGATGCGGACGTCGCCGTAGGAGAAGAAGGCGCCCCGCTTATCGATGATCCCCAACTGGGTGGCCAGGTCGATCAGGTCACCGACCTTGGAAATGCCCTCGTTGTACATAATGTCGAATTCGGCCGTGCGGAAGGGTGGAGCCACCTTGTTCTTGACCACGCGCACGCGCGTCCGGTTGCCGACCACTTCCGCTCCGATCTTGATGGATTGGATCCGACGAACGTCCAGGCGGACGCTGGCGTAAAACTTCAACGCATTCCCGCCGGTCGTGGTCTCCGGATTCCCGAACATGACCCCGATTTTCATGCGCAGCTGGTTGGTGAAGACGACCGAGGTCTTGGTCTGGTTGATTGCTCCGGAGAGTTTGCGCAGGGCCTGGGACATCAGGCGGGCCATGGCGCCCATCTGGGCGTCGCCCATATCCCCTTCGATCTCGGAGCGGGGGACCAGGGCCGCGACCGAATCGATCACGACCACATCGACCGCGCCGGAGCGCACCAGGGTCTCGGTGATCTCGAGCGCCTGTTCGCCGGTATCCGGCTGGGAAACGAGCAGGTTGTCGACATCCACACCGCACTTGGCGGCGTAGGCGGGATCCAGGGCGTGCTCCATGTCCACGTAAGCAGCCGTGCCGCCCTGTTTTTGGACCTCGGCGACGATATGCTGGCAGATCGTGGTCTTCCCGGAGGATTCCGGGCCATAGATTTCGGTGATCCGGCCGCGGGGGATCCCGCCGATGCCCAGGGCCAGGTCTAGGGAGAGCGAACCGGTCGGGATGGCGTCAATGGTCATTTTATGCGCTTCACCCAGCCGCATGATCGAACCATCCCCGTAGCGCTTGACGATGTCGCCCAGGGCCTTGTCCAGCATGGCCTGGCGGGCTTCATTCAAGGAAGATTCGGAAGCAGATTCGGATTTGCGTGCCATTTTATTCCTCTCGTCATCTAAGGTAAGTAAAGTATAGCACAGATGTTCGATACGTCAAGGGGTCGGAGTGGCGGTTAAATTTATCCCCGGAGTGGCGGGCAGATCGAAATTGAAGCCCGAAAATCCCTGGAAGGAGAAGTACGTGACCTGGCCGGGCAGAATCTGGAGCACGACCTTGTTGGGGTACCCGGCATAAGGGATATTGATCTCATAGGCTCCGGACGGCAGGTCGCTCAGCACCATGTTTTCGTGATAATAGGCGTCGCTGTTGACAATGCTAGCTGCGTAGGTCCATACGATCCAGGGCTGATTGGTCTCCACGGAACGGACGTACACGGGAAAAGTCGCCAGCGGAATCTTCTGGGTGTTCATGAGACGGCCGACCAGCACCCCCCATCCTTGTGGGGGCGCCAGCCAGAGCTCAGGGTTGCGGGTTGAATAGAAATCGTTCGTCCCGAGCCGGACTTCAAAATGGAGATGGGGGCCGTCGGCATTCCCGGTGGATCCCACCGTGCCCAGTTCGTCTCCCGTATTCAACCATTGTCCGACCAGGACTTTGATTTCGGACATATGCGCATAGACAGTGTACAGAGGTTGACCCAGATAGCCGAAGTCATGACGGATCACGACCGCATTTCCATAGGGGTCGTTAAGGGCGTACTGGGATCCGTTAAACAGCCCGACCCCCGCCCAAACGACCGTCCCGGGACCGGCAGCCAGAACGGGCGTGAAGCGCGGGGCGGGGATATCGATCCCGGTATGGATGGCCCCTGGGGCGAAGATGGTACCCCCGTAGCGATAATCCCCGATGGGCTCACTGGGGTAGTTGGCTGCGATCGGCCGGGCAAAATAGAAGTGGTCATAGGGTCCGATCGCCCAGGGGGTCGGGTAGAGTGGCGGTCGAAGTTCCGCGCTGGTGGTCGGCCCGGCTGTGGGGAAGAAAAGCTGCAGGGCCAGGGTGGGCGCCGGGAATGGGGGAAGTGGAGTCTGGCTGGGAGTCGCTGGCTCCGTGGGTAAGGGGCTTGAAATGAGGATGACGGGTGTTTGGGTGGCGGGAGCGGGGGAGCTGGTGGCAGCGGCGGAAAGGAGCGGGAGGGAGGTCGGGCTTTGAGCCGGAGGATTACCCCAAAGCGGTAGACAGCCTGCCAGCATCAGGCAGGAGAGAATAGACAAACCCCGCAGGCCGATAGAGCGGTTCATGGAGTTAACGTGGGTTGCAGACTGGCGGTGGTGCTCGGCGTCGGGGATTGATACCAGGGCGGGACGGTGGTGGGGGTACGGGTGGGAGGATAGATCGCTGTGGGGGTGACGAGCACATCGGGCGGATAAAGTTTAAGCATGGCGGTGCGCCAATCCAGCCCCTGCGTGTCGGCAAACTCATTAAAGCGGGTCCCGTTAAAAAAGGTTCGCCAGTTGACCAACGCGGCCTGACGCTCCCAGCCATACTGCACCGCCAGGCTGGTCAAATCGAGCCAGTAGCCGGAGGGTATGGCGGTCATCAGGCGCCCGCCCTGGTCGTAGGCGGTCGGGTCGGAGCGGGCGCTGAAGTCCCAGGGCAGTTGATTCAACGGTTCCCCCTCGGAGCCGTCCTGGGCGCGGGTGCGCAGATAGACGCGCCAGAAGGTCTGTGCACTTAAATCCTCCCGGACGACGACCATCCAGCCGGCAGTGAGCAGGCTGGAATTAAGCGTGAAGGCGCGTCCGGTGTACAGCCAGTCTTCCCCCATCCCCGGATCCAGGGGTGTGGTCAGCGGGATGTAGGCGTTTTCCAGATTGTTTCCGAGCACGTCCCAGCCGGCGTCCTGGATCAATCGGGACCGCAGCGCCTGGAATGAATCCACGATCTGGCCGTCCAATTTCGGGTAGGGGGCATTGACCCCGTTCAGCGCCGCGAGGGAGTCGCGCCCGGCGGGGACGGCCTGAACGGGAGTCTGCTCCGGGGCGAACATCGGTGAAGGGGTGAGAGCGGCGGTGGCTGCAAACGGCCCAGGCAGGGGCCGGGCGATCTTTCCATAGGAGAGCCCGCGCAGGGAACCTGGCAGCTGAATGGTCGGCAGGCTGATCTCGCCTTGCGGGGCAGTATAACCCGTCAGGTAGGTCTGATTGGCTGTGGTCAGGCGGGTCGCAAAGTGCTGGCTGTCCTCCCAGACTGGCCAATCGCCGTTGCCGACCAGGCTCGCCGGGGTCTCTGGATTGCGGCCATCCCAGACATAGATGCCGCTCAGGGCGGTGGTTGGATCGGTGGCGCTCCACGAAAGCAGCTGGCCGTCGGTCGACCAGGCGGGGTGCGAGATGAATGCTCCCGCGTTCTGGCTGACCATGCTGAAGCGTTCGGTCCCCACGCGGTCGAGGTCGGCGATCCAGATCTCGTTTTCGCCGCTGCGGTTGGAGACGAATGCGATCTTTCGACCCGGCGGCGGCGACCAGGTCGGAAAAAAGTCGGCGGCGTTTTCCTGCGTCAGGCGGATGACGGGCTGGGCACGATCCTTGACGGACTGGATCAATAATTGAAGGTTGCCATCCAGGTAGGATTCATAGACCAACCAGACCCCATCCGGAGACCAGGAGGGCGCCGCGTCGAAGGCGGGAGTATCGGTGAGGCGGGTGGTCTCCCCGCTTTGCAGGTCGAGCAGATAGAGGTCCCAATACCCATTGCGGTTCGAGGCGAAGGCGATGCTGGAGCCGTCCGGGCTGAGGGCAGGCATGATGTCGTCCCAGTTGCCGGTGGTCAGGCGGGTCAGCGGCAGGGACTGGGGGTTGTAGGCGAACAGATGGTCATAGCCGGAGTCGGCCAGGGAGAGGACGAAGACATTGGAGGGTCCAGCCGTCGGCACGAGGTTGGGCAGAGGCGTCGCCGTGATGACATAGGGGGTCTGGGTCGGAACAGGCGTCGGGGAGACGGTCGTGGTGGGCGTATTCGTCGGCGGAAGGTTCGTTGGCGCGGCCGCGGGCCGTGAGGTGCAGGCCGCGAGTGCGAGCAGGAGAGCTGCCCACAGGATCCAACGGAAATAAGGGGTGGGGGAAGAGGTCATTCGGTCGAGGCGGGGATCGTGATGGTTATTTCACGCTGATCGATCTTGCCGAGCTCGGGGTAAGAAAGCTGCGCGCTTAAACGATACTGGCCGGCGGTGGGTCCCGCTTTTCGATTGTGCAAGGTCAGTTCGAGTTTCCAGGCGACCGGTTCCACCACGCTGGCCGATCCGGCTTCTTGTCCTTCGGCATCCGTCAGGTTGAATTCGATATCGGGCCTTTTCTGAAAAGGGGTCAGGTCAAGGGCGACCCGCAGGCGTCTTCCGTCGGGATAGGGCTCTGCCCGCAAATCCAGGATGCGGGTCGCTTCCGGGGCAAGGCGCTCGACCTCGGGATCATTGAGAAAGAACTCCATGGAACTATTATAATCAAAAAAGGAGGCCCGGCTTCTCGTCGAAACCGGGCCTCCAGCCTCGAAAGCGTTCAACCGTTCTTTTGCTGGAATTCCTTCATGAAATTCGCCAGGGCTTCCGCGTCCTCGATCGGCAGGGAGTTGTAAAGTGAGGCACGCAGGCCGCCGACCGAGCGGTGGCCTTTCAAGCCGATCATATTGCGGGCTTTGGATTCCGCAGCGAACTGATCCTCCAGCGCTTCTGTCGGCAGGCGGAAGGTGACGTTCATGAGCGAACGACTGTCCAGCCTGGCATGACCGCGATAGAAACCACCGCTTTCATCGATGACTTTATAGATCAGTCTTGCCTTGGCCTTGTTGCGCCGGCTGATCTCGGTGACCCCGCCGATGGATTTGATCCATTTCAGGACCAGCCCGACGATGTACACCGAGAAGCATGGAGGGGTGTTATACAGGGACCCATCCGCCGCAAGGGTCTTGTAGTCCAGCATGACCGGCAAATTGGCAGGGACCTTTTCCAAGAGATCCTCGCGCACAATGGTGATGACCACTCCTGCGGGACCGACGTTCTTCTGCGCACCGGCGTAGATCAATGCGTATTTGGAGACGTCGATCGGCTGGCTGACAAAATCGGAGGAGGCATCGCAAACCAGCGGGACCCCGGCCGGTGGGACCGGTTCGTTGATGAATTCCACTCCGTGGATGGTTTCATTTGAAGTAAAATGCAGATAAGCGGCCTTGGGATCGAGTTGCAGTTCATCCTGGGTCGGCAGATGATCGTAGTTCGAGGCCTTCAGGTCCGCGGCGATATGCACCTGGCCGAACTTCCTGGCTTCATCAGAGGCCTTTTTTCCCCACGCCCCGGTAACGACGTAATCCGCAGAGGCGCCGGCGGGCCGCAGATTCATCGGCACCATGGTGAACTGCAGGCTGGCCCCGCCCTGCAGGAAAAGCACTTTGTAATGAGGCGGGATGTTCAGGATTTCCTGCAAGTCGGCTTCGGCTTCCCGGATCAAGGATTCAAATTCCTTCGAACGGTGGCTGATTTCCATCACCGACATACCCGTGCCTTTGTAATCCAGCATCTCTTCCTGGGCCTGCTTCAGGACCGGCAGCGGCAGGACCGCCGGTCCTGGATTGAAATTGTGGACGCGCGTGCTTGAACTGGACATGCTGATAGCTCCTGATCTCCGAGGATTAAGCTCAATGGGCTTTCGAGCCTTTGATTCCACTTGATTATATCCACGCGCGGGCTTTACTACAATAACAATTGACACCTTCTGAGCCTGATGTCCTGCATTTGACAAATGAAAACCTGGTTGCTAAAATTGCAGGGTATCCAGGAAGGTTGAATCGAGTATCGACCTGGATCGATCCCTGCTAAGGAGGCATTGCCATGAAGGTATTGGTTTGCGATAAGACCGAAGCCGAAGCCATCGAGCGCATGCGCGCCGCGGGACTGCAGGTGGATGTCCGCGACGACATCACCCCGGAAGAACTCCCCAAAGTGCTGCCTGCCTACGAGGGCATGATCGTACGCAGCCGGACCAAGGTCCGCCAGGCGCTGATCGATGCCTGTCCTCATCTGAAGGTGATCGTCCGAGGAGGCGTTGGACTGGATACGATCGACGCCGATTACGCCCGTTCCAAAGGCATCACGGTCATGAACACTCCCAAGGCCAGTTCGGCGTCCGTGGCTGAACTGACCATCGCCTACATGTTCGCCCTGGCGCGTTCCATTTTTCAGGCGACCGCTTCCCTCAAGTCCGAAAAATGGGAGAAGAAGAGTTTTGAAGGGGACGAGCTCGGCGGCAAGACCCTGGGATTGGTAGGGGTCGGGAACATCGGCAGCGAGGTGGCCAGGCGGGCAGCCGCCTTGGGGATGACCGTCATTGCCTATGATCCCTTTATCCAGTCTGCGGTCGGGGTACAGATGGTGAAACTGGATGAGCTTTTGGCCCGCGCGGATTACATCAGCCTGCACCTGCCGCTGACCGACGAATCCCGGAACATGATCGGTAAGGCGCAGTTTGCCAGGATGAAGGACGGGGTGCGCCTGATCAACTGTGCCCGCGGCGGCATCATCGACGAGGAGGCGCTCTATGAGGCCTTGAAGAGCGGCAAGGCGGCAGGGGCAGCCCTGGATGTCTATGCCCAGGAACCCCCCTCCGACTATAAACTGCTCAAGCTGGACAATGTCATCGGTTCACCCCATATCGGGGCAGCCACTCATGAAGCCCAGGGCCGGGTGGGGGCGGAGGTGGCGGAGAAGCTGATCGATTTCGCGAAGCATAAGAAATTGATCTGAAACCCCCTTGCCCAGCCCTGATCTCATTGGGCGGGCAGGAAGTCCAAATGGCGAAAACTTACGACGACATCGGTGTACAGTCTCCTCGGATCTATCTGCCCACGAAGGGAACGAACCTGACGAAGTGGGCGGTCATCGCCTGCGACCAGTTTACCTCTCAACCCGGTTACTGGCAGCAGGTGGAGAAGATCGTGGGCCGTGCGCCCTCAACCCTGAAGCTGATCCTCCCGGAGGTCTATCTCGAAGATCCCGGGGAGGCCGCGCGGATCCAGGGCATCCAGGAGACCATGCGAAACTACCTGGAGACGCAGCTCCTGATGCCTCATGAAGGCATGGTCCTGGTGGAGAGGTCCACGGACGGCCATACCCGTGCGGGCATCGTGCTTTGCCTGGATCTGGAGCGCTACGACTACCACAAAAGCTCCACCAGCCAGATCCGGGCTACCGAAGGGACGATCCTCGAACGCCTGCCCCCGCGCATCCAGATCCGCCAGGGCGCGGCGCTGGAGCTCCCGCACATCATGGTCTTGATCGATGATCCGGGGCATTCGGTGATCGAACCGGTGCGGGCCGCTGCAGCGCGCTTTGAAAAATTGTACGATTTCGACCTGATGCTCGCCAGCGGCCACCTGACCGGTTACGCCGTTGATCCGCCAGCGGAGGCTCAAATCATCCAGGCCCTGCGCAACCTGGCGCGGCCGGAAACATTCGCGGCGAAGTACAACGTCAGCCCGGATCAGCCTGTCCTGCTTTTTGCCATGGGCGATGGCAACCATTCCCTCGCGACTGCCAAAGCGATCTGGGAAAAGCTGAGGCCGCAGGTCGGATTGGATCACCCCGCCCGTTACGCCCTGGTGGAGATCGAGAACGTCCACGATGCGGCCTTGCAGTTCGAACCGATCCACCGCGTCCTGTTCGGGCTGAAACGGGACCTGCTGACAGCCATGCAGGAGTATTTCCACGGCGGTTTCAGTTATGCACCCGTTAAGGATCATCAGGAGATGGTTCAGGGGGTGCAGAACTCCAGAGGTCAGCCTCAGTCCTTTGGGCTAATCGAGGCAGGCAGAGACCGGTCCTTCGGTCTGGTCAGGATCGAGCGTCCGACCTCGAACCTGACGGTCGGGTCCCTGCAGGGTTTCCTGGATGAGTTCCTCCAGGAAGGGGGTGCCGAAAAGATCGACTACGTCCATGGCGAGAAGGTCGTCGGCGAGCTGGGCCGGCTGCCCGGAAACGCCGGATTGCTCCTGCCCGGCATGGAGAAGAACGACCTGTTCAAAACCGTCATTCTGGATGGCGCCCTGCCGCGTAAAACCTTTTCGATGGGGGAGGCGCGCGAGAAGCGCTTTTATATGGAAGCTCACAAAATCGGGTGAACCCTCCGAGCCGATCTCAGTGACCGGCTCTTAATTGATCCAGGGCGCTGGCGAAGTCGGTGGGATAAGGGGCCGTCCAGGTGAAGGCCCGGTTTGAATACTTCAATTCCAGGGAATAGGCATGCAATGCCGGCCGGGAGATCAAATCCGTAGGCGGGGCCCCGTAGAGGCTGTCCGCCAGGATCGGGAAACCGAGCGCGGCGGCATGCGCCCGGACTTGATGCGTGCGACCGGTCTCCGGCGCGGCGGTCAAGAGGGCATGCGAGAGGTAGCGCTCCTGGAGGTGGAAACGGGTGAGCGCAGGGACCCCGCGCTTCGGGTCCACAGCGGTGCGATGGCTGTGTCCAACATCCGCCCGCAGGGGCAGCTGGGAACTCTTTTCCTCCCAGGAGGGGAGGCCGCATACCAGGGCATGGTAGGTTTTGGCGATCTGGTGGCTTTCAAAAAGGAGGCTCACCGCGCGGTGAGCGCCTGCATTGCGGGCAAAGACGATCAGTCCGCTCGTGCCCTTGTCCAGCCGATGGATGATCCAGAGGCGGCCGAAGTCCGTCTCCAGCAGACTGAACAAGTTCGGGGCTTGCAACCCCCATCCGCCCCCGGTGGAGGCGATCCCTGCCGGCTTGTTGACGACCAGCAGGTCGTCGTCGGAATAGAGAATCTCGGCGGCCATTTAATCAGGGAACATCTTGCCGGGATTGAGAATCCCGTTCGGGTCGAGGGCTTGCTTGATCTTCTTCATGACCTCAACGGCCGGTCCGTGCTCCTCGACCAGGAACTCCCTTTTGCCCAGCCCGATGCCATGCTCGGCCGTGGCCGTCCCGCCCACGGAGAGAGCGTAACGGATCAGGTCCCCGGCAGCCTGCTGGCCGTTGGCAAGCGCCTGGGCATCCGCGCGGTCGACCAGCGTGTGCCAGTGGAGGTTCCCGTCCCCTGCATGGCCGAAGATCGAAACCGTCAGGCCGTAGCGGACCCCCAGGGCCTGGGCCTGGCGGATGGTGGGAACGAATTGCGAAAGCGGCACCGCGATGTCCCCCTTGAGCATGATTCGGTCCGGGAAAAGTGCCTTTTCAGCGTTGGTGATCTCCTTCCGTCCCGCCCATAGCTGATCGCGCTGCGCCGGGGTGGCGGCGATCTCAAACAGGAGGGCCTCCTGCTCGAGGCAAACCCGCCGGGCGATCTCGACCTCCTCCTCGATGCCCCTGGGGGTGCCATGGAACTCGAGGATCAGCGTGGCCGTCTCGGTCCATCCCCAACCTTTGTATTGATTAATATGACGGATGCTCTCGGCATCCATCAATTCCAATGCCCCCGGGAGGATGCCGGAGGTCATAATCTCGGAAACGGCAAGGGCTGCGTTCTCCAGGCTCGGGAACTGAGCCAGCGCGGTGCGGCGTTCGGGGAGGCCGTGCAGCCGCAGGACGATCTCGGTCACGATCCCCAGCAGTCCCTCCGAGCCTGCCATCAGCCGCACCAGGTCAAAGCCGGAGGAGGTCTTCATTGCCCGCGTCCCGAACCAGACCAGGGACCCGTCGGCCAGGGCGACCTGCAGACGCAGGAGATGGTCGCGTGTCACGCCGTAGCGCAAGGCGTTCAATCCGCCTGCGTTGTTGCCGATCATGCCGCCGATCGTGGCGACATCGCCTGAGGAAGGTCCTGGGGCGAAGAAGATGCCGTAGCGCGCCAGCTGCCGATTCAGGTCGTCATAGACCACCCCTGGCTGGAGGCGCACTTGAAAATCCTCCGCAAGGACCTCCAGGACCTTGTTCATCTTTTCCAGCGAAAGGACGATTGCCGCCGGGGAGGGGATCGAATTGCCTTCCAGGCTTGAGCCGCCGCCGCGCGCGGTGACCGGGATGTGGTAACGGTTGGCGAGGCTCAGGATGGCAGCCACCTGTCCGGCATTTTCCGGCCAGGTGACCGCCAGCGGCAGCTGGGCGGGTTGGTAGGATTCATCCCTGGAATAGTTCGCCAGCTGCCCGGGTTCAAGGCTTAGGGCGGGGGCGGGCAGTTGTTCCCGGAGTTGGAAGAGGAACTCTGCAGGCAGATTGATCATAGGATTAATTGTACCAGCAGAGGAGGGAGCGGGATCGCTCTTCAGCCGGGGAGGCCGCGCCAGCCGTTCCAGATTCAGCGGCGTGCCAGAAAATAGTCGCCCCCGGCCTCTTGACACTGACGCAACGGAATGGTTTATGATTGGCGGGAATGAGGTCAAGGTGTACACCGTCAAACAACTTTCCGACCTGGCGGGTGTCAGCATCCGCACCCTGCATTATTACGATGAGATCGGCCTGCTCAAACCGGAGTCCGTTGGCGCGAACCTCTACCGCCACTACGGGGACCAGTCCCTGATCAGCCTCCAACAAATCCTGTTCTACCGTGAACTCGGATTGAGCCTGGATGAGATCCAAAGGATCATCACCCGACCCGATTTTGATGTGCTCTCAGCGCTCGAATCCCATCGTCAAGCCCTGCAGGCGCGCCGAGAGCGGTTGGATCGCCTCATTCATACGGTCGATGACACCCTCCTCCACTTGAAAGGGAAAAAAGAGATGAGCAAGCACCAATTATTTGCCGGTTTTTCAGAAGAGGAACAGGAACAGTATGCCAAGGAGGCCGCGGAGCGTTATGACCCGGAGACCGTGAAAGCCTCCAATAAAAAATGGAAGCAATATACGCCCCAAAAGCAGCAGGCCATCCTGGCAGACGGTAATGCAATCTATGTACATCTTGTGGCGGCCATGCCCAAAGGCCCCTCGAGCCCAGAAGCCCAGGCCGGCATCGATGCCTGGCGGAGGCATCTCGAATATTTCTGGGTGCCGAACGATCAACAGCTGCTCGGCCTGGTGGACCTCTATAACACCGATCCCCGTTTTGCGGCGAATTTCAATAAGATCGACCCGCGCCTGGGCGCCTTCATGAAAGCAGCGGTAAAGGTCTACGTGGAAAAAAAGAAGGGCTAAAAACCGCCGGAGCGCGAAGGAGCCAGGAGGATGTGCTCCTGGCTCCTTCGCCACGTTTCATCTTCCGGATATTACTTCCCCCACGCCCCACGGATGCGTTCATAGCTTTCTTCGAGGGCTTCCGGCAGGACGCGTGTCTCGCCGACCGTGGCCATGAAGTTGGCATCGCCGCCCCAGCGCGGGACGACGTGCATATGAACATGTCCGGCTACCCCGGCCCCCGCGGCTTCCCCGATATTGGCCCCGATATTAAAGGCCTGCGGCTGGTAGACGCTCCGCAGGACGCTCATCGCCTGGGTGACCAGCTCCATCATCTCGGCGCGGGCGACGGGCTTTAGATCCTCCAGGGAGGGCAGGTGGTCATTGGCGACCACCATGACATGTCCGCTGGTATAGGGGAAACGATTGAGGATCACAAAAACCAGTTGCCCTCGGGCCACGATCAGGTTTTCCGGACCATCCGTTTGTTTCTGGACAGCGCAGAAAACGCACCCCTCGCCGTGGGCCTGGATGTATTTCATCCTCCAGGGAGCCCAAATCCGCTTCATGTTCGACCGTTGATCCTTTCTGACCCTATTGTAGCAGTCTATCTGCCCGGGAGGCATTTTATTAAGGATCTTCAGACGGGCAGAGTCCGGGCTTTCCTGGAAACGGTGAGGACTTTCTTGAAGATCCCGATCACCTGCCCGATTGAAGCACTTGTGTTCGTCGAAACCCGGCCCGTCCAAAGAGAGCCGCAGGTGTGCGGGACGGTCAATATCTTCCCTTCGATCAACCGGGTCGCCATTCCCGTCTTTCCTCCAACGCCGGGAAGCGGTTGACAGCCAAATGGAATGCGAGTATTCTCAATTCTGTGGAACAACCCGCGCTTTTTGAAACCTCGCCCAGCTTGACCGTCAGTGAATTGACGCGCCACCTGCGGGAGTTGCTCGAATCCGACGACCAGCTGCAGGGGATCTGGGTGCGGGGGGAAGTCTCCAATCTGGCGCATCCTGCCTCGGGCCACCTTTATTTCACCTTGAAGGATGCCGGCGCAGCCCTGCGTTGCGTGATGTGGAAGAGCGCTGCGGCCCGCCAGCGTTTCTTACCCGAGGACGGGAAAGCCGTCGAGGTCCACGGCAGCCTGAGCCTGTATGAGGCGGGTGGACAGTACCAGCTGTACGCCGACTCAATCCGGACGGTCGGGGAAGGCGCCCTCTACCTGGAATATCTCCGCCTCAGGGAAAAGCTGAAAGCGGAGGGCCTCTTCGACCGAATCAAACGCCCGATCCCCACCTGGCCGCACCGCCTCGGGATCGTGACCTCCCCCAGTGGAGCCGCCCTGCAGGACATGTTGAAGACGATCCGCCGGCGTTTTCCACTGGTGGAAGTCATCCTGGCCCCGTCGCCGGTGCAGGGGGACGAGGCCCCGACGGCGCTGATCGAGGGCTTAAGGGCCCTGAACCGGATCGCGGCCCCGGATGTGATCCTGCTGGCGCGGGGGGGCGGATCGATCGAGGACTTGTGGGCTTTCAACGATGAAAGCCTGGTGCGGGCCATCCCGGAGTCGAACGCGCCGGTGATTACGGGCATCGGACACGAGACCGATTTCACCCTGGCGGATTTCGCCGCGGATCTGCGGGCTCCCACTCCCACTGCGGCTGCCGAGCTGGCGACCCCGGTCACCCTTGTGGACCTGCGCATGAGCCTCGTGGAATGGTCCCAAAGGTCCTCTTCGCGGATCGAACAGCTGATGACCGACCGTCGGACCCTGCTCGAAGGTGACCAGGACCGCCTGCGCCTGGCCTCGCCGCAGCGGCGGGTGCAGACCGAGCGCCAGCGCCTGGATGAATGGGGCCGCCGTTCAAGTGCGGCCTTCAGCCACCGTCTGGAAATCACTGCGGAGCGGTTAAAGGGATTGGACCATCATTTGCGTTCGCTCAGCCCTCTGGCGGTGCTGACCCGTGGCTATTCGATCGTCACCCGGCGCTTGGACGGCAAGCTGGTCAGCCGGGTCGCCCAGGTCCAGAACGGGGATGTCCTGAGGGTACGTGTCCAGGATGGTGAATTTGAATCGCATGTCGGCGGAGACCGATAGGTGCTGTATGGCGAAACAAGAAACGAAGCCGATCGAGAAGCTGAAGTATGAGGAAGCCTTTGCCGAACTCGAAACCATCGTCGAAGCCCTCGAGTCCGGCGAGCGTCCCCTCGATGAATCGATGACCCTCTTCGAGCGCGGCCAGGCTCTGATCAAGCGTTGTGCGGAACTCCTGGACAAGGCTGAGCTGAAAGTTCAACAGTTGTCCGGCGAAGCTCTGATCGATTACGAGGAGGGCGCATGAATTTCAGCCCCCTTCTCAACAATCATGTCCTTTTATCGCTCCTGGCCGCCTGGGTGGTGGCCCAGACTTTGAAGTTGCCTCTGGAGTACCTGCGGACGCACCGTTGGAACTGGTCTCTGCTGGTTCGGGCAGGGGGCATGCCGAGCTCCCATTCTGCCCTGGTGACGGCCACGGCGCAGGCCGTCGGCCTGCACGCCGGCTTCGATACACCCGTCTTTGGTCTGGCCGTGGCCATGGCGATGATTGTCGTGTATGATGCCACCGGAATCAGACGCCAGGCAGGAATGCAGGCCCAGAAGATCAATATCCTCGTAGATGAGCTGTTGAGCGGCCATCCGATCTCCGACAAGCAGCTGAGGGAAGTGCTTGGGCATACCCCCCTGGAAGCGCTCGGGGGTGTCCTTCTGGGTGTGGTCGTGGCGCAGCTGTTCTGGTTTATCTGGCGTTAGGACTCGAAGAGGAGAGTTTATCATCATGACGAAACTGGCTGAACTGCATCCGCTCCTGCCGGAATTCGGGGCTGAACTGGAAACCTACCTGGCAGAATCCCTCCTGAACACAACGCCGAATATGGTGTATATCTATAATCTTGCCGAGATGAGATACGTCTTCCTCACCGGCGAAGTCACCTCCGCCCTCGGGTATACCGCGGATGAAATTTGTGCCATGGGTAACTCGGTCAATTCAAGGCTGGTCCATCCGGAAGATGCCCAGCGTCTGACGGGACACCACCGCCAGTGTGAGGAAGCCTCCGCCGGGGATTTGCTGGAAATCGAATACCGGGTCAAACATGCGTATGGGGACTGGCACTGGATCTCCGTGCGCGAAACCCCATTGGCACGCACGGGCGATGGAACTGTCCGCTATGTTGTTGGGACCGCCGAGGACATCAGCGAACGGCGTGTGGCCCAGGAGAAGGTCTGGTTCGTCAGCACCCATGACCAATTGACCGGTTTGTTCAACCGGGCGTATTTTGAGGCGGAGGTCGATCGGATGGAGAAGGGTCGGCGTTACCCGATCAGCATCCTTTCCGTGGACATTGAGGGGATGAGATCGGTAAACGAAAGACTGGGGCATGAGGCCGGGGACGAGCTGCTGCGGCAAACCTCACAGCTGCTGATCGGCGCGTTCCGGGCTGAAGATGTCATTGCGCGCACCGGTGGGGATGAATTCACCGTGATCCTGCCGAACACCGGCGCCGTATCCACCGAGGCGATCATGACCCGGGTCAAAGCCCATCTAAACAGTCACAACCAGTCCCACCGCAAGGACCCCCTGGCGCTTTGGCTGGGGATTGCGACGGTCGATTACGGCCAGTCCCTGCGCGAAGCTTTTAAAAATGCCGAAAAGAAATTGTATGAGGCGAAAAAAGCCCGGACCAAGTGAACGATCTGGCCGGCATGACTCGATCCATGGACAGGCTGCTCCATAAGAATGGAACAGCCTGTCCGATTTAAAAATCTCGGGTCTTTTAACGGCGCGCCAGCCGCTGCTTCAGGGCGGCCATCAGGCTCTTCACTTCGGAGAGGCGCAGGAGCAGTACCACCAACCCATAGATGGCGACGCCCACCACCACGCCTCCCAGGGCTGCCAGGGCTGGGGAAGAAGGGGGGATCCACTTCAGCCAGATGACCAGGCCTCCCGACATCAGCAGGGTTCCGAGAGCGGCCCCGGCGAAACCCCTGGCCAGGTGGCCGGCAAGGATCCCGTTCAGCTTTTTGCGCATCATCAACAGGAGCAGGGTGGCTTCGATCGCCGCGGCCGCCGAGGTGGCCAGGGCCAGTCCGCCGAGCGGCATCCAGCCGATATGGTTAAACCAGGCCGAGAAGGCCAGGCTGAAAAGAACGTTCAGGCCCATGGAGCCGCCCGTGACCAGGACCGGTGTGCGGGTGTCATGCATCGCGTAGAAGGCGCGGCTGAGGATCTCGGTGAGGGAGTGAAAGACCAGACCGACGGTGTACCACAACAGGGCCCAGGCGACCATGGCGGTGGAATGGGCGTCAAAGTTCTTATGCTGGAACAGGAAGGCGATGATCGGCTGGCGCAAGAGGATCAGGCCGAGCGTGGAAGGGAGGGCAAGCAGCAATACTCCCCTTAAGGTTGCGGACAACGATTGGCGCATCTCCGTAAATTCACCCCGCGCGGCCTGAGCGGAGAAGGTCGGCAGGGTTGCCGTCCCGATGGCGCCGCCGATCACGTACAGAGGAACGGTCATGATCTGAAAAGCATAACCGATGGAGGAGAGCGAACCGGTCGGTTGACCGCTGGCGATGATGTTGTTCACCAGAAAGTTCAGCTGGATGATGGCAACCCCAAATAGGCGCGGCCCCATCAAGACGGCCACTTCCCTCACCGATGGATCCTGGAGGCCCAGGGTCGGGGTATAGCGCCTGCCCGGTAGCCGGAACAGGTCGGGCAGCTGAACGCTGAGATGCAAGACCGCCCCGAGCACCGCCCCCCAGGCCAATCCATAGATGCCCATCGAGGGGACGAAAACCAGCAGGCCGATGATCATTCCCACCCAGTACATGGAGGAGGCCAACGCGGGCAGCAGGAAACGCTGATGGGAATTGAGAATGCCCATCAGTAATCCGCTGACCCCGAAGATGGTCGCATTGACCATCAGGATCCTTAGCAGCTGGACGGTCAGCGCCTGCTCGGAAGCTGGAAAGAGGGGCGCCAGGATGGTGCGGACGATCAGGGGGGCGAAGAGGATCGATAGCAGGCTGAGGGAGGTCAGGACGATCAGGATCACATTGATGATCGCAGAGGCCAGGCGCCAGGCGCCTTCCCGGTCGTCCTTGTTTAAGAAAGTGGTGAAGGTCGGGACAAAAGCGGAAGCCAGGGCACCCCCGGCCACCAGGTTGAAGATGATGTCTTGAAAGCGGGTGGCTGAATTGTAAGCGTCATATGCCGCGCTGGTGCCAAAGGCAGGCGATACCAGGATGGTCTTGACCAGCCCGGCAACCTGGCTGAGAGCAACGGCGAACATGACCGTCCCGGCGGCACGGGCGATCTGGCGGTTGGCAAGCCTGGACGATTCACTCACGAGCCGGGATTATACCCCGCGACCCGTGTTTCCTGCCGGCCAGGATGACCATCGCACCGCACAGCACATCGCCCTGGACTGCGTATAGCCATTTTAGAAACACGGTCAGATGGAATGGTTTTCGGGACTGCAGGATAAGCCGATCGCCGGCCTTTTCGGGCCCCTTGGCGGCTAGGGTCCGGGAGTCAAGGGCGGAAAGCGGCAATACATTGTCTGGAGTGTCGGTCAGGGTTGGTTGCCATTTCAACCAAAATAGGGTAAATTTATCGTTGCATTACTGGTGCCGCGCCTCCTAAAAGCGAAAAGTCCACCTGCAGTCCTGACCGCCCCGGGCGGGAAGGTCTTGTCCAGCGAAGGTGATGATGGGTATCTTTGGATTGATCGTATCAATCGGTGCCTGGGGTCTGCTCCATTCCTTGCTTGCCTCTCTGAAAGTCAAGGCACTCGCTTCTCAGTGGATGGGCCCTTCGACCGATCGTTTTTACCGCCTGGTCTATAATCTCTTTGCGGTGCTCAGCCTGGTGCCGGTAGCCATCCTGTTCGTGATCCTGCCAGATCGGCGATTGTACTCCGTCCCGCTCCCTTGGGCGCCCCTGCTCTGGACCGGGCAGTTCATGGCTCTCGGGATGCTGGTACTTGGAATCCTGCAGACCGGCGTTTTTTCCTTTCTGGGACTCAGTCAGCTGGGATCGGGAGCAGAAGGACCCGCCCGGTTGGTGACCACTGGTCTCTATCGCTATGTCCGCCATCCTCTTTATTTCGCCGGACTGGTCCTGCTCTGGCTTTCCCCAACGATGACCGTCAACCGCCTGGTGGCAACTGCTGCGGCGACAATATACATCGTGATGGGCGCCTCCTTTGAAGAGCGGAAATTGAATGTCCTTTTCGGGTCTGCTTATCGCGAATATGCCGCTCGCACACCGATGTTTATCCCGTTCCTGAAGGGACGAAATCCCGGTCCGGTTCGTTCCTGATAAACGTAAGCCCCAAGGGTATAATAAAAATATATGTCCTTCGTTATCGTCCCCAAACCGCAACGCTCTCCCCTTCCTGCTCAGATCGCCTTCTTCCTGGTGGGCGGCCTCGTTATTTTTCTGATGGCCGCCGGACTTATCGCCGGAGGGTATCAGGCGCTCTATTCAGGGCGGATCCTGCCAGGCATTTCGATCATGGGGGTCGATCTATCGGGTGTAAGTCTTCAGGAGGCTCCGGTCGTTCTCAGCCAGCACCTGATCTATCCGGTCAATGGCCGGATTGTGTTCCGCGATGGGAATCAGGTTTGGGTGGCCACGCCAGCCCAACTGGGGATGGTTTTCGATTGGACCAGCACTGTGCAGGAAGCCTACTCTGCCGGTCGGCAGGGTGGCCCTCTCAACTCCCTGGACACGCAGATCCACGCCAGGCTGGGTGGAATGGATCTACCTCCGGTGGTTTTGATTGACCAGCGCGTGGCTTATGCTTACCTGCAGACGCTCGCTGCCCAGATCGACCGGCCGGTCGTTGAATCCGACCTTCACCTGGAAGGCACGCAGGTCGTCTACACGCCAGGGCAGTCGGGCCGTTTCCTGAACGTGGACGCGACCCTGAGTCTTTTGATGAGCCAGCTGCAGTCCTTCCAGGACGGGGAGGTGCCGCTGAAGATGGACGCCCAGGATCCTCTGGTCAAGGACGCCTCTGCGCCGGCTGCAAACCTGCGTCAGATGCTCAGTGCCCCGTTGATCCTGAACATCCCGGATCCACAAGCCGGTGACCCGGCGCCCTGGAGCATTGATACCACGCAGCTGGCCAGCATGTTGACCATCCAGCCGGTGCAGAACGGCACCGCCTGGCAGTACCAGATCAGCATCGACACCCAGGGCCTGCAACCCCTTCTCGATCAGATCACGACCCAGGTCAACCGTTCTCCCCAGAATGCCCGCTTTTTCTTCGATGACACCACCCGTCAGCTGGTTCTGCTTCAGCCTGCCGTGACAGGCCGCATCGTGGACGGTCCCGGGACCGAGCAGGCCATCCAGGCAGGCCTGCTGCAGGGAAATCACCGCATCCCGTTGAAGCTTGTCTCGGCCCAGCCGCAGGTCGGCAACGATGCCACGGCCGCTTCGCTCGGGATCACCGGGCTGGTTTCCGAGCGGACCAGTTATTTCCGGGGATCCATCCCCGACCGCATCCAGAATATCGTAACCGCGGCGGGGCGTTTCCATGGCCTGCTGGTGCCTCCCAACACCGTCTTTTCGATGGCGGCTGCATTGGGAGATGTGAGCCTGGACAATGGTTATCAAGAGGCGCCGATTATTTACAACGGCCGCACCATCATGGGCGTTGGCGGTGGGGTGTGCCAGGTCAGCACGACCCTTTTCCAAACAGCCTTTTATGGCGGGTATCCGATTATTGAACGTCACCCCCATGCCTACCGGGTTCTGTATTATGAGGAGAATGCCACCGGATATGATCCCAACCTGGTAGGCCTGGATGCGACCGTCTATGTCCCTTTGGTGGATCTCCAATTCAAGAATGACCGCTCTTCCTGGCTGCTCATGGAAGGATATGTGGATACTGCCGACAATCAGATCGACTGGAAGTTTTATTCAGGCGACGATGGCCGAAAAGTAACCGTAGAGCCGCCCGTGATCAAGAATGTCGTCCCGGCCCCCACCGATTGGAATTTCCAGGAAAATCCGCTGTTCTCGCCTGGTGAAGTGGCCCTGTTCTCCCACCCGGCAGCGGGCGAGGATGTCACCGTGAACCGCACGGTTTATCGGCAGGATGGTTCCATGCTTCTGAGCGACTCCGTTCAGACGCAATACCAGCCCTGGCAGGGAGTTTGCCAGTACGGTCCCGGAACCCAGGATCCGCAAGCCATCGCGAAACAGGCCGGCATCTGCCAGCCTTAGGCGTGGTAAAATAACGCCCGATTAGCCCACCAATGGGAGTATTTCATGCTGAACCAAGAATTGTTGGAAATCCTGCGCTGCCCGGTCTGCGTACACGATCAAGGGGGGTTGCTGCACGTCTACCAAGAAACCTGGCTGATCTGCCAGGATTGCGGGCGCAAATATCCGATCGTGGAGGACATCCCGGTCATGCTGATCCAGGAAGGGGATAAATGGATCCAAGTGGCTGAGAAAGACCTGCCCGTGCCGCCGCCACCCATGAAATGACATGTCCGACCAGAAACCGGATTTAACCCCTCGCGTACCCAAAAACCAGACGTCAACCAGGAGTCAGGTCCTCTGGTGGAGCCTGGGGCTGGTCCTCGCCATCGCTCTCTTTCTGTTCACGCGCGGCTTCGTGGCCTGCTATACCTTGACCTCCCTGCCGGGTATCGCCCCTTCGTCCTGTACCGGTGCTCCTAAAACCACCGTCGTCATCAACCCCCAGGGAACGCCGGTCGTGGTGACCGCCGCGCCGACGGCGGTCAGTGCCCCCGAGGCCACACTGCCACAACCCTGGGATGGTGCCAGCCGGGTGAACATCCTGGTCATGGGCCTGGATTACCGGGATGTGACCGATGCCGCGGATTTTGCCACCCAGGGGGCGGCACGCTCCGATACGATGTGGCTGCTGACGATCGACCCCATTACGAAGACCGCTGGCGGGATTTCGATCCCCCGCGATCTGTGGGTCGACATTCCGGGCGGTTTCGGTTATGCCAAGATCAACACCGCCTATTTCTTTGGCGATCTCTACAAGCTGCCCGGAGGCGGACCCGTCCTGGCGATGAAAACGGTCTCGGAATTCATCGGGGTGCCGATCCAGTATTACGCCGTGATCCAGTTTTCGGCTTTTATCAATACGATTGACCGGCTCGGCGGAGTGTATCTCTGCATCCCGGCGCCGATTGACGTGGGACGCTACGACCAGAACGGCATTGATCACCTCCCGGCGGGATGCCAGACCTTGAACGGCATCGACGCCCTGGGCTATGCACGCAACCGTTACACCGTCAACGGCGATGTGGACCGTTCCAACCGCCAGAAGCAGGTCCTGCAGGCATTGCTGGATAAGATCAAAACACCGGAGAATTGGGCCAACCTGGTAGCACAAGCGCCGGCACTATACCAGGATCTCTCGAAAGGTTTTTACACCAACCTGAGCCTCCAGGATGGGATCCGGCTGGCGGCCCTGTCGCGTGAGCTGACCAGCCCACCCGACCTGAAGGTCATCGATTACACCATGATGACCGACACTGTGGCCCCGGATGGGACCGATATCCTGCGACCTTTTACGGATAAGGTCCGGGTGCTGCGCGATGAGATCTTTGGCGGGGGCGTGCTCGCCCCCGCGGCGACCGGAGACCCGACGGCGATTTTGAAGGCCGAGAACGCCCGTGTCGTGGTGATCAATGGGACCGGGACTCCCGGACTGGCCGCCGCGACCCAAACCTATCTCAATTCGCAGGGGATGAACGTCATTGCCGCTGGCAATACCACTGATTACCCGGATAAGTACCTGACCCCCTTCCCGAACCGGACCATCATCATCCTGCATTCCGGGAAACCCTATGCACTGCAGTACCTGATCGGGTTGATGAAGGTCAATTCCTCCAGCCAGGTGATCGTGGATTTCAACCCGGCTGCGCCTGAGGATGTCCTGGTCGGCCTCGGCTACGACTGGGCTTCCCGCAACCCGATGCCAAAATAATGGCCCGCACGGCTCCGCCAGGAGCCGTTTTTATTTAAGGTTGTTGGAATACCAGGTGGAGTCCTCCGGAATAGGTCGCGCCGGCCTGACCGGGACAGGCGGGGACGCTCAGACCGGTCACCTGGGCGCTGTTCGAGGCAAGTTGCAGGCTGTAGACGACCCCAGGGGTCATCGTAAAATCGGCATACCCGTTTCCAAATTGAGGTTTAAATCCCGTGAAGAACTGCTCCTGGCCGCTGTTCCAGGTGACGAGAATCTCCACGCCCGGAACCCCCCGGCCGGAGGCGTCGTGCACATCCACCTGCAGCAGCCCGCTGGCCAGGTTTGGATCGCAGACCTTCTCCTGCGTTGTGACCGCGAAGGGTGCTCCGGGAGTGGACGTCGGCGTGGCACTCGGGCGGGGGGTGGGGGAGGCGATGGCGATGAAAGTCGCGCCGGTCGCGGTTCCGGTCGGAGCCGGGAGGGTGGACCCTGGAGCGGATTGGGGTGGAGGCGTGGGGCTCACGGCTCCCGGCTGGAGTGCCCCGGCCAGCATGATCAGCACCGTGGAGGCGTGGTTTGGGTCTCCGGCGAGCAGCAGCTGCTGCGCTTGAGCGTTGAGAGCCTGAACCGGATCCGCGTCCTTCAGCAGGGCAAGCCGCGCCTGGGCGCGGCCCAGATCGCCGGTCGCAATATAACTGGAGGCGATCAGCAGGCGGTACTGGTCCTTGAAGTCTGCACGCAGCGCGGCGGGCGCGGCGTCGACATATTTTACCGGCGAGATCACCCAGGCGTAGATCAGGCCGAGGCCCAGGCCGATCAGGGCAGCGGTCAACAGATACCAGGACCCGGGGCGGGGGGAAGACGGTCCCTGGCTCATGGCGAAATTCCGTTGCCGGGCTGCCACGATTGCAACGCGGAGGATAATTCCCTTAAGAGCTGCAGATCGTTTTCCGTGTAGCCATACTGCAAGGCGGTCTGCAGGGCCTGGGCGGCAATCTGGGCGGGCGGCGCACTTCCCAGCATCGCCAGCTGTTGGGCAGCCAGGTCCAGGTTGCGGTTGGTATGATTCACCTCGGCCACCATCAGAACGTAGTCGGTTCGGTAATCCGATCGCAAGGTGCCCGGGGACATGTCCTTGTATTGTACGGGGTTGATCACCCAGCCATAGACCAGGCCGGCGGCCATCCCGAGCAGGAGCACGATCAGGAATTTAACCCAGCGCGACATATATTAATCTTATTCGCAATAGGCCGCGGATGCAAGGATTTGGACCACGAGCAAGGAGATGTCCGGGCAGGCAACCCGGCGGCACCCGGAAGTACCTTCTTACCGTTGCTGCCTTTCGGCCCTGGCGGGATTCGTAGGTTTCCGCCGCGCCGGACCCACCCGGACGAGCCGAGGATACCTGATGTGCAGGAGGCTGTCAACCGTAGAATCGACACCCCGGGCCTCGCTCGCCCGCTGTGCTATACTGGAAGCGGAAGGAAGGGATTATGTCGGAAATCTACCGGGTGCCCGCATTCCCCAAGCGGGATCAACGCCTAGTCAAACTCAAGAACTATTTGACCGAAACTGCCTCCCAGCAGATCCAGGCCGGCCCCGCGGCCCGCCCGCAAAGCCCCCAGGAGGTGCGACCATTGCTGGTCGAGATATTCAAACAATCGCAAGCGGAACTCACCAGTGAGATACGCGACCAGGTCATCGATGCCGCCCTCGCCGATCTGATCGGTTACGGTCCCCTCGATGCGATTCTGAACGATGCGGAAGTCAACGAGATCATGGTCAACGGCGCCAGCCAGATTTTCGTGGAGCGCAATGGTGAACTCCTTGAAACAGACGCCAGGTTTGAAGACGACGCCCATGTGATGCGCATTATCCATCGTATCGTTGATCCGCTGGGCCGCCATGTGGACGCGGATAATCCGACCGTTGACGCCCGCCTGCCGGATGGGTCCCGGGTGAATGTCGTTCTGCCTCCGGTGGCTGTGGATGGTCCTGTGATCACCATCCGTAAGTTCCTGCAGACAAAGATGGAGATGAAGGATCTGATCGACATGGGAGCCCTGACCCCCTACATGGGGAAGTTCCTGGAGGCCTGTGTGGTGACGCGCTTGAACATTCTGGTGACCGGGAACACCAGTTCAGGCAAGACGACCATCCTGAACGTTCTGTCGAGTTTCATTCCCAATTACGAGCGGATCATCACCATTGAAGACGCGGTCGAACTGAAGCTCAAACAGCGGCATGTTGTCCGTCTGGAGACGAAACTCCCCGGTGTCGATGGAAACGGGGCGACCACGGTGCGGGATTTGGTGCGCAATGCTCTGCGCATGCGGCCGGATCGGATCGTGGTCGGGGAGGTACGCGGTGGCGAGGCTATGGACATGCTCCAGGCCATGAACACCGGTCATACGGGCTCCTTGACCACCTTGCACGCCAATACCCCACGCGACGCCACATCCCGTCTGGAGACGATGGCCATGATGGCTGGGCTGGAAATGCCCCTCGCTGCCATCCGTAAGCAGATTGCTTCGGCGATCAACCTGATCGTCCACCTGGCGCGGTTACCGGATGGGTCTAGAAAGATGACCCACATCACCGAACTTTCCGGGATGGAAGGCGAGGTGCTGACCCTGACCGATATCTTTAAATTCGAACAGACCGGGGTCACCCGCGAAGGGAAGATTGTCGGTCAGCTGCGCCCGACCGGGATGCGCCCGCTTTTCAGCCCGCGCCTGGAAGCGGCCGGATATAAGCTGGGTGGCGAATTCTTCGGCGTAGGGCAGTGAGACGGGCTGGCTCTGCATGATATAATTTCCATGACCAAATGAGCGAAAATGGAGGATTTAACTTATGGAGATCACCAACCAGCGATTCAAACATTGTGACCTGCTCAGTGTGGTGGGCAAGGTGGACAGCTACACTGCACCCGACCTCAACAAAGCGATCGAGGCGGTCACGAAAGAGGGCCGCTATAAGATCGTCCTGGATATGAGCAAGCTGGAGTATATGTCCAGCGCAGGATTTCGCGCCCTGCTGGTCGGCCAAAGGATTTGCAGACGCTACAATCGCGGTGAGATCGTCCTGGCAGCGGTTCCCAAGAAGATCATGGAGGCACTCGATCTGACCGGCTTTACCACGTTATTCAAGATCTTCGCCGATGTCACTTTAGCGGTAGGGAATATTTGATCGCTCCCGGTTGAGCCTTTTGGCCAGGCCGCCCCTCATTTTCCTCCGAGGCGGCCTGGAACATTTCCGATGCGTACTGCGATCTTCCCAGCTGCATTTGACCAACTGGAGGCCATCCGTGAGTTTGTCGGCCAGGCTGCCAGGGATGCCGGTATGGATGACACCGACATGGATGCGGTTGAACTGGCGGTGGATGAAGCTTGCAGCAATATCATCGAGCATGCCTACCAGGACTTGCAGGGGGGTGATATCGAATGCACTTGCGACCTCGGCCAGAACATCCTGACGATCGCTCTGCACGACCACGGCAGGCCATTCGATCCCTCTTCCCTTTCCCCTCCGGATCTTTCCTCCGACCTCGCCCATCGAAAGATCGGGGGACTGGGCGTCTTCCTCATCCATACGCTGATGGATGAGGTTCACTTCGAGCCGTTGGGAAAGAGCGGGAACGTGCTCACCATGACCAAGCGCGGGAAGCGCTCGAAATGAGCCACGAAAACCGGGGCGCGGCCTCTCTCTGGCGAAAGATTATCGGGCTTGGCGACGCGCTGCTCAAGGTGGCCGACCTGGCGGCCCAGCGCAAGCTGATCGTCAGGACGGCCTCTGAGCTCTTGAACGCTCGTGCCCGGCTCTGGCTGGACGAGCGATTGTTCCGCCTTCCCGGCTTAAACCAGACGCCGCTTTTTCCCACCGAGCCGGAAACGGAATTGATGCGCCGTACCTACGCAAGCTCCGGCCTGCCCTGGCTGACGAGCGATTCGGGTTCAAAGGCTGCCAGCGTGATCAGGAACCAGGAGATCAGCCTGGGTGTGCTCGAAATATCGCGTCCCGACGGGGATGGCTTCCGGCCCGCCGAACTGCTCGTGCTCGAGGGCCTGGTCGGTCACGTCGCCCTCGCCCTGACCGCCTCCCACCGTTTTGCCGTTGAGCAGTGGCGCATCGAACAGTTGATGCTGGTGCGCAGGGTCAGCGCTCAGATCGCCAATGTGCTGGATCTGGATAAACTGACCCGTCAGATCGCCAGGCTCATCCTGCAAACATTCCATTTCTATTATGTGTCCATCTTTACACTGGAAAAGGGTCGTCGGTCGCTGCGGTTTCGAGCCGGCGCCGGCCCGGCGGGACGCGACGGACATCACCGGGCCTCGCCCAAGCTGAAGGTCGAACTCGGTCAAGGTCTGGTCGGCACGGTCGCTCAGACCGGCGAGGAGGCGACCGCCAACGACGTAACCCGCGAGCCGCGCTATCGTTACATCGAAGAGCTGCCCGACACGCGCTCC
>Ga0209039_10000087_pt1 | contig 79541 bp, 78 predicted proteins | sample BogFormECP12_OM1_FD_188238 | JGI IMG/M metagenome (GOLD analysis project Ga0209039, IMG submission 188238) | Bog forest soil microbial communities from Calvert Island, British Columbia, Canada - ECP12_OM1 (SPAdes) (version 2) | ecosystem: Environmental > Aquatic > Freshwater > Wetlands > Bog ... | reverse complement strand
ACGCAACCTGCGGAACAATCGTTGACACATCAATCTCGATCACGCGCTCGTAACGCGGATTGACCGGCACGATTCGTTCGAACGGACCCTTGGCCGGAGTCTCGCTTTTAAGAAATTTGAGCGTCACCTCGTCCGCCGCAATCAGTCCGCACTTCGCTCCAATCTCGGTGGACATGTTCGGGAAGACGATGCGTTCATGCACCGGCAAGTTGTCAATGTATTCGCCACCGAATTCCACGGAGCGATACGTTCCCCCGTCCATGCCGAGCAAGCCCGCAATGTAAATCATCACATCTTTGGAATACACACCGGGCCGCGCATCGCCATGCAGTCCAATGCGAATCGTCTCCGGCACTTTGAACCAGCATTTGCCAGTGACCCATGCTACGGCAATTTCAGTGGAACCGAAACCCGCGCCGAATGCACCCATCGACCCGTAGGTGTTCGAATGCGAGTCCGCGCCGATAACGATTGAACCAGGTGTAACATATCCTTCCTCGATCATCACCTGATGGCAGACTCCCTGTTTATATAAATGCGGGAGTCCCTGTTCCTTAACAAAATCCAAAATCTTACGATGATTTTCGGCGGCCAGCACATTCGGAGCCGGATAAGCATGGTCGAAATGAAGGACAATCCGATTCTTGTCATGGATCGGTTTGCCAATTTCGCGAAAAGCTTTGATCGCCAGCGGAGTCGTATTGTCGTGACTCATGATGTAATCCACATCCAGCAATACAATCTCTCCGGCTTTCACTTGCCTTTCGGCTTTTCTAGAAAAAATCTCTTCAACAAGTGTTCCCATAAACTCTCTCCTTCTTTTGATTAAGATTTGCCATTTCCATTCGGAGCATATTTTTTCAACACCAAGCGAGTCTCGGTGCGCTTCACGCCGGGCACAGTGCGGATTTCCTCGATCAAGTTATTCAGCGCCATGACATTTTCCACATTAACAAACGCACTGACGTCGTAATCGCCGGTGATCTCATAGACATTGCTCACGTTGGCAAACCCGCGCAAGCGGCGCACGACGGACGACGTATATACCTGAGACTCCACTTCCACCATCACCAGCGCACTGAGGTCATGCGGGATCACATCAATCACGCGTCCTGTCACCAGTTCGGCAATCTCGATGATATCTGTGTCGAATAATTGCTTGCGCTGATCGCCCAGATTCTTAATGCGCGAGACGATTACATCCAACTCCGATGCGTTCACCTCGATTCCATATTCAGCAAGCCGGGCCGATACAGCGCTCTTGCCCGTGTATTTGTCAATCACGATTCTGCGCTCACGCCCGAGCAGAGCCGGGTCAAACGGTTCATAAGTGCGCGGGTCTTTGAGAATTCCGTTCGTGTGCACGCCACTCTTATGGCTGAACGCATTTTGTCCAGTGATTGGTTTGTTGGGTGCAAGGAAAAACCCAGAGACTTTTTCAAGATAGCCCGATATATTCATTAAAGGTTGGATATTGAATTTCGTGACCCCTTCCAGATTGTGGAACGCGATAATGGTTTCTGCCAAATCGGGAATACCGGTACGCTCCCCCATTCCATTGACCGTCGTATGGATGCAGTCCGCACCGGCGCGTATGCCGGCCATGGCATTCGCTAACGCCAAGCCATAATCGTCGTGACAATGCAAATCAATTTTGCATGGAAGCAGGCGTTCTTTTAATTGACAGACGCGTTCATAAAAAATATGAGGTTGCATAATTCCGAGCGTATCTGCAAAACTGATGCGGTCGGCTCCGGCTTCGATGGCGGCGTTGCACACTCGCACCAGAAAATCAAAGTCAGTACGGGTGGCGTCTTCGGGCGTATAACGCACTTTCAGGTTGAGACTGCGAGCGTATGCGATATGCTCACAAATGATGGCAACAGCCTCGTCATGAGTCTTATGCAGTTTCGCGTCGAGATGAATTTGAGAGGTCGCATAGAAGATAGCGACACGATCCGCGCCGCAGGCTTTGGCGTGATCAATGCCTGAGCGTGAAGCAATGGAATGGGCAACGATCTCCGCTTGAAGTCCGAGTGAGGCGATGCGTTCAATCGCCTTCGCCACATTCGGCGAAACGGAAGGATCGCCAGCTTCAATCATGTCCACGCCGATTTGATCGAGCAGGCGCGCGATCTCAACCTTTTCATCAACCGTGAAGTTGACGTAGGGAGTCTGTTCGCCTTCGCGCAATGTTGTATCCAAAATTTCGACCATGATCGAATCTCCGATCCGAATTAAAATAAAAAAAACTCCCGTTGTCGGGGAGCGTTTTGGCGGCATACGATAGATATAAAAAGCTAAAGCAATACTTTATCTAATCTATTTTTATTTAACCGGAACAAGCCCAAACCCGACAACCGAGGTTGTAAAGTTGGGCATGCGCTTAGAGCGAGCCTCCATCAAGATACTTGCTTTATCTCTAAACATATTGGGCGGTATTCTACTACGGTTATGAAATGTGTCAATACTTTTGATATTAAAGTTTGATAAGAGAAGGCGCTTATAATCAATGGACAGCAAAGAATCAAATCTTGATCCTATAACCGACGCCTGGCTCTGTCAGCAAATAATGTGGCCGGGATGGATCTGGTTCAATCTTGCGACGAAGGTTGCTGATGTTGACCCGCAAAATATGCATCTCATTTTCGTAGGCATTTCCCCACACCATGCGTAAGAGCTGGCGATGAGTAATTACCTTGCCAGCATTTTTTACAAGCGTTCGCAACAAATCATATTCTGTTGGAGTTAGCGTTACCAACTGGTCATTGATTTTAACTTCGCGGCGAGCAAAGTCCAGGATGAGGCCGTCAGATTCAAAGACCGGTTCGTTCGTATCCTGCGCAGTTCTACGCAATGCGACGCGCATACGCGCCATCAATTCGCCGATTCCGAAAGGCTTGGTTAAGTAATCATCTGCGCCAGCATCCAGTGCCGCGATTTTATCGTTTTCATGTTCGCGTACGGATAGGATGATGATCGGGATGGCGGTCCATTCCCGCAGTCTGCGGGTAACTTCCACGCCGTCCACATCAGGCAGTCCCAGATCGAGGATTACGATATCCTGATGACTTGTGGCAACAGTTCTCAAAGCATCTTCGCCGCAGACCGCTTCCGTGATAGTGTAGCCATGTGCGCCAAGCGAAGCGCGCAAAAAACGCCGAATAGCAGGTTCATCATCCACAACCAGGATCTTCAAATCGGTATCGCTCATCACTACTTAATTGGCAAGGCAATCGTAATAATGGTTCCGCCGCCGGGCCGATTTTCCGCGGCGATGAATCCACCATGAGCTTCGACAATCCCTTTGCCGATGGAAAGGCCGAGTCCGGTGCCAGTGATATTGTCGGGTCTTTGCACTCGATAGAACTTATCGAAGATGCGCGCTAAGTCCTCCTTGGGAATCCCTATGCCGCGATCTGCAACTTCGATTTCTACATAACCGTTGGCAGGATGCGCATCAATATCAATGGGTGAGCCAAGAGGCGAATATTTCAGAGCGTTGTCAATTACATTTACTAGAACGCGCGATATTAGAACGAAATCCATGGAGACGAATGGTAATTCGGATGAAATGTTTACGTTAATGGGATGATCCTCTTTGCGCGCTTCCAATTGCTCCAATGCTGATCCGATCACATCCTGGACATCGCATGGCTCGGCCTGAACTCGCATCGCTCCCGCTTCCAGCCGCGTCATATCCAGCAAGTTGCCAACCAATCGATTAAGACGGTCCGCTTCGCCGCGCGCCGTTTCAATTAGACTTCGCCGCGTTGCGTCATTGAGGCTAATCGAATCTTCTGCCAAACTGCTTAATGCGCCTGTGATCGAAACCAGCGGAGTACGCAGATCGTGCGATATCGAATTCAATAACGCCGATTGCAGTTTATCAGTAATCTCCAAAATTTCGGTCTGACGCGCTTGATCGACCAAACGCGCTCGTTCGATAGCGATGGCGGCCTGATTGGCAAAGGCATCCAGTGTTCTACGCTGATCCGACGTTAGATAATGTGTGGTCTCAGCTGGCTTAATTCCCAAGACGCCAACGATGCCGCGGGCGGTCTGAAGCGGTTGATAGTACATGGATGCGTCCGGCAGCGTATCGCTTCCGCGTCCGGCCACTTGTCCGCGTTTGAACGCCCAATCAGCCACCGCAAGTTCATTGTCTGCAATCACGATGTTCGGGCTTGAAGAATGTGCCTTTAGTGATCCATCTTCTTCCGGCAGAAAAATGACCGCGTCGCGATTAAATGTTTGGCTGATATGTGTAATCACGGTTTGAGCAATGGCATCCAAGCCGACTATGGCAGTCAAGTCGCGGCCAAATTCATATAGGGCCATGGATTGTACTTCGCGGGCTTGAGCCGCTTGGGCTTGTTCACGAACCTGCACAGTTAAATAACTGATCACTGTGCCAACCAGAAGCAATCCAGTGAAAGTGAGCAGATATTCTGTATCCCTTATTGAAAAAGAATACCGGGGGGGTATGAAAAAGAAATCAAATGACAGAACGCTCGCAATGGATGCCAGAATGGAGGGGCCGCGTCCAAGATAAACTGCTGAAACTACCACAGCCAGAAGATAAACCATCACCAGATTGGTTGGTGAAATATTATTGCCGATTAAATAACCTACGCCCGTCGCCGCAATGACTACACCTAGACTCGCTAGATAGGATAACACTGGACTATGAGGGCGAAGCGGGTTTTCTTCGGGAGGCACCCGTGCAGGTTCCAAAGTTGGAACGACATAAATGTCGATGTCACCACTTTTGTGGATCAGCTCATCCACAAAGGAACCGCGCAGCAATTCCATCCAGCGCGGACGCATGGGCTTGCCTGCCACGATCTTTGTAACATTATTTTTGTGAGCGAAATTGATAACGGTATTAGCTAAAGCAATTGCCGAACTATTGGATGGAAGTACCACCGTACGCGCGCCGAGTTCTTCAGCAAGGCGCAATGAGCTTGTGGCCATATCGCGCTTTTGTTGTGGCAAAGTAATGTCATGAGGCGTTTGAACGTAAACCGCCGTCCATTCAGCCTTGAGTTCGTCGGCAAGGCGGCGTGCAGACCGGATGAGTCGTTCTCCCATCGGATTGGGACTGATGCATACGAGCAAGCGCTCAGCCGCCGCCCATGGCCCCGCAATGGCCTGGGTCTGCATATAGGAACGCATCTGGTCGTCGACGCGTTCCGCCGCGCGGCGCATGGTCATTTCACGCAAAGCAGTGAGATTCCCTTTGCGAAAGAAATCCTGAATTGCGCGCGCGGCTTGATCGGGAATATAAACCTTGCCCTCCTGCAAACGGATAATCAATTCCTCGGGCGGCAGGTCAACCAATTCAAGTTCATTGGCCTCATCAAGGACGCGATCCGGAATGGTTTCCCGTACCAGCACACCGGTAATCTGTGCCACCACGTCATTCAGACTTTCGAGATGCTGGATGTTGAGCGTAGTGTACACGTCAATCCCTGCTTCCAGCAATTCCTCCACATCCAGATAACGTTTGGGATGACGAGAACCGGGCGCGTTGGTATGCGCCAGTTCATCGACCAACACCAGCGCGGGATGACGAACAAGAATGGCATCCGCATCCATTTCTGTGAGCGTGACGCCATGATATACGATGGATTTGCGCGGGATCGTTTCCAACCCTTGTGCGATTCGTTCGGTCTCGACCCGCTTGTGCGTTTCGAGATATCCGATCGAAACATCCACTCCCTCTAATTTTCTTTGGCGGGCGGCTTCAAGCATTGCATAGGTCTTGCCAACCCCCGCGGCGTAACCGAGGAAAATCTTTAGCCGCCCGCGTTTTGCGGACTTCTCTTCCGCTTGTAACTGCTCAAGCAGCTTATCAGGATCAGGACGATTGGATTCGGGGCTCATCCAATTTATTGTAATCCATCCAAAGCCAGATTCAGTTTAAGCACATTGATGCGCGGTTCGCCGAGAAAACCGAACTGGCGGCCTTCGGTATATTGATCCACTAATGCTTTGACTTGCGTCTCCGTCAAGCCGCGAGCTTTCGCAACGCGCGCGACCTGATAGTATGCCGCCGCTACGCTGATATCCGGATCAAGACCGCTACCCGAAGCAGTAACCAAATCCACTGGAATAGGCGCAGTGTTGGTTGGATCAGCCGCTTTCAAGGCGTCGATGCGCGCTTGAACAGCTTGGAAGAGCGCCGGATTCAGCGGACCATAGTTTGAGCCGGATGATGCGGTCAACGTCTGGGCATAATACGCGTTATACGGAAACGGGCCGGTCGCTGAAAGGCGTCCCCAGAAATATTTTGGATCGTCAAAAGACTGCCCGATCAATTCCGAACCGACGGCCTTGCCATTCTTGATCATCAGACTGCCGTTCGCTTGTGATGGAAAAGCAAGTTGAGCGATACCAGTCACGACAAGCGGATAGATCACACCGGTAATCAACGTAAATAGCGCAAGCAAGATAAGAGCGGGTTTAAGTTGTTGGAACATATCATATCCTTTATTTATTTTTTATCAGCGACAACATCATTTGCCGGGTTGGGCGCGTTCGAGTGCCAATGCAACTTGTGTGGCAAAGTTGCGAAGCAATCGACCATCTTCGGGCGGAAGCCATCCATGGCCTCGCCAAAGATGGATCTCACCGATCAATCCCGGCGCAGAAATTCCCATGATGGGCAGCATCAGATCAGGTTTTGTATTTGTTGAACTATCGGTCGGCACGCTTGCGCTAATAAATTGTAATTGGCCGAATGGCTGGAGAGAAACCTCGACGAGTTCAGCTCCGAACATTCTTTGAAGATGTTTTGCCAAAGCATTGACAATATCATCGCGTGTATGCAGACCGGCCAGGACCGCGCTCAGTTCATACATGAAGATTGCGTCCCGTTCGCTCGCCTCTGCTTTGGATAATCCGGACTGAATACGGCCAACGATCAAGATGGCCACTGCCAGATAAATTACCAACACCAGCCAGCCCTCCAGTTCACCGACCACAAAGGTATAGAATGGAGGAATGAAAAAGAAATCAAAGCACAAGGCGGAGACGATTGCCGAAATGATCCCGGGCCACTGTCCCCAACTGGCAGTGACCCAGCCAACGACCAGGATATAAAGCAAGGCGATGACTGTTTCGCCCAGCGCATCCCGGCCAATGAGAAACAGGATCAGAGTTGCCGCCGCAGTCACCAAGACGCTGCCTGCAGATTGAAGGATTATTTCGGATGAAAGCAATGAGCCGTTCTTCTTCATGAGTTGCCTCTTCTTTTCTTAGTTTCTATACCCAATGCAATGTTGTCAACAGCATGTCAATTAACTTAATGCCAATGAACGGTGCGATCACACCTCCCACGCCATAGATCAGAATATTGTCGCGCAACAAGCGCGCCGCGCCCAATGGACGGTATGGCACACCGCGCAAAGCAAGTGGGATGAGCGCGATAATGATCAGCGCATTGAAGATCACTGCCGAGAGAATTGCGGTCTGAGGATTCAGCTGCATAATGTTGAGCACGCCCAGTACTGGATAGGTAGCGGCAAAGGCCACGGGGATGATCGCAAAATATTTCGATACATCGTTTGCGATGCTGAAGGTGGTCAATGCACCGCGCGTCATCAGCAATTGCTTGCCGATCTCAACCACTTCAATGAGTTTGGTTGGGTTGCTGTCCAAGTCCACCATGTTGGCGGCTTCGCGCGCCGGTTGTGTGCCGGTGTTCATCGCGACGGCGACATCGGCTTGGGCCAGCGCGGGCGCGTCGTTGGTGCCATCGCCGGTCATCGCAACCAATCGCCCGCCGGTTTGATATTCGCGAATTAATTTGAGTTTTGTTTCAGGCGTAGCTTGCGCCAAGAAATCATCCACTCCGGCTTCGGCAGCAATGGCAGCGGCGGTCAATGGATTATCACCGGTAATCATCACGGTTTTGATGCCCATCTTCCGCAGATGAGCAAAGCGTTCCTTGATACCGCCTTTGACGATATCTTTCAAATGAATCACACCCAGTGCATGATTGTTTCGCGTCACCACCAGCGGAGTGCCGCCCGCACGCGCAATCTTGTCCACGGTAGTTTGCAGATCAGAAGAGACTACATTTCCGTTTGATTGAATCAAAGCAGTCATCGTATCCGGCGCGCCCTTGCGGATGGATGTGCCATCGAAATCAACCCCGGACATACGAGTCTGCGCGGTGAATGGAATGAAATGCATTCCCTCCGGCGCTTCATTGCTGGATCCCATCGTGCGGCCACGCAAACCATATTTTTCCTTGGCGAGCACGACGATCGAGCGACCCTCCGGCGTTTCATCTGCTAAAGAAGCCAACTGCGCGGCTTCGGCCAATTCCTGTGCCGAGGTCCCAGGAACAGGGATCAATTCCACGGCTTGACGATTGCCAAGCGTGATCGTGCCGGTTTTATCGAGCAGAAGGACATCCACATCACCGGCAGCCTCCACGGCGCGCCCTGACATGGCAATTACATTGCGTTGGATCATGCGGTCCATCCCGGCAATGCCAATCGCGGAAAGCAATCCGCCAATCGTGGTTGGAATCAAACAGACAAGCAATGCAATTAACACAGTAATTGTGATCGGCGTGCCCTTTCCTGCAACCTGCACGCTATAAAGCGAGTAGGGCAATAACGTTGCACACACGATCAGGAAAATAATCGTGAAGCCGGCCAGCAAAATATTCAATGCGATTTCATTGGGAGTCTTCTGACGCTTCGCACCTTCGACAAGGTTGATCATGCGGTCGAGGAACCCCTCGCCGGGGTCGGCCGTGACGCGGATGATCAACCAGTCGGATAAAAGTCGCGTCCCACCTGTGACCGCTGAACGGTCGCCGCCTGCTTCGCGGATGACCGGTGCGCTTTCACCGGTGACTGCGCTTTCATCCACAGAGGCAATCCCTTGAATGATTTCGCCATCCACCGAAATAATATCGTTAGCCTCCACAAGATACATATCACCTTTGCGCAGGGTGGTTGAAGCAACGAGATCGTATTTGGATTCGTGGTCTGAAGTCTTCAGCTTTTTCGCCTGCGTGGTTTGACGAGTCTTTCGTAAGGCTTCTGCTTGAGCTTTCCCGCGTCCTTCTGCAACAGCCTCGGAAAAGTTGGCAAATAAAACAGTGAACCATAACCACAATGCTACCCCGCCGATAAATCCAGTAGGAGCTTCGCCCTTGCCGAACAAAGCCTCGATCCATAAGCCGGTGGTGAGCAAGCTTCCAACTTCGACGACGAACATCACGGGGTTACGAACCATCCAGCGCGGGTTCAATTTGATAAACGAATCCAGAACGGCGCGCTGGTAAAGTTCGCGTTGAAAAACAGATTTCTTCTTAATGGGTGTATTCATTCTCTAAATCCATTCTAATGAGCAAAGATCATCAAATGCTCGACGATTGGGCCGAGGGCAAGCGCCGGTAAAAATCCAAGTGCGCCAACGATAATAACGACCGCGATTATCCATGCAATAAAGAGCGGCGTATGGGTCGGCAAAGTTCCCGCGCCGGTAGGGACCTTTTTCTTGCGCGCCAGCGAACCACCGATTGCCAAAGCTGGGATCGCCAGCCAATAACGCGCAAAGAACATAATGACACCCAAAGCTGTGTTATAGAACGGAGTATCCACGCTCAAGCCAGCAAAGGCACTGCCGTTATTTGCGGTAGCCGATGAGAACGCATAAAGAATCTCAGTGTAGCCATGCGGGCCGGGGTTAAGGACTCCTGCCTGACCAGCAGGAGTTAAGACTCCAATAGCCGTGCCACCTAAAGCAGTGAAGATTGGAATTAGCAAAATCAGTGATGCCATCTTCATCTCATAGGATTCGATCTTTTTGCCAAGATATTCCGGTGTGCGTCCGACCATCAAGCCTGCTACAAAGACTGCCACGATCACAAAGGCAAGCATGCCATATAATCCGGACCCAACACCGCCGTAAATGATCTCACCCAAGTGCAGAAGCCACAACGGGATCAAGCCGCCAATTGGCATGTTCGAGTCGTGCATCGAGTTAACCGAGCCATTCGATGCGGCTGTTGTGGCAGTTGCCCACAGCGCGGAATTTGCCACGCCGAAGCGATCTTCCTTGCCTTCCATGTTCCCACCCGGATTGATATTGCTTTGCTTGATGTCCACGCCCATTTTCGCAATGGCGGGATTGCCGGTTTGTTCGGCCCAAACCGTTCCGGCCAGCAAAACAACAAAGATAACGGTCATCGCTGTCAGGATTGCCCAACCTTGGCGCGTATCGCCGACCATCTTCCCGAAGGTGTAGACCAGCGCTGCGGGAATCATCAAGATGGATAGCATCTCAAGGAAGTTCGAGAAGGGCGTTGGGTTCTCATACGGGTGAGCGGAGTTGACATTGAAGAATCCGCCGCCGTTGGTTCCCAATTGCTTGATCGCGATTTGCGAAGCTGCGGGACCAACTGCCAGCGTTTGCTCAGTCAAAGGAACGGTATCCATGACCGGGTTGCCCGATGCGTCTTTGACCGGATTGCCATTGGCATCGGTCTTAGGTTGCTGAAAGCTGGTTGGTTGTAATAACTCAACTGTTTTATATTGGCTGAAAGTTTGTACCACGCCCTGTGAAACAAGGGCAAGGGCAAGAACAAACGCTAAAGGCAGTAAAATGTACAAAGTTGTACGAGTCATATCCACCCAGAAATTGCCGATCTTGTCCGTTGTGTGACGGGCAATGCCGCGGGTCAATGCAATTGCGGCAACCATGCCGGTTGCAGCTGACATAAAATTCTGCACGGTTAACGCCATCATCTGTGTCAGATAGCTCATAGTCGTCTCGCCGCCATAGCCTTGCCAGTTGGTATTCGTGGCGAAGCTGACTGCGGTGTTCCACGATGAATCTGGACTTACCGCGCCAAAGCCTTGCGGATTAAGCGGCAGGTATCCCTGCAAACGCTGTAAGGCATATACTACAAGCAAGCCGAGCACATTGAAGACCATTAAGGCGATGGCATAGACTTTCCAGTTCATTTCTTCGTCGGCATGGACGCCCGCAAGGCGATAGATAAATCGCTCAACGGGGCCAAATACTGAATCGAGAAATGTCTTCTCGCTCTGATAGACTCTTGCCATAAATGTCCCCAGCGGCTTGGCAAGCGCCAGCAGAACTACCATATAGAAAATGAGTTGAAACCAACTATAGATGTTCATCCGAACCACTCCGGTTTAACAAGTGCAAGCACTAGATAAATAAACAAAGCTAATGTGATTAGCCCAACGATGAGATACAACACGTTCATGATTGATCCTCCATCAGTTTTTCGCAAGCGACGATGAACCAATAGCTGAGTGCCAAGAACAACAGAGTAAGACCAACATAAATTAGATCAGACATATTTGCCTCCGTGGTAGTAGTGTATGCAATTAACAGTCAAAAAGGGAGCAAAGTGAATATGAAAAGGGTCAAGAAAGTATAAAGAAATCCTCCCGGTAAATATAGGAAGATTTGTCAGCACCTACCAACATGAACGATTTCTAAAGTAAAACATGTAGCAACAAGAAACATGAAAAGCTGGCATAAACGGCACGGATGAGATCAAAGGTGTGAGACATCCGGCGTCCACAAAACCGCCATTTATCTGAGGGCTTTTGTTTTTGTAAGCACTTCTTGATATAATTCCGTTACCAATGGCAACCACACGAAGTAATGAATCCTGGTTATCCGATTTGCGCTCCGATGGCGCCGCCCGCGAATCCGCGCTGACCGATTTACGCAATGTAATCCAGCATGGGCTGCCCTATGCTCTTTCGCGCTGGCTTTCGCCCAATGACCCGCTGTTCACGCCTCTGGTCGAGGAAGTGACGCAGGAAACGCTTCTGCGCGTCCTCGATCAACTCGACGGCTTCGAGGGGCGAAGCATGTTCACGACGTGGGTGCATAAGATCGCCATCCGCATCGCGCTGACTGAATTGCGGCGCAAACGCTGGCAGGATTCTTCGCTCGATGAATTAATGGACAACGAGGAATCGCCAGCCCCTTCAAATCTTGTTGCGGATCATCATCCCACGCCTGAAGCGGTCACCGAACGCGCCGATATGCTGGAGCGGGTGCGCCGCATTCTGGAACAGGAGTTGACCCCAAAACAACGCGAGGCCCTAACTTTGTTGGGAATTCAAGATGTGCCGCTTGAGGAGGCCGCCAAACGCATGAAGACTAATCGCAATGCCCTCTACAAACTTCTGCATGACGCGCGCTTACGGCTCAAGCGGCGACTCGCCATGGAAGGCCTGACACCGCAGGAAGTGCTGTCGGCTTTCGAACAAAAGTAAGATTAAGATTCCGTTAAACGTCAGATGTGTATGAGAAAGGGCAAGCCATGAGCGCGAGGGACATTATCCAAAATATTCAAGACAAGTTCAAACGGAAAGAGCCATTATCCGATGAAGTTGTCGAAGGTTTCCTACGCGTCCTTGAAAAAGTTCGCACGGAAGATACGACTTGCAAGGAAGTCTTCGCACAACTCGACGAATATGTCGAGAAAGAAGTGAACGGCAAAGATGCCGCCCGCCTGATGCCTCTTCTTCGCGAACATCTCGACATATGCTCACATTGTTGCGATGAATACGCGGCGCTCTTGGAAGTCATCGAAAAATCAACAAGCAATTAAGAAAGAATGAGCCGGTTGCGGCTCGTTTCTTTTTCTAATGTTCCTTATGGAACAACTTTTCTCCGGCGCGGATCGGGACTTTGATCCAGTTCTCAAACGGCGTCAACGGACAAGACCAATTCTCATTGTAGGCACAATATGGATTGTAAGCCATATTGAAGTCGATCAGGAATCGCCCATTGGGCAGAGATTCGGGTTCAAGATAACGGCCTGCGGGATAGGTTTCCTTTCCAGACAGCGAATCGACAAAAGGCAAAAAGAATCCATTAGGGCCCTCGTAAATTGTTAACTCGGCATCCTGCTCTTCGACGCGGAAATGAAATCGGCTATGGCGAAAATAAATTTGCACCTCGCCGGTTGAAGTCTGCATTTCGATGCGTTTTTTGTTAGGAAGTTCTTTGGCTTTGATTTCCAAGCGCAAATTCGGGTTTTCAGGAAAATAATCCAGACCTTTAAATTCTCTTTTCTGTTCACGCGTCAATGGGCTCTGATGACCATGTCCGAAGAAATCATCCTTCTCCGCACGAAAAGCGTCCAACTCATTCATGGCTCCTCCATTTCATTGCATCTCACAGACATCGGAAAATCGAAATTCCTTACATCGTCCCCTTGCTATTTCGGTTATCTTATGCTATTTTTGATGTGGATACAACGATGGCAGTCAACCCAAAAACTGTAATGATTATCGAGGATGAACCGGACGCCGCTGAACTTTTTGCGGAGATGATGCGCGTCAGCGGCTTTCGTGTCCTCAAAGCCTCAGCGAGCACGCCTGCGATAGCCATGATCAACCAACAAAAACCGGACGTGATCATTCTCGATATTATGATGCCCGATATTTCAGGCCTTGAGATATTACGCTATATGCGGCGCGAAGCGGAACTGGCACAAATCCCGGTCGTGATTGTGTCGGCTAAAAGCATGCCGTACGACAGGCAACAGGGATTGGATGCGGGTGCTTCCGTGTATCTCACCAAGCCAGTTGGTTTTGCAGAATTAACAAACGCGGTTGAGCGCGTATTGAGGGATTCGTAATCAGCATGAGTCTTCTGCGCACATTTATCGCGGTGGAAATCCCATTATCGCTCCAGCATACAATCCAGGAATCAACTGCCAGCCTGCACGATACGCTTAGCGACGATCTCGTGCGATGGGTGCCACCGCAGAATGTTCATTTAACCCTGAAGTTTTTAGGCGACGTATCATCTTCCAATTTAGATTTGATCAAACAAATGCTGACTGCAGAAGCCGCACAACATCAATGCTTTGAGATGCAGGCAAAAGGAATCGGTTCTTTCCCGAACTCGCGGCGGCCGCGCGTGATATGGCTCGGACTCCAAGCCCCGCCTGTGTTGGAATCCCTTCAACGCGGAATTGAATCCGCTTCGGCGCGATTGGGTTACGCAGCTGATGAAAAAAGTTTTGCGCCTCATTTGACAATTGGACGCGTCAAACAAAACTTATCCACACCTGAAATTCAACGCATCCGGTCCGCGCTCGAAAAAACAAATATCGGACTGCTTGGAGTCGTACACATTGACGCCGTGCATCTTTTCAAAAGTGACCTTCAACCAAGCGGCTCTGTTTATACAAGATTATTTTCCGCAAAGTGCGGCGGACTTTTCGCGCCGATTGGAAACGGATGAGATGACGTCATGGCTACTTGCAATGGCTTTCAAACACAGAGGTGAATCCTGAACGCACTCGAACTAGCACATACTATTGTGAATTCGCTCGAAGATAAAAAGGGCGAGGATATTCTATTGCTCGACATTCAGAAAATAGCATCATTTACCGATTACTTTGTCCTATGCACTGGCACGAGCGACCGCATGTTGGATGCGCTGGCAGACGCCACATTGGAATCCGTTCGTACCTCGCATCGTAGGAAGGGCAAGAAACAAGGCGAGGCGCGCGAAGGTTGGATCGTAGTGGACTATGGCGACGTGGTTGTCCATCTCTTTTCACCCGATCAGCGCGATTATTATAACTTGGAAGAGCTTTGGGAAGATGGTAAAGTACTGCTGAGAGTGCAATAGCGCGGCAACTTTCAGTCTCGTGACGAGTTATCCATGATAAGGTTATAATAGCGCATTCCAAACATCCAAAGGGAAACTCATGGCAGAAAACAAAGCCTACATTCGTCCGCCCATTTCCACCTTCCGACAAATCCTGTTGAGCTTCTTTTGGTTCTCGACCAACATGCTGTGGGCAGCAACACTGCTCATCACCATGCCGTATCAAGTCAAAGCGGCGGTGGGCAATTCCACAAAAGGCACCGATCTTGGACTCGTTCTCGCAATTGGTGCATTGATTTCGCTGATCGCCGCGCCGATCTTTGGAGCGCTCTCCGACCGTATTCGACTCCCCGGCGGCAGACGCAAGCCGTGGGTCGTGATCGGAACGGTGGGGAATGTGATCGGCTTGGTTGGCATGGCATACTTAATCCAGCCCAATCATCCTGAATCCGTTTTTTTGTGGACGGCCACCTTTTTAGTTGTTCAGCTGTTCAATAATATGGCTACCGCGCCATACACCGCATTGATCCCTGACCTCGTCCCCACCGAACAACGCGGCTCGGCTTCCGGTTGGATGGGTTTGATGACATTGTTAGGTAATTTTGCGGGCGGGCTGATGGGCTTTCTGGTCGATCCACTGGGAATCGCCGCAATTTATTGGATCATGATCGCCGTGCTGATTCTCGGCGCGATCGTCACCTGGTTTGGCATCAATGAGCTTGAAGTTCCGCACGAAATCCCGCCATTCAAGTTCAGAGAATTTATGCACGGCTTGATTGAGCCGTTCAAATACTCGGATTTCACATGGGTCTTGATGACGCGTTTGTTGGTGATGATGGGAATTTACGTTGTGCAGGAATTCATCCAATACTATATGGGCGACGTGATCGGTGCGCCGTTTGTGTTAGCGGGGTTTGGCAAAGTCGCTGATACAGCGGAAGCCGCAGTATCATTCTTTATCCCGGCCTTATTGGTTGGAGCGGTCATTACCACACTAGTGGCGGGTGTGCTTTCCGATAAATATGGACGCAAGCTAATGGTATATCTATCCGGGGCCTTGATGGGAATCGTATGTTTTGTGTTCATATTCACTCATTCATTTACATTGGCTGTGCTCATGGGTGTTGTATTTGGCTTGGGGTACGGTGCATACACAAGCGTGGATTGGGCACTGGTTTCAGATGTGCTGCCCTCCATTGACGATTACGCCAAAGATATGGGAATATGGCATGTTGCTGACGTTTTTCCTCAAGTAGTCGCAGGATCGGCCGCAGGAATTTTGCTCGATAATTTCCAACGCATCGGTGCAGCGCATAATGCCCCAAACCTTGGTTACACTGTGATCTTTTCGATGTCCGTCGTGTTCTTTATTCTCGGCACTGTATTTGTTGCAAAAATTAAAGGCGTTCGATGAAGTCTTTCCAAAGTGAGTAAAAAATAATCCCGCATTGAACGCGGGATTATTTTTTACTTTTCAAAAATCCATTTATCACCTTCACGCTTCCAATCCACCAACTCTTCTTTCTTGAACCATAATGCAACTTCCTTTTCTGCGTTGGCGGGTTCATCAGATGCATGAGTCAGATTACGTCCCACCTCGAGAGCGAAATCATGACGGATTGTGCCGGGGGCGGCTTCGGTCGGACGTGTTGCACCCATCGTCTGACGGACAGCGACTACTGCGTTCGGACCTTCCCATACCATGGCCATCACCGGCGCGGAAGTTATGTAAGAGATCAAGCTATCATAAAACAGTTTGCCTTTATGAATTGCATAATGGGTCTCAGCCAGTTGTCGGCTGACGTTCATGAATTTAGCGGCAACCAGCCGAAGTCCGCGGCGTTCGAGGCGGGAAGTTACTTCACCAATCAGTCCACGTTGTACACCATCCGGTTTGACAAGCACTAACGTTCGTTCCACAGATTTCCTCCAAAATGAAAATATAGAGTAAGTCGGACTGCTAGTCCGACTTACTTAACGAAGCAATTCTTCCGCTTTAGTGTATGCGTCTAGTGCTTCCTGTAAACGATTGGCGCGCATGTACGCATCGCCCAGCACCTGCCAAAGCGGAACTTCAACGGGATAGCGGTAAAGCGCATCGCGCAGATCGCGAATGATCTCTTCGAGCGATTTGCCTTTGCGAATCAGTTTGGCATACACCTCAATTGCCGCGCCAATGTTGCCACGCCCCATCTCCAACTCTGCATTCTCAAGTGTTATCCCTAGCTCTAGTTTGTGGACAGGCCTTGGAGATTTCTGTACCTTAGGCAAGGACCGCTTTGCGGGTTGGGGCCGTTCGACTTCGAAACTTAATTCTCGCGTCGGTACTTTGGCTGGCGCAGCCGGCCCAGCCGGAACGGACCAATCTTCTGATTGTGTCGATTCGATAGCTTGCGGTTCAGGTTCAACGGGATGCCATTCCTCTGGTTGAGTTGGTTCAGCCGCTGGCGGTTTAGTCTCATCCTCGCTCGCTAACCAACTTGGTAACTCCTCTGAAGGCGCGGCAGATGGAGTTGCCGTCTCTTCCTCTTTATCCAAACCGGCCAGCCAAGCAGGCAAATCAATTGGCGAATCTGAATTAGGAACTTCGGATGGCGCGGCGGGTTGGTGGGCAGATTGATCAGGTTGTTCGATGCCACGCAGCCAATCGGGGACATCCTGCGAAGCAGGTTGGGCCGGATCCCTTTGCATATCTTTTAACCAATCGGGAGTCTCTTGCGCGCCCAGAATCGGAGTCTCTTCTGCGGCATCAGCAGGAGCATTAGTTATTTGCGAAAAAGCATCTTGATCTGAAAGTCCTCTCATCCAATCGGGTGACTCCGCTGCATTTGAAGGTTCTTGTTCATCCTTTTTCGCGATAAAGGTCTCCGCCTCGCTATCTTCAAGATGACGGAGCCATATGCCGGTTTGATCATCCGATGCGAGAGGAGATTTTTCAAGTGCCGGAGCAGGCGTGGCTGCTGGACGCTCGCTAATTATTTTTGCCTTGTCCACCCAATCCGGTGCGATGTCAGTGCGTGTATTCGGATCGGTAACCAGTTCTTCTGCCTTCGCACCATGTTTGGCTGCGAGACTTTCCAGCCATGCCATTGCATCATCCTGTTCCTGTGAGCTTTTTCCGAGTCCTCCAAGCGGGTCAGCACCAGCTGGCGTAACAGGTTCAGTGCTAGTAACAGCCGGTTGATTAACAACAGGTTTTGGCACCGCGGGCTTTTGAGGTTGAATCACAAGTGCGGGCTTTGGTGGAGTAACTACTGCTTGCGATTGAGGAATTGGCGCGGGCATGGATGGATTCATCTGGGCTTGCAGTGGAGGAATAGATGCAGCGGATTGACTTTTATCAAGGTTCTGCAACCAATCGGGAACATCCATCGCAGGCGGTACAGGAGCAGCAGGTGACGCCGGTGGAGTGATCGAGGCAGCGGATTGACTCTTATCAAGGTTCTGCAACCAATCGGGAACGTCCACCGCAGGCGGTGTAGGAGCCACAGGTGACGCTGGCGGAGTTTCCGCCGCGGCAGGAGCCATGGCTTTTATCCAATCAGGCAGATCCGCCTGCTCTGCAGGGGCAATTTCGGCTTCACCAGCAATGGCAGATTCACTTTCTTGAAAGGTACCACTCGACTCTCCCCAACCGGCCTCACGCAGAAAATCTGGGATCTGATGCTGTTCCTTATCAACAGAAGCCGGTTCTTCCACTGCAGGAGTGGGGGCGGGAACAGCAGGTCGCTTGAGCCAATCGGGTTTCGCTGATGAAGGCGAAACTGCGGCAGCATCACTTGCCAGTCCAATCCCCAAACTACCGCCCCAGTTTGCACCTATTTCCTCAGCCTGACTAGCATATTCAAGACGTTCCAAGTTAACTTCCGTGTCGGCAACTTGATCGGAATGAAACACAGAGTCCTGCACGAAGGCGGAATAGGGTTCAAGTTCAGACACGCGTTGACGATATACCTGCGCCGACTCAGCGCGTTGCGTAGCAGACAAAACTTCCACTAGAATGCGATTGGCATCCAGACAATATGGGTACTGCGTGAGAAGGCGAGAGCACGAATCCATCGCCTCCGCATTTTGGCCCATATAATAATAGGCCTTGGCAAGGAGCACCTGCATGTCAATGCGCTGAGGGTCGTTTGCCAATACGGCACGGGTCTCAGAAATCGCCTGCGAGTATAGTTCACCCTGGACATACATATGCGCGAGCGCCCCGCGCGTCAAGCGAATCTTGGGCGGCTCGACTCCATCGCGGCGTCCAAATAATCGTTGGAGTTCGCCTTGAATCGCGGCATTGGACGGCTGTACTTCAAAGGCACGCTCCATGTGCCAGATGGCATCATCTAGCTTGCTCTGATCGTCGGCAATGATGCTCAATCCAACGTGAGAGACAAAATCATCCGGCACGGTCATCAACACGCGCTGGAAAATGTCAACGGCTTCGGTATAACGCTTGGCTTCCAAATATGCCTTGCCAAGCAATCGATAGGCTTCAATATACTTGGGGAAAGTCTGGAGAATATGGCGGCAATGCGCGATGGCCTCATCATGCTGGCCATTCTCGATCAAATTCTCGATCAAGCGGTTGTAATTTCGCAGGGAAATCTTCGCCATCTATAGTCTCCAGCCTAAGTATGCCCTAATCCTAAAAATTATGCAAGCCTATGCGCCTTTTAGTCATAAAAAAGCAACAAAGGGGGCACCGGAGCGTCACTGTATACATGCGCCGCAAGAACATGCGTGCGGGCGTCTGACTGTTTCGCTTCATCGTTGGCATGGATGGTGAACAACGGTTCGCCTCCTTCAACCCTATCTCCAACTTTGTGATGAATGACAAAACCGACCGCGTGATCCACCGGATCAGACTTTTTAGCGCGGCCTGCACCGAGACTGACCGAAGCTTCGCCCACGCTGCGCGCGTCGACCTGAACCAGCCAGCCGCTTCGAGGCGTTTTCACCACCTCAACAAATTTGGCACGCGGAAATTTGTCAGGATGATCCACATACGACACGTCACCGCCTTGCGCCTGCACCAGCACGCGGAGCTTTTCAAACGCGCTTCCATCGGTAATGGCCTTCTCAGCCATTTTGCGACCCTCATCCAAATCCTTGGCGCGCTTGCCAACCAAGAGCATGTGCGCGCTGACATGCAAACAATGTTCACGAAAATCATTTGGTCCGCCGCCTTTGAGCGTATCAATCGCTTCGATCACTTCCAGCGCGTTGCCGACAGCGTGTCCAAGCGGCTGATTCATATCGGATAAAAGGCAAATCGTTTTACGCCCTGCGAGGTCGCCAATTTGAATCATCAAATCGGATAACTTGCGGGCGTCATCCAGCGTTTCCATGAACGCACCTTTGCCCACTTTGACATCCAATACAATGGCATTGGCGCCCGCCGCGATCTTCTTGCTCATAATGGATGATGCAATCAATGGAATGGAAGGTACGGTCCCGGTCACGTCACGCAGTGCATACAGTTTTCCATCCGCCGGAGCGAGGTCGAGCGATTGACCGGTGAGAACGATTCCTTTTTCTTTCAGTTGCTTCTTAAATTCATCGGTATTCAAATCTACGCGATAGCCGGGGATCGATTCCATTTTATCGAGCGTGCCACCGCTGAAGCCAAGCCCGCGGCCGGACATTTTCCCAACCGGCAATCCACACGCCGCGACGATTGGCAAAACTGTCAGCGTGGTCTTATCGCCCACACCGCCAGACGAATGTTTATCTACTGCGATATCTACGATGCCAGTCAAATCGAGGATGCGACCAGAAAGAACCATGGCCAGCGTGAGATCGGTTGTTTCGCGCGGTGTCATGCCGTTCAACAGAACAGCCATCGCCCAAGCCGAGACTTGATAATCGGGAATATCGCCTTTGACAAAGCCCTGCACAAAGAAGTTGATTTCTTCCTGCGTCAATTCCCCACGATCGCGTTTCTTGATGATGATATCGGTAGCGCGCATACGGTTCTCCTTGCGTGATGATTCTATCACCCCAATCCACTTCACGATGCGTCTGAAATATTATCCTTTCACCAACTTCTGCCCATCCTTCGTATCCTGCACCGTCCAGCCCAGCGCGGCGATTTGATCGCGCAATTTATCGGACTCCCCCCATTGTTTGTTTGTGCGCGCTAATTGTCGCTGTTCCAGCAATCCCAAAACTTTCTCAGATGGTTTATTCTCTTCCACTGGCGGAGCATGAACGACTATATCCCATACATCCGCACGAATGCCGCGCCCGATGGGATTCGGTACATTCAATTCGCCCAATTCGCTCAAAGAGAATTTCGCGCCTGATGGATACATCTTCGGATCGCAATCACGGACGAGAGAAATCGAACTCACTCCATTCACTTCGCAGGTTCCGCTTGCAAAATCAATAATCAAACCCGTATGCTCATCGAGACCGATCGTTGTATTTTCCTCAGGCAGGCTTTTGCACCACAGATCGAGTCGCTCCATGCCGATAAAACAACGGCTGGTATCCAAATCATCTCCACCATCGGCGTTGTTCCAATGCGGCACAAACGAAACGTGCATTCCATAGTCCGCAAAAAGATTCAAGCCGGTTTTGGTGTGAACATCTTCGCCCACTTTATAAATCTCATATACGGGTATAGCCCACGCGCCAATGGAAATCGTCGCAGCAGAAGCGAAAGCCAAAGTGGCACCAAGGCGGTGACGGGCGCGGATGATTTCCCATGCCAGCGAATCTTTCAGTTGCCGCGTCGCGTACGTCGGACTGCCAGGGCCCATGAAAATCAGATCGGCATACAAAAGCGGCCTGACGATTTCCGCCTCATCCGGACTAAATGGCGTTCCGCGTTTACGCGCTGAAACCACGTCAACAATCGGAGTATAGTTTGCCAGCCGGGTTTTGAGAAAATCCGCCACCTTTCCCGCGACCTGATGCGAGTTCAGCTCAAAGCCAGCCGGGGTTTCAAGAACAGCAATCCGCAAAGGCTGAGGCAAGGCGCGTGCCAGCGATTCAAACACGCGCCCACCCGCCAGTGAAGTTTCACCTGAACCGAGAAAAGCAATTTGTCCTAATGCCATGTCACTAGGATGACGCGTTCAACTCATCTATTACATCGAGCAGGATTTTGTTTTCAGGAATGTCCGACATGGACTTGCCATAATGAGCATAACGGATCATGCCCTTCCCATCCACCACGCAGACCAACGGCATGCGTCCCAGCTTAAAGAGATTGACCTCCTGCCGATAACGCAACGCCACCTTGTGATCCGGATCGGGCAAGCCGATAAACGGAAGCTTTTGCTCATTCCAATACTGACGAAAAGCATTCTCGCTATCGGGACCGATGGCAAGAATCTCTGCGTCGCGATTTGTAAATTGTCCGTACTCATCGCGCAAGCGCGCCAACTGCGCGCGGCAATACGGTCACATAAAGCCGCGTAGGAACGCCAGCACAATTGGCTTGCCGCGATAATCCGAAAGGTGGACAAGTTGTTCATTGATATCTTGAATCTCAAACTCAATTGCGGGTTCACCCGGATTCAACAAATTAGTCATTTGAAATTAACTCCTTTGCTTTCTTCCAAATCTCATCGAACATGCGCACGGTCAGTTTTCCGGTCAATGTGTTTTGCTGACTTGGATGATAGGAACACAGCAACCATGTTCCGTTTGTTAGTGGATATAACGCACCATGTGCAAATTTCGATTTTGAATTACGAGAAGAATATATTCGCAGGATTCTCTCAAAAGCTATCCGGCCTAAAACAACGATCACTTTGGGTTCAAGCAATTGAATCTCACGTTCCAAAAACGGCTGACAGTTTTTCAGCTCTTCGGTGGTCGGCTTGTTATCGGGCGGCGCACAACGACCGGATGCAGTGATATATATGTCATGTAGAGTCAAACCATCGTCTCGACTCGTTGCATTGGGCTGACTCGCAAAGCCAGCGCGATACAACGCCGGATAAAGAAAATTCCCTGAACCATCGCCGGTGAATTGTCGTCCCGTGCGATTCGATCCATGTGCGCCGGGTGCAAGTCCGACAACAAGTACGCGCGAGTTGTGATCGCCAAATCCCGGAACCGGCTTGCCCCAATACTCCCAATCCTGATAGGCCTTTCGTTTGGTGCGAGCAACTTCCTCGCGCCACTGCACCAGCCGCGGACATTTGCGACAAGCGATGATTTCCTTATTGAGCGAATCGAAATTCACATACTCATTCTACCCCACTTGAAATTCATCCGTTTTCCGTTACACTATAGGCAAGCACAAAGGAGGCCGTATGAAACCCTTTCGTAAAAATCTTGCCATTGCCATCGATGGCGGCGGCATCAAAGGTGTGATGGTCACCAAAGCTCTTTCGATGGTGGAGGAACAGTTGGGCTATCCGCTCCACGAGCGGACGGGACTCACTGCGGGCACCTCGACAGGCTCGATCATCGCAGCTGGTTTGGCGTCGGGATTGGAAGCGAAGACGCTCAATGAACTTTATCTCGAGCTCGGCAATGAAATCTTCCGCAAAAGTATCCGCACTTTGTTATGGCCGTTATTCAACTATCGCTATTCGAATCAGCCACTGAAAAAATCGTTAGACAAATATCTCGGCGAAAAAAGTATAGCGAAATTATGGAGCGCCAAACATCCCATCGATGTGGTCATCACCACCTTCGATGTGGTGGAAAGACGCACGCGTTTCATCAAACCCTATAAAGGCAACAACGCCGATTGGTCTGTGGTCAAGGCTGTGATGGCATCCGCCGCTGCACCGACTTACTTCCCAGCCATAGACGGACGTTATGTGGATGGCGGCGTCGGCTCGTATGGCAATCCATGTTATCTCGCTGCGTTCGAAATCATGTTCATCTTGGGATGGAAACTGGCAGAGACTACGCTCATCAGCATTGGCACCGGGCGTGACCCCAACGACCTCAAACCCGGCGAGGTGAATCATTTCCTTCCGCTTCGATACATCAACCCGATTCTGGATGCTTTCCAAACTTCCGCTGCCGATCAACAAGTGGGGCTTGTTAATAGGCTCTTCAACCGATTGGACTTCCGCCGCTTCCAAGTGGACCTCAAGACCAGCATTCGAATGGACGATCCATCCAACATCCCGGAACTGATCCAATATGGCGAAAAGCTGGGAGAGATGATGTTGAATGATAAAACAGATCGCGCTATGAACCTCGCCCTCGAGGCGATTCCCGGCATCACAAAATCAACATAGCATCGCCAAATGAATAAAAACGGTAGCCTTCTTTAATCGCGGTCTCGTACGCCAACAAAATCCGCTCGCGCCCGGCGAACGCGCTGACCAACATAATCAGCGTGGATTTGGGCAAGTGAAAATTGGTGATCATCGCATCCACAATTTTGAATTGATAGCCCGGCAAAATATAAAGACTGGTCGGTCCAATAAAAGGCGAAATTCCGGATTTGGGATTAGGGATTCGGGAATCGTCTCCAACTCCCGATTCCCGAATCTCAATTTTCGCAGATTCCAATGTTCTTACGGATGTCGTTCCCACCGCGATCACTTTTCCACCAGATTGTTTTGTTTGATTGATTAGATTCGCGGTCTCTTGATTCAACTCGCACCACTCGGTGTGGATTTTATGTTCCTGCGGATTATCTTCAGTAACCGGCGCAAACGTATCCAGTCCAACATGCAAGGTGACGTATGCGATCTTCACACCTTGCTTTTGGATTTCTTCCAATAAGCGCGGCGTGAAATGCAGGCCTGCCGTCGGCGCGGCGGCGGAACCCGGTTCACGCGCATAGACCGTTTGATAGCGTTCAGGGTCATTCAACTTTTCATGGATATATGGTGGCAATGGGACATTGCCTATCTTAGGAAAGAACGGTTCGATTGGTTCAGCAAATCGAATAAGTCGTTCTGCGCCATTCAACACCTTAACGATTTCTGCTTGTGGTCCATCTTCGACTTGTATCTTAGTGGCTACGCGTACACCTTTTCCACCGACCAGACATTGCCAGGTCAATTCATCTTCGCGGCGCAGAAGAAGCAATTCGACGCGTCCGCCTGTGGATTTGCGCGCATAAATCCGGGCCGGGATGACGCGCGTTTGATTCAACACCAGCAAATCATTGGGATGAAGATATTCTCCAATCTCGCGAAAGATTTTGTGCTCGAGCGTTCCTGTATCACGATGGAGTACAAGTAGGCGCGAAGAATCACGCGGCTCGATGGGCGTCTGCGCGATGGAAGATTCGGGGAGGTGATAATCGAAGTCAGAGGTTTGCAAAGCAATCTGAACCGAGAATTAATAGATTATTCACGTTAGCCGAAGTTAATTTACAATAGATGATATGACATGGAAACCATCTTATCTGACACGTGAGCAAATGGAAGAACGTCGTAGAGAAGGAGGCCGCCTGCTGAGAGCTGGAAAATTGACAAAAGCCGAGATTGCCAGACAGCTTGGCGTCAGCCGGGCCACAGTGGGCGTTTGGGCGAAAGCGATCGAAGCAGGCGGTCTAAAACGGTTGCGACAACGGAAAAGTTCAGGACGTCCTTCGAAACTGACTGTGGGGATCAGGAAGAAGCTGAAGCGTCTGCTGGATCGAGGGGCTTTGGCAGCCGGGTTTCCAACGGATCGATGGACACTGGTGCGAGTGAGCGAAATGCTCAAGAAGGAATTTGACATTGACTATCATCCGAACTCTCTCCGGCGAGTGCTGGATCAATTGGGCTACAGTGTTCAAAAGCCATTACCGCGTGCCGCCGAGCGAGACGAAGAACTGGTGAAGGCTTGGCTGACAAAAGATTGGCCAAGGATAAAAAAAGGCGCTGCGGCTCGGCGCCGTTATCGTGTTCTTCGATGAATTCGGCTTCTCTTTCCTGGAACCGCTGGCGACGACTTGGGCCCGGAAAGGCAAACGGCCCATCTTGCGGCGGACGGCACGCGATCGGCGAGTTTTGTCTACTGCAGTCGCCTTGACCATGTCGGGCAAAATCTACAAGTGTCATTTTGAAGGCTCCATTAAGAGTGACCAGGTGATCGTTTCACTTCAGCATTTACAGCAGCATCTGAGCGGTAGGATCATTTTGATCTGGGATCGAGCCCGGACACATAAAAGCCGAAAAACTCAAGCCTATCTGGCTGCCCATACCGAGATCCAAGTGGAAGAATTACCAGCTTATGCTCCCAAACTCAATCCTGAAGAATATTGCCATGGCAATGTCAAACACCATCTCAAGAATGCTCGACCAGCAGATAAAGTGGAGATGCGCCAAATGCTCAATCGCGGTTTTGCACGTTTACGACACCGGCCAGATTTGTTGCTCAGTTTCTTCCATGCCGCCGGTCTTTCTGTTAGGCAACTTCAGCTAATGTGAATAGTGGAATCAATCTCCACGTCTGCTTTCGATAATCCGCGTAATCGGCATTCGTGGAGATAAGCATCTTCTCTTCGCTTTGAATTCGGTAAATATAAACGCCAAACATAACAAACAACACAATCAATAGAACAATCCAATTTTGCGTCGAAGCGGCGACGCCGGACCAAATCAGGATCGAGCCGAGATAACCGGGATGACGGATAAAGCGATAAGGTCCCGCGCGAACAATGGATTGATTCCCAGTCACTTTCAAGGTGCGCGTGTAAAACTTTCCCAGCACGCTCATTGACCAAACGCGTAATCCAAAACCTGCCAATGCAATGACAATTCCCAGCCATGCAATCCACGCGGGAAGCGAACCAACGCTTAATCTCTCAAGGAACGAGGAAGAGATCAGTGCCGCCCCGCAAACAATATAAGCGATCACGATGAACATCGTACTGCGTTGATCGAATTGACCTGCTTGCCAACTCTTTGCTTCATTGCCGCTGCGCAGGCGAGTTTCAAGAAAAAAGAAACCCGCGATGATAAGAATACCGAGAATAACAATATACATTACACAAGCTCCTATTTACGAAAGAGACGAACAATGATATTAAGAATGATCGTCAAAACAATCGAAAGCAGAATGGATGTGACCACTGGAAAGTAAAAACTTCCATTCTGTCCTTCAATGTGAATATCGCCGGGCAAACGTCCAAATGGCAAATCAAACTTCGCGGCGAGATAAACTCCCCCGCCAGCTAAAATCAAAATCACCCCACCAATCACAAGATACTTGGCAAGATTTTCCATAATTTCAATCTGTCATTGCGAGCGTAGCGAAGCAATCTCAAGTAACAAAAAAAGCTATTCTGAAGCATAGTGAGATTGCCACGTCGCCGCTGCGCGGCTCCTCTCAATGAGATTATAAAAGCTTTGGCTGTCCTTCATCCATATAAGTCAAACCCAAATGCTCATACGCGGACTTGGTCGCAACGCGGCCTTGCGGCGTACGATCCAGAAATCCCAACTGCAAAAGATATGGCTCGACCACATCCATAATCGTATCCTGTTCCTCGCTGATGGATGCGGCAATCGTATTCAGCCCCACCGGCCCGCCGTTATATTTTTCGATGATCGTTTTGAGCACGCGGCGATCTACGTCATCCAACCCAAGCGGATCGACCTGCAACAGATCAAGCGCTTCTTTCGCGACATTTTGCGTGACCGTCCCATCCGCGCGGACTTGGGCGTAATCTCGGACGCGCCTCAACAAACGCAGCGCGACGCGCGGTGTGCCGCGTGCGCGGCGTCCAATCTCTTCGACGCCGCCTTTATCCACGTGAACATCCAATAACTTCGCAGCGCGCGTGACGACCGCTTTCATCGCTTCCAGATCATAATAATCCAAACGATAGACCGCGCCGAAGCGCGCTCTTAGCGGCGCGGTGACCAATGCCAGACGCGTCGTCGCGCCGACCACGGTAAAGCGCGGCAGTTTCAATCGAATGGATCGCGCCGACGGTCCTTTCCCAATAATGATATCCAGGGCGAAATCTTCCATGGCTGGATATAAAATTTCTTCGACCGCGCGCCCGAGGCGATGGACTTCGTCAAGGAATAACACATCGCCCGCGCGCAAGTTAGTTAATATCGCAGCTAAGTCTCCGGCGCGCTCGATGGCAGGACCCGATGTGATTTTGATGTTGACACCCATTTCATTGGCAACGACATGCGCCAAGGTAGTTTTTCCCAAACCCGGCGGGCCATAAAACAAAACATGATCCAATGCTTCGCCGCGTCCGCGCGCCGCGGCAATCAGAATGCCAAGATTCTCCTTGACCTGATCCTGCCCAATCAACTCCGCCAGCTTCTGCGGACGCAGAGCATTATCGACGCGGTCGTCGGGTTTCGCTTCAGGATCGAGTTGTCTCCCTGAGCTTGTCGAAGGGTGATGAGTATCGGCCATTGCGCAATTATAACCTTATAAAACGCGCGCCCGCTTGAAGTCCATGAATGAAGCGGTTCTCAATTAAACAATCACACACTCCCATTCTCCATTCTCTATTCCCCATCTTTTACATCACCTCCACATCATGCGGACGAGACTCAGCGAGTCCCACATCCGTGATGCGAGTAAAAACCGCCTTCTCATAAAGTTCGTCAATCGTGTGCGCATTGGTATAGCTCATGCCCGATTGCAGTCCACCGATGAGTTGATTTAACATTTCGCGCGCCGAGCCGCGATACGGAACCGCCGCCTCGACTCCCTCGGAAACATAATCTTCGATCTCCTCCTGCGTGATCTCGCCTTCGCCCTCGCGGACCTTGCGCGCAACATTCGCTTGAAGCGACGCCATGCCGCGCGAGACTTTATAACGATGGCCTTTGCGCGTCATCAACAGACCCGGGCTTTCATCCGTGCCAGCGAGCAGACTGCCAATCATCACCGTGGATGCCCCTGCCGCCAGCGCTTTGACCAGATCGCCAGAAGAGCGAATGCCGCCGTCCGCGATGATCGGAATATTTTGCGGACGCGCCCCCTGCGCGCAATTCATCACCGCAGTTAATTGCGGCACGCCTGCGCCCGCCACAATACGTGTGATGCAGATCGAGCCGGGGCCTACACCAACCTTAACCGCATCTACACCAACATCGATCAATCGCTGTGTGCCTTCCGCCGTCGCAACATTGCCGCCGATAATTTGTGCGGATGTAAATTGTTTGCGGATGGTTTTGATAATGTCCATCTCAAGTTTGGAATCGCCGTGCGCAATATCCACGACGATGCAATCCGCGCCTGCTTCCAGCAATCGCTCGACGCGTTTGATCTCCGTTGACTTCACTCCCACCGCCCCGCCGACCGCCAGCCGTCCGCGTGTATCTTTGGTGGCCTTGGGATATTCGGAAATTTTCATGATGTCTTTCATCGTGATGAGACCCGCCAGCTTTCCATTCGAATCCACCAGCGGCAATTTTTCGATGCGGTGCTCGTGAAGAATTTTTTCCGCCTGTTCGAGAGTCGTATCCGGCGGCGCGGTGACTACGTCGCGCGTCATGATTTCCGAGAGAAGCTTTTGATTGTCCTTTTCAAACAATAGATCGCGCGTGGTGACGATTCCAACCAAGTGCTGGCTGCCATCCAAAACCAAAATCCCACCCGTATATGTTTCCTCGACAATCTTCTTTACATCGCCGACCATGTGCGAAACGGTCAGCGCAATCGGATTCTCTACAATGAACGATTCAGCTTTTTTTACCCGCTCGATTTGCTGCACCTGTTCATCAATCGTCATGAAACGATGGATGATCCCAATCCCGCCTTCACGCGCCATCGTAATCGCCATCTCGCTTTCCGTCACGGTATCCATGTTGGCGGAGACAATGGGCGCTTGCAAAATAATCTTGCGCGTCAGCTTGGTTTGCGTGGAAAGCTTGCGCCGCGAGGCCACATCAGAATACTGCGGCACGAGCAAAACATCGTCATATGTCAAAGCGACATCAGGTAATATTTTCATAAATCTCTCCTCATTCACAAGTCATTGCAAACCGCGCTGATTATATGGCGCGCCTCTTATTCCCACAATGCTATAATCAAATTACTTAATCAAATGTCTGACGAATTACTGGTTCTTTCTTCGCTCGATGGGCGTTATATTCGTGAAACCGAATCCCTGCGCGAATACTTTTCGGAATTTGCATACATCCGGCATCGCGTGCGCATTGAGATTACCTATCTCGTTGCTCTTTCGCGCGACGCTCATCTTGTCCGTGATTTAACTTCTGCCGAACTAGATTTTCTTAATACCTTATCCGATTCATTTTCATTGGATGATGCGCATCAAATCAAGGACCTGGAGCGGATCACGCGTCATGATGTGAAGGCCATCGAAAGCTTTTTGCGCCTCAAGCTCGCCCCGACCTCTTTATCTGACCTTTTGGAATTCCTCCACTTCGGCCTGACCTCCGAAGACGTGAACAACATTGCGCAGGCATTTGCCCTACGCGATTCGCGCGATCAAATCATCATGCCCGTGCTCGATAAGATTCTCAATCAAGTTGTTGACTTAATTCGAAAATATAAATCCACGCCGATGCTGGCTCGGACTCACGGCCAGCCTGCCGTTCCAACCACATTTGGAAAAGAAATGGCCGTGTTTTATGCGCGGCTCAAAAAACAATACGGCCAATTAGCCTCTCATCGCTTTGAAGGAAAACTCAACGGCGCGGTTGGAAACTTCAATGCGCTCGTTTCCGCCGCGCCGCAAGTGGATTGGATCACGTTCAGTGAAAAATTTATTCACAATTTGGGAATAGAGCCAAACCTTATTACAACTCAAATCCTTCCTTATGACAATTGGATTGAATATTTCAACACGCTACATTTGGTCAATTCAATTCTGATTGATTTCGCACAGGATATGTGGCGATATATCAGCGACGATTATATGAAATTGAAAGTGGTCGCGTCGGAAGTCGGTTCTTCGACCATGCCGCAAAAGGTCAACCCGATCGACTTCGAGAATGCCGAAGGGAATCTCGGCATTGCCAACGCACTATTCGAACAATACGCGCACAAACTTCCCATTTCGCGCCTGCAACGAGATCTCTCCGACTCAACTGTCCGGCGCACGTTTGGTGTCGCGCTGGGACATTCACTCGTGGCGTACGCGAGTCTGGTGAAGGGATTGGAAAGAGTCGAGGCAAACGAGTCTTCCATGAGGGCAGAATTGGAAGCGCATTGGGAAATCGTCGCGGAGGGCGCGCAGACCATCCTGCGCGCGGCGGGTGTCAGCGAAGCATATAATCAATTGAAATCGCTCGCACGCGGAAAAGAAATCACGAAAGAGACATTCAACCAATGGATTGAAAATTTATCAGCGGGTGAATCAGTAAAAGAAAAACTGCGCGCCTTATCGCCACTAACTTATGTTGGTTTAGCGGAAGAGATTGCAGATAGAGCTTTGAAGGAAAATCCAAACACAAAGGACACAAAGTAAAAGAGACCCTTTGTGTGCTTCGTGCCTTTTGTGTCTAAAAACGAGGAGATGTTATGTCTGTGACAATTATTCTTGGGACGCAATGGGGAGATGAAGGCAAAGGCAAAGCCATTGACACCTTCGCCGGTGATTTCGATTATATAGCGCGCTACAACGGCGGTAACAACGCGGGACACACGATTGTCAATGAATATGGCATGTTTAGAATCCATCTTGTGCCATCAGGAATTTTTTATCCAAAAACAAAATGCTTGATCGGCGGCGGCGTGGTCATTGACCCCGGTGTGTTGATTGAGGAAATGAATTCGCTTCGCAAAGCAGGCATCAAGCTGGAGAAGCGGCTGCTGATTTCGCAGCGCTCGCATCTCATTATGCCGTATCACAAAATCCTTGACGGGCTTTATGAGGAAGCCAAAGGCGCGGGAGCGACGGGAACCACGCGGCGCGGCATCGGCCCGACGTTTGCCGACAAGATCAGCTATAACGGAATCCGTTGGAGCGACTTTGCGGACAAAGAAATATTTACTGACAAGTTACGCGTGCAATTGGAATTGAAAAACAAAATTATTATTGCATTGGGCGGATCGCCACTCGACTTTGAAAAAGTCCGTGACGAATATCTTGGTTATTATTTGCAGATCAAACCGTTCATCATAGAGTTGTTCCCCATTGTCCAAAACGGATTGAAATCGGGAAAGAATTTTTTACTCGAACAAGCCATGGGTTCAATTCTCGATCCTGATTGGGGAACGTATCCATTTGTCACCGCCTCGACCACGCTTGCCTCTGCTGCAACCGGCGGACTCGGAATCCCGCCGCGCGCCATCACGCGTATCATCGGTGTGACCAAAGCTTACACGACGCGCGTCGGCGCGGGACCAATGCCCACTGAAGTCAAGGACGACGCGCACGCGGAAAAAGCTCTCAGCGAAGTTGCAGCTACAACCGGACGCATCCGCCGCGGCGGCTGGTTCGATGCGGAGATCGTCCGTTTCGCGTCACAGGTCAATGGCATCAATCAATTGTTCTTAACCAAACTCGATATCTTGAGCGAGTTCGATGAAATCAAGGTTTGCACAGGCTATGAATTCAACGGACGGAAAGTCCATTATCACGATTTGGATTCGTACCAGCTCGATAACGTCAAACCGATCTATAAAATTGTCAAAGGCTGGAAGGAAGATATTCGCGGCATCCGCAACTACAAAGATTTGCCGGCGCGAGCGCGGGCCTATGTGGAGATGATTGAGAAATTGGTGGATGTGAAAATCGGTTGGGTTGCGAATGGACCCGAACGCGAAGCGGTGATTAAAAAGTAGGGGCGAAGCATGCTTCGCCCCTACAGATAAAGATTTTATTTTTGCAACGGCGTAAACGTCGCTTCGACCGTCATGCCCCAACGAATGCGCAAATCAACCGGATTATCCACGAGAATGCGCACGTTATACACAATGTCGCCGCCCTGGTTTGTGAACGCGCCGCTGATCGTTTGAATCGTACCAGTGAGTTTCACATCGGGAAGCGCATCGGGCACCATTGTAACTTTTTGACCATCAGCAAGTTTGACCACTTCCAACTCTGTTAGATCATTGGTTTCGACAATCCACTGACTCGGGTCGGCCACGCTGACCGCGATCGTCTGCGGTCCCACCTGCTGACCTATCTCCACGCTGACATCTGCCACCACGCCATCGAACAGCGCGGTGAGCTCAAAGTTGTTAAGAGCATCTTGCGCTGCAGCGACTTGCGCTTTGGCATTATCGAGCCGCGCCTGCGCCAATGCGAGTTGATCCGTGTTCGGTCCATTGGCAGTAAGATCATATTGATATTTCGCCTCTGCTTCGGCGGACAACGCGGCATTTAATGCAGCCAATGGATCATCGTGCGTGCGCATATCGGATTCAAGATTCGTGACCGCTTCATCATAAGCCTTTTGTTTACTTCTCAAACGATCTTGCGCAGTTTTATATCGTCCGCTATTTGGATCGAGGTTTTGATACTGGTCAAAGTTTGCCTGCGCGTCGGCAAGTTCAGTCTTGCGGGTGACCAGCGTTGCCTGTGCGTCGCTGATGTGGGTCTCAATATCGTGCAAATTCAAACCATCCCATTTCTTTTGGGCATTCTCACGCACAACCTGCGCGTTCATGTAAGCCTCCCAAAGTTGGGCTTGACTTCCACTTGCATCGCGATTGAGCGCATCGAAAGCTTGTTGAGCCGAGGTTAATTCCAGCTGCGCCGACGTCAATTGGGCGTTGGCTTGATCGTAACTATCGAGACGCATCAATGCATCGCCCTTCTTGACTTGATCCCCGATCTTGACCATGATCTCAGTCACTGCGCCGCTTCCCTGGAAAGCGAGATTGACCGATTGCATCGGTCGGATATGACCTTCAGCAATAACCGTTCCGGCTGGCACAGAGGTTGGCGTGACAGTTGTCGAAGCCGGTTGACCTCCGCAACTTGCGAACACCAGAGCGATAACTAATAAAGCAAATGTCGAAAATTTCTTTTTCACCTTTCACCTTCCTTGAATTCCATAATGAGCTATTTACTCGTATGCGAGCACTTCACGGATCGTCAACCGCGCGGCATTACGCGCCGGTAGAATACTTGCGATTACCGACATCACCAGTATCAATGCCAACCAGATTAAATATCCGGTAATCGTAAACACGGTTTTGATGGGTGTTTCAAAGACCGCCAGGCTAACGATGTAAGACAGCAAATAGGTAAACGGCAACGATAAAATAATTGCAAGACCAAATGAAATCAATCCAATGACCATCCCCTCGGCAATGACTGTCTGCATGATGATGCTGTCGACTGCGCCGATGGCACGCATGATGCCAATTTCACGCGTGCGTTCGAGCACATTCATACCCATAGTCCCAGCCAGCCCCATCGAGCCGACTGTTGCTGTCAGCAAGGCCATGATGAGCAGGAACGTCACCAGCGTGTCGAGGCTTTGGGAGGCGGTATCCAGCGAAGCCAGTCCCGCTTGCGATTGCAGGACATTGAATCCATTGGTGCGGAAATATTGATCAAGCGTATTCGCCATCTTGTCCTGATAAGGGCGGTCGTGTTGATCCGTCTCGATGTGGAACGAGGTGGATTGATTCACGAGATCGTTGACCTGTTCAACATATTCAAGCGGTGCGTAGGCCAGGAGGCCTTGCTGTCCGACAAATTGAAAAATGCCAACAACTTGCCATTCCTCCTTGCGCCCATTAATTTTCAGCGGCAAAAAATCTCCAGGTTTCAAATTTGGATAATAGGGAAGAATCGATTCACTAACAGTCAGTTTACGTTCATCGCTCGCTTCAATCCAGCGGCCCGAAACAAGAATCGGCTGGACCAGCGCACTATTGGCGGGCGGCGCGGCAATATTCAAAATATCAATGGTCGAGCCATTTGGGTACAGCAAATCCGCACTCTGCGCCTGCCAGCCTTCAACACTTTGCACGCCCGGAATTTGCATCGCGAGCAGCTGAATTTCATGCGTACGATATGGCTGAGTGAAATCCAGTTCAACATCGGCTTTGAAATAATCGCCGATGGCACCGATGTAATCGTGCAGTGTCACGCGCACGTTAAACACCGAGATGAAAATCGCGCCGCCCATCGTCAGCGTGAAGAGCGTCAGGATGAGTCGCCCGCGGCGACGAAAAGTGTTGCGAAGTGAGATCAATAACGGGCGCGGGATATGAACTCCGCGTTTCGATAATGCAACGGTGAGGCGTGTCTGGAATCTTTCCCATCCTGATTCACGCTTCGGACCGCGATGAAGCAGCTTGCCCTCGCCACGCGCCAAATCTCCGCTGATGGCTTTCAGCACGGTGACCTTCGATCCGTTCATCACCGGCACAAGTCCAGCCACGAGCGGAACCAAAATTCCAATCGCAATCTGAATCGCCAATGCAATCGGCACGATCCGGTAACCGAGTAGGTTGAAGCGCAGCTCGTTGGCAATGAACGCGGCTAAAGCGTAGGCGCCCTGCCCACCCAGCGGCACAGCGATCAATAAAGCCAGAACGCCAAATGAAACGATCAGCGCCAGATACATGATTAGGATTTGACGATTGCGTCCGCCGAGTAACTTCATCACGCCGATATAACGCAAATGCTGATTCAATAACGCACTGAGCGTATTGGCGATCAGCGATGAGGACAGGAAAACGATCAGCACGCCAAGCGCCATCAAAATTCCGAGGATGGCGTTGACTGTCGACGCCAGCGGATGTTCATGCGTCTTCGATGTCAGCGTGCGGTCAACGGGTATGCCAGCTCGAACTAATTTATCCTTTACCTCGCCCGCAATTTTGCTGATGTATACATCGTCATCCTGATTTTGAGAAACAGTCGCATAGATGCGATTGTAGAGATCAGGCTCTTGAAAATTTTCGAGCGTTGTCATGGAGATATAACCAAAGGGCGGCGCAAGAAAATCGCCAGCACCCGTGGTCGGATCTTGAACCGCGCCGACCACCGGTATCGTTTTCGTTGTCCCGTCCGGCAATTCAAAAACCAATTGATCTCCGACATGGGCGTTGAGCTGTGTCAGCGCCTCCTTTTCCAAAACCACTTGCCGTTTAGATGGATCCGTATTTCCCGCAATCGGCGTAAGCAGGTCAACCACATTGTTCGCAAAATCATTGAAAGCAATCAAGTCAATGACTGTCCATGTGCTGTTGTTCATCGGATGCACACGGATGCTGAACACCCGGCGGCCTTCGGCATTGCCAATCCCGGGGATGTTGCGGACGGAGGTCAACACATCATCATTGGAATCCGCCATGCGCAATTCGATGTTCGCTGGATGGTTCGCCGCATAGCTGGCGCCCATATCATGGGAGATAATGACATACGCGCCGGCAATCACACCAATTGAAAACACGCCCACCGCGATGGATAAAACTACCAGCAATGTGCGGGCTTTATTCTCTTTCAGATCAAGAAAAACTTTACGCCAGCGAGGTTTCATGCTTTGCTCTTCACGCGATGCTCTTCCAAACGATCCTGCACAATCTTTTCCAATACTTCAGCCGTAATCGGCGACTCTTCGATAATTCGCAGGAAATCCTCCCGCGGAAACGTTAACAAATCAACCGGATGAGTTCCGGCGCGCACGCAAGCAATCGCTTTTCCGCCGCGCAACAACTCGATCTCGCCGAATAATTCACCGGCTTTCAAATGCGCCAACCGCTTGCCATGTTTGCCGCTTGCCTGCATCACATTCACGGAGCCGCTGGCAATCATATAGAGGTTATCCACCGGCTGGTTGCAATCGAGGATGACTTCACCGGGTTGAATCGTAATCCTTTTCGCATCCCGGGTCATTTCCAACATATGACGATGACGCAACAGCGGCAAAGCCTTTACGATTGTTTCATTAATCAACTCGCCATCCGCGATGATGATTGTGCGCGATGTGCGTGAAGTCAGCGATGGATCATGAGTCACCATCACAATCGTCTTGCCGCGCCGCACAAGTTCATCGAAGACATCAATCATGTGATTGGCTGTCTTCGAGTCAAGATTTCCGGTTGGCTCATCCGCGACAATCAGCGGCGCGTCGGTTGCCAAAGCGCGCGCAATCGCAGTCATTTGCTGTTGTCCGGTTGAAACCGCCAGCGGCAATTTATTGGCTTGTTCCTTCAACCCAACCATCTCCAACAATTCCATCGCATGCGCGGGCCGCTCATCGAAATCGTACAGATTCACATAATCCATCGGAAGCATGACGTTTTCAAGTAACGTCAGCATGGGCAGTAATTGGAAAAATTGAAAAACAATTCCGAGATTCTTGCCGCGCCACAACGAACGCTGGCTTTCCGTGATCGAATAAATATCCGTGCTGTTGACAACCACCCGCCCGCCTGTTGGGTGATCAATACCGGTGATCATATTCAGTAGCGTTGATTTACCACTTCCCGATTTTCCGACAATGGCAACAAACTCGCCGCGTCGAATTGTCAAATCGAGGCCTTTGAGGACTTTAAATTCGCCAGCCGCGTTCTTATATGTTTTGACGACGCTGTGCAAACGGATCATATCGTCAGAGTAGGATGAAACAACTTTAATGGATTCTGCTTCGGAAGCGGGAGGATGCGTGGTCATTTCGTTCGCTTCCTTCTAGCCTTTTGGACAGATTCCGTTATATCAGCCAATTCTCCGTCTGCGATTTGAACGTGACGCGTGAAGCGCGGACCAAGGCTGTTATCGTGCGTGACCATGATGATGGTCTTGCCGCGTTCCTGCACAAGATGTTCGAAGACATCGAAGATGTGATCAGCTGTGATGGAATCAAGACTGCCGGTGGGTTCATCAGCTACCAAGATTGGAGGATCGTTAGCCAACGCACGTGCAATCGCAACGCGTTGCTGCTGCCCGCCAGAAATATAGGCCGGCAGTTTTTGAGCATGATCTTCCAACTCAACTAACGTGAGCAATTCCAGTGCGCGCTCACGACTGAGACGCGATTGATAGGCACCGCATAAATCTATTGGCATCATCACATTCTCGACCAAAGTCAACATCGGCAAAAGTTGAAACGATTGAAAGATGATGCCGAGCGTTTGTCCGCGCCAGAGCGCCAGCGCGTCTTCATCCAGTTGATGCACCAATATGTCTTCACCATTTCCGCGCACGATGACTTCGCCGGAGGTGAGATGATCCACACCGGTGATCATGTTGAGCAGTGTGGATTTGCCTGCGCCGGATTTTCCCACGATGCCGAGAAACTCACCTTTATACACGCGCAGATCGATCCCGTTCAAAGCGTTGAAATCACCCGCTTCCGTGGAATAGACCTTCGTCACATTTTGTAATTCAATAATTGGAGTAACAACAGTGGCCATTCAAATCCCGTGAAAAAAGCGGCCCAACCTGCGGCCGCTGAAAAGACATTTTGAAGCAACTGGATTGTACCGCCGCACATGACTTATTGCAAACCGCGCGGCTTTCAATCTCTTATCAACATCCCCATTATGTCCTATGGGCTTAAAACTCCACTGAGATTATGATTAGCAAAATTTAATCTGATCTAGGAGAGCAACATGCCAAACGATTCATCCATTCGCGCATTCAAGTGTCCGACCTGCGGCGCGCCGCTCGAGCCGCAAGCGGGTGCATTGACAATGAAATGCAACTATTGCGGCGGCACCGTCATCATCCCACAATCCATGCGGACGCCGCCGCCCGCATCTTCTTCGGGCGTGCCACAATATAGTTGGGGCGGCTTGAACCTAAGCGAAATCATGGGCGAAGCAATGCGTTTGCCCGAAGCAATTTCGCTTGCAGAACAAGGCAGGATCACAGAAGCCGCACAGTTATATAGTCAGATCACGGGCGCGTCGCTCGCAGACGCCACAACGGCCATCAACCAAATCGTCGCGGGCCAGGCTGTGAGTTTGGTGCCGGGACAAAGCGGAATGCAGTGGGGACAAACGCCGCCAATGTCTACAGGATATTCCGGATTCAATCAACCGGGTTCTGTTCAAACGCTCGGCACGTTTACAACAGGTTCTTCATCGAGTTCAAGTCAGCCGCGCGGCTTTGACTTTGGATATTGGATCGGTTCCAAGCTTCCCATCATCATTGTCTTGATCGTGGTGTGCTCGCTCGTTGGCGCGTTTGGCATTCCTTTACTGAGCTTTGTGCCAGCCTTGTTCTCGGCATTCTCGTCTTCAAACTCCAATTCTTCAAGCTCCGGCAGTAATCCGATCGCGACTATCCTTCCGCAGGGACTGGGCGCCTTATCGTCATCGTCCTCCGGCTTCGCAACCCAAACTCTCAGCTTTGGCTCAAAGGGAATTGGACCCGGCATGTTCACTGATGCACGCGCCATCGGCGTCGATAGCAGCGGCAACATCATCGTTGCAGATTATCAGGATGGGCGCATCCAAGTCTTCGACCCAACCGGAAAATTCGTTTCCACTTTTTCGTTGGGATCAAAAACAATCATCCCTTCGCTGGCGGTCAGCCCAGACGGTAAAATCTATGTCGCGAATGGCGGCGACATTTCCATCTTTGATGAAAGCGGTAACCAACAAGGAACAATAAAGAAGGAATCACATTATTTTGACGACATCGCCTTCGGCGGTGATGGGCTGCTTTACGGCGTTACCGAAGATGACACGATTGACCGGTTCAATTCAAAGGGAAATATCAATCTCGAGATCACGAACGCATTCGAAAATGTTACTGGCAATAGTGAGACGATACAGCATATTACGGTGGATGGCCTCGGTAATATTTACGTTGCAGGTGCCAATAACTATCTCATTTTGAAATATTCATCCGCTGGCAAATATATCAACCAGTTCGGCGGCGAAAACAATGATCCGGCGCAATTCCAGTCTGGCAAATTCGTTGAGCCCGGCCAACTCGCGGTGGACGGTTATGGACGCGTTTATGTTTCCGATGTTTTTACCAATGTCCAGGTTTTCGATTCGACCGGCGCCTATCTGAACTCCATCCCGGTCAGCGCATATGGCATCGCGATTGACAACCAGAATAACGTGTATGTAACGCTCAGCGATCACGTGGAAAAATTCCAAGTGCAAAAACCCGCCGGGCAATAACACATAACATCTGTAAGTCATCAATGGAGATAAGTGCATCTTATCTCCATTTTCTTTTCCTTGCGCAATGGGCGATTCTCCTGTATCCTTAGTCTCATCACACCGAGGAGGATACATGCTTGCCCGCTTCACAAAGCCCATCCTAGCCCTGCTTGCAACCATCATTGTTGCGAGTCTACTTGCCATTTCGCTCGGTCCGCTTCCAGCATTGGGACCGCTTCTTTCACCGGTCGGCGGATTCTGGTCAGCCGCGAAAGATGATACCTTTCAATCGCAGGAACAACTTAATTTGCCGGGACTCAAAAATAAAGTCACGGTGATTCGCGATGTGTATGGCATCCCGCACATCTTCGCACAAAACGATGAAGATGCCGCGTTCGCGGTCGGATATCTTCAAGCCAAAGAGCGTCTTGCACAAATGGATTTACAGCGGCGCAACGCGGCTGGGACGATGGCCGCGTTAGTCGGTTCCAGTGCGCTGCAAGACGATGAGTTCATGCGTGATGTCGGCCTGCAACGCGCGGCACAAGCTTCGCTCGATCAAATGAAACCGGATGATCCGTCCCTGCTTGCCATGCAGGCCTTTGCCAATGGCGTGAACGCGTATATAAATTCCATCGAGCCAAACAATTTGCCACTCGAATATAAATTGCTCGGTGTCAAACAAGTTCAGCCGTGGACAGTTCTCGATGAAATGACATTTGCAAAATATATGGCCTGGGATTTAATCCATTCATTCGACCCCATGTATTTCACGACGCTCGTGGAAAAGATGGGCGCACAAAAAGTTTACAATCTCTTTCCGGTCAACCGCCCGATTGAAACGCCTTTCATCCCGACCTGGCCCGCAAACGAAACTCCGCTGACATCGGTATCACCATCGCTGCAATTGGATTTGGCAATCGCTTCAATTCTGAATCGCGCAAAACAGGCCAATCAACTGAATCAACCGAACGCATGGCACGGCTCGAACAACTGGGTCATCAGTGGATCCCGCAGTGCAACGGGCAAACCGATCCTGGCCTCTGATCCGCATTTGGGTTATCAACTGCCCTCACTTTGGTACATTGTTCAAATCGTGACTCCCACTCAAAACGTCGAGGGCGTCGTGCTGGCCGGGCTTCCTTTCGTTATCATTGGACACACGCGTAACATTGCATGGGGTCTCACGAACACTCAAGCCGATGTAATGGATTTCTTCACCGAAAAGATCAATCCCAATAACCCCAATCAATACTGGCATAACAATCAATGGAACGATATGCAGGTTGTTGATGAAGTGATCTATGTGCACGGCGGACAACCGGTTCATTATCCAGTTCACATCACGGATCATGGACCGATCATCAGCAAACAAGGTTTCAATGTGGCCATGGAATGGACAGGTGCTTTGCCCACACTCGACATGCGCGCGTTTTACAACCTCAATCATGCCGAGGATTACAACGCCTTCGTCAATGCGTTGAAGGATTACAAAGTCCCTCCACAAAACTTTGCGTATGCGGATACCAAAGGCAACATCGCCATTTGGTCGGCGGGATTGTTCCCCATCCGCAAGACCGGCGATGGGCGCATGATCGTGGATGGTTCATCTGGCGATTATGATTGGACGGGTTTCATTCCGTTTGATCAGGTTCCCCATGCGCTCAATCCTGCCCAAGGGTTCATATGGTCAGCGAATGATCGTCCCGCGCCTCTAAATTATCCGTACTATCTCGGCTATCAATGGGATCCTAATTCGCGCGGCACGCGCATCCACCAGCGATTGATGCAATGCAATCCCTGCACCGTCGCAGATATGGAAGCGCTTCAATATGACTCGAAGGATGTTTACGCCGAAGCCATCCTGCCAACGATGATCGCGGCCATCGCGCCGAAAGATGATTTTGAAAGCGCGGCGCTCAATCAAATGAAAAGCTGGAATTACTTTACAACAACGGATTCAATTGCCGCGACGATTTGGGTGAACTGGTTGATCAACTTCCGCCATGCCACATGGCAGGATGATTGGGAAGCGGCGGGATTCCAATTCAACGCCGATGGCACAATCAAAGATTGGGACGCATGGGGCTTCAACGGCGATAACGAATATCAGCCGCCGTTTGAAGTCTTTGAAGACATGGTGTTGCATCAACCCAACTCGCCTTACTTCGATGATTTGACCACAAAAGATAAGGTCGAGACGCGCGACGATATCATCCGCTCCAGCTTTGAGAAAACTCTTTCGGATCTGAAGCAACAATACGGTTCGGATTTGAACGCCTGGCAATATGGGAAAAATCACGTCTCAGACATTCCGCATCTACTGGATGTTCCTGTCTTGAATCGCGTCGGCATTCCGATTCCAGGTGATGGCAACAGCCCAAACGGACAAAGCAACGGCGGCCCATCGGATGGCGGCCCATCGTGGCGTATGGTTGTGGATTTCTCCAATATCGCGAATTCAGTTGGCGCTTATCCCGGCGGACAAAGCGGCTCGCCCATCAGTCCCGATTACGATAACTTCATCCCACTATGGGCGCAGGGAAAATATTTTCCGCTGCTCTTCCCCGCCGCGCCCGATCAAATCGATGCGAAAAACATTGAAAGCACTTTGACCTTTGGACCGAAATGAGGCTGACATGAAAAATACTTGGATGGCTTTAGTTCTCGTCGCGCTGGCGGCGTTTGTGCTCGAACTATTCGGTTGGTGGTGGGCTATGCCCATTGCCGGTTTGATCGGCGGATGGATTTTGCATAACGGCAAACAAGGCTTTGTATTCGGCGGCCTCGGTGCCACGATTGCATGGCTGGTGTTCATCATTTTCTTCGCCGTCACATCACCCGTTGGAAAATTGCTTGTGGTTGTTTCAGGCGTGCTTGGGTTGGATGCGTCATTGGCATTCGTTCCGGCATTGCTTGCGATCATCGTCACATTTCTGCTAGGCGGCCTTGGCGGCTTGACCGGCGGATTATTTGCTCAAAGCGTATAACATGACATCATTGAAGTTTCCCAAAAATTTCGTGTGGGGCGCGGCCACATCCGCCTATCAAATCGAAGGCGCGTGGAATGCGGATGGCAAGGGGCCATCCATTTGGGATACGTTCAGCCATAAGACGGGCAAAGTCATCAACAACGAAAACGGCGATGTCGCCGTGGATCATTATCATCGCTATAAAGATGATGTGAAGTTGATGGCTGATCTCGGCCTGAAGGCTTATCGTTTTTCTATTGCCTGGACGCGCGTTCTTCCTGAAGGCAGAGGCAAGGTCAACCAAAAAGGCTTGGCGTTTTATGATCGTCTGATCGATGAGCTACTCGAGCAAGACATCGAGCCATACGTCTGCCTCTTTCATTACGATCTGCCGCAGGCTTTGCAGGATAAAGGCGGGTGGCCGAATCGCGAAACGGCCTATGCCTTTGCTGAATATGCCAGCGTCGTTTCGGACCATTTAACAGATCGCGTTAAAGTGATCTTTACCCACAATGAGCCTTGGGTCACGGCTACCCTTGGATATTTTCTCGGCGCTCACGCTCCGGGCATCAAGGACCCTCCGGCTGGAATCAAAGCTCTGCATCATCTCTTGCTTTCGCATGGATTGGCATACCAAGCTATTCAGGCATCTGCCAAACAACCAGTTAAGATTGGCATCACATTGAATCTCAATCCAATGTTTCCGGCAACGGAATCAAAAAAGGATCGAGATGCCGCGCAACGCGTGGATGCGTTGGTCAACCGGTCTGTGCTTGATCCATTGCTCAAAGGCACATCGCCGATCCAGGAATTTACTTTGAGTAAAATGCTATCGGGTTCGGTGATCAAAGCAGGCGATCTCGAAAAGATCAAGCGCGTTGACTTGTTAGGCGTCAATTATTATTCGCGCTCGGTATTGAAGCATGAAGCAAAATTTCCACTAGTTTCCGCCGCGCAGACTTTCCCTGAAGGGAATGAATACTCCGGCATGTGGGAAATTTACCCAAAAGGCATGTATGAAATTCTGATGCGCATCTGGAAAGATTATCAACCATCCTGCGAGTTGATGGTAACGGAGAACGGCGTGCCGGTTCCCGATGGACTCGACTTTGATGGTCGCGTCCGCGATGAAAGGCGTATTCGATATTTGCAAAATCATATTGCGCAGGTTCATCTCGCCATTAAAGATGGTGTGCCAGTGAAAGGATATTTCCACTGGTCATTGATGGATAACTTTGAGTGGGCGTTGGGTTATGGTCCGCGCTTTGGAATCGTCTATGTGGATTACAAGACTTTGAAAAGGACAGTGAAAGATAGCGGCAGGTGGTTTGCCAAAGTAATTCAAGACAACGCGGTCAAGATTTAACAACGTGACCTCGCATTACATTATCGGAGTCGCCCTCGGAATCCTTGGCGGGATTCTGACTCAGTTTGGCCAACTCCTCGAAAAGCAAGCCGTCAACCAAGTCCGGGTAGACAGCGCGGAAAAGGGTTTCATGCGAAAGCTGTTCAGGAATCGAACTTGGGTCCTAGGCGTCATCTTCGGTTTGGGCGGCGGAACGGCGGCTTATATGATGGCTCAGTCCATGATCGGTCCTGCGCTGACACCAGGTTTGATGGCTTCCGGCTTGATAGTCCTCGCAATCGGCTCTGTACGAATGAATCATGAAACCTTGAACGCATCCGAAATAACCGGCATCGGGTTAATGATCATTGGAGTCTCTTTTTTGGGTTTAAGCGAATTGGGAATCTATCAAACCCAAGTTAGGTCGACCCTGGCAGATCACTATGCTCTCATCAGAATTACAATCTTTACTGTAAGTTTGTTCTTTGTCAGTATTGTCACTCGCAGTATTGCTCATCGCGTCAATGGACGCAAAGGAATGTTCATTGCTCTGACAAATGGTTTTCTCGCGTGCTTATCCGATTTCTGGATCAATCCATTGCTTGCCCTGATCGCGATTGTCCTGAGCGGCAATGGCTCGTTAACACAGGAAATTATTTTTGTGATTGCCGCTATGATCTTGATGACTACAGCCACGGTGATCACTTGGCAAAATCAGTTAGCGTTCAAAGTTGCTCAAGCCAGCAATGTGGTGCCAGTGGCGCAAGTGCCGATACAGATTTCACCCATTCTGGTTTATTTTTATATCTTCGCTCTAAAACCACCCAGTGATATTTCCATTTTCTACATTCTTGCCGGAACCATTCTAACCATCATTAGCGGCTTCCTGCTCGGACGAAGAAAAGAAGAGCCTGCTCGATAGTTCGTTTATTCAAAATAGTTTACGGAACTTTTCCGTACATTTGATCAGGCTTAATCAATTCAGGGAAACGTTCGCGCAAGGCAAGCCGCGCTTCATAGCACAGATGACAAGCGTCCGCATAAGTTGATTCGTGTGGAAGATTGTATTCGCCGACCAATGCAACCGGGCCACCTCCAAGCAAAGGCCCGCAAATTGGATGCGCATCGGCATCATAACTTTCACAAATCTCTTTAAGCGGCTTCTCGAACACATTGCCGATCACGATTCCCTGACAGATGTGAAGATTCCCAAGCGAGTCAAGATGGATGCGCCCGGGTTCGCGTAAATCTTCGTGCGGGCATTGAGTAAATTCATTCCATGGATGTCGTTCCGCGGTTGGAGCGAGCTTGACCGCCGCGCGTCCGCGATACATGACCGCGTCCTGATCCTTGACCTGGCCATGCGTCTGCGCCGCATCTTCATCGGGTCTGGCAATGCTGATCATACTGGTTGGAATCTTCAGCCACTTCGCCGCGACGATTGCATTCTGCGACTCTTCGCTCAACACTTCATCGCAATGATACAGATCACTGCTGACCGTCAAATCAGAAAGGCATCCTGCAATCGGTTGCAACCGCTTCGCGGCTTCCGCGACGGATGTGGCCCAATAAGCGTTCGACACAATGCCCACGGAGAAGCTCATTTCCGCCGCCATCTGAACACTTTTGACAAGGACATCATCATAAATAAATGGTTCACCGCCTTCAAAGTAAACCGATTCAACGCTCGCCTCTTTGGCTTGATTCAAAACTTGTTTGATTTGTTCCACGCTCAATACGCCGCGCTGACGCGGACTGCCCCACACAAAGCAATGCTCACATTCGCGTGTGCATTGGTACGTCAATAAAATGTGCAAGCCGGAAAGTTTCATACGGCCTCGCTCACTCTCAGTGTACATAAATTGCAGGCGAAAGTCACGGGTCAAAAATCACCTCGCGGGCTATAATAAAGTAACCCGTTCAGGAGAATGACATGTCCAACGTTTTTGCTTCGCCTCACCCGCTCGTCGCCCACAAGCTTTCCCGTATGCGCAACAAAGATGTCGAACCGAAGAAATTTCGCGAACTCGTGCGCGAGATCGCGGCATTGCTTTGTTATGAAGCCACCGCCGATTTGTTAACCGTTCCGCGCCAAGTCGAGACTCCGCTGGCAACCATGACCGGCTCAGAACTCAAGGAGAAAATTGGTCTCGTGCCGATTCTGCGCGCGGGCCTTGGGATGGTCGAAGGCATCTGGGAATTGATGCCGGTTGCCGAAGTGTGGCACATCGGACTCTATCGCGATGAACGGACTCTCAAGCCGGTGGAGTATTACAACAAATTACCCACCGAGCCGACCGTTTCCGTTTGCCTCATTCTCGACCCGATGCTGGCGACCGGCGGTTCAGCCGTCGCCACCGCTGACATCTTGAAGCACTGGGGCGTGAAGAAGATTAAGTTCGTCGGGCTGATCGGCGCGCCGGAGGGAATCAAAAATATGCAGGAGCATCATCCTGATGTGCCGATCTATCTCGCGGCGATTGACGACCACCTTAACGAACACGGTTACATCATCCCCGGCTTGGGAGACGCGGGCGACCGTCAATTTGGAACGGGATAGGAGTCATGATGGCATACGATACAAAATTGGGAGACAGGATTCGAGAAAAACTCAAAGACACGCGCGGCCTAGCAGAAAAGAAAATGTTTGGCGGTGTAGGCTTTATGATTCATGGCAACATGGCCTGTGGCATTCTAAAAAATGATTTGATCGTTCGCATCAATCCAGAGCACCATGATGAGATGATGAAACGTCCGCATGTCAAGCCATTTGATAACATGGGCAGACCAATGGTTGGATGGATTCTCGTCAGCCCGGAAGGATGCAAAACGGATAAGGCTCTTGCAGATTGGGTTAAGATGGGCGTTGATTTTGCAAAGAGTCTGCCGCCGAAATAAAAAGGGTTGCAATGATTCAATGGACTGTGTTTGCAGTGGGCTCGATCATCCTGATTGGCATTTCATGGATATCTCTCCACCATCCTAATTCGCATGGATTCTATCGCTTCTGTGCGTGGGAAGCGATTCTGGCTCTGATCGTGATCAATGCATCTAACTGGTTCCGCGATTGGTTGGCGTGGTATCAAATCATTTCGTGGATTCTTTTATTCGCTTGCATCGTTCCATTGGTATTCGGTGTTCAATCCTTACGCACAAGAGGCAAGCCGAATAAAGACGAACGGCCTGATCCGCAATTACTTAGTTTTGAAAGAACAACAAAATTGGTCAGAAGCGGAATCTACAAATATATCCGCCATCCGTTATATGGCTCTTTATCATTACTAGCCTGGGGAGTCTTCTTCAAAGCACCAGATCAAACGGGAATCACACTGGCTTTGCTTGCAACGCTCTTTCTCAACGCAACCGCCAAAGCGGATGAAGCCGAATGTTTACAGATCTTTGGCACGGATTATCAAGAATATATCAAACAGACTAAAATGTTCATACCATATGTTTTTTGAAGGTCATTGCTGGCCGAAGGCAAAGCAATCTCTTCATTCATACACGAGATTACTTCTCGAAGACTCACAATGACATACTTCACATAAGAAAGGTTCATTATGAACGTCATTCTAGAATTCACGGTTATCCCGCTTGGAGTAGGTGTTTCGCTTTCTAAATATGTCGCGGCATGTGAACGCATCTTGAAAGAAGCCGGATTGAAATATGAACTGCATGCCAACGGGACAAATGTCGAAGGCGAATGGGATGCGGTTTTTGCTGCAATCAAGCATTGCCATGAAACATTGCATGAGATGGGCGTGCCGCGCATCTCGACGCAGATCAAAGTTGGCACGCGGACAGACCGTCCGCAGACGATGACAGATAAAGTTCAAAGCGTGAAATCAAAACTATGAAAGCCATGTTGCTGCGGGAACTTGCACCGCTTGCAAAAAATCCCAAGCCCCTTGCACTCGATGATGTTCCTGAGCTAAAACCAAATACAGACGAAGTTTTGATTCGGGTTTCGGTGTGCGGAGTGTGCCACACGGAACTAGATGAAATCGAAGGGCGGACTCCACCGCCGAGATTGCCGGTTGTGTTGGGGCATCAAGTGGTCGGTGTGATTGAAGAGGGAAAGAATAAAGGTCGACGCGTGGGTGTGGCGTGGATCGCCTCGGCGTGCGGACATTGCGAGCATTGTCTAGCGGGCAATGAAAATTTGTGCAGTGAATTCAAAGCGACCGGACGCGATGTCAATGGCGGTTATGCAGAATACATGACCGCGCGCGCGGACTTCGTTCACCCGATTCCAGAATCAATCAGCGACGAAGAAGCCGCGCCGTTATTGTGCGCGGGCGCGGTCGGATATCGCGCGTTGAAGTTGTGCAATCTGCAAGATAGTCAGCCGCTGGGATTGATGGGCTTCGGCGGTTCCAATCATCTGGTGTTGAAAATGGCAAGGCAGAAATATCCAAACTCTAACGTGTTCGTGTTCAGCCGCAACGCGGAAGAAAGAGAGTTTGCCAAATCGTTGGGCGCGGCATGGACCGGCGCGATTAATGAGACTCCGCCAAAGGCGATGAACGCGGTCATTGACACGACACCCGTTTGGGGTCCGATCGCGGAAGCGTTAAAGCATTTAAGTCCGGGCGGCAGACTCGTCATCAATGGAATCCGCAAAGAAGAAATAGATAAAGATGTTTTATTGAAATTGGATTACGCGACGCAGTTGTGGATGGAGAAGGAGATCAAAAGCGTGGCAAATGTGATTCGGCAGGACGTGCGCGAGTTTTTGCAGTTGGCAGCGGAAGCAAACATCAAGCCCGAGTTTCAGGAATATGATTTGAAGGATGCCAACGCGGCTTTACTGGAAATGAAGCAGGGAAAGATTCGCGGCGCGAAGGTTTTGAAGATACATTAAGCAATATTTGAAGGAGAAAATTCATGGAGAACATTTCCTTAAAGATATTGGCGAAGATGATCGACCACTCATTGCTTCATCCAACGATGACAGACGAAGCAATTGTGGCAGGCTGCAAATTGGCGAAGAAGTATGATGTGGCAACGGCGTGCATAAAGCCGTATGCCATTCATTTGGTGAAAGGTTTATTGAATGGTTCGGATGTTGGAATTTGCGCGGTGATCGCTTTTCCACATGGCAACAGTACTACCGCCATCAAAGTGCACGAAGCCGAAGAAGCCGTTCACGATGGCGCAAGCGAGATTGATATGGTCGTGAATATTGGGAAAGTGCTGGGTGGCGCGTGGGACTACGTTGCCAGCGAGATACGGGCAGTGAATGAAACCGTCGTGGGAGGAGGAGCCATTCTTAAGGTCATCTTCGAGAACGATTATTTACAAGAAGAACATATTCTAAAGCTGTGTGAAATATGTTCGGAATGCGCGGTCGCGTTTGTCAAGACTTCGACCGGATATGGATTTGTAAAACAAGCGAATGGAATGTATGCGTATGCCGGTGCGACCGATCATCATCTGCGACTGATGCGCGAGCATTGTCCAGCCACGGTCGGAATCAAAGCCGCAGGCGGCGTGCGGACTCTGGATGATTTGCTGCGCGTCCGCAGTTTAGGCGTGACGCGCATCGGCGCCACCGCAACCGCGGAGATTCTCGAAGAAGCGAAAAGACGCGGTTATCAATAAACAATTGATGAAAGTATAAAGAGGATATACTATATTATTGGGAATTCATTCAGACAAAGATCTGAATCGAACTATCAATAGAAAGGGAAATCATATGTCAAAAATTAATTCACGCAAATTGGGAAGGTCTGGCATCGAAGTCAGCCCGATGGGGCTTGGCTGTTGGGCAATCGGAGGTCCATTCTGGGCTGGGGAAACGCCGCAAGGCTGGGGCGAAGTGGATGATGACGAATCCATCCCCGCGATCCATGCGGGTATCGATTTGGGTATTACTCTATTCGACACTGCAAACGTTTACGGAGCCGGGCATAGTGAACGGGTGCTGGCGCGCGCCTTTGCCGGAATCCGCTCAAAGGTTGTGATCGCCACCAAGTTCAATGCCGTTTTCGATGAAGCGACTCGTCAAGTTACGGGGTCGGATACTTCGCCGAAAGGAATCCGCCAAGCCTGCGAGGACTCACTCCGCCGCCTCAACACCGACTACATCGATCTCTATCAGTTCCACGATAACGGCTTCCCTCCTGAGAAAGCTGAGCCGGTACGTGAGACGCTTGAAGGATTGGTAAAGGCAGGGAAAATCCGCGCCTATGGTTGGAGCACAGATTTTCCTGAACGGCTGGAGGTATTTGCCCAGGGTCCCAAATGTGCTGCCGTCCAGTTGCAACTTAATGTTATGGATGATAACCCGGCCATCCTTACTCTTTGCGAGAAGTATGATCTCGCCGCACTCAATCGCGGACCATTGGCAATGGGCATCTTAACCGACAAATATTCTGCCAACACAAAACTCACCGCAGATGATGTGCGCGGCGAAAAAAGCCCGGAGTGGATGAAATATTTCAAAGACGGCAAACCCAATGCTGAATGGTTGAGTAAGCGTGATGCTGTGCGCGAAATTCTGACAAGCAACGGACGCACCGTAGTACAAGGTGCGCTGGCTTGGCTGTGGGCGCGCAGTCCAAAGACGCTGCCGATTCCTGGCTTCCGCACTGTAAAGCAGGTGCAGGAGAATGCCAAGGCAATACAGTTTGGCCCGCTAACATCGGAGCAGATGAAACAGATTGATGGTTTGTTGGGAAGAATATAGCTTTTTATCTGGCAACACTACCGCCAACGCGGCTTTGCTGGAGATGAAGCAAGGAAAGATTCGCGGCACGAAAGTTCTGAAGGGTTAGGTAATAGAGAATGATATACTTCGATTGGTCTGGTGATTATAACTAAACCCACCTAAACTCTACACTATGAATGAGTTAATCACCGATTTTCTCAATACAGTAGATAGTATCTATGGAATCTATCTTGACAGCGTTACTGCTTATAAGCGGTCACGAGACCAATTCGAAAAATTACAGTAAGAAAATTTGCCATTCCTTAAAAGCAAAGATCCAACTTTGACAATTGATACCCTTGACCAAAGAAGAATGTACTTTGGAAAAGGGAATCCTAATATATCACTCGAAATATTACATTTTTGTACAATAGCTGAATGGAAAGCAAGAAATGCACCGGGAGGGGCTAATTTCAAAGCCATAGGTAATCTCTGTCTAATACTAATTTATCAATATTGGGAAGACCATTACAGAAGTAAGATTGCAAGGCAACTTGGTATAACAAGAAACGAAATTGCCATTAACATCATGGGTGACTTGCGTATCTTAAGACGATCCATTATTCATCATCACGCGGTAGCCGAGAATGACATTGAAAAATGCCAAATAATAAATTGGTTTAAGATAGGCGACGAGATATTTCTCACAGAAGAGCAATTTGAGATTGTAATTCGACACATCCGGCAAGGTACAGAAGAATTTGCGACTCAACATTTAGACCTACATTGAAACAAATAATAAACTATTATGTCCCTCCAAAAAGACCCCGAACGAACGGAAAACAAATACCTGCATAAGTTTGCGGACTTTGCAGGCAAGCGCGTGCTGGAGATCGGCTGCGGCGATGGACGCTTGACGTGGCAATATGCCAAGTTGGCGCTCTTGGTGGCGGGCATTGATCTCGAAGCCAATGATCTGCGCGTGGCGACGATTGATCGTCCGTCCGATTTGGAATCTTCGGTTACTTTCACACGCGCCGATTCGATTCACATTCCCTTTTCCAAAGAAACTTTCGATCGTACCATCCTCGCCTGGTCGTTCTGATGAATTGCGCATGAGGGCATGGTTCATGCCCTTAACGAAATCCATCGCGCCCTTGCGCCTGATGGGATATTAATTGATCTGCGTCCATTGGCGGGAAGTTGGCCCATTGAAGTCACCTCGGCGCGTGAAATCAAAGAAGCAGGACGCACCTCCGAAATGCTGGTTGGCATGGAAGATGATCAAGCCGCGAATCAAGCCATCGCAAGAGCCGCGGAACAAAAGTGGTTCATCCGTGAACGCGAAGAATTCTTTCCGTTCTTTTATTATTGGGACTCGCCGAACGAGATGAAGGAATACATTGATGATGAATGGGAAGACTTTATCAGCGTGGATGAAACCACCTGGAAGAATGTCCGCTCGATGTGGGCGGTCGCCGATGCTGATGCGCGTTTGCGTATCCGCGTGAAGATGATGATCACGCGCTGGAAGAAGCAATGAACTGTCATTGCGAGCCGAAGGCGAAGCAATCTCCCGTTTGATAATTGAGATTGCCACGTCGCCTGCGAAGCGGCTCCTCGCAATGACATGATAGAAATAAATATGAAAAACTCAAAATATTTTCTGACTAAGTTAACTCTTCTCATTGTATGTTGTCTCTTATTCAGCGCATTGGGCTGTGTGCCTGCCATGGATTGTTCCAATTTGCAGCCATCCGAATCCTGCACACGCGTACTCTTTATCGGCAACAGTTACACCTATGTTAACGATCTGCCAAACACGTTTGTCAATCTCGCCCGAGCCGGTGGCCACAAGACCGAGGTGGGAATGTCGGCGCAGGGCGGCTGGATGCTGTCCGATCACGTCAAATCATCGGATACGATTGCGAAGATCAGTTCAGAAAAATGGAATTTCGTTGTTCTGCAAGAACAGAGCGAAGTCCCATCGATTCAATCCTCACGCACACAAGAAATGTATCCGGCGGCCCGCGTCCTCGTCGACGATGTCCGGCAGGTCGGCGCGGTGCCGATCTTTTTCATCACTTGGGCGCATCGCGACGGCCTGCCCACAAACGGAATGCCGAACTATGTGAGTATGCAAGCCCAGATCGATAACGGATATTTGATCACCGCGCAAGCGCTTAGCTCGCCGGTTGCGCCGGTCGGAGTTGCATGGCAAGCTGTCAGAAATCAATATCCGCAAATCAATCTCTGGCAAGATGATGGCAGCCATCCTACCGAAGAAGGAACGTATTTAGCCGCGTGTGTTTTCTACGCTGACATCTTTCGTCAAAGCCCGCAAGGATTATCGTATCAAGCCAACTTGCCAACGGATACCGCGCAGGACTTGCAAAAGGTCCCGGCGGATACGGTCTTCAACGGGCAATGGGGAATCCCATAAGAAAGAATCTGCTCATTGAATATCCACGCCAGCAATCCGCGCCAAACCTTTATGAATTAAAAAAGTCGGTACGATCAACGCCGCGTGAACCGCGGCGCTCAATCCAAATATGATTGCTGCCGCGCTGAGGAATGAATTAAGCAGCGGCGCGAGATACGCTAGCATCCACGGCCCAATGCCAGCCAAAATCGCCAGCGCAATCAACACTACAATCGTCACACCGAGTGGAAGCCAGGCATGACGGTCCGATTGTGATGGCAGCATCGTGCTGCTGACTGCAAACGTTAAATAAAACCAAAGCGGGAAATCCTTGATTGTGTAAAGCCCCGTGATTCCAAACCAAAATAAACCGAATTGACCGTTTCGCAATACATCCCACATCGGTTGAAGGTGCAAGGGAAAGATCGCAATAAGAGCAACGAAACCTCCGCCGACAATCAACGGTGCGGCACCCACCAGCGAATCGCGAACAATATCGGTCTTGCTCGTTTCCACATAACCCAATTGCAATCGTCCATCCTCCAGCACCTGCGGGATAAGCGAGAAGCGCGCGGCATCGACACCGAGCAGGACAGCCATCCCATAGTGACTCAACTCATGCAATAACACGCCGGGCAAAAAGATTAGGGAAAAGAGGGTGATGGTAATTCGTTCATTTCGGCTCAGGATCAAAAACACGGCCTGGATTTCACGATGCAAAAGCCGCTGGAGAAATACCAGCGGCAGAAGAGTTAACACAAACCAGATCAGACCCTCGAACGAAGAGAATAAATCCATCAGAGTTTATGTCATTGCGAGCGAGCGCTGGTCGAGTGCCGCCAAAGCGCGCTATATCGAGACCAAGCGAGCGTGGCAATCTCCTCTTTGAATCTAAATGGAGATTGCCACACCTTTCGCTTCGCTCAAGGTTCGCAATGACCTTCTAGTTACGATTTCGATGCCGCTTTTGTAATCGCAACAAATTCATCCACCTTCAAACTTGCGCCGCCGACCAATGCCCCATCAATTTCGGATTGACCAAAGAATTCAGCCGCGTTGGAGGCCGTCACCGAGCCGCCATATAAAACACGGATGGCTTGCGCGGTTTGATTGCCAAACAATTCGCTCAACGCGCCGCGGATCACTTTGCCCACCACTTCATTGGCGCTGGGTCCGCTCGAGGCTTTGCCCGTGCCAATCGCCCAGACCGGTTCATACGCCACAACAATGCGCGGCGCAAACGCGGCATCCACGTCAGCCAAACCAAATTTGATTTGACGCGCCACCACTTCGTTTGTCTGCTTCGATTCGTATTGTTGAAGCGTCTCACCCACGCACACAATCGGGATTAAATCAATTTTTTGCGCGGCATGCACGCGTTTTTTGACCGTCTCATCCGTCTCACCAAAATAGGTCCGCCGCTCGGAATGTCCGAGAATCACATATTGGCAAAGCTCTTTGACCATCGCAGGCGAAACCTCGCCGGTGAACGCGCCCTTCTCCTCCCAATACATGTTCTGCGCGCCGAGGCCGACCTCGCCTCCTTTGAGCAAATACGAGATGACAGGCAATGAAATAAATGGCGGACACAAAACTTTTTCCACGCCCTTGAGCTCGTTCAATTTTGGAGCCATCGAGTTGACCAGTTCACTGGCCTCCCCAACGGTTTTGTTCATCTTCCAATTTCCAGCTACAAGCGGACGTCTCATTTTATAGAACCTTTCGATTATGGAATTTCGTTCAAATAGTTCTGGGCATAGGCGCGCACCCAGTCTGCGGCATTCAAGTCGCCGATCAATATTTGAAGCAACTGCTTGGCTTCAAAGGTCTTACCGTTTTTGGCATCTATCTCCGCCTGCAACAGGGAGGCTTCAGGCATGCCCGGCCGGATTTGTTTGACTTGATTGAGAAGTATTTGTGATTGGGGTGGATTCCCATTATAGAAATCATAGCGGGCTTCCGCCACCATTGCCATCGGTTGTTCCACACTGCTGAGCGAAGTGAAGGGCAGATAGGATTGAATATCCGGTTGAACGGAGGCTTGATATATAGCCTCATGATAATTATTCACCAGATCTTGCGGAGGCTTGCCACCAAATCCAAACGATTTGACTGCGCGCAAATACATGGCCGCCGCAGGCAGCCATGCCTGACGCTGTTTAAATTGGTCTCCGGCACTACTAAAGAATTGGGTATTGGATGATCCGGCTAAATTTGCAGCAGTGGCGAGAGCCTCCACTGATTGTTTAGTCTGCCCTGCATCCCAATCGGCAAGGGAAAGACTCAGGGCGGCGTTCGGATCATTAGGGTTTTGATTGAACGCTACCTGAGCAGTTGCCACCGCAGGCACTTGAGTCGTGGCAACAGTCGGCGAGGTTGAAGCGACATTCGTTGCATTAGGCAAAGATGAGGCAGTCGCCGCGACCTGTGCTACCGGTGATTGCGCCTGCGCAAGTGCCGCCGCGGTTGCGGAGGCGCCAGTCCTTAGCAGGCGATCATTGCGTAGAACAAACAGGACAAACAAACAGCCGATGATCAATAATACGCCCCCTGCGATGAACGGCCACGGTGACAAGCGCTTCTTTGCCGGACTTTTAGCGGCCACCGTTTTCGCGCCAGACGCAGATGCTTTGAGCTTTGCGGGGCGCATGCTGATGGCCGTGCCTTGCATCGGTACGCCTGCCGAGACCCAGGCCTCTTTGAATGCACTTACGAGTGAGTCCACATCCGGATAGCGATCCGCGCGTTCCTTCGCCAAGGCTTTGAGCAAAACCCGTTCCACGCTCTCCGGCACTTTGGGATTGATTGAGCGCGGTAGTGGAAGCGGCGAATAAATGTGATCGTGAATGATCGAGAACGGTGTATCAGCATTGAATGGGACTTGTCCCACCACCATCTCGTATATCATCACGCCAAATGAATAAATATCGGTCCCCTCGTCGAGGTCCTTCTTCCCCATGGCTTGTTCAGGTGAGATGTATTGAGGCGTCCCCATGATCATATCGGACGAAAGAGTCGATTCGCCCGATTGCGCGATGCGCGCCAAGCCAAAGTCCGCCAAATACAATTGACCATCGTTCGCGACCAACACGTTCGATGGCTTGATATCACGATGCAAAATTCCCTGTTTATGTGCGTACGCCAGCGCCGATCCGACAGCCACCACAATCTTTTCTATTTCTGCAGAGGTCAGCGGCCCTTCAGTTAGACGGGCTTTGAGCGTGTCCCCCTCAATAAACTTCATGACGAGATAGGGACGGCCTTCATGTTCCGCATAATCATAAACGGGAACAATGTTGGGATGTTCCAGTTTTGCCACGAGTCGTGCTTCTCGTTGAAAGCGCGACAGAAAACTTTGATCCTCTCCAAACGCGGGATGCAACGCCTTGATCGCCACGTAACGATCCAGCGCGGCATGATAGGCCTTATACACGGTTGCCATGCCACCCTGACCGAGTTGTTCGATGATCCGATAGGGACCCACGTTCTCGCCAGCATTGAAAGACATCCGAATGCTCCCAGAATGAATTGCGATGATTATATCGCAGTATTAAAAGTGACAGTCATCTAAGACGACTGTCACTTTTTTCTTCGTTACAGCCAAAAACTATTTATTCATCAAGGCGGCTACGCCGGGCAGTTCTTTGCCCTCCAAAAACTCAAGCGATGCGCCGCCACCAGTTGAAACGTGTGTCATTTGTTTTGCAACGCCGGCCTTCTTGACTGCGCTGGCAGAATCTCCTCCACCAATCACGGTTGTCGCACCGGACGCCGCTAGCAATTTCGCGATGGCAAATGTGCCTTCAGCAAACTTTGGCATCTCGAAGACACCCATCGGGCCATTCCAGACAATTAATTTGGCGCCGTTCAACGCGGCTTTAAATGCCTCGATGGATTTCGGTCCAATATCCATAACACGCCAACCAGCCGGGACTTTATCCACATCCACCACCTTGCTATTCGCCTCGGCTTCGAATTTATCTGCAATCACCGCATCCACTGGCAAAAGCAATTTAGTACCTGCTTTCGACAGGATGGATTTTGCCGTATCGATTGATCCGGCCTCGACGAGACTATCCTGCATTGCATAACCTTTTGCGGCGAGGAACGTATTCGCCATGCCGCCGCCGATAATCAACTTGTCACACTTGGACAACAAAGTTTCCACGACAAGAATCTTGTCGCTAATCTTTGCCCCGCCGAGAATGGCAACGTATGGATGTTCAGGATTCGAGACGGCGCGGCCAAGATATTCCAATTCCTGTTCCATCAAAAAGCCGGAGACAGCGGGAAGAAAACGCGCCACGCCTTCAGTCGAGGAATGAGCACGATGCGCTGAACCAAATGCATCGTTCACATAAACATCGCCGAGCGAAGCCATCTGCTTTGCGAGTACCAGATCATTCTTTTCTTCGCCGGCATGGAAGCGCGTATTCTCAAGCATCAACACTTCACCGGGTTTGAGCGCCTTCGCCATTTTCTCGACCTCGGGACCAACGCAATCGGGTGCCATCTTAACAGGCCTGCCCAACAGCGAAGCTAAAACTTCCGAGGCGGCTTTCAAACTGAACTCAGGATCAGGTCCACCCTTCGGTCGTCCCAAATGGCTCATCAGAATCAAGGATGCGCCTTGATCGAGAACATATTGAATGGTCGGCAACGAAGCCTTGATTCGTTTATCGTCTGTGACTTTGCCATCCTGCATCGGCACATTGAAATCCACGCGCATCAAAACGCGTTTACCCTTGATGTCAATATCTTTTACAGTTTTCTTGTTCATGGTATTCTCCCAGCCCCCACCCAATCCTCCCCCATTCTCTTTAAAAATGGGGGAGGACAAAGGAGGGGATTAAAGTTTCTTCGCAATCAACGCCGCGAGGTCCACCGTGCGAACGGAGTAACCCCATTCGTTGTCATACCAGCTTACGACTTTGATGAAGTCGTTCTTTTCCTTGCCAAGAACGGAAGTGAAAGGCAGGTCAATGGACGAGCTGTAGGAACTGCCTTTGAAGTCCATACTGACCAGGGGTTCATCCACAGCCTCGAGGATGCCCTTGAAGCGCGGCTGCTTGGCTGCATCGCGGAAGGCCTGACGCAGTTCTTCCGTTGTCGTTGCGGTTTCAATCTCAGCCGTGAAATCAACGACGGAAACCGTTGGGGTCGGTACGCGCAGAGAATAGCCGTCGAACTTGCCCTTGAGATCAGGGATGACCAATCCAATGGCTTTGGCGGCGCCAGTGGTGGTCGGGATGATGTTCAACCCGGCAGCGCGGGCGCGGCGCAAATCGGAGTGCGGAAGGTCAAGTACCTTCTGGTCATTTGTGTACGAGTGAATGGTGGTCATGAAGCCGCGTTTTATCTTGTACTTGTCGTGAACCACCTTCGCCGCAGGTGCCAGGCAGTTCGTGGTGCAAGAGGCGTTCGAGAGAACATGATGTTCCTTCGGATCATATTGGTCTTCGTTGACACCGAGTACTACTGTCAGATCTTCACCTCCTGCCGGTGCAGTAATGATGACTTTCTTCGCGCCACCTTTAGTGATGTGGTTGACTGCTCCTTTGACCGTCTTGCCTTTTTTATTTACACCATCTTCTTTGATGGTGAAAAGGCCGGTCGATTCGATGACAATGTCGATCCCCAAGCTGCCCCACGGAATAACGGACGGGTCAGTCTCCTTGAAGACCTTCACCTTCTTGCCATCGATCGTCAGCCCGTCATCGTTCACTTCGACAGTGCCGTTGAAACGGCCATAGGTCGAATCATACTTGAGTAAATGCGCCATGGTCAAGGTATCGCCGATATCGTTGAACGCAACAACTTCAAGTTCTTTGGGATAATAATCGCGCATTGCTTTCAGAACCTGCCGACCGATTCGCCCAAATCCATTAATACCAACTTTTACTGCCATCCTAACCTCCAGATAGATTTAGTATCATGCCTACGTAACCATAGACAGATTTTTTTATTCACTTGTGAATTCTAATTCAAATAAGCAGGTTTGACCACTGCAATTTGTCACTCAATGCGGTCGCTCAATGGCCCGGTTCGTTCGTAAAACAAGTCCATTAAAACTTCCGAAAGCTTGACCGAATCATGCCGCCAAGGATGTTCGGCATCCATTAAGTCAGCACCATAGAATCGCAAATCCGCGCGAGACTTCTCATCTGCGCTCACCCACTGCGAGGTTCCGCCTAGATCGCCCTCATAATTTTCGTTGCATAAGACTACATCGAAAAAATTCTCGCCCACTTGCTCTTCCAACGCCTGCACATGATCATAACAAGTATACAGATCAGTCTCGCCAGCTTGGGTGGCAATATTGCAAATATAAACTTTGACCGCGCGGCTGGCATGAATGGCCGCCAGCAAATCGGGAACCAGCAAATTGGGTAAAAGACTCGTATAAAGGCTGCCAGGCCCGACCACGATCAAATCTGCATTAAGGATGGCCTGCAAAACCGGAGGAAACGCGGGTGGATTGTTCGGCTCCAGCCAGACCCGACGAATGCGTCCCGCCATTTCAGGGATTTTACTTTCACCCTGCACCCTGACCTCATTAACTACGTGCGGCAGGAGCACATCGGCCACTAAACGGACATCGTGCAAAGTCGAGGGCAGGACGCGCCCGCTGACAGAAAGTGCACGTCCCGATTCAGCCACCGCCTCCTCGAAGCTTCCGGTGATGTCTGTCAATGCAGTAATAAAAAGGTTGCCAAACGAATGACCTTCGAGCCCAGCAGAACCACTGAACCGATATTGGAAGAGCTGGGTGAGCAAAGCTTCATCGTTGGACAACGCTGCGAGACAATTGCGAATGTCGCCAGGCGGAAGAATTCCAAAGCTCTCACGCAGTCGTCCCGACGAGCCGCCATCATCCGCAACCGTGACAATCGCAGTAAGATTCCGCGTATGCGCTTTGAGCCCGCGCAATAATGTGGATAAGCCATGTCCACCGCCAATGGCAACCACGCGCGGACCACGGTCTCGTCTGCGAAAATCGGAAAGCTGATCGATCACCGTGTGCCCCGGTCTCAGGAACGGCCTTAGAAGGGCCCGGTTGAGTCCCCATGTGCCATAAGCAACCAAGCCAATCCCTAATCCGCCAAAAATCAATATGCGCGCAAGTCGCGGCATAAAACGCAGACTTGCCAAAAAAAGAAAAGTAAGGATAGCCGAATTGTGCGTATCGGTGCGATATAAATCTAGCAAATACATACCAAGACCGATGCCCAACAATGTAATTCCCGCCAAAATAACCAGCATCCAGCGCTTGATGCCCAGCCCGGGCTTGAACCAGCGAGAAAAATTCTGAACCCACTGCCAGAAACGCTGGCGGAGGGATAAATCTTGTACTTTCATATCAAGGATAATAGCAGGGATATGGAGAACAGTCAAATCGCCAGTTAAGGGACAAAAGAATATATCGTCCCGCCAATTTGATCGGGTGTGAACTTGACTTTGAACACTTCTGTTTTGCCGCAAGCATTCACAGTCCAATTCTCGACCCAGAATTCACCTGCCTCGTTGATTTGTGCAACACTGATTGCTTCGCTGGTCACATCGACACAGTCTTGTTTTCTTTCATAGTCCAAAAGAGAATTCCATACATTCGATTTGAGAAGAGCATCACCTAAACCGCCAACGGCAAGATCGCCTATTGGCACAATATCCGTAGACGACGAAAACTCCTGTGAAAAGAAATCTTTGGAGATGGGCGTAGGGGTATTGGCAGATGAGCTAGAGGACGCCGGAATATTATTGAAATAATTATGGACAATCCATATTCCGACGAGAGCGATCACCACCACCAAACCACAAAGCGAAGCAACAACAATTGATCGAGTTCGTTTGCTATTCATAATTACGCTTTAGAAAGCTACAACAAGAAAAGGGCAGTTGCCTGCCCTTTTCTTACAGCAAACCAAAATTGAATTATGTTCCCTCTTGCCATGAATTGAGGTACTTCAATTGTTCATTCGAAAGTTTATCAACCTTTATTTCCATTGCCTCCAGTTTGAGGCGGGCAATCTCCGCGTCGATCTCAGCGGGAACGGAGTAAACTTTCTTCTCCAACTTATCGGCATTCTTGATCATATACTCCGCGGCCAACGCCTGATTGGCAAAAGACATGTCCATTACCGAAGCGGGATGACCTTCTGCAGCTGCGAGATTGATCAAGCGGCCCTCGCCCAGGATGTTGATCTTGCGTCCATCTTTGGTCGTGTACTGTTCAACGAACGGACGAACGAGATTCGGCTTGCCCTTCGACATCTTTTCCAGCGCCGGAATATTGATCTCGACATTAAAGTGACCGGAATTGGCAACGATGACGCCATCCTTCATGACCTCAAAGTGACTCTTGTCAATCACGTTGATGTCACCGGTCACGGTGCAGAAAATGTCGCCGATCTTGGCAGCTTCCTTCATCGGCATGACTTCGAAACCATCCATGACCGCTTCCAATGCTTTAAGTGGATCAATTTCAGTGATGATGACCAGCGAACCCATACCGCGTGCGCGCGACGCGAGACCGCGTCCGCACCAACCGTAGCCGGCGATGACAAAACGTTTGCCCGCCAGCAAGACATTCGTTGCCCTAATAATGCCATCGAGAGTGGATTGACCCGTCCCATAGCGATTATCGAAGAAGTGCTTGGTCATGGCATCGTTGACGGCGATGACCGGGAAGTTGAGCATATTATCCGCGGCCATGGCGCGCAGACGGATCACGCCTGTTGTGGTTTCTTCCGTGCCACCGACAATATCTTTGAGAAGTTCGCGGCGATCTTTATGAATCGTCGAAACGAGATCCGCTCCGTCATCCATGGTCATTTGCGGTTTGTGATCGAGCGCCGCGCTGATATGTTTGTAATACGTCACATTGTCTTCACCTTTGATGGCATACGTGGGAATCTCATACACATTGACCAATGCCGCGGCAACATCGTCCTGTGTGGATAATGGATTGGATGCAGTCAAAACCAAATCGGCACCACCCTCATGCAGGGTCCGTGCGAGATTCGCTGTTTCCGTCGTCACATGCAAACACGCTGAAAGGCGAATGCCCTTAAGCGGTTTTTCTTTAGCGAAGCGCTCACGGATCTGGCGCAGAACCGGCATCTCGCGTTCGGCCCAATCAATGCGGCGGCGTCCACCTTCAGCTTGGTTAATATCTTTGATATCGTAATTGTCACTCATAGTTTCTCCTTCAATTATTTTAATAGTGCGTCCAGTTTTTTCTTGTCATCGAATTGCTGTCTGAATCTTTCAACAAATTCTTTCTTTGTATAACTATGACTTTGCGGCCCGCGGCATTCCAGACAATAAACCGCCGCCAGCGAGCCGACTTCACCGCACATCACCCAATCCCAGTTGTGAGTATAGCCGGTTAAGAATCCGCCTCGGAACGCGTCGCCGACTCCGGTTGGGTCAACAATCTCGCGCTCAGGCACGGTCGGGATAAAATATTCTTCGCCATCCGTATAAAGATTTGCGCCATCCTTGCCTCGTGTAACGACCAACACTTTGACATGTTTCAAGATTTGCTTTACATCCCAGCCGGTTTTCTTTGAGATCAACCCAAATTCATAATCGTTGCAGAAGAGGAAATATGCACCTTCCATATCGCGCGCCAACTCGCTTCCTTCGAGACGAGGGACTTGCTGACTTGGATCATAAAGATATTTGATTCCCAACTGACGGCATTCCTCCGGGAACTTCGTCATGGCATCCGGCGAATTAGGCGAGACGACCACCAGATCAGGTTTCTTCGGTAAATCCTTCAGCGATTGAATATTCGCGTGTCCCATCGCCCCGGGATAGAACGAGGCAATTTGAGCAGAGGCCCGATCCGTGGTTGCGAAAAAAGAAGCGGTGAATTCGCCGAGAACAACTTTCATCAGCGATGTATCGATGCCTTTTGATTCAAGCCAGGCGCGGTAGTCAGAAAAATCTTCACCGACCGTCGCCATCACACGCGGCTTCCCACCAAGCAATGCTATCGTGTACGCGATATTCGGCGCAACGCCGCCGCGTTGTTTCAACATCGAATCCACGAGAAAAGATAGGCTGATGGAAGCCAGGCGTTCGGGAAGGATTTGTTCCTTGAATAGACCGGGGAAAGTCATCAGATAATCGTATGCGACAGAGCCAGTAATGAGAATATCCATAATCACCTATTTCACGACTTAAGTCGTGACTACTTTTCTGAGATTTTTTTGAAATGGCGGATAAACAACGCCGTTCTCCGTGACGATTGCCGTGATCAAACGATTCGGTGTGATATCAAAGGCGGGATTGCGCGCCTTTGCGTTTTTGGGCGCAACGCGCTCGCCATGAAATTCGATGCCAAGCACTTCATCAACGTTCCGTTCTTCGATGGGGATCAAATCACCATGCTCAAGCGACAAATCAATCGTCGAGGTGGGTACCACTGAATAAACAGGAACATGATTATCGTGTGCGGCCAAGGCTAACATATATGTACCAATCTTGTTTGCCACATCGCCGTTCGCGGCAACACGATCCGCACCAAACAAAACTTTTTGCGCTTTACCGCTATGCAGAAAATAACCTGCCATGGTGTCGCTGATGATTTCGTATGGGATGTGATATTGTTCCAATTCCCACGCCGTCAGCCGCGCGCCCTGCAATCGCGGGCGAGTCTCATCCACCAATACATGCACATGCTTGCCTTGTTCATGCGCAGTACGGATAACTCCAAGAGCCGTGCCCCAATCCACAGTCGCCAATGCGCCGGTATTGCAATGATGGATGACCGTGTCGCCATCGTTGATCAGCGCCGCGCCATGTTCCGCCATGCGCTTGTTGATCGCGACATCATCATCAGCGATGCGTTGTGCTTCCTCAAGAACAATTGGACGCAGGTCATTAGCAGTGCCGTTAAAGCTGGAAACTTTTTTTAGAATCCGATCCAATGCCCACGCGAGATTCACAGCGGTCGGTCGCGCGGACCGTAAAACGGCCGCGGCGTTCTGGAGATCAGTCAACAGTTCAGGCGTCGAAGCTGAAGCGGACTCGCCCGCGGCGAGGGCGAGTCCAAATCCCGCCGCCGCGCCGATGGCCGGCGCGCCGCGCACCACCATATCCTTGATCGCTTGCGCGACTTCTTGGTGTGTCCGATACGCGACCACTTCCAACGCGTTTGGCAAAAGGCGCTGGTCTATCATCTTGAGACAGTTATCTTCCCAGTAAACAGTTCGCATGTCACAGGAAAAGGCGCACTCACGAGAGTGCGCCAATGAAAGCGTGCTGAGTTTAACATGGGATGAATGGATTGTCAAAGTTTTTGACGAAGTTTTTCTAACTCATTTGTTGGAATCCGACTGACATTCCCCAACATGGTTGCCCTCCAAAAAACTTCGGCAACATGTTCGATGCGTTCAAGATGAATTAGCGCCTCATCCAGGTTTTTTCCAGTGGTCAAACTTCCATGCTGGCGCAGAAGTATGGCATCATAATTACAGATCCATGGACGGATCACATCGGCGTTCTCGTGAGAAGACGGGGTAGCGTAATCAGTAACGGGCACATTTTTTAAGGTGAGCATAACTTCAGGCAGGATATCAATGGGAAATTCCAAACCTGCGACCGTCAACGCCGTAGCAAAGATCGGATGACAATGGATCACAGTGCGCAGATCGGGACGCTGTTTATAAACTTCGAGATGCATGGGCGTTTCGGAGGAGGGCTCGCGCTCCTTCGCCGAATCAATTACCTTCCCCATCAAATCCACGATCAGCAAATCGTCCGAATCCATTCGGCCTTTACAAAGCCCTGCAGGCGTAATTAGAACGCGCCCGCCATCAAGACGAACGGAAATGTTTCCATCGTTTGACATTAACAAATGACGGGAATAACAAATCTCGCCACACGCAATGATGGCGAGACGCAAGTTGCTTTCGGATGTAGTGGCGGAAAAATCCAGAATATTCTTCATGTTTGGACATAAACCTTTCAGAAAAAGTTTATCATGCGCGGCGAAGATTGGCTAGAAATTAGCAATCCATATCTCTCAAAACCCTGATGAGTTATGTAATATTCTGATTATGACGTTTTATACTTCATAGTCGGGGCATAAACCTTTACAGTTAAGGTAATCGTTAAATTTCAATCCCTATTGAGAAAAGAATGATCCGCATCAATCGGCAAACAGATTACGCGATCCGGGTTGTACTGGCACTCGCCAAACACTCAGAACGAAAACGGATTTCAACAACTGAGATTCAACAAGAGATGTTAATTCCGCCCGCTTTCTCGCCGCGTATCGTGGCGGAATTGGCTCGTGGCAAATTCATCACTACCTTTCCTGGACGTGATGGCGGACTCGAACTCGCCCGGCCCGCCGATCAAATCAATCTGCGTCAAGTGGTGGAATACTTTGAAGGGCCAATATCCGTCTCAGATTGCATGTCAGGCCGTACTCAATGTCCATTCGACACAAAATGTCCGGTACGAAGCCGCTGGGGAAAATTACAAGCGACGATTACTCATGAATTGGAAGCCATTACTTTTGATGAACTTGCTCAGGATGCTTTAGCAACCGATATAGTTTCACTGCCGATCTTTAACTACAGCTCATGAATCCGTACGTGCAGGAGGTGCACGTACAAAAAATCATATCGAAGGAGATGCTATGGATCCACTTATTCTTTCGCGATGGCAGTTCGCTCTAACGACTGTCTACCATTTTTTGTTCGTCCCGCTCACGCTTGGCTTGGGATGGTTTGTCGCATTCATGCAGACCCGCTACTACCAAACGAAGGATGAGACTTTCCATAAGATGGCAAAGTTTTGGGGCAAACTATTCCTGATCAACTTTGCCATCGGCGTAGTGACAGGCATCGTCCAGGAATTCCAGTTCGGCATGAACTGGTCGGAGTACAGCCGATTCGTTGGAGATATCTTTGGCTCACTGTTGGCCATTGAAGCCCTGCTAGCCTTCTTCCTAGAATCGACCTTCCTCGGCGTTTGGATTTTCGGCGAGGGAAAGGTTCCGGAGAAAGTTCATCTGGCCTCGATCTGGCTGGCCGCGATCGGATCGAATTTATCCGCGCTATGGATTCTTCTTGCCAACGGCTGGATGCAACATCCCGTCGGCTATGTCATTGACTCAGCAACGGGCCGCCCAATGTTGAATGATTTCTTTTCGCTGATTACTAATCCCAAAGGCTGGCTGTTCTTTGGACACACCATTGCATCAGGTCTGGCAACTGCGAGTTTCCTAATCTTGGGTGTGAGCGCATATCACATCGTTCGCAAAAGCAATGTGGAATTTTTCAGGCGCTCTTTCCAAATTGCAGCCATTGTAGGCTTGGTTGCCGCTGTGCTGGTTATTTTGGACGGACACTCTCAGGGCCAGTACGTCTACCAGACCCAGCCGATGAAGATGGCGTCTATTGAAGCTCTATGGAATACCGAACAACCTGCTTCGTTCTCCATCCTGACCATTGGCGACCTGAGCGGCAAAAAGGAAGTTTGGTCGCTCCGCCTCCCCGCTTTGACCAGTTTCCTGGCTTGCAACAATTTCAATTGTCAGGTTCAAGGCGTATATGATATCCAAACCCAGTATCAGCAACAATTTGGCCCCGGCGATTACATTCCGCTGATGGTCTTCACATATTGGGCATTCCGCTTCATGTTCCTGATCGGCTTTCTAATGGCGCTTCTAACGATTTTCTTCCTATATGCGTTGCGCGGCGACATCACAAACGCCAAATGGATGAAGTGGGTACCGTGGGTCATTGTTCTGCCGTACATTGCCAACATCAGTGGCTGGCTATTGACCGAGATGGGACGTCAGCCATGGATCGTGCAGGGTTTGCTCAAAGTGCAGGATGCAGTTTCGCCCAATCTCACCACAGTTGACCTGCTCATTTCGCTGATCGGGTATGTGGTCGTGTACGGCGCGCTCGCAGTTGCAGATTTCTATCTGATGAAAAAGTACGCCATTCTAGGTCCGGATGCGGCGATGCAAGAATCAGTGGATGCCGCACCTTCAGTTATCGGCGCGCAGGATTAATTGTCGGAGGTTCACCATGTCTCACGAATTTCTTCAAGTTCTATGGTTCATTCTGATCGGGGTTCTTTGGGTAGGCTTCTATTTCCTCGAAGGCTTTGATTTCGGAGTAGGGATGCTTCTTCCATTCCTTGGCAAGAAAGATGAAGAGCGCCGCGCCATTATCAACGCCATTGGCGCAACTTGGGATGGCAACGAAGTCTGGTTACTGACTGCGGGCGGCGCAATGTTTGCGGCATTCCCTCAATGGTATGCAACCATGTTCAGTGGTTTCTATCTAGCGTTGTTCCTATTGCTGGTAGCGCTCATCATTCGCGGCATTGCCTTTGAATATCGTTCAAAAGATGCGAATCCCAAGTGGCGCACTTTATTCGATTGGATGATCGCGGTCGGCTCTTTTCTGGGTGCGCTACTGCTCGGTGTTGCGTTTGCCAATCTTGCAGAAGGTGTACCAATCAACGCAAAGATGATGTATACCGGCAATCTGTTTACACTTCTCAATCCATACGGTCTGATCGGTGGATTAACGACTGTTTCAATCTTCCTGCTTCACGGCGCGAACTTCCTCGGTCTGAAGCTGGAAGATGAACTGCGCGAGCGCATAAATGGCTTTGCCAAGAAACTTTATGTTGCCGCAGTGGTGTCGAGCTTAGTCCTGTTGGTTACCACTTATATCTTCACTGATATCTACGCTCACCTTGGACTGAATCCGGGCATCATTCCAATGGTTGGCGTGATCGCGTTATTAGGCAGTGGATATTTCATCAATCGCAAACAGGAAGGCTGGGCTTTCATTCTGGTCGCGGTCAATATCGTCTTCACTCTGATCACATTCTTCATGATCATGTTCCCGCGCGTGATGATCTCCAGCACCGATGCAAGCTATAGCCTCACGATTTACAACGCGTCATCTTCCGCGTATACACTGAGCGTCATGAGCATCGTCGCATTGATCTTCGTCCCGATTGTATTGATCTATCAAGGCTGGACATATTACATGTTCCGCAAGCGCATCACAACGAAGAAAGAATCTCTCGTCTACTAAACCTCGATATCCATTCCAAACCGGGGACGGCTTAAGCCGTCCCCTTCGCTTTATAATACAAATATGCATCGCAGACTCCTCGCTCTCGCCCGCGACTCTCGGCTCGCCCTCACCTTAACGATTCTCTCCGGACTTTTCATCGGACTGCTGGCAATCGGCCAAGCCTATCTTGTCAGCGCCACCGTTAATGATGTCTTCCTCGAAAAGCAGACGTTGCTTCAAGTTTCCAATTGGATGCAACTACTGTTCATCGTTATCGTCGCGCGGGGATTATTGACGTGGCTTAATGTGGTCGCAGCAAACGACGTCGCCGTGCGCGTGAAATCAAATCTACGGGAACGACTCTTTGCGCACATCCTCGCGCTCGGTCCCGCTTTCAGCCGAGGTGAACGAACCGGTGAGTTGACCACAGCCGCGGTCGAGGGAATTGAAGCGCTGGATGCATACTTCAGCCAGTATCTTCCACAGCTTGTCATCAGCACGCTTGTCCCTGTTACAGTTCTGATTCTTGTATTTCCGCTTGATCTATTATCCGGCATCATCCTTTTGTTGACCGCGCCATTGATTCCGTTTTTCATGTACATGATTGGGCGCAGTGCGGAAGGCATTACTAAAAAGCAATACGAAACTTTGAGCCGGCTCTCCGCGCATTTTCTCGACAGCCTGCAAGGTTTGACCACGTTGAAGCTTTTCGGCCAATCCAAAGCGCAGACTCAGAATATCGCCAAGGTCAGTGATCAGTTTCGCGACACAACCTTAAAGGTTTTGCAAGTCACATTTCTTTCCGCATTTGCATTGGAACTGCTCGCCACCATCAGCACGGCGATCATTGCTGTCGAAGTTGGATTGCGTCTGCTTTATGGACAAATGCAATTCCAAGAAGCGCTCTTTTTGTTGATCCTTGCGCCTGAATTTTATTTACCGCTTCGCATGTTGGGGTTGCGTTTCCATGCCGGTATGGCGGGGACAACCGCCGCGCGGCGCATCTTTCAAATTCTGGATACGCCAGTAAAGAATAATCAGTTGTCCATTGACAGTCGGCAGTTTGTTAAAGAAATATCGTGCATTGAATTTGAGAACGTTTCGTTCACGTATCCATCCACAACGAAATCTGTTTTACAGGATATCAACTTAACCATTGAACGCGGACAACACATCGCGCTTGTCGGCAAAACAGGCGCGGGCAAATCAACCCTGATCAATCTCTTGCTTGGTTTCATCCAACCGACACAGGGCGACATCATTGCCAACCACGCATCACGGATTACAAATCAGGAAATGCTAGATTACATTGCATGGGTTCCGCAAAGACCGCATCTCTTCCACAATACGATTGCATACAATATTCGTCTCGGTAAGAGCGGCGCAACCGATGAAGAAGTCGCTTCTGCCGCGCGCGCCGCGCATTTGGAAGAGTTCATCGAATCGCTTCTAGGCAAATATGAAACCGTGGTCGGTGAAAGCGGAGCGCACCTCTCGAGCGGACAAGCTCAACGGCTGGCGCTTGCCCGCGCCTTTCTCAAAGACGCGCCGATCCTCATTCTCGATGAACCGACTTCGAGTCTCGATCCGGAAACCGAATCCGCTTTAGAAGAATCTACGCGTCTTCTGATGCAAGGACGAACCGTCATCACCATCGCGCATCGCTTGACCACGATCTTCAACGCCGATCAAATTGTCGTGCTTGAAGAAGGCCGCATCGTTGAAACAGGGACACATCGCGAACTGCTTTCACAAAACGGCGCATACGCGAAGATGGTCAAAGTCAATGATGGGTCTCAACTCGAAAGTTCAAAACCTGCTCTGAGCAAAGCCGAGGAGTTGCAAATTCCTGAGAGCAATCAACAGCCCCCAGGGCAAGCCTTCAACCTTCAACCATTAAGCCAAAACGAACAATCGCCAACAATCATTCGTCAACAAGCAATCTTCGCGCGGCTGTTGCATTTTCTAAAAGGCTCGTGGGGCTGGGTCGCGCTTTCGGTTTTGCTTGGCAGTCTCACCATCGGTGTCAGCGTGGCATTGATGGGCACGTCGGCATGGCTGATCTCTGAAGCCGCGCTTCATCCTTCCATTGCAGTAATATCGGTTGCCATTGTTGGCGTGCGATTCTTTGGCATTGCGCGTGCCGTCTTCCGTTATCTCGAACGTCTCGTTTCGCATAGCGTCACTTTCCGATTGCTGAGTCGCTTGCGTGTTTGGTTTTATGAAAAACTCGAGCCACTCGCTCCTGCGCGCTTGATGGAATATCGCGCCGGTGATCTTTTGGCGCGCATCATCGGCGATGTGGGAACGCTGGAAAATTTCTATGTGCGCGTGATCGCACCGCCGTTGACCGCCATTCTCGTGATGATCGGCGTATCCATCTTTCTCGCTTCATCCGACCCGCGACTGGCCGCGCTGTTAATTGGCTTTTTCTTACTCCTCGGCTTAATTCTACCCGTCCTCGCGCAGACGATGAGTCAGCATCCCGGTTTGGATGTTGTTACTCAGCGTGCGGATCTAAATATTCAAGTTGTAGATGGCATTCAGGGCATTGCGGATATTCTTGCTTTCGGCCAAACCCAAGACCGGTTATCTCAAATCAACGCAACCGGAAAATCCTACGGCTCTTCACAGACGCGCCTGGCCAAAATAAATAGCATCCATTCCGGCTTATCCACCTTTATGAGTAACTTCGCCACATGGCTTGTACTCTTCTTTTGCATTCCACTCGTCACTGCTGGCAGGCTTGACGGTGGGATACTTGCATCCTTGGCATTGATCACATTATCTTCCTTTGAAGCAGTGACACCATTGCCGCTTGCGGCGCAGATGTGGATCAGTTCGCGCGAAGCCGCGCGGCGCTTGTTTGAAGTGGTGGATACAAATCCAGCCGTCAGCGAGCAAGCACCAACCAATAAGAAAATTACAAATTACGAACTACAAATCAGGAATTTATCCTTCATCTATCCCAGTCAATCCATTCCCGCTCTTCAACATATAACCTTGAACCTTCAACTTGGGACAACCACTGCAATTGTCGGACCGAGTGGCGCGGGGAAAAGCACAATTGCAAATTTGTTATTACGATTCTGGGATTATGAGTCGGGGGAAATCCGTTTGGGCGGAGCGTCGCTCAAGGCATACGCGCCGGATGAAGTCCGCGAACGAATCGGTTACGTTTCGCAAAACACCTATTTCTTCAACACATCCGTCTATGAAAATCTGCGCATGGCACGGCGACGAGTTACAAGAGAAGAAGTAGAGGCGGCAGCACGCGCAGCACAAATCCATGACTTTATCATGGGATTGCCCAAAGCCTACGATACTTTAATTGGTGAACAGGGATTACGACTGAGCGGCGGTGAACGCCAGCGACTGGCCATAGCGCGTGCCATCATCAAAGACGCACCGATTTTGATTTTGGATGAGCCGACCGCCAATCTGGATACATTGACGGAAAGACAAGTACTGGAAACATTATTTAATTTGATGCGCAGAAAAACTTCTTTGCTCATTACGCATCGTTTGGTTGGGCTTGAAAACGCGGATGAAATCCTTGTGCTGGCTCATGGACAAATCGTCGACCGTGGCACGCATCAGACCTTGCTGGATCAAGGGGGAATCTATCGTCGCTTATGGGATTTACAAAACAGAATTCTGGTTGAGACTCAGTCCGCCTTCCCGTTATCGGTTTCCTAAGTCCAAATCAATGGGTGGCCCAAGATCAAAAACCCAAGCCATTGCATTAAAAAATTTCAGGTGTTGCAAGAGAAGATGCAACACCTGAATTGAATGATCCACTTATATCAGGATCCTGCCGTCTTCTGCAAGAACTGGATGATCCCGGTCACCACGCTGGGTGGTAGGAAGTTGCCCATTCCCATCCGCCCGCCAACTTGACCAAAGCCTCCTCCTCGAAACGCGCCCGCTGTACCAGCCACCGGAGGCGTGCCACCTTGTGGAGGAGTAAAAGTGCCTCCATTGGAGGAACCAAAACCGCCCCGGCCGGATCCACCCATGGTGATTCCAGCCTGTTGGAACGCTGTGAACATATCCTGCCCGGTTAAATTCATAGCCGTGATTGCCTGAATTTGCGCGGGTGGCATCGCGTTCTCAATAGACGTAATCTGCGCGGCGACCTGCTGTCTCATTGCCATCATCGTGGGATTCGGCTGCGGCGCACCAGGTGTTCCTTGCGGTCGCTGTCCACCCTGCGTCATCGAACTTTCAATTTGCTGCAAGGATTGCCATAGCGGCAAAAGCTGAGTCGCTTCCTGTGATGTGACTGCGTTTGATGTGCCTACCAGCTTCAACATTCCAGCCGCGAGCTGCAATGCAGAAATGCCCGCTGTCGGAGTGCCATTCACCGGAGTGGCACTCGTCGAACTCGAAGAGCTTCCATTCGACGCGGTCGATCCGCTGGGAGTGCCCATCGGCGTTGCAGTTGATGAACTCGAAGAGCTTCCGTTCGATGTGCTCGACCCGTTACTTGAATTGGATTGGGACGAACTTGCAGAGGCGCCGCAGGCTGTTAGCATCAACACAAAAATACTTAAAACTGTAATTGCAGTAACTTTTTTCATTCGATCTCCTTTTTGTTCTAAGGGGTGCAGTATATCAAGAGCACTCTTCGCACTGGTAAAGAAAATGTGCTGATTTCATGAGAAGAATTAATCTCTTAAAGGATGTCAAAGAGCATAGTGCGGATCGGGTCAGCCGAAAATATTCATCGCTGTTCATCCAAAGTTGGAGTCAACTTTTCTAGTTTACTTCATTGGCAAAGGTGAAAAACCAACGCAATGAATTGATTCGGGAGCCAATATTTTCAGCTCAAAACAGTATAATCACTATCGTGCTCTCCCGAATTTTCCCACGCGATATCCCACAAGAACATCGCTTAAACTTCATTCATCTCTATTTCGATATGGGCTGGTATGGTGTTCTAGCAGGTTCTGCGGTCAACTTTCTTAATATTTATGCCACACGACTGGGCGCCAATGGATTTGAAATTGGCCTGCTCACCGCAATGGGTGCAATTGTCAGTCTGATGCTGGCCATCCCTGCCGGGCATTGGGTCGAAGCCCGTCCAATTGGCAAAGGCGTCTTTTGGTCTTCCGTTGTCTACCGGATTGGTTTCTTGCTCTGGGTTCCTCTTCCCTGGATATTTGGAAATTCAGCACAAATCTGGGCATTGATTATTCTAGCCCTTCTGATGGCCATTCCGCTCACGCCGTTATCCGTGGGATTCAACGCGTTATTTGCATCTGCGGTTCCTGGTGAGTACCGGGCTCATGTGGCCGGCGTCCGAAACGTGGTGCTGTCCATTACCTACATGATTTCCTCGGTTGGTAGCGGATATTTGCTTAATCGGCTTGCCTTTCCTGTTGGGTATCAGGTTGTGTTTGGCATCGGATTCTTTGGCGCGGCAATGAGCAGTCTGCATCTTTATTTGATTAAGCCGGTTACGACCTCCAATGTGCAAGCGCTTCATCCAAAGCTGGAACCGGCCAAAAGTTCCGAGCGAACGAGTCAACGCTCCAGCTTTTTCTCCGCCATCCGCGCCGACATCTGGCAAACACCGTTCCGAGTCGTCCTGTTTGCGTTATTAGCTTTTCACCTGACTCAGAATCTTCCGTTGCCCATCTTTCCATTGGTTCAAGTTAATGTATTGCATTTGACTGATAATCAAATCGGCATTGGCTCGGCAATATTTTATTTTATATTGCTGATCGGTTCAACTCAATTGCGAAGCGTCGTTCAGAAAATTGGAAATCAAAAAGTAACAGCCATTGGAATCCTGAGCATGGCATTGTATCCAATTGGCATGGCGTTATCCAACACTCCCTTGCATTTTTATATCACTTCAGCAATTGGCGGACTCGCATCCGCATTGGCGACCGGCGCATACGCAAATTACCTCCTCGAACATATCCCCGCCAATGACCGCCCTGCATATCTGGCATGGTACAACGTGATATTGAATTTATGTGTGCTCGTTGGTTCACTGGCCGGCCCGCTGATTGCAAATGCAATCGGCCTGACGATGGCATTGTTTATTTTTGCTGCAGCGCGGGTATTAGCCGGAATCGTAATCTTCAAATGGGGCTCACCCACTGCTAGAGCACAACCGGTAATTGCCTGATCTCGAATTCAAGTTGAGATTCGCAATCGTGTTAAAATGAAATAGATGCCTGAAGATGTAAAAGTTGTAGCCACCAACCGTAAGGCTGGTTTTGAATATTTTCTTTTGGAAAGATTTGAAGCAGGATTATCGTTGCAAGGCAGCGAAATCAAATCGATCCGCGCCGGGCAGATGAGCATCGTTGAGTCCTACGTGGATATTGAAAATGGTCGGAATGCTTTTTTGGTGGAGGCGCATATCGCTCCATATGAACAGGCCAACCGCTTCAATCATGATCCAAAACGAAAGCGCCGTCTGCTCCTGCATAAAAAGCAAATCCGCGAACTGTGGGACGCGGTGCGGTTGAAAGGCATGACGATTGTTCCGACGCGCGTCTATTTAAAGGATGGCCGCGCCAAGATCGAGATCGCTTTGGCGCGCGGCAAGAAATTGTACGATAAGCGCGAGACGATTGCGAAACGCGATGCGGAGCGCGAAGTCAAACAGGAAGCACATCACAGGGAGTGACCCATGAAGCCTTCCACCATCGGAGGGATCAATTTGTTGCCCAAGGAAGAAAAACGCAGGATCTATTGCGGCCTGATTCCACGGGAACTGCTGGAACATTTTCATCTTCCAAGAATCGACGCGCCTCAATTCAACTCGTTCACCCAATTTCAATTTGCGCCCGGTTCCAGCAACGTGGAAATGTCGCTATTTCATCAACCGAATTTTCCCGATCCCGTTCTTTACGGTCATCTGACGGATACAGTCAACGGGCAAATCCATGTTCTGCTTTACGTTCTGAATGATCCCGCTTCGCCGCGCTTCGATGTGGATCGGATGCCAGATCGACGCGCCACTCAATTTGGCACGCTGTCGCGGAACATCGAAGCGGAAAAAGCAGCGCTGGAAGCGGGACTCGCTCCAGGTCAAGTGCGACGCGGGCTGCGCTTGTTACAAGCAGCCGTAATAGGGTTCGAAAATTTCATCGAGGATCTCGGGCATGATCTATATTTCGTCGAGCCATTGTATTATCACAACGCGATCATCTTCGAGCGTTATGGTTTTGCATATCAGCAGGGACGAAAGTTGATGGAACACATTCATCAGGGATTCTCGGAGAATGGTGATCTCCTCAAGAAACTGGATGGCTCACCGTTTCGTTCGCCTAATGCGATCGACAGCATTCGTTTGCGTTCATGGGCCATCCATGATGGCATTCTGGGCGAACCGTTTACAAATGTGACGATGTATAAACGTATCGGCAAGTCTGCAGGCATCAGCACAACGGCTGATACAAAGTGGTAGGATTACTATACAAAACGTTAAAACAAAAAGACTGCGATGCAGTCTTTTTTTGTTCAAGGTAGCAGGGGCAGGACTCGAACCTGCGACATCCGGGTTATGAGCAACAACCCTGATACTGCAACCTTTGACCATAAGGCTCGTAATTTTGGGCTAGCCTTAGGGTCGAAGGCTTCAGCTAGCCCGATGATCTATGATTGGTATATCACAAAATGTTCACCATTTATTTCGGACAACAAATCCAAATTTATGCATGGGTTTTTATCCGATCACTGGCAAATCGATTATCCTTCATCACATTATAATTCACTTTCACTTTATCTTTGCTCAGATATCTTGTGGCAGAGTGGTTAAAAAGGTGGGCTAATGAAATCGGAAACATGAGCAGGGTAAATTGGATGTTTGCGTTTGCGGAGTTGCCGGGAGTTGAGACAATACACGAATAAACGCAAGGCGCATTCTAGAGCGTGCGGACAGCGTGAGAAACAACGAGAAGATCTGGCGAAGCGAGCCAAGTAGTGACGCAATTCGGCATTGTCCGCTTCCACAGAATAGGTATCGGATTTTCCAACGGAAACCTGATAGTAGCCCAGGTGATACCAAAGCATGGCATAGGCCTCCCAACCATCACTAAAGTATTCCTTGGCCTTGGGAGCTTCATCTACTAATTGCTGTATCGTTTCTTCGTTGCGTCCCCACGCTACTTTCCAGCCCAAAATACAGCGTGTTTGCCGAGCCACCACCGTGACCAGGTAGATTTTGTTTTTTTCTTGCCGATAAATGTGAATAGTTCATCCAGTTCCGCAGTTTTGACCTTCTTCGGCTAAGCTGCGGCGGGTAACTGGCTGGCATATTCCTTTGCACAGCGCATGATCGTGGTGTGGTGAACTCCAATTTGGCGTCCGGTCCGTCTCAAATTCATTCCATCCACATACAGCCGCAAAGCTTGTTTGCGGATCTGCGCCTCGTAGCCATGCCGTTTCTTCTTCGGCGTGTACTTGCTTCCGCAAAACATGCAACGATATCTTTGACTCCCGGCTTCCGTCTTTCCTGCTTTATTTTGTCACTCCGTATTGAAACATTTTGGACACTTTTGCATCTCTCTATTTTAGCCCACCTTTCTCACCACTCTGTCCTTAATCGCCCTGTGAGTTTCTTATCGTAAGATTCTATGCCCCACATATACCAAAGTCCAAATGACGGCCACCTTATTAAATCGTACGCTAAGGAATCGACGCTCCCTCATGGGGGTGTGGTAATTTCCACACTTCCCACAGAGCTGCATTGCGGGAAAGAATTTCTCATCAAACTCTAATAATATAAAAAACGCGTTTTGCCGACCCGTATCGCCACTATTTCTTTAAGCATGAACTGTAGCTAACTTTGTAAATTGATCCATTTTCTTTAGGGCTTCTCGATTGATTCCAGGTTTTGATATTTGTTGGTTGTTTGAATTTGATTCTGGATTTTGGTTGTTTGTTGTTCTCCCACCCCTGATTCTTTCTTGCTCTCCCTGTAGCTTTGTCTTTGCTAATTTTTAGTGCACCTCCATTGGCGAAAATCGTGGTGTGGGATTGAATAAGAGGCTTCGGATTTTGTATTCTAAAGTCGGTCCGCCTTATAAGTCAGCCCATGCATTTCGGCATGGGTGCAGTATATGGACTCATGCAATGTCGAACGATGGCGGATTATAAAGCGTTGTCCCTAAACATGATGCACGCTAGTCTGGAAATCACCGATCGTATCTACGTTCACATGCGTAACAAAGACGTGAGCGATAGAATACATTCCTTTACTGCACAAGCAAATCTTGAACCTGGAACGGATCTAATAGCATTCCTGGAAAGCTTATCCATCGATGATAAACGCGAAGCCTTAATTTTCCTTGTGAAAATTCTTGTAAAATAATCTTGGCGAATTTGGCTTCAGTCTCAAGTTGTCAGTCGGACTGACCCTACGATGAGGCCGCCAGCGATCATAACTTAAATGAAAACGCCCCCTGATTTTCTCAGTAGCAAAGCTATTAAATTAGCCCAAATCGTGGCAGATAATCCTGCAACCTTTCATGAGGAAATTTTTTGTTCAGTCTATGTTTCTCTTTACGCTGTTAATCAGGAAAAGCACATATAAAAGTGGCAAACGAGTCGCGGTTACCGGTCTGCATCGCGCTCTCCTGAGACAGTATCTGCAGCTAGGGGATGGAACAGTAAGTTCAAGATAGATTTAGTTAATCTGGAATGATGTCCAGCCACAATGAAGTAGATGATTGAAATCGAAGTTAAAGTCGCGTGAAGAATTGGAAACTCGTGCATAATATTAACTGTAATTTTTATGATTTACAGTTAATATTATACATATGGAAAAAGAAACGATTTCCCGCGCAATTCAGATATTCCGGAATCACGCCGGCATGATGCGCACGCGTCAAGCCATCGATGCTGGCATCTCTCAGCGCACGTTGTACGAGATGCGCGATCGGGGATTGCTTACCATGCTTGAACGCGGTCTATTTCGTCTCGCAGGTGCTCCCCCGCTCGAATAGCCGAACCTGGTTCAGGTTGCCTTGGGTGTTCCCAAGGGCATTGTCTGTCTAATATCCGCTTTGGCATTTCACAACCTGACTTCTCAAATTTCTCATCAGGGATATGTCGCGCTTCCGGTAGCAGCAGAGAGGCCCCGCCTTTCTTATCCTCCAATCCGCTTGTTTTGGCTGTTAGGCGAAGTCTATTCATCGGGAACTGAAATTCATCAACTTGTTCGTGTCAAAATATCAATTTACGGATGCGAGAAGTCAGTTGCTGATTGTTTCAAGTTTCGGAACAAAATTGGCATGGATGTCACACGCGAGGCCTTGCGCGAAAATCTGCGTCAAGGCTACAAGGTTGATAAACTGCTTGAGTACGCCCGCATTGATTGCGTTGAAAAAATCATGAGACCGTTCCTGGAAGCATTGCTATGAACAATCACGAGATTAAGAATATTCCGGCATCCGTCCAAAGCCGGTTATTGACTCAAGCTCAAAAGAGCGACCGTCCTTACAACGAACTGCTCCAATACTATGCCATTGAGCGATTCTTGTATCGTTTAAGTAAGTCAAGGTACCAGCACAGGTTCCTACTCAAGCGTGCGCTATTATTTCGAGCCTGAGGAGTGACAAGATTCCGACCGACACGCGATATTGACTTGTTGGGTTACATCAGCAACGAGGTCGAAGCTTTGGTGCAGATTATGCGCAAAATCTGCGAACTGCGTGTCGAGGATGATGGCATTATCTTTGATCCAAAATCGGTACGCGGGGACCGTATCGAAGAGGACGCGGATTACGAAGGTGTGCGCCTTCGCTTTCAGGGTCGTTTAGGTAACACACGCCTCCATCTCCGAATCGATGTAGGATTCGCTGATGTGGTCTCGCCCACACCTGCTACTTTGAAATATCCTGTCCTCCTTTCAAATGGCGCGCCAGAACTGCGGGGTTATCCGCCTGAGACTGTGGTTGCTGAGAAACTCCAAGCGATGGTGTTCCTTGGCATGATCAACAGCCGCATGAAGAATTTTATGATTTGTGGATCTTAGCCAACCGATTCCCTTTCAAAGGTTCGTCTCTTCAAAAAGCAATCATGCAGACATTTGCAAATCGCAAAACGCCAATCTAGATCCGATATAGTCTAACATAACGGATTGACCATATCAACAGACCAGGATTGTGGTGAGATTGTTCCGCAAATTAAGATAAGTTTGTGTGACTTTTGGGAAATATGCTAGACGCTTAGTTCAGAATCAACGTGATCTTTGTTTCCTTTGAAATACTTAATGGTTGCCTGCCCCGGTTGACTTGTGCTTTCGCGTTGGATCACGGGCCAAAGACTCATGAATGATATCAATATATCTAGCCAAGACGACCAGTGTTCTATATACCAAACTCGAACACCATGAGAAAAGCGTTGGACTTTTTTAGATTTCTACTTCAAACTCAAGGGGCGTCAGACGTATTGAGTCCGGAGCGCTTTGTGGTCAGTTCCTAACTCGGACAAGCCGAAACCAAAGAGGGAAAGTTGCACAAGGTATGCTTGCCAGAGGCAAGAGAAACGGGATAAGCGCGAGGCTTTCCCAACGGCA
>Ga0209039_10000086_pt1 | contig 79767 bp, 61 predicted proteins | sample BogFormECP12_OM1_FD_188238 | JGI IMG/M metagenome (GOLD analysis project Ga0209039, IMG submission 188238) | Bog forest soil microbial communities from Calvert Island, British Columbia, Canada - ECP12_OM1 (SPAdes) (version 2) | ecosystem: Environmental > Aquatic > Freshwater > Wetlands > Bog ... | reverse complement strand
TTGCACACTAGTCGCTTTAAAGGTTTCTATTAAAGGAAATAAGAAAAATCAAGGCATGGAGGCATTAATGTCGGAAAGCATGGGACGTGGGAATAACTCCTTATCTCATTTTAATTATTTGAATGTAATGAATGGATGTCCCCTACCTTTGCTAAGGCGAATCATTAGAGAGAATTTTATTTCGCAAAATTTATAAAATCGTAAAATACTTCTTCAAATCGAGTGGTCTGTTTACAAGGCCACGAAAAAGAAAGAGAAGATACATTCATGGCAAGAGTTTTACTTCTTTCAAAAGATCAAGTTGGTCCAGAATTTCAAGAGGTTTACCAATACATCGAAGACCATAACGCTCCAATTCTCAACATATTTAAGGTCTTGGCCAATTGTCCCAGCATCGGTAGCGAAATCTCGAAGGCGGGAAACGCCATCCTTTTTAACGGGAGCCTCCCTCTAAGCCTCAGGGAACTTACCATTCTCCGAGTTGGCAATCTTACAGGGTCCACGTATGAGTGGGCGCAGCACGTTCCCATTGGGATGAGAATGGGGCTCACCGAGGAACAAATCAGCACGCTGAGCCAATGGAAAGATTCCTCAGCCTTCAGCGATCAAGAACGAGCGGTTCTCGAGTATGTTGATGAGGTAACGTTGAACATCCGCGTTTCGGAAGAGACGTTCAAAGCCGTCATGGAATTTTTCACCGAAGAGCAAGTCGTCGAGTTGACAATACTCGCTGGTTATTATGGTATGCTCGCCCGCATTCTCGAATCGCTTGAAGTCGAGCTCGAAAGTGACCGGGACCCTAATGGAATTATTTGGTCAAAAGCATGACATCCAATTCTATTTAGTTTTAGTGCAATTTTCACATTCGTAGTAAAGGTCGAGCCTTTGGCCAACTGGAATAACGGATGTTTTGGCTACCATTTTCCTCCAAGCAGTCTCGAGTTCCGCATCCTTGATATCCACGATCTTGCCGCAAGACCGGCAGACCATGTTGACATGGATGCCGGTATCGGGGTCATACCGGGTCACGTCGTTCTCCAAGCAGAGTTCTTGCAACAACCCGATTTGTTTGAGAGTGTGCAACGTGTTGTAAACGGTTGAACGGCTGATGGCAGGATATTGTTTTTGCATTTCCACGAGAACGTCATCCGTGTTCGGGTGATCTGTTCGCGAGAGAATATATTTGCAAATAGCAAGGCGTTGAGGTGTTACCTTGAGACCGCTTTGCCGCAATCGATCGGCCAATTCATCTAGCGTGTAGGCGGGCTTTCGCTCCCCGTGGGAAACCTTGTTGGACGTGTTCTCGGTGCCTTCGGATCGTCATTTGGATGGAGTATTACATCATACTAATTCTCAATAAGGAACAATGTTATTATACTCTTTTCAATCAATAGAAAGTGCAATGGTGTCTTTCAAAGGAAAGACCGATCTTGAAATATGAATTTTAATCAATAGATACAAGAGTGGTTCTATGAACGAAGAAAACGAAAAAGAATCGACGTCTGGCGGCAGTGGCACGACGAATCGTGACTGGTGGCCGCACCAGTTGAATCTCGATATGCTGCACCAACATTCTTCAAAATCGAATCCGATGGGTGCGGATTTCAACTACGCCGAAGAGTTCAAGAGTCTCGACTTGGAGGCCGTCAAGACGGACCTCCGCGAATTGATGACTGAATCAAAAAGCTGGTGGCCGGCGGATTTCGGTCACTACGGACCTTTATTCATCCGCATGGCGTGGCACAGCGCCGGTACCTACCGCATTAGCGACGGCCGCGGCGGTGCAGGTCACGGCAACCAGCGTTTTCCACCTCTCAACAGTTGGCCCGACAATACCAATCTCGACAAGGCACGCCGCCTGCTCTGGCCGATCAAGCAGAAATACGGCCGGAAGATTTCCTGGGCTGATTTGTTGATTCTCACGGGCAATGTCGCCTTGGAGTCGATGGGTTTCAAGACCATTGGTTTCGGCGGTGGGCGTGAGGACATATGGGAACCGGAAAAGGACGTCTACTGGGGTTCCGAGAAGAAGTGGCTGGATGACAAGCGCTACTCCGGCGAAAGGGATCTCGAAAATCCGCTCGCTGCGGTGCAGATGGGCCTGATTTACGTGAACCCGGAAGGACCCAACCGCAATCCGGATCCGCTCGCTGCAGCGCCAGATATCCGCGAAACTTTTGCCCGTATGGCAATGAACGACGAGGAGACGGTAGCGCTCATCGCGGGTGGACACACCTTCGGCAAGACGCACGGCGCCGGCGATGCGAAAAATGTGGGGCCAGAGCCGGAAGCGGCTAGCATCGAAGAGCAGGGTTTGGGTTGGAAGAGCAGCTTTGGCATCGGCAAGGGCGATGACGCGATCACTAGCGGCCTGGAAGTCATCTGGACCAACACGCCCACGGAATGGAGCAACAATTTCTTCAAGATACTATTCGGTTACGAATGGGAACTGACGGAGAGCCCGGCAGGTGCGCATCAGTGGACACCGAAGGATGGCGCGGGTGATGGTACCGTGCCTGATGCCCACGATCCGTCCCTGCATCATGCGCCTTCTATGCTGACCACGGACCTTGCCCTGCGGTTCGACCCTGTCTACGAAGAGATTTCACGGCGATTCCTAGAGAATCCTGACCAGTTCGCAGATGCATTCGCCCGGGCGTGGTTCAAGCTGACCCACCGTGACATGGGCCCGCGAGCACGCTATCTCGGCCCGGAGGTTCCGTCCGAAGACTTCATCTGGCAAGACCCCATCCCCGCGGTCGATCACGAACTGATTGATGCAGAGGACATAGCCTCTCTCAAAGACAAGATCCTGGCTTCAGGTCTGTCTGTCTCGGAGCTGGTTTCGACCGCTTGGGCATCGGCATCCACGTTCCGTGGCTCCGACAAGCGCGGCGGTGCCAACGGTGCCCGCATTCGCCTGGCACCGCAGAAGGATTGGGAAGTTAACCAGCTGGACCAGCTAGCCAAGGTGCTCGAAACGCTTGAGGGCATCCAGAGCGAGTTTAACAGTGCCCAGTCGGGCGGCAAGAAAGTGTCGATGGCTGACCTTATCGTTTTGGCCGGTTGCGCGGGCGTCGAGCAAGCTGCTAAGAATGCTGGTCTCGAGGTGACGGTTCCCTTCACGGCGGGACGCATGGATGCTTCCCAGGAGCAAACCGATGTGAGTTCCTTCGCTGTTCTCGAGCCAGTCGCGGACGGCTTCCGCAACTACCAGAAGACCCGCTTTGCCGTTACAGCCGAGGAGTTGCTGGTTAACAAGGCGCAATTGCTGACCTTAACCGCACCCGAAATGACGGTGCTCGTGGGCGGCATGCGCGTCTTGAAGACCAACTTTGGAGGATCCCAGCACGGCGTCTTCACGAATCGGCCCGAAGCGCTCACCAATGACTTCTTCGTGAACCTACTCGACATGAGCACGACGTGGAAGGCAGCCACGGAAGCTGAAGACGTGTTCGAGGGGTGCGATCGCGAAACTGGTGAACTCAAGTGGACCGGCAACCGTGTTGACCTCATCTTCGGTTCGAACTCCCAACTCCGAGCATTGGCAGAAGTCTACGCTTGTGCGGACTCCCAAGAGAAATTCCTGCACGACTTCGTGGCGGCGTGGAACAAAGTTATGAACCTTGATCGTTTCGACCTCGCCCGATAGAAGTAGAAACGTCTTCGAGTGCTCCTGACAAAGCGGCGAAAAAACGGTCTTTCATGGGCTTTGAACGGGCTATCAAGCCTTAAAATTAAAATAAAAATTGTTAACCTTTTTTTTATGTTTGTAGATTCTCGACACATCAGTACATGATGGCAATTTTAAACGAATAAAGAGTATATACATAAATGACGATTTTAAAAGAGGCAAGGTGGTTGGAATGGAATGGGATGCTGAAAAATATGAAAAAAATTCACAAATGCAGTTCAAGCTTGGAATGCAAGCAATAAACTTATTGAATCCCCAAGGTTCAGAAAAAGTGCTGGACATTGGCTGCGGAACTGGAAGATTGGATATTGAAATCGCCCGGAAACTCGATTCCGGCACGATTCTTGGCGTTGAACCAGATGCTTCCATGATTGCTCTCGCAAGGCAAGCGATCGAGCAAAATGGCGCCACGAACTTCAGCGTCATCCAAGCAAACGCGACCGAACTTGATTTTCAAGAAGAATTTGACGCCGTCTTTTCAAACTTTGTTATTCATTGGGTTAAAAACACGCAGAAATTATTCCGGGTTCTTCATGTGGCCTTGAAACCAGGCGGTCGACTCGTAATCGCCGCAGGTTATGTGGATGAAAATTTTGAATTTATACCAGAGGAGACAGCAACAAGGAAGGCAGCGATTGGCCGAGTCGAATATTCCGTCTTCAGCAGGCTTGCTGCAGACCGATATTCTCCTTTTTTGGACATTGTACCCGCTGCCGAGCTGCAAGCCTGCATCGCTAAATTTTCAGCGCCATACAACCTCCATAGTCTCAAGGAACTGCAACGGTTTCTCAAAAAAGCAGGCTTTCAGGACATTCAACTTGATGCTCACGTGATATGGAACGAATTCGAGACGCTGGATGCATACATGGATTACCGGGAAGCAAGTGGGAGTCCTTGGTTGGTAATTCTATCCTCATTCCCCGCAAAATACCGGGAAAACCTCCAGTTGCGCCTCCGGGAATTATTACAAGCAGCGTGGGAAGAAATTCCCGAAGAGCACAAAGAGTACCCGATCAAAGAAGCGTGGCCCGTGGTGTTCATGCAAGCGAAAAAGGAATAATACGCACGAATAAAGGAGGGATCCCTCGATTCAAATTCAAGAGAAAATTGGCACTACTTGCAATGAAGAATGGCCAATCTCGCGAACAAGAGCCCTATTTCTCGGGCTTTTCCGCCGTGCCGGGAAGCGTGAAAGAAAAATTGTACCCGGACGGTTTACCGTTCTATCATGCCCACGATCCAATGGCCACGACCATCTGCGTGTGCCTGCACGGGTTCACGGCAACGCCATACGAAGCTAGCCCGGTTGCAGAAGCCTGTTTTTCAGCAGGTTTCGATACGGTCGCTCCATTATTACCAGGTCATGGATACGCGAATCTTGATGACCAACACGAGCACATTGTTCGCATGACTTTTGATGGCACGGTTGAAGCAACCCGGGCCGAGATATCCATCGCGCGTGAGAAATACGAGCACGTATTCATTTACGGACAATCTTTAGGTGGCGCGCTGGCGCTGATGATGGCGGAGGAAGGGCTCGTCGACGCATGTGCAACGACAGCACCGGCCATCAAATTACCGCTTGGCGCCGGTCTTGCTACAGTCCTTTTTGGCCGGGTTGATATCAACATGAATAAAAAAGTTCGGAAATCGTTCTATAATGCCAGTTACCCGTTCAACAATTCCATTGCAGGGGTCGCCGTCCAGCGCATCGCGCTGGAGGCCAGAAAGAACCTGGAACGGATCACATGCCCGGTTCTCGTCTGCCACTCGCACAAGGATTCAACCATCAATCCCGTCGTACCATTGTGGATTCAACAACGCTCCCATGGTTCTGTCGAAGTAACGTGGTTTGATGAGTCCAACCACACCATGCCCCTCGATGTTCAAGGCACGGAAATTTCAGACACGATCGCCAGATTCTTCAAGAGGCAAATCGATATTTTATACCCTTGAGGTCACTTCTGAGTTTTTTGAGAATTTTCTCAAGATTCCTCGATCATAATTTCGTACTCATCATAACCTAGTTGCAAAGCGTGCAGGTTTGACTCCAGGGTGCTTGGCGGAACAGCTCGGGACAAGGCTTGCTTCAGCGCGTCGATCTTGATAGGAAAACCCTCTACACGCGCCAAAGCGCCGAGCAAGACGGTATTGGTAGTCAACGGGTTTCCGGCCTTGTTGGCCAAATTCAAGCAATCGATCACGCGAACATGTGGCGTGATCGTGAGAAGGCGATCACGTATTTCACTGAACGTGACGTACGGAGTTTTACCGCGAGATTTCACGCGCGTGAAGGTACTCTGCACGGGGTGCCACATGAAAGCATTGATGATTACCGTTCCTCCATCGGCAATGAATTCACAATTCCTCAATGTTTCCATCGCTTCCATCGAGACCATCACGTCTGCTTCCCCGTACGGGATCAACGGGGACAGAACATTTTCTCCTATGCGAACATGCGTCGAGATAGACCCCGACCGCTGTGCGAGGCCGTGCGTCTCGGCGGTCTTGATATTCAAGTGCATCTCTGCACAGGCCAGGCCAATGACGTTGGACAGCAACATCAAGCCTTGTCCACCGACACCGGCGGTTATTATATTGTAAGTCACGGTGTTTCACCTGGAGAAATTAGCGGCTTTATCACGTCCTTGACAGAACGGTTTTCGTGATCCGTGTAAGGACAGAGAATTGAACACACTCCGCATCCGTCGCACAGCGTGGAGGAGATGTTCGATGAGAATCCGGTCAATTCTCTTCCGTTATCATCGACGTACGTGGATTCTTCTTCTTCCATGGATATCGCGGGGCAATAGAAATCGCGCATGCAAGTGTGGCATTTCCTGCAGATCGTGTTATCCACTCGGTATGGCGTTCTCGCCATTCCTTCCCGCCGCAAATTCCGGTCGTGCCACAGCGCGCACGGTCCACGGGAAATGATCACGGCAGGTCCTTGTTCATCGAACACCGGCTTGATATCTTCCACCATCTGCTTCGTGTCGTATGGATCAACAATGATGATCCTTTCGAAGCCGAGCGCTTTCACGACGTCCTCGATCTCGACCCGTTTTTTCGGTTTCCCGCCGGGGCCATAGCCCGTCCCGGCGTTTGGTTGCTGTCCGGTCATCGCCGTGACCGAGTTGTCGAGAATGAGGACTTTCACGTTGTCCTGGTTGTTAGCAATGTTGAGCATACCTGGAAGTCCCGCGTGGAAAAACGTGCTGTCCCCTATCACCGATAAAACGAGGTTATTCTCCCTGGTTGCCAAGCTAACGCCAGTCCCGGTGCCTAGACAGGACCCCATTGACAGCAGCTCGTCGTCCGCGTGGATCTTGGAATAAAGCCCGGCATTGAGCAGGAGCATGGAATAGCACCCGATGTCGTTCATGAAAGCCAATTTTCCTTCCTTTCCAGCCATCGCACGTTGGAGTGCCCAGAACGTTGCACGGTGCGGGCAGCCGGGACAGAACACAGGGATCCTCGGTGGCAAGATATCTTTCAACGCCGTCCTTCTTGCAAGGAGAGCTTGATAGTCCACGGCTTGATCCTTTCCCGTTACACTCGCGAGCGTGTCAACGACGATCGGCACGTTGAATTCTCCCGCCTCTGCAAAATGCCCGGATTCCTTCCCGATGATGCGCAACCGTGGATTCACGTCCTTCGCAAGAGCCTTAACGTGTACCTCGAGATACGGCGAGAGCTCTTCGACGATCACGACCGTGTCGAGATTCTCGATAAATCTTCGCATTAAAGCTTCGGGGAGTGGAAATGTCGTCCCGAGTTTCAAGATCGCGGGGTCGATGCCAAGTTTTTCAACCGCTTCCAAGACGTAATTGTACGACGCGCCAGACACGATGATCCCAAGACGATCACTCGTGTCCTCCATCGTGCCATCGTGAATTTCATTGAACGGGCTGGTTTCAAATTCCTCCTTGATTTTCTTGATTTTTTCGAGGAGCAAGGCTTTCAATTCCCTGGCCTTGGCACCCACAGTCGCGAAGGTCTTCGTTGAATCCCTGAAATTCGAGGGCGTGAACGGCGTTCGTTGCATCGGCTCCATATCGACTATCGCCGATTGATGGTTGATCCGAGTGGTTGTCCGCAAGGCGACGACCGTGGAAAATTTTTCCGACAGCTCGAATGCATGTTTTACCATGCGACGAGCCTCGTCCGGATTAGTTGGTTCAAGCATTGGAATGTACGCGCTCGGGCCAAAAAACCTGCCATCCTCCTCGGTCTGTGAAGAATGGCAGAATGGATCATCAGCGAAGAGCAAGACACAGCCTTTATTCACGCCAACGTAGGCCAAACTGAAAAATGCATCAGATGCGACGTTAAGCCCGACGCTCTTCATGGACGTGAATGATCGTTGACCCGCGAACGAAGCGCCAGCCACGATCTCCAGGGCCACTTTTTCATTTGAAGCAATTTCCATTTCTATTTCAAACTTGTCACAAACTTGATAGAATCCATCCAATATCTCGGAAACAGGTGAGCCCGGATAGAATGCAACGACTTTCACGTCTGCTTCAAGTGCCCCGCGAATGATCGCATCGTTGCAAAAGAGAAATGCTTGGGTATTAACCTTGTTTATCGTGTCGAACGACATATCTATCAACTATCGTGGTTATTTACATAAAAAAAGATACCCGATTTCAAAAAAAAATGATGTATTATTACCACGCCGATTCATGGCATTACAACCATTTTATCGCGCCTGGCGTTTTATTAAAAAAAAGAAATGACTCCTTGCAAATCTTCGGAATTTTCTTCTTGATCCTTGATTCAAAAATAATAACCCGATTTTTCTCGAGGAAAATCGAGGTATTAAAAATGGATGCCGAGCATGGGCAACGTTATCGATGACAGGACGACGATTACGACCACCATCACGATGATGCCAATGACGGAAAGTCTGAATGCTTGCTTGTTGTGCCAGTTGGCGCCTTCCTCCCGGCGAGCTTGCCTCGTGATCGCGAGCCCGATGATCGCGAAGAGCCCGATAAACAAACCCAGGATACTCACCTTGAACGCCAGGATCGAGCCAGACTTGCGTTCCTTGTAAGCCTCGTCGCGCGGGATGATGTCGAGCCATTGCGGGTGGTAAAACAGCTTGTCAACGTCCATCTTTCCATGCTCCCACCATTTTGCATTTTCTTTCTGGCTACCCTTGGACTTGCGAAAGTTTGGACCGAATATCGCCGCGACCTCGCCCATCATCCACTCGATGCCGCCGATGTAACCAACTTTTTCCCAGGCGATCAATATCAGCCCGCAACTCGCCCATGACGCGAGTAGCAGCACGATAGTGACGCTCCAACCAAATTGTCCTTCCCCCGTTATTTGGCCGCCCGCGGTCAACACCGATTGACCTATCAATGTCGTAATCAAGATGATCGCCGGTGCTGACCAGAACCTGTGCCACGCGTAAACGGAGAACGCCGGCATCCCGAACCGTCGTAAAAACGTCGTTTTCGGCGCGACTTCCATGCTGGCGCCACGGTATTCGATCAACCGCAGCACCAAGAATACGACGATGATTTCCCCTGCAAGCAGGAAAGTCCACCACGGGAACCAGAACCCATCCAAGCCATTGTTGATGCCCGTGATATCACCGATGGAATTAACGGGGAGCACGGAACTGAAGTTGACGCCTAGAATCGGGATGAACGCGGCCCCAATACCCGCGATGATCAATCCCGCGTAGATACCATACTTGGGCATATGCGGATCCGGAGTAGATTGTTTTTTCGCATTCACGATGAGCAAGCCGATGATGCTTCCCACAAATGAAGTTACCATGTACGGGAAGATCGGGTGATTCGAGCCCGCACTTATTGTTATAAAAAACATGGTAATGTATTGGATAAACGATGCATTTGGGGCTGGCATATCCACTTTCCAGTCGCCCGGATAGGTTCCCGGGTAGAGATAGCTGATCGGAGCGCTGGGAAATTTCGTGAGATCTTGCGGGGTGACTATCATTTTACAAAGATTCCAGATAGGCTGGGTCATCACGACGACCAGCAACGACAAGATGATGTACACGATGATGTTGCGCTTGATCTTGAGATGCCCGTCATTTTTTGCGAGAAAATATTGCACGACGCCGGTCACGATCGTGCAGACCGCCAAGCACATCACGGGTGTCTCGGAGAATGCATGCCAAATAATCCGGCTCGTGTCGAATGCATGCCCGTTCCACCCGAAAAATGTCCCGAAAAACCCGTAAAATTGGAAAATCCCTTCCACGAGAAATGAGAAGATCAAGAGGATGATGCCGCTCACGATCTGGCGCTTGGCAACCACGCCCGCACTTTTCCCTTTCTCGTAGCCAGATTGCATGGAAAACATGTTTCCCGTGGCCGAGATCAAGATGAAGAGTGACCCGAATGACCCGAAATAGCCGATGGCCACGAATACCATCAACATCGAGACCGGCTGAGAGAATAAATTCGACGTGATGGGGCCGAGATTGAACGTGTCCGTGAAGATGTGGACAAACACGTTCGCGAATAGTGCAAATCCCCGAATCAAGTCTATAGATAGGTACCGCTTGAGCGATGATTCTGACATGATATTCGATTTCCCCACGAGATTATAAGAACGCTTCGTTTGGCAAGCACATCACGTTTAACGGGAGGTTTTATCGAAAACACCAGCTTTGATTAAATGCCCTACGAGTTAACATCTATTTGCATTAGGAATATGAATGCTTGAGGTCATTTCATATGGGAAAGAAAACTGCAGCTAAACCCGCAGCGAAATCAGCGGGTAAAGCAAAGCCCGCTGCCAAACCCGCGGGTAAAGCAAAGCCCGCTGCTGCGGGGAAAGATAACCTTGACGAGAAAAGCAGGGACGTTAAAGGGAAGCTCATCGAAGATTTCGACACTTTCAAGGCAGAGTGGGAGAAGAATTCCAAGGATCCAGCACAATCAGTTCTTTTCTTCTTGATCGGGGTCTACAATTATGGCAAGGGCAATGAAAAGGTAGGCGAGGCCATGGCAACCTCGGTCATCATCGAGAAAAATGTCTGGGCGGATGCGAGCTCGCAATCCGGCTTCAAGATCGCGGCGAGCGATCGAAAAACGTTTGATATGATTGCAACCTTGCCTGGCGTCGTGAACTCGTACCTTGGTGGTACGTTGGACAACGGATACGAAATTGACCCTGAAAATCTTGTCATGCACGTGGAAGGTGCTGGTTATTCCGGCAATGATGGTACGGTACACGTCAAGAGTTCCGGGAAGGATTTCACAACGCCCTTCAACGTTACCAAGGATGCTAAGGGTCAATGGAAAGTCACGGATTTTAATTCCGCGGCAACAGGCGTCAAGCAACCAGAATAATAAGTCTCTTTTTTATCAATTTAAATTTTTCTTATTTATTTCGGATTTTTTCTTGATATCCGCATTTTTGTTTCTTGACTTTTCCTTTTAGGCCCGCATATTTGTTTTTCAGTGAAATTGTGATATATTCGTGCCAATAATCTTATTATCAAGGCAAAATTATGATCGCCAACGTACTCAAGACTTGAAATCAAGCAAGCAAATTAAGAGCTAATGATAGGCAAGGCTAAAATTCATTGAGAAGACGAGATGAAAAGCGATGAATCAACTTATAGGGATTAATTTAATAGAACCTGGCGCAGTACTGGGAGATAATAACATAATAGGACCATTTGTCGTAATTATGGAAAACGTGGTCATCGGTGATTCTAATACGATTGGACCTGGCACTGTCATCGGGACTCCTCCTCAACACACTCACCGGGGAGAGATTAACGGGACCGTCGTGATAGGAAATAACAACACGATTCGCGAGCATGTTACCATTCATGCGGCTCTTGAGCCGGAACACGTCACCTCCATTGGCAACAATTGTTACATAATGGCTGGCACTCATATCGGTCACGACTGCGTGATCGAGGACGGGGTGATTCTAGCGGCACCCAAGTTGGCGGGATTTACTCGCGTGATGACTAGGGCAAATGTTGGTCTTGGTTCGATCACTCACCAGTTTACGACCATTGGTAGTGGAGCTATGGTCGGCTGCGGGTCTGTTGTTGTTAAGGATATTCCACCCTATCGAAAGGTTGTCGGAAATCCGGTGAGGGATATCGGAGAGAATGCATATGTCTCTTCTGGCATATCTGACGAAGATAAGGAAGCTGAGAATGAGAGATTTCACCAGATACGGAATGAAGAGAAGCGCGGTAATAGAATTTTGCAATGATAGAAATTACTGCTCGTTTTCGGGCACGCGATATAGCCGGGTTCACCTGCTAGTGTTGAGGTTCCCGAGTTTTTTATAACTCCGGAAAGTTGGCTTTTTTACTTAATCTTAATCTTCCCCTAAAAAATGAACCTCGTGAATGATTTTCAAAAACATAACCTTGTAAAGCGCTGGAACGAATACAACATGTGGCTGTTCAATCCCGATTCTTGACAATCACTAAAACTGCTCCCTTCGAGATCGTAGCGTTAATCAGTTCTTTCGTGATTTTAACCTGGGCAATCCTTGGGGAATATAGATGGGGCATATATGGCGGAACCTATTTTTTAGGGCTCTACATCATTCCGGCAATGCAACTCGTTAGAATGCGCGATTTGGATCTCGGGGCAATGCGGGAGAAAAAGAATTCTTCCCACTGGTTCCTTGATAGAATATATCCGGCTCTCATCATTGTCATCACTTTTGCTGCGATTCCGTATTATTTTTCAATTTCAGGGGTGTATCCTCAAAACACGCCAATCCACGCGATCTTTACCGGGTCTCTCGACCATTTAGGGATACATCATGGATTTATCGGATGGTTTCTCGTTTTGGAAGGATATTTCTACCATCGTTTGAATCGGTATGCCGTCAAGCAAGGAAACGGTTGGAAGATCTTTGGAAACGGCTTCATGATATTCGGGTTCTACCTGTTTCTCAATGGCTTTTGGGCCGAACAACTTACAAGCGGAGCATTAAATTGGTTCGATCCCTTTGAATCCGTGGAAAATTCCATGCCTTTCAGTTGGAGAATCGATTTTGCAATCGAGCTAGGCATTGTCATCTTGTTCATTCTTGCATGCGAGATATATTATTTTCATTTTCAAGAGAAACCAGAAGACGACTCCTAGCAAACCTCTGTCTCTACAGAAGGCAAAGGTGGAAGCAAATGCGCTGAAATCAATTGCTAGAACGGCGACGCAAGGCTTTTCTTGAGCAAGCACGATGATGTAATGTGACGTGATGGGGCTGGGCCCAATGAAAGAATGATCGGGATTAATTAAAAAAGGATTGCGGGCCTACGATCACGTAACCACAAGTACCTAGAATTACCAGACGGGTGTCCAACCATCGGATCGAACAAGAAAGACATGACCGTGCTTTGCCTCAGCTATTATTTCCCGCCCGTGAACGCGGCACCGAGCTTTCGGGCGCTCAAGCTCACAAACGGGCTACACGGTGTCGGGATTCATTCGGTGATATTAACCAAGAACATCGACAAGGAATTTCACATTCACCGGACGACTGACTTGACCTTGCTCAAAGACATCGATAAACGAAGCAAGGTGCTCCGGGCCCGGTATTTTTCCCCGACGGTGTTTCATCTTCCATTCAAGCTCCTGGGCATCATTACGCGGTTTGTCCGCGGCAAGAAAAAAATCGCGAGCAGGACCGAACTCAAGGCTCGCGGTGGGCTGCCCAGGGATCCTCTCGTTCCCGACCACTACATCGAATGGTTGCCCCAAGCCTTTCACAAGGTAAATTGGTACAAGAACAAGAGCGCCATCGATATAATCTACGCATCCGGGCCACCATTTTCTATGCTGGTTCTCGGATACTTGCTCAAGGCCTTGCTCAAGAAACCGCTGGTCGTCGAGTATCGAGACGTGCTCACTGATGATCCCTACAACAAGGCGCCGGAATTCAAGGAAAAAATCAATCGGTTCATCGAGCACGTTATTTTAAAAGATTCTGATGCCGTGATCAGCGTTTCTTCCCCGATCAACGATGGACTCATCAAAAAATACGGATTGGAAAGTTCTCGTAAAAAATTTTTCGAGATCCCGAGTGCGTTCGACCCGGCAGATTTCGAGAAGGTCGCTGACATCGCGCAAGTGGAGGGTAAATTCACGATCACGATCACGACCACGCTGTACGGCGCGCGGAAGCCTGACAACCTTTTCAAGGTGCTAGGAAAGCTCAAAAAAGATGGTGTGCTTGCGGGCATCGATTTCGAAGTCAATATCTACGGGTATAACGATTACGAGCGTTTCAAGTCCCAGTTGCAAGAGCTCGGCATCGATGACATCGTTCATTTCAAGGGATTCATCCCTCACGATGCCTGCCTCGCCGTCTTAAAGCAATCCACCTTCAACCTCGATCTTGCCGAGGAAGATTTTGACTATCCAACACTTCCCTACCATTTGTGGGAATACATCGGCAGCGGCAAAAAGATCCTTCACTTCGGCGTGCCCGGGCATTACAAGGCCAATTACGTCACTCAAAATGATCTTGGTTATGTCCTGCCTGCAAACCATCCGAAACAAGTCTACACGATCCTCGCGGATTTGATTAACGAATTCAAGACCGGATCCTTGTCCACGGCATTGTCCTCGACCGTGGCGGCCCAGCAAACATGGAATCCACGCGTCCAGGCGCTCACCAAGGTCTTTCGATCCATCCAAAAATCCACCAGAAAGAAATGATGGAAACCATGAGCCTCACTGGAAAAAAAATATGGGTTGACCTGGAGCATCAAAAAGCCGGCATCATGCTCTATTCGCTCTTCAAGCGCCTCGAAAATGAAGGCGCCGAGTTGCTGATCACAGGACGTGATATTGGAAATAATCGCCAGGTCATGGACGAGCTCGGCTTGAATTACATCATGGTCGGAAAGCATGGTGGTGAAAAACTGGAGGATAAACTCGCGGCATACATTGAAAGGCTCGAATTACTACTTCCCAGGGTGAAGCAGTTCCAACCGGATCACTTCCTCACGTTTAACTCGGTCGAAGGACTTAGAATATCGTTCGGTTTACGCATCCCGTCCATCTCTTTCAACGACGAGCCACGCAGCACGGCTGTCGGGCGGCTCACCTTGCCAATTACAGACATGGTCATCACCCCTGAGTGTGTTCCGGAGGATTTGTATTTACAACTCGGAGCATCAAGAGACCGCATGATCCGGTACAATGGCATCGATGAAATTGCTTGGATCTCGGAATATACACCAAAAGGGGACATTCTTGATGTAATGGACGTGACCAAGGGAGAGTACGTGCTCATGCGCACGGAAATGACTCACACGGAGTATCTTCGGGATGTCATGCGGCCAGAAGAGACCTACATCACGCGATTCTTGCCTGCCATCTACAGGGAATTTCCAAACCACAAGTATTTTTTGCTGCCCCGGCTCGATAGCCAATTCGAATATTTGAATAAAAAATTCGAGGATTACGACCCTGCGCACGTCATCGTGACGAAATTCGTGCCACGCCTCGATGATTTCATGTTTTACAGCGCGTTCGTTGCTAGCGGGGGTGGCACGATCGTGCGAGAATCCAGCCTCATGGATATCCCTTCCATCGAGTTTTTCCCCGGGGAATCGGCGCCGCAAGAACATTTTCTCGTGGATAATGGCTTTCCATTGTGGCATATCAAGGATTTTGATGAAGTTGCTAGTAAAGCCAACGACATTCTCGCTGCTGGCCCTGGCAAGGAACGTTTCACCGAGGCTTTCAAGGAAAGACTCAAGGACTACGAGAACCCGAACGAAGTATGCTTCCAAGCTATCGCGAATCGTTTACCTGAAACGACTTGATCGTGCCTTGCTCATTCATCTGGTTTAATGATTTCGAGGAACGCTTGCTTCATTTGAACCTTATTTGGTGGTGAATCGAGATATGCAGGAACGATCGATACGTGATCCGATTGCCCAGGTGGGGTTGCCAAGAGAGGATGGACGATCTTGACCAGCATGTCATGCAATAACTCTGGATCATGGTCATTCTTCAAGATTATCGTCGCCATCTTCTTTTTCGTTCAGCCTCACCTTGTTTGATGTCCATTCTCGCTTGTTTTCATGGTACTCGACAAAACCCAGTCCTTCATTGCGGGAATGAATCGAGCCTTTGTAGATACAATCACTAGTTATTCTATCTTTATAAATAGTTGGTGCCCAGCCTTCTGTCGAGAAAAAACTCAGCCATGGCAAATGATTAATGATACCGCGGGTTCTTGTTCGGTATCTTGCAAATGAAATGTCCAAACTCGCAACTGAAAAATTGTAAGATTCAGCAAAGATCATCTGTTGATTCACGCGTTGCTTAGTAGTTTCTTCATTATCGGGGCTGGTGTCGTCTGGTTATTCATCCAGATCGCAATATTGCTCGATAAAACCCCGGGCGAGGTCGTGTAAAACGTTTTACTAATTTTCTTCTGTTTTTCGAACACTTTTCTTTAATAATCCATTAAAAATCAATCGATTAGCAAAACTGGCGAAGGAGCACTATCAGTCGAGGCACCGTACCGAAATACGACCTCTATCACTTCATTGATGGCCTCATTGTCGAGATCTTGGCAGAACGCATCTTTGAAGTACCGAAAGTCAACTTTGCCTATACGTCGTGCTGCGGGTACAATATCCTCCCACCTGGGTGTTGCAAGGAATGGCGTGCGCGGTGCCACATCGGCGGCGCGGGCTGCCATCGCTTTGTCAACGCTCATATCGAGACGCTTGTAAATGTAACCTTCGGCAATGATGCCTAAAATGAGCGGAATGATTATCAAGTACCAGTTCTGCAAAATCGTTATTGACATATCTAACGGCAATAATAGCAAGCAAGCTAACGCGCCGATGACACCAACCAATATGACGAGTGCAGCAGCTATCCAGCCCGTAACGTTTGTTTGCTTAATAATATGGCTAACCTTGTCCACGTGAGTGGCTTCGGCTTCAACCATGTGCGGCCCGAGCACCTGTAAGACATTCATGATAAACTTGTCGAGCTGATCGATCTCGCTCGCAACCACGATGTAATATCCGCACGTGCCGCTCGGTTCAGGCTCGATCCAGCAGAATGGCATGCCCCCGCTCGTGCCCTTGATGGCTTGCTGCACGAGCACGATTGGCACGATGACAGGCTTGATGGCACGATTTTGATACACTCGACCGAATACTTTGCCTCGGTATAGCAACTCCTCTGAACGAGGGAGGTGATCGTGAAAAATATCACTGGAATGAGGCTTGTTTAGTTCGAGGGTTGCCTTGGAGTTGCCCGCGTAGCACGCGCCATCGATGACGTGAATGACAGGGAATGCGAGAAGCTTCGTGCGGAATGAGTACGCGAGGCCGATCACTCCGCCCTTGCCGGGCTTGAGTTCGACGAGTCGGAATGCCGTGGCCGCGAGCATTTCCTTGTTAATCTTGACCGAGCATCCTCCGCGCTGAAGCCGGCCAAGCACGTCGGCGATGGCGGGCTCTTGGCCAATGCTTATCGCGGTTGCATTTCTGCTTGTATCCCTTGCCTCAAGGCCTTCATCCTTTAAATGTAGGGAAGCCGGGTAGACTTCTGTAGATCTCGGATTAGTGCTATCGAGATTCGGCCGTGGTGGTGAAGCTTTGTTGTATTTTAATAATAAACTCCAGATCGAGATGCGTAGTTCGGCGATGTTCAAAAGCCACTTAGATTTCGTGACATCGAAGGCATCCTGCATAATCTTTAATTCTTCGCTAAGAGTTACATCGTTATGCCAGCTCGCCGTTGTGTGAACGAGCAGATTACCGATAGCCGCTCGCGGCCCATCGAGGGTCAATTTGTAATAAGCAGTGAGGAGCAGCCATTCCTCGCCATCTTGGGACGCGGGGTTTGTAAAGGAGAGTTTGACCAAGAACCGCCCAGTACTATCCTTCGACAAGTCACAAGGGTTGCCGGTTGTTATCACGTCAATCATGCGCGTGTTGCTGGCGAGTTCGTCGTCGGAAATGGAGCTTAAAAGTTCCGCGTCCCCCACGAGCATGGCGGTGATGGGGCCGAGCTTCAAGTCCCATGCTGAGAGTTGAAGAACAATAGGAATGCCGTCACCCATTTTAAAGATCCTGACCGGTTTCTCCTTGTTCCTCTTGAGGCCAGACTCTATATCCACGTAATTAGGCTCGTAATTATTCTTGAGTTGCTCGATCGCCGCGAGCACGTGATTCGTTAAATCAGTGCCTTGAGATGGGGAACAGCGCGTTTCGATAGGATTCATATCGGTTACACATCTATTCTAGTTCTTGAGGCTAGTTATTAGCGATATTTGCATTTAAACTAAAGTGGCCATCTTCGATGGCCAAGATAGATTCGCTATATCATTTTTTTCCTTGCACGCAAAGGAAACAGGTATACCCTCCGGTAAACCTGCGGTTTGGAACTGGCAAGGTTGCCCGGAGGCGTTTATCCTTCACCACGTGGAGGAAGCGAACCGCGGCCATCGGGACCTCGCATATGCTGGGTGTATCCCACGTTTCTTCTGTAGGCTCGCGGAGATCCGGGACCTAATCTATCGTTCATGGTCGAGTGCATGAGCAGGCTTCACGCAACTCGCGAGGACCGGCCCAGTTTTTATAGATGGATCAGCGACGACGGGTTTCGTCGTGCCGTGCCACAAATGAAAAAAGGCTCGTTCCAAACCGCGGTTCACCACGCTGCATCATAGTCGCGAGCTTTTTGAGGCAGACTTTCCCAAAGCACCATCTGGATCGTCTCGTGTTGATGCTCGCTTCGCCTATCGGCTCGCTTACAATGGGGTAAACTATGGTTGTTGTGGGAAAAAATGACATAGAAGAAATGAAAACATTTGATATGATGAATATTATACAATTTTTCACCTTTAGCTGGTTCTTTTCGTTTAAAAATGGGTGGTAAGCCTATCCTTTTATGAACGTCGGATCGCTACTGTCTTTCATCGCCGCATGCTCCCTCGCTAATCTAATTGCCCTTGGTAACTCGTGTGCAACTATACTTAGTCCTATCGCAGGTTTCGTGCTGGTATTCAAGAAACATAAATCGTACATCATGTTTTTTTTCTTGCCTAGGCATGATCGTCATTCTTTCTGTGTTTTCCTGGATAGCATTCAAGGTCATGATAGAGTCTTTTGGGGATGTAGACCATCTTGGATTAGAATCGATTCCAGAATCGATGCAAGTGCCATTCGAGGATGTCAGGAATTTCATGATTGTGGTTCTCTCCCATTTTATTGATATTTGCTTTCCGTTGATAGCTGCCACGTTATTATTAGGAAAAGCACGGCTCCTCGCGAAAGTAATCATTATTGAATTTTTATCATCGTTGATCGTCGTGATTTTTTTAAATGGAAGGATTTATTCGATAATTAGTAGCGTGCTATAGATTTGCTCTCCTTCAATCGTACCGGTTCAATTTTCTCAGTTCCTTCAATATCAAAATTGGTTTCTTTTTTTGCTAAAACAAGAAAAAAACAGATTGGCCAGCCATGCCATAAAATCGGGGTAGCGGGTCTCGTTTCTCAATGCATCCTGAAAAATTGACTTATGTCCATTGGAGCATCATAGCCCAGCAAACCCATGTAGATGAACGCGAAAATGATGAGCATCACGACTCCCCCGATCATGAATCTCGCCCCGATTCTTCTTAGTACCCCGCTAAAAAACATAAAGCAACCAACCACCGCGAGAAACACGGATATCATACTCCCATAAATGCAGATCGCGTACATCGTGTTGGACGCAAACCATTGAACCGCATTATCGAGTTGAAGCAGCATGAACGGATCGCCCGTAGAAAGTTTATAAAAAAAAATTTGAATAAATCTTGAACAATCTCGATCAAGTTCCGTTTAAAAGGAAGGGACCAGTGGGCGAGCATGGACAAGATCGATCAACAGCAAGTTGCAACTGCCTTGCGTGCCTTGCTTGCTGGAAATCAAGAGAAAAGCAAAAACGCCAAGCCCTACAAGGCCACCGCCTGTTTCGTGGTATTGAGCTTGTTGATCACGTGGACGATGATGGCATCGTATTTTGAAACGAGGAACATCGATAATTTTATACAACCCGCTATTATCATGAATGCAATCGAATATTTCATCGGTTACTCGATCATCGGCGTGTCCTTGATGTTGATCGTTGAGGCCTATTTTAGAATGCGCATTCTCAACCGTGCATTCAAGTTGCAAGGCAAGATCGTCCCGCATTCCGCACGCCCGTATTTCCTCTTCCGGGTGATAAAATGCTTGGTCTTCATCGGCACGGAATTGCTGGGCCATGCCATTGCTTTCACACTTTCCCTCGATTTCGTGACCGGCCTTCTGGGAAATGGCGTGGTGACATTCATTTACGTGATGAAGGATCGCGAGAAGGTGATCGAGCAAGGCAAGATCTGGCTCGATCATCTCTTGAATCTCGGAGCACCCCGGAGCAGTGACACCATTTTTGACCTCGAAAATGAAGAACAAGCATATCCCGATGGAACGAATCGATGGGGATTGCACATCGGGCTGGTCACGGTGATCAAGTCCCCGCTCGCCATCTCTGGAAACCCGACCATCACGGAGGAATCGTTCTTGGCAAATTGGAATGGAAAACCACGATCGCGGTGGGGATTTGCGATGACCAATGATGATTGCTTAAAAACCGTGTTCTTCACTACCGGGTTGTCTGCCCAGCAAGCAAGAGACGAGGCCAACACGATGCTCCGTGGCTTGAACGAGCGATTCCCTGGAATTGTCGGGCAAGTCGCCGTTTATCTAGTAGATGCTAAATTTTGGCGAAGGAAGATGGACATATACGAAATCGTGCTCCCGAAATCGCCTTTTCGGGGAAAAATCAGCATCCTCAAGCAATTTGCACAAGTATGCTATGCTTTTCCAAAGCGGGAATTCGAACTATATATCCATTGGACCCAAGTAGGCGACGCAAGAGCCGCTCGGGTGCGGGAACGGCTTATGGAAAACAAGGAATTCGACGAGATACAGGTCGATCAACACCGATCTTTTTGGCATGACGACCCGTTCAAGATGAAGATGTACTTGATCGCTCGTCGCGGCAATGATGGAGAAGCAGAATCGCCTTCCATCCAAAGAGTACGGCAAATGCTTGCAAACATCGCCCCGGGGATTAGGGACATGATAATCAAAACCGCCGGTCCAGGCGCATGGCGGACGATAACATGTTGCCATGTACACGAGACGTACGCCCCCCGTGGGTTTATCACGCCAAAGATGATTGATCTCACCATTCAACCTGAATTTCCAATGTCGCTCCGTAAACCAGGAACTGTAGCGATTCCCCTTGGCTTCTTGCGGATTGAACGGCAGACCACGACGATGCAGAAATACCTGGAACTGGACAACCTTGCCGCGCAGACGGTACTTGCAGGAGGCACTGGCATGGGCAAGAGCTTATTCTTCTTTCCTATCTACAACATGGTACACGATTTGCTGCGTGCTCGGGAAGGAGGAAGCGCTTACTTCTCATGCGAAAAAAAAGACCAAAACATGTACCTGCACGCCGATGCGATATTCAAGTACAGTGCAGATTGCCAGTCGAGACAGCGCCCGGAATGTGCACGATGTACCGATTACCGGGGATGCGAGCAAGGCAAGCAGACCATCGAGGCGCCGTTCTTGATGGAACTACCCGGGATATCGCCGGAGCCGTTCATCCCGAACGCGTGTTCCGCCATCACGGCGAATCTCGGGCTGCCGGAATGGTACACGAATCACGTTAAAACGGCAATGGAGCTTCGATTTTCCGAAACGGGGCACGTGCCGTTAACTCTCGACCAATTATTGATGGACCTGTTTGAATGGCATTTCAAGAACCCGTTCGGTCCGGAAGACCAGCCAACAATAATGAATGCCTTGAAAGCACGATCGGGGGATTTCTCCAACCCGTACACGTGCTGGCTCACGCGCACGCTGGATCGCGAGCCAAATTTCATCCAGGCCATGCGGAGCGGCAAGAAGGTCTTGATCGACTTGAGCGAATGCACGTCATTCGAAACAAAACACTTGCTCGTGCTGCTCATGCTGCTCTCGATCCGACTATTGTTGTCCAAGGGGGACAACCGCACGACGCTGGACTATCTCATCGTGCTCGACGAGGCACAAGAATTCCTGGAGGACCCGGACAAGACAGGGCGTGCACGGGAGGAGATCTTGCTCCGCATGATGACCGAGACCAACAAGATCATCGCCAAGATGCTCCGAACCGACCGTGGCCGAGGTCGCGGGTATGTCTTCATCACGCAAACACTCTCCCCGCTGTACGAATCGATCTACCAGAACACCATGACGAAGATCTTCTTCAAGGTAACGCGGGAATGCGCCGAGAAAGTGACCCGCAAGAGCGAGGACATCGATCGCATCATGGAACAAGGACGGCGGGAAGCATTCGTGCAAGACGGCATCGCGGGGGAGCAATATTTCATCACCACGTTCGATTACAAGCCAGCTTCGCTTGAATGCGGGAAAGAATTGCCACTTTCGGCTTCGCAACCCGCAGCGAGTGAAAACACTACCAGGAGGACTGCTGCACGTGCGTGAGCAACGCCAGGAGAACGTGTTAAGAGCTGAAGCAAGGACCGTCGCGGATGACCTCCTCGCGGTGCGAAAACAGTTTTTTAACGACCTTGGCCTGCATCCAAGCGATGAAGCAATTCTGGACTCCATCAATGTCATGAATTCAAGACAAAACAAATTAAATCGGCGGGAACCGGCACCATTGCCAACGGTTAACCAGCCAACGCGAAAAGAGCCCAACGCTCGAATATCCGACAAACTAGAAAAGGAAATTAAAAGAGACAAGGAACCACCGAGAAATGATCCCGGCAATCATGAACGCGATCCCCGCAAAGAACCGGGTTTACCAGGGGTATCACGGGAGATAAACAACCCTTACATAAAACCGGCCGGAAATCCATCGGCTTGGCCACGACAGCACGAGGACGAGGCATCCATGGTAGGAGAAAATGGGCAGGAAATTAAAGTTCCCGTTAAGCTGTCAAGGCTTATGGAAATTGAAGAAGAACGGAGACAGTTTCTTGCCAGGGAAGCCGCCAGGGAAAATCCAGCTCAGGCGAAAGAAATTATAGCAAAAGAACTGTGTTCGAAAGATGATCAGTTGGAGAAAAAAATAGCGCACACGATGTACATGGCATCGGATCAACCCTCGGAGCAGAAAAAGGAATTTGCTGGCGACCCGGGCGCGAAACACCCCGTTAAAAGAAGTGACAATTGTCCCAAGGAAATTCGTGCTACGAATGATGCTCGCGACAGCCGAGCGAATGAGGAACGCAAACTTGCCGATGAACCAAGTTCAAGAAATGATAGCAACGCCGAAAGCCAGAGGTTCAAGAATTTGTTCCCGATTGACTCACCGTATTGGGAGCACGAGTTTATTAGGATTTCGGATGGGTATAACCCGATGAAATCGAACCAAGGGTTGACTATGGAATTGGAAGGAGCCGACACGAAAACCGTTGTTGGTAAGGAGCTTGAAATGGACCATGACTTGCTTCTCGTGACGCCAGTAAATCCTCACGGAGAGCCACGCGCGGCCGAGCCCATAAACGACCCGTGCGAGCTCCAGCGGGGCGACGTCTCGGAGCTTTACGGAGAAACGATGAATGCCACCGAGGAAGCCGCCAGGTTTTGCACGTACGCGGATTCGTGCCTTCGTATGAAATCCTTCATCGTCACGCCTTCGCTCAAGCGTATATCGGCGGTACTCGCCGAGCACGAGCAGATACTTCGGGGGGTGAACGACCGGGAGCATCAGGAAACAAACGCTCTCGACCGTGTCCAACAACTTCGCGCACATGTTGACGGCGAGCTGCGGCGGCGGGGCGAGAAAACCGGGGGTTGAAAAACATTAGCATGAATCATTAACATGGCGAGGCGACGCGTGGTGCGTGAGATGCGAAAATTGTCCCCGCCGAGCGAGGAGCGAGTGGCGCTGGAAGTACATCGTGAAGCAAGCAATGAAGAGGCGACGGTGGCAAAAGATGTCGAGGAATTGCGCCAAGTTTTTCGCGATCTTGGCCGGGACATCGATGAAGCCGACGCGAGGGAGAGCGTCGCCATTTTTTCGCGGAACGTTATAAAAAGGCACGAGAAAGCAGGCGAGACAAAAACGGGTAATAACCCCCACGACGTTAATTGGTGGTATTGCTATATACAAGAACGCGATCCAGACTTGCTTGTCCCTCATGACAACACTGAGGTGATGAAAGAAGGAGAGGTCATCGCACGAGACGAGGTTGTTTATGAAAGAACGCCCGCGATCAATACAATGTTGCCTGATCAGAATCTTCGCGACCACGGGCAAATTCCGCAGGATCTCGGATGCGTTTGGGGAATGGCAGGATGGCACTCTGATATTGAGAAGGATGAGCAAGATGAAAACGAAATCAGCTGTACTTCCTTGTTAGAATCCGGTAACGATAAAAATGCAAGAGTGAATTTTTCATATTTGAATAAGGCGCTAGAGGCACATCCGAAATACCAGGACAATGTCCCGACAAAATACCAAGGATATGAAAAATATTTTCAGCAAACCAGCCCGGGGCATTACGTGGCGATTGCAAAGGAAGGCAAGACTTACGTCCTAGAGTCCGACAAATATAGGTGCATACTCGATGGCTACCTGTGCAGTATGGAAGCCACTATGAAGGATCACATCACGATGAGGTGCATCGTAAACATCAATGAGATTGCCTTGCAAGCACAAGAGAATATAGGCATTTTAAATCCTGGCTCGCGTGATTTTCTCGCGGAAATTGTTAATGGTATGGATCCACATCATGAAAAGGATGCCTTGTATGGTGGGGGCATCTTGACCTTTGCGCTCCCAACGGATGCGCACCCAGATGAAATGAAGGCCTTCCTCGAGACAAGGACCTTACCACCAAGCTTGGACATCGAGACCGTGAAAAGCTATCAAAAGAAAGTCCTGAATAACTTGATAGGTAGTAACGGAGTGCGGCACGCGACGGAGATCATCCAGCTTTGCCTCGACGAATTCAAGGATTCGCTCGCAAGCCTATTGCCTAATTTTGATCCGGAAAAAGCTCTCGCTGGTAAACCCAAAGTCGCCGCGCTTTGGGATGGTATGCCGATCAAGATGCAGCAAGAATTACAGAATAAACCATGGCTCGCAGCTAATATGGCGCTCGAACGGCGCCAGCTTCTTGGTATAACTGGAAGAGGAGAGCGAATTTCAGGAGACTTACAGCTAGTCTTGTACAATGGGATGGGTAAAGCTTCGACATGGCAGATCGAGGTAAAGGGGGGGATGAAATTTGATTCCGTGGAATTCACTCGCAGCACGTTAATTCAAGCCTTAAATGGTAGGCTAGAAAATGAAAAGATTGGCGCATTCAGCCTCCTTTCGAGCAAAGATATGCAATTTATGTCTAATGGGATGACATACAAATTCAATGACCTGCGCGGGATAATGGGGCGAATTTCCCTTGGTTCGCGGTTAGTTTATGCACGATTGACCTGGTTAACCAATGAAAAAGAGGGAAGTCGGATGGTCATAGAGTTCAGCAAAACAGTAAATGGGCTTGATGATGCAACATTCCAGGGAAATGCGAACGAGTTGAGTAGCGAGTATGTGCGCGGGGTGACATCAGAGCGATTTTTTACAAGCGATAATCGTATGATTGAGTACGATTCTAAAGAGGGGGCTGATCCTATGAAAGATCCGCGACTTGACCGTGGCGTGATGGTCATTCCAGAACCTCGGACCATCAAGATTGACTTTACATCCGAGGCTATGCGTGCTGAAAATCTTGTTATCATGCAGCAGTTCAATTACGCTCTTGGCTTGCCCATCGACGTCAGGGAAACCGGGTGGCCAGCTGTGTCTGATAAAGCATATGCGGATGCCGAGACGTGTATTGGCTCGTTATTCGCAGCGAATTGCATCGAGGCTACTAATGAATTTATGGAAGTAGCTAAAAATGAATTCGGATGGCTTGGGCTGCAAAAATTACCAAGCTTACTAGAGTTTGATTTCTCGGCTCAAGGTCAAGAATATGGCAAGGCCCTTCAAGATATCTTCAATCAAATACAAGCTTCGGGTTGCGCCTCCTTAACCATGCTCGGACCGAATTCGAACCAGCTCGTAGAATATCACAGTAATATGTATGATGAAGTTGGTGGTTTCGACTATATGCCTACACAATCATGGTGGGGAAAACCGGGCTACGAGGACTATGATGCATATGGCCGGGGCATTATCCAGGCAGGAAAGAATGGCAAATTCATCGAATTCGAAGTCGACGTAAAAGCAATACCGTCAGTGGATGGCTCGGGGAATGAATATCACGAGATAGAGGCGCTAGGCTATGCTTTTAAAGGAGTAGACGAGCTGCTCCGCAATATAAACGAGTTTGTATCTAACTGCAGTGAGCACGGTTTCCAGGTGGATCGATTTGCATTGGATCTGAACAATTCTAAAGTCATTAATTTTAAAGTTCATTATATTGGCAATTATGGTTCGAAAAGTATCTATGAAACGACAGGATCATTTAACTTATTAAATGAATTGCGATTGCATATCACGCGCGGTATTGGTTCAGAGAGGGTGAGTGTCCATGGCGAGCCGGTAACATACGGTTCATTACTCGAGTATATAAATAAAAATAATTTAGAAGATCCACGGGTTTTCGCGTTCTTCAACATGCTCAATAAGGAATACCACATCGTTCCCCCGGGTTGTGATAGTGGAAATATTCATAATAATACCATTCACGGCGCAACTGTTCGGAAAATTCTGGGGATGGATAATTGTTATGAGGTGCATTATCCTTTCGCTTCATATACTGATAAAAAAACAGCCCGAATTACGAATAAGGCTGATTTACCCATCATATGTGACTTGAGTAAAGGTGAGGTGAACGTTTATTGTCTAAAAACTGATTCGATCATGAATAAACCAATCAAAGGGGCGTGGCTCGCAAGAGGGCCAGATATAAAAACGGCGGTGCGACAAATATCGAATTTTGCTGAAATGATCGATTCGTATTCCATCGGCACCCATCGCCAATTTGGTTTTAAGATTTGCGAAATCCAAAAGAACCCGTCCACCTGGTCCCGAAAGGATCATCCAGAATGGATTCAAGGTTTCTTGGTAAATCCAGAAGATGGCTCGGCGATGATTACTCTTAAATTGTATAATTTCGCTAGGGAAAATCCATATATTACCTATGAAGCGACGGCCGATCTTAAGGACCATCCACGATTAATCAGCTTCACTATAATTGATACGGCAGGAAATCGTGAAAACGTGCCAGTAAGCTACTTGGATCGAGCCTTTGTTATGTATAGGGCGGTAAAAGGATTAGATATTGCAATAAGTAAGTTTAATATTTCATCGGAAGGTGTTTCTATTGCATTAGGGCGTGGACGGACGAAAGATGACCATTGGTTTATAAAGATCTCGATGCCAGCATATCCAAACTTAAGAAATCGAGTTCTTGTGAGTAGGATAAAGGGTGAAACGAATCCTTCCGTGGATGCCGGGGCTTTGGACAATGCCATTCATTATATTTATTGTTCAACAAGAAATCCATATACCCATAGAAAAACGCCATGTGCTATGGAGATCGAGACTAAACCTATGTTTTTCATTGATAAAGATGGTAATCAACGGTTTATGGCTGATCTTTCTCCCATCGGACTTGGCAGGACCAATGCAAAGCAAAATTCTAAAATGCATACCTGGGAGATAACAAATGAACACGGCACACCTATTCAACTTGATGACAATGGTAATCCAATCGGATGGCCCTCGATGATGGCGTATATGGAAATAACTCATTATGGGTGGACTGTGAAGTGTATTGAAAATGATTATGCAAAAGACGTAGACAGAATTACGTTGACAGTTAGTAAAGCAAGCGATCATAAACCTATGGATGTGGATATCTACTATAACCACTCTTTGAGCAAGTACCGCATTGGTGATATTAGTGGAAATGATTACTCGCAATTCACTCTCTTTCCTGGACTAAAAGGAATTATTAGGCGACATTGAAGAATAATATAAACTTATTTTTCTTGGTTACTTGTTCCTGTTTTGCAATTATACAAGTTAGGCAAGCATTTTTGAAATAATTGATGCGGGATCGCTCACCGCGTCCATCAATGAATCCAAAACCTCAAGAAAGCATTGATTAATATAGTTGGTGTCGCATTTCTATATTATGGCACAAGGTACAGAAGACACTTACAAGGAAATGGTTCTAGCTGGCGCTAAGACAATTTTTAACCAAGGTCTTGTTCAGTTTGGAGAGGGTAATGTAAGTGTTAGATTGAAAGGAAAAACTGACGAGATATTCATCACGCCATCTCAAAATGATTACGCGACCATGACGGTGGATGACGTCGTGCATTTGAAATTCGATGGCACGCAAATCTCGCAAGGAAAACCGACGTCCACGGAATTCAGGTTGCATGCTGCTATTTATCAAGCACGACCAAAGGTAAATTGCGTGATCCATACGCACTCTCCCTACGCCGGCATGCTTTCGGTTGCATTGCAAGAAATCCCCGTCATTTTCGAGGAGATGGTCATCTTTCTCGGAGGTCCCGTTCGCCTTGCCCAGTATGGACAATCGGGTACCGACGAGCTCGGCCAGAACGCGCTCGAGGCCATGGGTGAAACGAACACGTGCTTGCTAACTAACCATGCCGTGGTTGCGTGTGGACGAGACATGGAAAAAACGATAAAGGCAGCCAGTTTAGTCGAGAAAATGGCAATGATTTACTGGGGCGCGCAACATTTAGGTCACGTGGAAACCGTTCCAGAAGATCGTGTTGAAAAGCTCAAGGACCAGTTCAAGGGGTTGTTTTCGACCGTTTCACGAAAGAAAGATTGAATTTTTAAGTTTTTTCGTCAAGGAAGTGAATGTAAGATATTCATTTCATCTTAGAAGATCACGCCATTTTCGGTGCGAGCTTATACTGCAAGGGGGACGTGAACGAGAAGGTCGTGATATGGAAAATAATACTTAGCGAGCAATCATGAAACATGATGAACCCTCGACATCTGACGCAGATTCAATGATCGAGAAACGCGTGCAACAACGCGTTACGAGCATCCAGCAACGAGTTCGCCGGCTGAAGATGTCCCGCGTTGTCGAGATCGCGCCCGATGAAATTACCGAGGAAAGTCCCGGGTTTCGATTCATCATCATGAAATTGCCAATCTCGAAAATATCAGAGGAAAAACTTGCAGAGATGGCAGCAAAATCTCGAATGGTCAGGCAAACAGCCAAGTTTAGGACTGCCGAGGAAAAAGACGTACCTGGGCTGTGCGATTTGTATAATCTCGCGTTTTTTCAAGCCCCGGACCCATATCGTCCTGTCACATTAAATGACATGCAAACCATCCTCGAGAAATCAACCATTCTCATCGTGAACTTGTACGGGCTGGATGGTGGTTTCATCGTCATGAAGCTCGAAACGACGGAAACCGATGCGGAGATATCGGAACGTTCCGGCGTCATCTGCGGCATCGCCGTGCATCCACGGTATCGCCAACGCGGCTTGGCAACAGCAATTGGATTGGAAGCATGGCAATCGTTTTTCAAGACCAAGGAGTTGGATTATCTCGAATGCGAGGTGTACGAGAAAAATGGACCGAGCCTCTCCTTCATATCATGGGTCGGGTTTCGGCCGGTCGGCGAGCTTGTCGTGAAAGCACCATCCGCTGCCCAGATCAACCCGCTGGATTTCGTCTAACATTAAGTTTAATGTCGTAAATATGGTTATTTTCAAGCAGTAACAAAATCGAGGCGAATCAAGTGCCGTTCAAGAAGGAATTCAAGGAAAAGCTCGAACCTATCCGTGAAATCGGGTTTATTTTGTCCGATTTCAAGAACGAGATAACCTATTCCGAGATCAAGGTCACGTACAAGAATGGAGTTTACACGGCCCGCGTGGGATTTCAGCCTGTGCTTGAAAAGGATCGCGAGGCGATCACGAACAAAATTAGCGGTTACATGCAGAAGAAGAACTGGGAAAAAGAATGATCAAGAACGTGTCGTGCTCTTGATCTTGAAGCCAAGACAATGGATTTTTATGACATTCCATAAGGCTTGTAACGTGAAGCTCGTATCCGAGACGTAGTGTTCGCTCAATTGCAACCAGCGATCAAGAAATGCTGGGCTTACACCAATTTGCTTGAAAAATCTTCGCTGTATTTTTTTGGAAGGGCGTTCGCCGGAGATGCTGTAGGTTGCTGCATACAAGGACCACTTCGTGGCTTCTATAGCGTAACGAGTTGCCCGTGGCGTCAACGGCAGCAAAAAAATGCCACCAAGGGTAAGCACGGTGTTCATGAGCAAGCTCTTGAAGAGATCGGTAAGCAATTCGTTTTCTCGCTTGAGAGAGGCGTGCATTTGCTTGACACTAGCATCGAATTCCTTGTTTCCAAAAACGAAGGTCATGTGACAGAGGGCTGATCCCATGACGATGGTGGACGGTGCGAGAATCTTTGAGATGATCTCGTTTGTCTTGAAAATCGAGGAAAAACGGGCGTTCTTGAAATCGGACAATTTCGTCAAGAATATGTTTTCATGCATGCCGGTCTGCCGCTCGACTGCACGAAGGATGCTTGCCACGATTCCCCTTTTTTGAATGCCAGGATCGAAGAACACTTGCTCTAGGGCATTCAACTCTTTCCATGTTTTTTTCATGGATCCACGCCCATGATCTGCCACGATAACCAGCAAATCGGCATCGCTCGTTCCATTTTCAATGTTGACGGTATCCCGGTTGTGACTCAGTGATCCAAACACGAACAAGCCGAAATCATCAGGAGAAAGATTCCTGGACAAGATCATGATGACCCGCCTGATGAATTCACTCGCTCGTGCCGGAAACGTGTCTAATATTGTTGGGAACGAGATCAACGTGAGCACCATCTTGAAACAAGATCTCGGATCGTTGACAGTGGTGTTGGTATTCTATGAAGAAAATTACATTTTCTTAAGCATTTACATTGAAAAATGAAGATAGATTTCAAAGGTAATCGGCAAAAGTTTATTCCGTTGTCAATCGGATCTCTGTTGGATTTGTTGGAAGGTCACCATCAAAATCGATGCGTTCTTGCTGTTTCATCTTCTTGAGCGTTAACTTGAGGCCAGGGAACCGTTCAGACAGCTGGTCATTTATGTCCTTGTAAAGCATGTTGCCCCCGTTATCCTTCAGGAGTTGTAAAACCGCCAGCATTGCATCGCCAAGGTCGCCACCCGCAATGACCGACGGGGCACTTTCCGCTTTCGCTTTCTTGATAGCAAGGTCCCGATCCTCCAGCCGCACGAGCTTGATCTTTGCCCCAAACGCGGGAACTGCGCCTTCAAAGGAAACTAGTCCTTGTTCCTTCAATTTCTTCAAGATGATGCGGCATCCTTCAAATTGCTCGGCACATTTCTCGTTTAATTCCTTGAACCCCATTTCCCCGGTTTTGGTGTGTGCTAGCACCTTTATTATGAAATCTTCTTCCTTGCTCGTCATTAATTTACCCATCATCTGTTCTGAATAGGATTCTTGTCTCTCAAATTAACCTGGATGTATATCGCCTCTTGCTCATTTATAAATTGCGCTCGGGCTTTCTCCGGCCGCTCTCGGGTTTTCATCATAAAGAAATCAGTTTCGCCGTGTTTTCTACCGATGCATCCATCACGAGCCTCGCAAAATCAGAGAAGATGTATATTTGACCATCTTGTTCGAATTTCTCCAGGCATTCGTTCAATCCCGCTATTTCTCGCAATGGGTCATATCGATGATCCCCGAATTTCAAGTATCCGCCGAGCCCGCCGAGAACCGGCCATTTCTTGAGGGCTTCCTCTATGCCGTGACTTTTAATCGTTGCGTTAATGAAGGCCAACTTGCCGTAATCCAGCGCGTTGTAGACCGTCGCGATGGAATGTTCCAAGGTGTCGGCATGACCTTCCTTGATACCAAGATAGGCATCACGTGTTTCATCAGAAATGCGGGGGATAGAATTTACTAGAACCTTGGGCTCGTAATTGATTGCGAATGAAAATAGGATGCTCTCCATGCCGAGCTCACTTGAAATTTCGTTCCATCGTTCATAATGTTCGATGCCGATGTTGCCCCCGTGTCCATTGATGATGAGCACCCGTGTGAATGGGATGCCTTCTGCTTGTAAAGCCTCGCAGTGAATCTTGACGAATGTCGCGCTTTTCTCCACGCATTCATCCATCTGCATGTATGCGGGACTCCAATCGCGCGCGATGTCGCCAACCCTGTCCGTAGCGTAGGGGATTGCCGCGATGAATCTCGCCCCCGTGAGCTCGCAAACTTTGTTTGCAACGAAATTCGCGCAACGGCTGTCGTTATCCCTAGGTAACGCGGGGCCATGACCCTCGTTCGGATTGCCGATGGTGAACACGAGAACATTCCCCTCGTTTTTACCATAAGGCCCCCAATCCTTCATTTTGTCGTTCAAGTTTAAAAAATCGAGATCCATCACGAACAACTCCGAAGAAGAGCAACAAAAATTCGTTCTGTACCGTTTTATCTGTTTCTAAAATAATATATGTTTATCCTTGAACGGGATGGCATCTTCCAGTTCACCCGAACGTAAGTCTTGAAAAGGTAACTTGGATAGGTTAATGTCATGTCATATCGTTAACATGTGAACAAGTGAATAAAAATGAGGAAAACCACGAGAGTTCAAGCAGAGTTCGTTAAATACTGCATTATAGGAATCGGAATTTGCTTATCCTTGGGGTTCTTGATGCAAGCTGGCAACCACCATCAAGCGACGATTTTTTCCAAGAATGATATAGAACAATCATCGAATAACCAGCCATTATTCATAGATGGTAACCGGGGCAATGCATCCATTGCAGCATTGATCGCAAAGGTGGGTGGCACCGGAAACGGAAGCATTTCGAACCCGTACATAATCCAGAATTTAAAAATCTCAGGTGCGAACGCATCATCCGGTTCAGGTCTTTGCGTCGCCAACACGAGAGCCTATATCATCTTGCAAAATTGCGCGGTGCAGCAAGCCAACGGAAGTAACCAGGAAGGGATAAACGTGAGTAATTGCACGCACGTGACATTGATCAATTGTTCGGCAGTCGATTACAATGTAGGAATCTTTATCGCAGCATCGATCAACACCAATGTCACGAGAAATACCGTGTCAAACAACACGTTAATTGGGCTTTTTCTCGCGAGTTCGAATAAAAGCAGCATCGTGGCAAATCACGTTGTTAATTCCAACACGACAAATATTGGGTTGGATAACGCTAATGGAAACAACATATCCGAAAACATATTGACTAAGAGTTATGTCGGGATGGAATTGTCTGTTTTTGGAAAGAATTGCTCGGATAACCGCATCTATGAAAATAACGTGACGGGTAGCACGCTTGCGGGGATCTTAATGCTCCATGGACATACAAACACCATCTGGTTAAATAATTTCATCAATAATACCAATCAAGCGATGCTCAATCCGGTTCTGGCACGAGACGGAACAAATAACAATTGGAACAGCACCTCCTTGGGCAATTACTGGAGCGATTACACGGCGCAATACCCATCTGCAACATCGAGCAATGGCGTTACCTGGAACATCCCGTATCAAGTATGGACCACGTCATTAGATAATAAGAAAGCAAGGGATTATTTTCCGTTGATAAACCCCGTGATTCCAAATCACCACGCTCCTGCGTTGACAGGGGGGTCCGTGATGCCGGGAAATGGAAATCAAGCCACGTTATTCACGTTTCATGTCATGTACACGGATCTCGATAACAATTATCCAACAATGATGGTCTTGAAAATAAACAGCGCGATATACGATTTAACCAAACAAGTTCCAACCGACAACAATTACATGGACGGATGCCTTTATGGGATATCCATTTACGTGCAACCTGGTCTTTGGAATTACCAGTTCAACTGCAGCGACACCTTGTATTCCAATTGGACTATCATGCAGCAATTGAACGTGACGCAATTTAATTCTCGAACGCCCGCGCTGACCAATGGGAACGTGACTCCTGCCCATGGGTATGCCGGTATAACTACATTCTCATTTTCGGTGACTTATACTGATGCAGATAACAATGAGCCTGCCCAGATCAATGTCACGGTGACATCCTCGCACTCGATAACCAAGGTTTATCCCTTGCTCAAGAAGGATGGCGCTGACACGAATTATGAAGTTGGATGCGCGTTCACCACCTCGATCATTTTGGCCACTGCCGATAATTACACGTTCTATTTTTCGGCATGGGATGGTACCTTCAAGAACAACACCTCTACATATGCCGGGCTCCGAGTCGATGCAGGTTATTCCATCGCCAATAATAACATGAGAATCATGTGGACTGGCTGGTACCTGTCATCTGGGTCTCGTACGAATATATCCGGTCAAGAAGTGTACACGTCACTTGGTGGTGGGCTGTATCGTGTAACTTCCGGTTTTGGTCAAAACCGTGAAATAAATGGTAGTTCCCGAGCCATAACGACAGCCCAGGCTAACGCGCCGTTGATCGTCGGCTCCCACGAACCAATGCGCATATTTACAGACGTCCAGAATGGCAGCCAGGTGCAAGTGGGCATTCTTTATTGGGAACTCGGCGATCAAACGTTCACTGTTGTCGGTCAAGCAGAGCTCGTGGTCAAATTTGCAAATGGTTCAAGTGTCATGTTCAAGTGCTGGCTCATGAAATCCCCCCAGGGCAGCACCGCTTACTATGATCAATTTTCGGGACTTTTCATAAATTGCACGATGGTCTCACGATACTTGGAAAGTGAATTCGATTATTCCATGCAAATTTCGGGCGTATTGAACGTGCAACTCGCGCCGAACAAATACGCGCCGACCTTGACCGTGAGCGTGAATTCGGTAACCCCTTTCTTCGGAAATCAAGAAACGTTGTTTAAATTTAACGTGACATACACGGATTTAGATAACTATGGCCCCGTGTCGATCAACGTCACGATTAATGGCAATATATATGCGATGTATAAACAATATCCTGCGGATATCACGTACAACGATGGCTGCGTTTACATGTACCAGACCTATCTACAGCCCGGCAATTACAGTTACACGTTCAGTACCAGCGATGGACAACATCTCGCGAGCCAGGGGCCCATCACGGGTTTGATCGTTTCGGGCATGAATTCCTATGCACCAGTGCTTTCAGGTGGAACTGTCATGCCTGCAAATGGGTACAACAATACAACGACATTCACCTTCACGGTAAATTATTCGGATGCTGACAACAACGCGCCGAAGTTCATCAACGTAACCATCAACGCGACCACGTACAACATGACCAAGCAAGTCACGTCGGATAACAACTACATGGCTGGCTGCATTTACCAATGCACGACCACCATCGCTTCACCAGGTACTGTTTCTTTCACATTCAAGGCTTTCGATGGCAAGTTTCCTGCGATCAACGGGCCTTTCGGTGGCTTGGTTGTCTACAAGTATTACCCGATCGCGACTAACGGCATGGGCTATAACTACACTGAGGTCCAGGACTTCCAGGCCCCGAGAGCTTACCGTGATCGATTCATAGACGTGGCCGGAGGAAATATTTTCGTGAAATCGACCTGGGCTAATCGAACCATCGCCGCAGATTCGAGGATCATCATTGGTAACAATAAAAGCGCGTTCGTGAATGGATCCCATGAACCAATGCTCATTTTCACGAACATTGGCTTGGGAAGCGTGGTTCCGGTAGCCGTGCTATACGACGGCGACCAACAATTTACCGTCACCGGCGCGGCGGTGTTGCACGCGATGAACCGTCCCTTTGATTGCTGGGAACTGCAGTCGCCTGAAGGAAGCATCGCGTATTACGAGAAATATTCGGGACTTTTGATCAACGGGACGTTTAAGTATCAAATCTACGGATTTCACTTGACTTATTCCATCCAGGTAACGGGTACAAACGAGACTCTTTCCCCGAACGCGCACGATCCCATGCTGATAAATGCCAAGGTATTTCCCGCGACCGGGCATCAAAATTCCACGTTCAACTTGTCCGTCGTGTACAAGGATCTGGATGGCAACTCGTCCGCGTACGTGAATCTTGTCTTCAACGGGACGACGTTCCCGATGCTGGGGAATGGATCGACATCGTACACCACGGGGGTGATGTACAATGCAACCGTCATGTACTATCAACCCGGGAACTATTCCTATTATTTCACGTGCAGCGATAAAGAATTCACGAACACGACGAAAACATACTACCTGGACATAACCCGGTCCAACACGTATTCGCCGGTCTTGAGCTCGCCAAAATTGACACCCCCGGCAAGCCCATCGAGTCCCGCGCCATACACGTTCCAAGTAACGTACACCGATGCTGATAATAACATGCCGACTGACGTGCATGTAACGATAAATGGCACTACCCATGTTTTAACGAAGGTAAATGCGACTGATGTCAATTACATGGATGGTTGTATCTACCAGGCAACGATCATGCTCCTGCCAGGACAATGGGATTACAATTTTACATGCAATGATTCATTCTATGTCATGACGCTCGGCACGTTTAGTTTCACGGTAAACGTGTTTACTCCAACCTTAACATCCCCCTCTGTAAGCCCGGCGAGCGGTGCTACGGGGCCCGTGAACGTGACGTTCACGGTCACCTATTCTGATGGGGATGACAACCCTCCGCTGAACGTGAATCTCACGATTAACGGTGTCGAGTATCTGATGCACAAGCAAGACCTCTCGGCAAGCAATTACACGGCTGGTTGCGTGTACACGATAACGATCTTGCTGGATCCTGGCAGTTACACGTATTCCTTCCATTGCTCCGATTTCCTATTCGCGGCGGCGACTAACCAAAACACCATCGACGTGGCGCAACCATTCCCGATGATGACCGTCTTGATCGTTGTGGTAATCATTGCCGCGGGTGTCGTTATAATAGCAATCGGAGTTACCGCGAGCAAGAAAAAATCCAAGAAAGCGAAGGTCACGCCAAAGCAAAAAACCTCGGGCAAAACTCGAACAAAAGAGGCAAAGAAATTGCCCGACGCGCAAGCAACCGTGAATGTCCCGTCACCGTCATCCTATACGGCAGTACAGGCACAAGCCCCGATGGCCAGCCCGGCACCCGTCGTTGCTCCGGCGCTGGGACGTTTCCAGTGCGGTTCTTGCGGGAAGGAATTCAAGCTCGCCATCTCGGACCCGTCACAGCGGGTCAATTGCCCGGATTGTGGCACCGCGCTCTTCCGCATCATCGTGTGCACGCGGTGCGGGAAGCTCATGTCGATAACGCAAGATATGTTCCCGCAATACGTTGGAAAGAGCATTCAATGTCCCGATTGCAAGAATGTGTTCAAGGTTTAAACTATTTTTTTTATCCATCTTTATTTTTTCGTTCCCGAGCCGCTGTATCGTGATTCGGACAATGGATTTAAGAATGAGATGATAGTGAAACATGCAATGGTACGATGAAGAAAGAGCATGCATCATGAGCGAGACGCGTTATTCGTGCACGGGCGCCGAGATCATTGTCGATTACTTGATCTCGGAAGGCGTGCCATACGTGGCGGGCATCCCAGGCCATGGGAATCTAGCCATCGTTGATGTGTTAGCTAATCACAAGGATGAGATAGGCTTTATTCAAGTGAAGCAGGAGATGAGCGGCGTGTATCTTGCCGACGCGTTTTATCGAGTCAAGGGCAAACCTTTAGCCGTCATCACGAGCATTGGTCCCGGGGCAGCGAACACGGTCATCGGTCTTGCCAGCGCATACGCCGATTCCAAGCCCGTGCTCGTGATCACGGGCGATACTCACGTGCACATGCGTGGAAAAGGCGTGCTGCAAGAAATAGAACGTTTCCGGGACTCGGACCTGTCCAGTGTTTTCGTGCCCGTTGTCAAGCGATCATGGAACGTTACAAGCGTGGATCAAGTCTCGTCTGCCATGCACAGGGCATTTAACTATATGTTAACTGGGAGGAAAGGTCCGTGTCATCTCAATATGCCCTTCGACGTGCAAAGCGCGCCCGTGTCGTGCTCCATGCCTTCGCCCGTGTCGCGCAAAGCCACGAGTCCGGTCACGTATCCGGATCCAGCGTCAGTGGTAACCGCGGCAAATCTATTGATGGAAGCCGAGCGTCCTGTTTTTTTAGTTGGTGGTGGTGTGATCGAGGCAGGGGCCTTCAACGAGTTAAAAGAATTGGCTGAATGCACGGGCGCGGCAGTCATCAACACCATGATGGGCCAGTCGGCATTTCCTGCTGATCACGAGCTTTACGCGTGGTGTGGAGGATCCAAGGGAACGACCGTCGGCAATAATCTCGCGAGTAAAGCAGACGTGTTGTTGGCACTAGGAACGAGGTTTGCCGACGAAACCACGTCATCTTACAAGGAAGGGGTCACGTATTCGATACCCCCGACCAAGCTCATCCATATTGACCTCGATCCACACGAAATCGGTAAAAATTATCCTGTCGAGATCGGCATCGTCGCAGATATCAAGGTAACATTGCAACAAATTCTTGCTGCCTTCGGTAATGCTGGTTTCAAGAAAGAATACAGCCAAACCCCATATTTCCAGGAAATTCAGGCGGAAAAAACTGTATGGTTTGACCGACTCAACGCGTTCATCGATGAAACCCGCCAGCCGCCCATGATTTCCGTGGTGCTCCGCAAGGTGCGGGAATTCGCGGAACACGATGCCATCATCGTGACATCTGCCGGCAATGTCCAGGCCCAGATGTTGCAAGAATTCCCGTTTTACGTGCCGAAAACGTGCATCACGACGGGCGGCTTCTCGACCATGGGTTTTACCTTGCCAGCAACGATCGGCGCCAAGCTGGCGGCTCCTGATCGCCAGGTGATCGGGCTGGTTGGCGATGGCGATATCATGATGACGATATCGGAACTTTCAACCGCCGTGCAAATGAAGATGAACATCCTGGTCGTGGTGCTGAATAACATGTCGTGGATGGCCATCAAGGACTTGCAAATGGCGGTATACGGCGAGGACAAGGCATTCGGTACGGATTTCACGGACGTGGATGGAAATCCTTACAGCCCCGAGTTCGCGAAGATTGCACAAGCATTCGGTTGCTATGGAGAACGTGTATCGGAAACAGCCGAGATCGTTCCGGCACTACAGCGAGCCTCGGATTCATGCAAACCCGCTGTCGTGGAAATCATGGTGAATAGGGACTACCCGTTCAGTGGCTCCCCCGCTTTTGGTTGGTGGGATGTCCCAATTCCGGCATACTATCCTGAGAAGCGCAAGAAATACGAGAAGGAAAAGAACGAGGAACGCCTGTGATGCCCGAGAAGGACACGTTACCGCCAGAACGAGCCTACGAACGTGCATTGTTCAAGGCGCTTGGTCATTCTGACGAAGAGCTGCAGAAACCGTTGATCGCCATCGCGAATTCGTGGTCGGAATTGAATCCTGGTCACGTGCACCTGCGAGAGCTTGCGGAGTGGGTGAAGCGCGGCATCATCGAGGCCGGCGGCACGCCGCTCGAGTTCAACACGATTGGCCTCTGCGATGGCATTTGCCAGGGTCGTGGCATGCACCAGGTCTTGCCGTCGCGCGAGATCATCGCCGCTTCCGTCGAGCTCACGATCAATGCCTACCCATTTGCTGGAGTCGTCATGCTGTGCTCGTGTGACAAGATCATCCCGGGCATGCTCATGGCCGCAGCTCGCGTGCACTTACCCGTGATTTTCGTGCCTGGCGGCGTGATGAAGCCCAAGCAATTCAAGGACAAGACGTGCGTGACGTCCGATATCAAGGAAGCCATCGGTCAATACAATAGTGGCAAGATCACCATGGAGGAATTCGAGGAAATTGAATCAGAGACGTGCACGGGCGCGGGCGCGTGCAACATGATGGGCACGGCATCAACGATGGCTTGCATTCTCGAGACTATGGGCCTCGCCCTCCCGGGCAGCTCGACCATCACCGCGCTGGAAGCATCGCAGCTCCGACTTGCCACGGCTGCCGGGCGCGCGATTATGCGGCTGGTCACGGAAGGAAAGACTGCATTGGATTTCATCACTCCCGCGAGTATCGTGAATGCCGCGCGGGTGGGACTGTCATTCGGCGGATCGTCCAACATGGCGCTGCACTTGCCTGCTTTAGCCTCGGAAATAGGATTCACGTTCATGATGGATGATTTCGACGAGCTGAGCAAGACGACACCGCTCGTTGCCAAGTTCAAGCCAGCATCGAGGTTCACGATAAGCGATCTTCACATTGCAGGCGGCGTTCCGGCGTTATTGAAGACCTTGCTATCAATCCTGGACTCATCCACTTCGAGGGTCGACGGCACGACGCTGGGCGAGTTCGCGCAAGCCATTACCATCCAGGAAACCGATGTCATCCATTCCCTCGATCAACCTCTCGCCCCCGAAGGAGGGCTCGCCGTCTTGCACGGGACACTCGCACCTGACGGGGCAATCGTCAAGCAATCAGGCGTTGACTCATCCATGCTCGTGCACGAAGGGCCGGCACGCGTGTTCGAAAGTGAAGAAGCCGTCAAGGACGCGCTGATGGAAAACAACGTGCATGAAGGAGATATTCTCGTTATAAGAAACGAGGGCCCAAGAGGTGGGCCAGGCATGCGAGAGTTATCGTTACCTGCGGCCATTCTCGTCGGCATGGGCTTTGGTAACTCGGTTGCCATGATCACGGATGGACGGTATTCCGGGGCGACACGAGGGCCTTGCATCGGCCACGTTTGCCCGGAGGCCGTGGACGGAGGTCCAATCGCTCTCGTGATGGATGGTGACGTGATCACCATTGATATTCCGAATCGAATTTTGAATTTGCAAGTTGATGACGACGAGCTTGAGCAACGCAAGAATAATTGGAAACCCGTCGAAAAAGAAGGGATAATTGGTTTCTTGAAACATTATTCGATGCACGTGTCCAGCGCCAGGGAAGGCGCCGTATTGCGTTAAATCGATTGGCACGACCTCTCGATTCACGATTATCGAACGCTTTTTATTGCACCCGAGAATTGGATTAATAGTGACGCGTGTATGGGAAAGGACAAAAAACCCGAGGAATCGCCAATAGATTTTTCGTCTGCTTTCGATCAATTCAAGAATAATGTCGATATTTCGAGGGACGATGAGGGTGTCATCATCCAATTCAAAAATCTTGCACCCGGCATGAACATGGATATGCTCAAGTCGATGCTCGAAAACATGATGGGCACGGGTGCCAACGATTTGATGAAACGGTTCACGAAACTCATGGGTGGCCAAGATGAGGACGAGGACGAAGACGAGGATGTTGAGGAGGATGAATCCGAGGATGAGGCAATGAGTGGTGAAACGCAAGAACCAGGATTTCGTGTTGAAACTCTTGAAGACGGTTCGGGGTTCAAGCTAATTCCAGATGATCCTGCTGATATTGACGAGCTACTCGAATCTATGAAGAATATGTTCGATCCCGAGATGTTCAAAAACATGTTAAACGCGGCCTTCCAGCTGTTCGGAATCAAGCCTCAAGATGCCGCAGGCACGGAGGATGATGATTCTGATGACAAGGACAAGCGCAAGAAAGGTGGCGACACAAATATGACGCGTGACTATTTTTACACGTGAATTGTGAAAAACTAAAAGGTGCAAAACCATGTTTGGTGCGGATTTTAATGCAGATGAAATGCGAGAAAAATTAGGCTCGATCAAGGAAAAAGTCGAGATTACAAAGGAAGATGATGGTGTTGTACTGGTTTTCACGGATCCGGAAATGCTCAACGATCCATCTACCGGTGCGTTTTTTAGCCCCAGCAATTTCGAGAACCTCAAGGGTATGGTTCCCGGCGGGGAAAACTTGGCTTACAAGGTTGAACCTGTTACCGGTGGTGTCAAGTTCATTACCGACGATCCCGATGCGTTCTACGACTTGCTCCAGAAAATCTTCGATCCTGATTTTCTCATGAACATCGTCGAGCAACTGTTGTCGGCATTTGCAGGACCGGGCGGCATTCTCGATAGCTTGGGTGAACTTGGCAACGAGATGGAAAAGATGGGCGATGGCTTGAATGAACTCGGCAACGAGATCGAGAAATTAGACGAAGACGAGTCTGGAAAGCCAGAGGGTGCAGATCAAGAAAACACTGATGAGGATCAAGGATAAAAAGAGTCTTTTTTATCCCATTTTCTATATTTTTGAAAAATTGTTAAATTTATTTATTCCAACTTAGTTGCGGTAAAATTTTTCCTTGTTTTTGAATATAACAATTCACGTTGAACATTTGCAAGTACCTGGTCGCCACGTTGCATTTCTCTCGTGACATGAGCCATCACGGCATCTGACGAAAACCTGGCATCGCTCGTTCGCGATGGACAAAAATCCTTGGCGAATGTGAGCAAATCTTCCGCAAATTGTTAGGTCTTGCGAGTAGTTGATCAAAGCGATATTCTTTAATAACCAGAAACTATCTCGAACATGTTCAAGTTAATACGTCCCGGGTCGATTAGTTACTCTTCCAACTCTTCGGGACCCGTCCACAAGATCCAACCGGCTTTAGTGACGCAAACCGCAAGGGGCAATATGGAACAAGAGCCGAAGAGATCCGGCTTGGTGAAGATCCGGGATTAGTTTGGTTCTTGAACAAGTAACAAAATTGGTGAATGAACTATGTCTGACGAAGACGAAGAAGCTCCTATGGAAGAAGAGGAAGAAAAGGAAGAAGAGCCTGAAGAAGAACCGATGGAAGAGGAAGAACCGAAGGAAGAAGAGCCCGAGGAAGAGCCTCCAGCAGACGAGGAATAATCATATCCTCGTTACGCCTCACTTCTTTAACCTTTATTCAAAATCTTCAAAATATATCATTTTTTTCCAGATATCGATAGATTTTTTGTTTTATTTTTTTATATGATTGATTAATTCTTTCACGCTTTGCAACACAGCGATTGCTCCGGCATTTTTCAAGGACTCTGTTGCCGTGGTGCCCGTGAGCACGCCGATCGCGCAACGCGCGCGGGCAGCGATGCTTGCTTGAATGTCATAGATTGAATCCCCGATGACGATGCAGTCCCCCGGATCGAGATCGAGCTTTACCGCGCTCTTCACGATCATTTCTGGATCAGGTTTTCCCCGCACGATATCATCCAGGCCGATGAAGCCGTCAACAAGATGTTCCAACTGGAATTGATTGATGATTTTTTCAATGGCGAGATTGTTATTAGATGAAGCTATGCAAATACGCTTGCCTGCTCGCTTGAGCGCCGTGAATACATTGGTAACACCCTCGAAAAGCTGGATCGAAGGTATCTCGTCGATGAAATAGGCTTCCTTGGCTTTCGATATTTCTTGGATCGTGGCAAGATCATCCGTCTCGCATAAAATGGTGGCAATCGCTGCCGTCGTTTTTCCAAATTGTGCCACGATGTCCTCCTTCTCGTATGAGAAGCCGTAGTCTTTAGTGACGTGGTCCCATGCACGGTAATGAGCTTCATGGGAGTTTAGGATGGTCCCGTCCATGTCAAAGATGAAACCTTGTGCATCTGATAGAGTGGTTTTCAAATATCTGCTCTCGTGTTTTGGTTTTTTTGCGTTCATTGGAGGTAACCTTGCAACGTGGCAAAATCGACGAGCACGATGCCCGCGTCTGCTTGTTTCATGAGGTCCTGGCTCGAATTGCCCGTGAGCACGCCTATGGTGAAGCAACCCGCGGCATTGCCAGCTTTGATGTCATAGATCGTGTCACCTACGACGATGCAATCCGCTGGATCGAGCCCGAGTTTCGCTACACTTTTGAGGATCATTTCTGGATCAGGCTTGCTGTTCGCGACATCGCTCAAGCCAACAAATGCATCGATCAACGATCCTAAATCAAGCGTGGCGATGACGGCTTCGATGGTGATGTTGGGACTCGACGACGCGATGCACAACTTCTTATGACGAGAATGGAGCTTATCGAGAACTGCTCGTGTGCCGGGAAACAGGTCAATTGCCGGGATTTGCTCGATGAAATACTGGGCCTTTAACCGCGTGATGTCCGAGATGAGTTCTTGATCATGGTCGTCTATGCCAAGCAATATCGATGCGATGACAGGCGTCGGCTTGCCAAATGGAGCAATAATTTCCGCCCTCGTTCGGCTCACGCCATATTCCTCCAGAACTCTTTCCCAAGCCTTCACATGAGCGTCGAAAGAATCAAGGATCGTGCCATCTAAATCGATAATGAACCCGAGCGTTCGTTGCAATTGCAGCACGAGGTCCATGGATACGTGTTTCTTTACCATCTTTCATGCCAGCTAAAACATGGTCACCGATTGATGAAGTGATTCATGATTGGCCAATTTTCTAACCTTGCACTCCAACGAGCGTTTTCTTAGTAGATGGAAGTTACGAAGAGTTTTTATGCCGTTAGTTTTTATTGTGTTAAAGATGGAATGACACCATAGCCATGAAATACATGGTAAACTTAAAATATGCTCTATTCACATTATATCGAATAAACTCGATTCATTTATTTATCGAAAAAAATCGAGTAATTTATCGTGGCTACCAAAATGGCTAAGCAAATGGAATTTTGCCCAACATGCGATAACGTGCTGCTCGTTAGAAAGAAAAAAACGAAAGTTTCGAGCTCTAAAAAGAAAAAATCTGACGATGAGTCTGTTCAAAAATTTTTATTCTGTCCCAGTTGCGGGTACGAGGTCGAATTCAACGACGAGGTCCACAAGGACCGTTACACGTTATCCGTGAAACTCGATCACTCCCAGAAAGACAAGACGCGCATCCTCGAAGCGCCGAGAGAGGACATCAAGATCACGGACGAAGAGCGCGAAGCTAACGAGGACTTGTTCCAAGATCTTGAGCAAGAATGAAGTTTTCACGTTATTCATCAAGAATTTCTGATCTTTCGAGACATTGCCTTGTATCAAGATGCCTTGTATCAAGAACCATCATTAACGTATTCTTTCCATTACCCACGAATCTCGTTCAGAAGAATTAAGAACCCCTATTTTGCGAGATCGGGATTGTTTTTCACGTGAATCTTCTTCGGAAAAAACTTGTGGCATGAATGCCGCATAATCACAATATTTTTATTGATAATATTTCGAAGTTGGAGGAACCTTCAATCCTTCGAGGTTTAAAGAATTGATATTAAGGCGAAAACGTGAAACAAATTTCAATAAAAATCGTGTTTTCGGTATTGTTCTTGATGCTTGCAATGCCAAGCATAGCCGTGAAAGCAGTGGTTACACCCGCGGCAAATAAGACAACGCCGGCATCCATCAACACGTCAACGTTGAGCGAAACTCAAAGTTGCGCGATAATAGTAGCAGGGGACAGGTCTGATCACGTGTTCCAGACGCAAATTATGTATGGGGCGGATCAAGCGTATAATGTCCTGGTAAATGATCGTGGATTCTTGCCAAGCCGCGTGTATTACTTGGGTTCGACGATGTCGGGACATCCAAATGTTAATGCGATCTCGACGTGGTCGAACATTCAATACGCGATGACCACGTGGCTCAATGCCCATGCGGATGCCAGCCACGGGGTCGTGCTCTATCTCTTCGATCACGGCGGGACGGGCGGAATGGCAATCCCAGGCGGAACACTCTACGCGTCGGATGTTAACACGTGGTTGAACTCGGCGGTAACATCTCGCATCATCATCGTTTACGAGGCTTGCGAATCTGGCTCGTTCATATCATGGTTGAGCGCGCCCAATCGCATCATCGTCACGTCTACCGACGGGGGTCATTCAGCATGGCCATCTGCGAATTGGGCCTATTTCTCGGAGTCATTCTGGGGCTCCATCGCGACGGGACAGACGATCGGCGATTCCTTCGTTTCTGGCTGGTACAACGTCGAAAAGAACGGACATTACGCGGACCAGATCCCGCTCGTCGACGATAACCACGATTACGTCGGGCATACACCCCAAGTCGTGATGGTTTGGTTGTTCCCCGTAGCATTCTTGCCGAATGGTGGCGACGGGAACGACGCGTCGAACACGCTCATTCAAGGCTACGGTGGCACGCTGTTCACGCCCATCGTGCATCTCAAGGTGGCTCCATACCTGTTCAGCAAATCCTCGGCCAATGCCATACCTATTTCTGTACTTCTGGATAACAACACGCCCATCAGGAAAGTGATGATCCGGGCCTTTCCCCCTGGCTGGAGGCCTACACCACCGCCACAACCGGATAACACGACTTCCGGGTTCAAGATGGTAAATGACACGGGCTACATGGTTATGTCCCTCAACGAGACTAAGAAAGGTTCAGGAAACTACACGGGTACGCTAACGGGTGTTGGGTCTCCGCTCGCAGACGGTAATTATAACATCAGCGTCTACGCATTCACCGATGCAGGGATAAGTGCACAAGCATTTATCCAGGCAAACGTGAACCCCAATGGAGTTCCTCCCACGGAGACAACCCCCCCTGCGGTTGCCATAACATTACCTCAAAATGGCACGACCATCTCTGGAAAACTGAACGTCACGGCTATCGGCGATGATGTCCAAGGTTTGCAGCGGATCCTGCTCTACATGGATGGCGCTCTCGTCAAGAACGTCTCGATGCCTGCCTTCAAGCCTTATCCCGCGGTAGTGGACGCCTTGGATACGACGACCATCGCAAACGGTAACCACACGTTCATGGCAAAAGCCATCAACATTGGTGGATTAACGTCCACATCGACGGTTATGGCGGATGTCCAAAATCCAACGACACCTGGTCCTGATTACACCATCGTGTATTATATCGCATTCCTCGGGGCAGGGTTCATCATCGGAGTGTTGGTAGGACTCCTTCGGTTCAGAAAAGCAGGTGGTTCGAGAATTCGAGAATCTCCAACTCGGCCTGGGAATGATTCGGAAATAACGGGTGGATCCTCGGAGAAACCGATCAAAGGCGAGAATGTTGGTTTTGACACCGAGATGATCAAAGGTGATTATAAATGGATCAAGATGCAGGACAAGTGGATCAAAGGTGAAGGCGTGGCAAGAACACCCAATGGTGACCTGATAACGCCGATGAAGGCAGTTTCCAAGCCTGCCACAGGAAAAACATTGAAACTGCAGAAAGGTTCGAGTAGCCTCAAAGGTGAATACAAGGAATTGAAAAGCGAATACAAGCCTTTGAATGGCGAATTGCCCGAGGAAGGTGGCGAGTAATAAATCAATTCATCTTGATCGAACAGGATTTTTCTTATTTTTATAAATTTTTTTTCCCGCGGTTATCTATTTGAGTCAGGATTTTTCTGTAATGAATTCAAACCGAAGCGCATTGAATTCACTGCTCGAAAGGAGCGTGGATCGAGATTATGTACTTGTTAGAATGGAATATATTGTCGAGTTACTTTTGCGCATGCGAGTGTTCTTAACTTGCTTATTTTATTTTTGCGGAATATATATGAATAAATTTCTTGCATCAACGTTCAGCCTTGAATTCAGAAAAGGTGAGAACGAAGTTGAACAGAAAAATAGCATGCATGGCATTGCTCGCGTTCCTGGCAGGTTCTTCCTTCTATGTCATGAACGTGTCGGCAACCACGACGCCGGTTAAACCAAAAATCGAGCCGGCATCGTTAAACGAAACATTAGGCGCTTTCATCATCATTGCGGGAGAAAGATCCGACCACAATCTACAAAACTTGATCGTGGGTGGAGCGGATCAAGTATACAATATGCTGGTTAATAATCTCGGCTTTCCTGCAAGTCACGTCTATTATCTCTGCCCGGTTTATCCTCATCCCCACGCGAATGCACAGTCGACCTATGCAAATATCGTTACTGCGATCTCGACGTGGGCCAGCACCCTGGTCGATGCAACGCATGGACTTGGCTTGTATTTATTTGATCATGGCGGCACGGATATCATGGGAATCGTTGGCGGGAGCTTGAATGATACGCAACTCGATGCATTATTAACGAACTTGCAAACAAGCACGAGTTGCAAACGAGACATCATCATCTACGAAGCTTGCGAATCCGGCTCGTTCATCAATACCCTAAGCAACCACCCGGGCCGCATCATCGTGACGTCGACAGATTCCTTTCATTCAGCATATGGATCTAGCACGTGGGCCATTTTCTCCGAATCCTTTTGGGGAAACCTCGTGGCTGGAGGCACCATCGGGAGTGCTTTCGTTGCTGGCGCCCAAAACGTAATGTCGATCGGGGATGGTTCCGTTCAATTCCCTCTTCTCGATGACGACGCTGATGGGGAGGGTACAGGCCCATTATGGCTCTCGTTTCCATCAGCACCGTGGATAACCGTACCTCCATATCCCGTGTTTCCATACGGCGGCGATGGCTACGATGCGTATAACACGTATATTCATGGCTATAACGGTTTTGCGTACGTTAATCTCCCGTGGGTTCTTGCCACGGCAAAAAGCATATGGATCACGCCTTCAGCGAACATTCCGGTGTGGGTAACGTTGCCGAAAAACGTGACCGTGACGCACGTGTGGGCAAAACTCTTGCCTCCTTACTGGAATCCCCCGAACCCTCCGGATCCTGTATCGAACATGTCCCAGTTGGTCATGGACAATGGAAGCACATCCCAGCTACTTGAATTGACTGACCGAACAGGTTCGGGAAATTATTCAGGTCAATTCTCACCTAATTTAACGCCATGGACGCTAGGTGTTTATCGCATCGCCATCATTCCTGAAGGCAATGGCACCATCGGCAGCATCGTCACGTCGACAGCAACGGTCAATGCCAATGGAGATAGGCCCCCAGCTATGCGGCCAGCCGTTATGATTGTCAATCCTCTCGATAATCATGTCATCAATGGTTCGATCAAGATTCTCGCGTATGGCGACGATAGCTGGGGTCTGAAAACTTTACAGCTCTTTATTGATGGTAAAGAGGTTAGTTCTCGAACATTTACCTCCTTCCCGTACCCGGTCCTCACGGCACCTTTCAACACGACGAGTTATTCCAATGGCATGCACCAGATAACCGCCGTGGCCACTAACGTCGCAGGAATGAACGCGACGCAAACAATCACGGTGGATGTACAAAACTCTTCTCCCGATTATACCATTCTATTTTACATCGTGTTCTTGGGCGTGGGATTCATCGCCGGCGTGTTAATCGGCCTTCTTCGGGGTTACAGGAAGGCTGGTGGTTCGCGAATCCGGGAATCATCCACCAAGCATAAGTACGCAAACGATGGGGGTATAACCGCTGGAGATTCGCAAGGATATACCGATGCCCAAATCAAGGGTGAAACGAGAGTCTTAAAATACGAGCACAAGGGGGAAAGCGGGTTTTTAAAATCCACGAAAGGTGTGGCAGGAACCTCCAATGGCGACGTGATAAAGCCGTTGAAGGCAGTTACCAAGCCAAGTACGGGAAAAACGTTGAAACTGCAGAAAGGGTCGAGGTCGCTCAAGCTTGATAAAAAATACATCAAGGGCGAATTGCCCGAGGAAGGAGGCGAGTAAAAGCTCCTTTTTTCCGAGAGCATGGAAAATTGCCTGGATATCCATGTTTTTCGTCGAAAATCATCGGGTTATTTTTTTCTCTTTTCCTTTTACGTCCATTTTCTTCTTACTCTTTTGAAAAGTTGAATTTTCTTTTCATTCCGCGGCATGCGTCTTCACGGGAAAATCGTGATTGAATAGTAGCATTCTCAGCCATTGAGTTTAACATTTCCGTGACCAAGCACTAAAAAACAAGTATATTGAAAGCGCATCCATTATCGAGATCAAATTCTGGATGCCCGTGGTAATTATGAAAATCAACAAGGAATGGCACGATCGAAACCCGATGCCTCCGAGTCCCACGTTTGACCAGAGAGTACGATGGCACATTGAGCACAAGAAGAATTGCGGGTGCCGGCCAATTCCCGATAAATTAATGGCGGAAATGAACCGTAAAGATATACCCGTTGATTAAAGGTTTGTGAAATTGTGTATTTTTTAAATTAACCGGCACCTATATGGATTTTACACCGAGAATCGCATGGAAATGATCTCCTTGATGCCAAACAAGATCAAGCTAAGAAACGTACTCCAGCCACGAATTCGTATTTTGCCAGTAGATACAAGCCTCATCAAGTTCCTTGCTTGTTGCCATGATGACAAATTTGGTGGAACATAAAGTGCATCGGTGTTTGCTCTCAAGAGGAAGTCAAAGTTCATCACGGGTTTTCTGGAAATGTTGAAGTGGTCGATGCCTTCCTTGTTAATAGTGATGACCATAGCAAATTCACACGTTTTTTTCTCAGGATTGTCGAGGACGATCTGGATAACTTTACCGTGGAAATATTTACCAAATTGCTGCATATCCACGACATCGTGCATCGGGTATTCGTTGAAATATTTTTCCACCCTTGGATTGATGAACGCAGAGAGAATGGAGTGCAATGATTTCATATAGTGAACTTGTTCAGAGATAGTTTTTCCCTCGTGCTTTTTTGCCAATTCGGATGCTGCTGCAACGGCGAAACCGAGTTTTCCGCCTACGGATTTTACGAACTCGATGAACCTTGCTTTGTATTTACGGCGGAAAGGGCCAACCCGTATCTCTTCAATGTGGAGCTGGTCGACGACCACATCGAGATTCCAAAACCTGCCCATGCACCATGAACGGAGATCTTCAAGCTCTTTTGGTCCCAGCTCTGGATGCGTTACCACGGCGTTGTTTTCGTCAAACCGTGCCCAGTTGGTTTCAAAAATTCGGCCTTTAAGCATCATCTCGTCCCAGAAAGCGCTGCCCGGGAAGGGCGTTGCAATGCCAAACGCGCAGCTCGCGCACCCGATCTCGCGCCCTCGATCAGGAAGTGTCTTGATAAATTCTTTCGTCTGGCCCTCCAAGCCAATGACATAGGTGCCAAGGACTTCCGCGCCAAGAGATCGCAAGATGGCGACGGCGCTTTCTTGTTTCTCCACTGTGATGTTTTTCTTGGTGATTTGCAAATCATCCGGGCTGGTTGATTCGAGCCCGAGTTCCCACGAGATCATGCCCGCCCGGATCATCTTTTTCACGACCTCAGGATGCGCCACGACGTGTTCGGTACGGCTCATGACCTGGAAGGTGATGTCGATTTCATTTCCCCAACCATTTCTCGCATTGATAAGAAGCTCGGCAAGGCGCTCGACTGGCTTGTGTTGCCCGAGAATATTCGGATCTGAGATGAGAATTCTGAGCGGCTTGCGGCCGTGGAAATCGTAGATGGTCATGATCTCCTCGAACGTGCGCTCGGGTGATCGGTAACGCTGCTTGCCGTTGGAAAAATACGGCTCGCAGCAAAACGTGCACTTGCCCCAGCACCCGCGACCGAAATACATGAGATCATATTTCCTGCCGGGCTGGAGATTGTTTTTGAATTCGTAATCTCGTTTGATGCGCAAATCGCGCGCTGGAAACGGCAAAGAATCAAGGTCCTGGATTTGCTCACGATCTGGATTATGCTTGATTCCGCCGCCGGGGATTTTATAGCTCAAGCCATCGATTTCCGCCCATGGCTTCCCCTTGACGATGTCCATGAATATGAGTTCTCCTTCCCCACGAGCCACCGCATCGCATTTTATGGTGTTCAGCACGATCTCCGACGCCCCTGTCGGATGGAACCCACCCGCGATGACAGGAATCCTCGGATCGAATTGTTTTACAACGGCGACGAGAGCTTTCCCCGAATTGTGCTCCGTTGCGGACATCGAGACCGCTACGAGGTCTGGCTTGAAAGCGGCAACAACATTCAAAAAGGGTTCTTTATCAAGGAACTCGTCATAAAGCATCATGGCCTCGATTTCATCCCTGATGTAAGCCCCTATGCATTCAAGGCCAAGCGGGATGGGATTCAACGCGAAACTAAGCCCGGTCGGACCATTCGGGAACACCAACAAAACACGAGAATATGGTCCGACAAGAAGATCACCCATAACATGGCGTGAAAAGCATTTACAACTAATAAAGCACGTGAATCCATGTAAGGGTGGCTCTGAAAGCTCTGAAAGCATTGAAAGCCATTGTACTTCGTTAATTTCTTTCAAAAAAGCCAATTTGATGCCTTTATTAGTTATTTGGAGCCAGTTGACGCGCAAGTTTTTCTCCATTAATGTTAACAGTGGATACTGATTCATCGTGAAAATTGACTATTCATTAGGAAAACTCCAACTCGGAAAGATCAGCGATGCATTGGGTGTTATCAAGCTAAATGGACGTATACTGCTCGCTGGTCGCGAATCATGGGACGAAGGAACGTGGCACATGCAGCGAAACACGAGCACGGCAGTCTCGATCGAATGCTCGTTTTCGTCCATATCATTAAACATCGTGATCGATTGGAAAGCTCTTCCTGACGAAAACCAGGTCGAGGAAAGAGTCACGATCACGAATCTTGGCGACACTAACGTGCAACTGGAGCGTCTCGATATCGGACTTTCCTTCGCTGCTCCGACCAATGATTGGAGAGTTGTTGCATTACCCTTTGTTGTTCAACCAAATAGCCTCGAATATGATCTACCCATGGAACGGTTACTCGCGGGAAAAGTAAAGAGTCCGGATTATAGGACAGATTGCCCGTATTGGCCAAGCACTTGCGATGGGGACGAATTACGGTCGGAAGCATGGTTGCTTTGCACGCAAGACCGTGGTCTCCTCGTGATCAAGTATAATCCCTGCGACATCGAATTCTCCATGCTCGCGGCGAGGGATGGGATCTTGCGAATCGGTGGCGCGGGATTTTCCTTATATCACGAGCCCCAGAAGGCAACCATGCTCGCGCCGGGAACAGATTACGCGTTTGGAATAACCCGATACAAGTGGCTCGAGGACCTGAATCCCGTTCAATCGGCCCAGCACTTTTTCTATGATTTCCTTGAATCCATGGGCCACGGTATTCCGGATGATTATGACCCACCCGTGCACTGGAACGAGCTCTACGATATTGGCTGGTATCACAGCGACCCTGCCAAGCTCGCCACCAATTATACGCGTGAAGCATTGCTTGCTGAAGCAGAAAAAGCGAGGGAATGCCACGCGGAAGCGCTGTACTTGGACCCGGGCTGGGAAATCTTCGAGGGTTCGACGATCTGGGACGAAGCGAGGCTCGGGCCGATCGAGGCATTTATTGCTGATCTTTATTCGATGGGTTTGAAGCTCTCGTTTCGCACCGTCTTGCGAGATTACAAGGGTTGGATTCCAGAAAAATGGATCGTGCAACACGATGAACGTGATCTCAAGCCTGGTTCCAACTGGGCAAATGCCATCCCCCCGTTCCGTGAAGGATGCCTCATCGATGAAGGTTTCAGAGCTGAGAAATTATCGCGCGTGCTTAAACCCATTCTGGCTGGAGCAGCGTTCTTGATGGTCGACGAGCATGACTGGCGTGGCCCGTGTCACGAGCCAGCGCATGGACACGATGATCCATCGACCGCCGCTGGTCATGCCAACGCGGTCTACGATTATTGCAATGCGATCAGGACGGCCACGCGTGAAACAACGGGACGCGACGTGCTCATCGAGACCCATGATCCGGTCTGGCCGTGGGCTAACCGGTATTGCCCCGTCTATTTTCGCCAGGGCTTCGATGATGCTGCTGCGTTCAGTGAGAATTGGGGATTTGAGTTCATGTGGAATCCAATTTTGGATTTGCGTCTTGGCAAGGCCATTTCGCTTTACCATTACGCGTCGGCTTGTCCGATCCCATTGTACTTGCACATCAATATGAGCCACGACAACGAACATTGCTTGTTTTTCTGGTGGGCGGCAAGCACGGTCAGACATCTTGGCATCGGGGGGAAGACTTGCAATGCAACGGTTTGCCAGACCAACATGGTTCACGAAGTTGACACCGAGGAGCATTTTAAACGGTGCAAGGAAGCAATGGAAGAATATATCGCCTGGAAACCATATTTTGTCCGGGGACAGTTCATCGGCATCAACGAGGACGTGCATTTGCACGTGCTTGCCGGTATTTCTGGTGGCGTAATCGTTGCATTTAACATCGACTTCGAACCACGGTCGCTTGAATTCGACGTGGTATGGCCGTGGATCAATGCATCGGTGGATACCCCTCTCGAGATCAAGGCTGTCAATGTATTGACGCATGATGTGCAATCCAGCGACGAAGGCTTGCATTTCACGGTGCAAATCGATGTCGGGTGCCCTGCACGGATCTACATGACGCGATCCGAAACTGGTGATTAGCAATTCCAAGGAAAAATTTATCCCCGACGTGGTAGATCCTAGCTTATGCCAGGAAAAAAACAAGTATCCACGCATTTCACCATCGCAGAGGATGGCATCGATCCAAGCGCCATTCCCAATATATCACTTTACACAGGCGCCAAGATTCCGGCCATCGGGCTCGGCACGTTCGGTTCGGACCATTCGTCAAACGAGGAAATTGCCGAAGCAGTGATCGGTGCGGCGTCGGTCGGGTATCGGCATTTCGATTGCGCGTCGGTCTACGGGAATGAGCACTTGATCGGCAAATCCTTCAAGATCGTCATGGATGGTGGCATCAACCGCGAGGACTTGTGGATCACATCAAAACTCTGGAACGACAAGCACGCACCCGAGGACGTGATTCCATCTTGCCAGAAATCGCTGGAAGACTTGCAACTTGACTACCTGGACTTGTACCTGGTCCATTGGCCGTTCCCAAACTTTCATCCGCCCTTCGCCCCGTCAGATTATCACAATCCCGATGCAAAACCCTACATCCACGAGAATTACATGAAAACGTGGGAACAGATGGAAAAACTCGTTGACATGGGACTCGTGCGCCAAATTGGCACGTCAAACATGACTATCCCAAAACTGGACCTCGTGCTCCGTGATGCGAGTATCAAGCCCGCGTGCAATGAGATGGAACTTCACCCGCATTTCCAGCAACCCGAGCTTTTCAAGTACGTGATCGATAACGGGATCGTACCTGTCGGATACAGCCCCATCGGTTCCCCGAATCGTCCCGGCCGTGATCGAACGTCAGATGATACCGTCGATATGGAGGATCCTGTCATCGTCGACATTGCCGAGCGGCTGGGTGTGCACCCTTCCGCCGTGTGCTTGAAATGGGGCGTGCAACATGGACAAGTCGTGATTCCCATGTCGGTCAATAGAAAGCATTACCTGGCAAATCTACAGGCAATCGCCAGTGCCCCACTATCTGATGATGACATGGCCGTGTTAGCCGGCATTGACAAGAATTGCCGCCTCATCAAGGGCCAAGTTTTCTTGTGGAAAGATGGACAGACTTGGGAGGCATTATGGGATATAGATGGCGAAATAACACTACCTTGAGCTTTTTTTTTCAAGCAATTTCTCTTTCTAATAAAACATTTCAAGAGCTTACAGAACACTCTTGGAAGATTTATTCTTCATTAACGAAAGAAGAAAAAAAAAATGGTAGGCTTTAGCCACGCATGATGTAGAAGCCAAGATTAAATAGGGTCATCGAAAGAATTCCCACGCTGAATTGAATGATTGCGGAATAAAAAGTGCCGAGCCTGGAACTCGCAAATCGCACGATCCACACGGTAATCATGAGGATCAAGCCGAACGCGACGAACACGGATGCTCTTCGCATGTGTCCCGCGCTCTTCACGGCAAGCGAGATGTAAAGATAGAACAAGAAGATGAAATTAATGACGACGAAAAGGACAATGCCCGCTGTGGCGATCGACACGACCCAAGTGTTATTTTGAAAAATGGCAAGGAATGGTATCGCAAGCAAGCATAGCCAGAGCGAAATGGCAAACCACGGGCGACGGCTCTTCACGTATCGTTCCAGCGGCCATATATAAAAGGAAACCCCAATCATGATGAGGGCGAACGTGACAATACTGTCAAGTGGCATGTTAATTGGAACGGACTTGATGTCGAATAAATTGAAATTTACTCCTCCCCCGGGAAGCACGGAATTAATGATCGCGCTTAATGATCCAATTACACTCCAGGTGAACATGGCATTGAGAATGTAATAAAAGAAAAGACCGAAGATCACGATGAAGCTGACACCCATCATCATGAAAAGGGTGCGAATGCTCGATCCTCTTTCAAAATCTGGCACCCTGCTCCACAAATGGCTCGACGTGAAGAGAGCTAAGCCACCAAGGGTAATGTAACCGATATATGTGACATAATCTGTTAAAGCCGGCTTTATTGAGTTTATCCACAATCCATAGCCCAGGAACAAGAAAATAAGTGCAAAGAATGCAATAAGAATGATGCCGAGAGCCATCGTCCGTGTTTTATTTACCATTATTTCGAACCTCGGTACAAAAGTTACTTCACTTGACAAGTTGGATTCTACCTTTAAATAATTAAATGGCAAGGATATCTTGCACGGGAAGAGAACTCTTTTTTCCTTCGAGAAATAAACAAGAAGGAATCCAAGCATCGTGAATTTAGCTAGGCATTTCAATGAAATTGCTGAAAATCTCTTCCAGCTTGATCAAAAAAGCATTGTAACTCGAATTAACGTCGCCATGCTCAACATCCATGGTACTATCTTAAATATTTCCGTGGTATCCTTCCGAATAGCAGCAACATAATGCAACGCATCAAGAAAGGTCATGAACTCATGGGCAAAATAAAAACATGCGCAGTTATAGGACCGGGTGGCCAGGGTGGTAGCTGGGCATCCCGTTTATATGCGAAAAAAGATGAATGCAATCTCGTCGCGGTGTGCGACATCGACGAGAAACGAGCGAAATCAGTTGCCGAAAAATGCGGCAATTGCAATGTTTATACGGACATAAATGATCTCATCAAGGGTGAAAAACTCGATTTCGTGGTCATCGCGACGCCGCATTATTTACACGCGCCATTCACGATTCTCTGTGCTGAGAATGATATCAACGTGCTCTGCGAGAAACCAATGGCAATCAACTTGCAGCAAGCTGATCAGATGATCATCGCGGCGAGAAAAAATGCGATCAAGCTCGGGTTCGGTTTCCAGCATCGATTTAATCGTCACCACGAGTACATGTATGCAGCCGCGAGGGGTGCAAGAGGCCAGCTCGGGGATCTCGGGCGCATCACGGATTTCACGCTCGTTGCACGGCATTTCAGGACCGGCATGTATTATCTCACGTCGAGCCGCGTTGACCCGAGCACTGGTGTTTCAGCGGGTCAGTGGCGCGGACGATGGGAAACGGAAGGAGCGGGCATTTTGATAAACCAGGCCGTGCATGATATTGATTTCTTCCAGTGGATCGTCGGCCCTATCAAGAGCTTGTCGGCACACGCGGCAACCATCGCTCGGGATCACGCGCTCATCGAGGTCGAGGACACGGTTGCCGTATCGTTCACGGCGCAGAGTGGTGCCGTGGGTACCATGATGTTTTCAACAGCAAACAAGATTGCTCCTGATAACTTTTATCGCGTGCAAGGTGAGAATGGATACGTTGAGCTGCGAGGTGAATTCGTTACTGCAGATACACGCTATAAAAGCGAGGAAGATTGGGAAGTTCCATTCGAGAAACAACCCCGTCACGATTTGCTTGAAAATTTCATAGATGCGATCGATAATGACACTGATCCAATGGTGCCGGGCGAGGAGGCACGAAAATCATTGGAAGTGATCCGGGCTATCTTGAAGTCAGTTCAAGAAGAACGGGCGGTTAATTTTCCTGTGCGGGACACGATTGCATATCCAACAATGCATAACATCAGCCGCGATCAACCTTTGAAGCCGGAAGACCTCGTGTAATCCATTATTTAAAATTTAATTTTGAATTCTCGATTTCTTCGAGACAATCATCTCATTTTTAAGGAAAAAATGTGTCTCACCAAGCATATGTTGATGGTGACGTTGCGATGAGCATCTCGAAAAAAAAGAATCGCAGCTTAGTGAATAGCCCAGAATTCAACGAAATTCTTGATGTATTGCAAGTTCAAGCAAAAAAGATCGTCGAACTGATCCAACAAGCCTGTGTTCCCGATAGCAAGGCTAAATTAGCAGTAGATGCCCTGGTCGTGGACATAATTACGTGTGAAAAAAGGATCGATCGCCTGAAAGAAGCATTCATAGAAAAACTCTACTTGCAAAAAACATTCCTGCCGAACATGCAGAAAAACGATTATCTCTATGTCGTCGAAAACATCGATGAAATTGCCGACGAGATGGAAATCGTTGGACGCCAATTTCAGATATTTGATTTTTCCTTTCCTGATGAATTACAGAACGATTATATAGGTCTTGCCGAAGCAATAGCGAACGTGGTTGCGTCCCTCGTCGATCACGTGGTCTTTCTCTTCAAGGATTTCAAGATGTCGCATCCCGCATGGATACACGTCCAGGACGAGCGACGCAATGCTCGCGAGATGCATTGGACTTTGCAATCCAAGCTTTTGTCACTCGACCTAGATTTCAAGCACTTGCTAATGTTACGCGCCCTTGTGAAAATTTTGATCAATGTCGTCGACAAGGCCGAAGACTTTTCGGATAATCTGAACGCTTTAGCGATAAAATATCTCCGGATCGAATGAACGGGGGATGCATTGTGGACATTGAAGTTTTGGTCACGCTCGTTCTTGGCGTGGCATTTGCCTTCAGCATCGGCTCCGGCGACGAGACCATGGCCACCACGATCGGTTCCGGTGCCATGCGACTCAAGTATGCCGTGATTCTTGCCGGCATTCTCGCGGCGATAGGTGCTTTCTTCTTGAGCTCGGGCGTGGCGCATTCCATCGGGGTTAACTTGTTGAATCTTCCCCCAGCATCCACCTCGCGTTATCAAGGATGGATCATGGTCTCGATCCTCGCGTCAGTCTCGACATGGATGATCGTCGCATCGAAAACTGGTTTGCCCGTGTCCGTCACGTATTGCATCATTGGGGGGTTCCTAGGCGTCGCGCTTTGTGGCCCCTTGCTTGGCACAGATTTTGCATCGGCCATCCACTGGGACGAGTTGGGAACCATCGTTATTGGTTGGATCGCCAGCCCTTTACTCGGGCTCGGGTGTGCAACAGGGATCACGTTCGTCATGAAACGTTTCATCCGACGACGAATTCGTGGGTTTGATGACATGGAAAAAATGGGACGAGCATTCATGATCTTGTTAATATTCATCGCGTGCTTCAATCAATTAAATCGGGAAGGGAACGATGCTGCGAAAGCACTAAGCATATTCCATGGACTAGAGTTTGGTGGTCAAATAGATGCCACGACGTTTTCCATCATGCTGGTGATCGGTAGCATCGCAATTGGGCTTGGGTTGTTCGTGGTCGGGCGAAACTTGCTGCGAAATGTCGGGAAAAACATCATCGAAATTCGGCCATCGGATGCGATCTGCATCGAAACGAGCATGAGCATCGTGCTCTTGCTCGCCAACATATTATCCTTGCCCATCAGCGGCGGGCAGGTCCTGATCTTTGCGATTGTCGGGCTTTCGCTGGTGAACCACGTGCCCGTGAACAAAAGAACTTTGAAACGTATCGTGTACTCGTGGATCGTCACGTTACCCCTTGCAATGCTCGCGTCTGCCGGAGTGCTGGCCTTACTCCTGACAACGCTGAAACCTTGAAAATAGAAAAAGGTGGTTAAATATTAAGATCAAATTTCCTTAATCTCGGGCGGATCAATGAAATCAAGATATTTCTGTAAGATGTTGGCGGAACGCGCATCGCCCGCATGCGCGATCAGCCGATACGTGAACGTCATCGTTGCTCCTTTAGCTAAAATATAGTCCCCATTCAACCTTCCATTCGTGAATGCCTTCAAGCCAAAGGGGTTCGCGGCAAAGAGGCCATAATCCCGCACGTGCCAATACGTTGGATGCCTGAAATTCGATGGATGATCGAACATCGCGAATCCAGCGCGATTGCCCTTCACGATTCCGGAGTAATCTACCCATGGTGCTTGTTTTCCCCAGCATCCTTTTTCACCGACGGCACCGTAAGCGTTTTCGATGCGCCCACCCTTATCACCATCCATAGACGTTGCAACGCGGACCGCCAGCAAGCCACCTTCCTTCGTGTCGCCGAACTTCACGTCATCACTGATTGCCGTGAGCGCGACTTGAAAATCGATTGTCTGGCAACCACGAGGCAGGTTAAAAACGCGCATTTCACGTCGCTCTTCGAGATCGACGTCCCCGAACTTGTTTTTCCACTCATTGGCAAGCACGATGCGGCCGATCGCTGCACCTGAGCTCGCGATTGGGATATCGTTCGTTACTTGGGTTCCTGCCATGTCTCCAGCGGACCAATGGTCGACCTCGTTCACGTCGCCATATGCAGTCCAAACGGACTGATGATGCGGGTGGTCGTTCGTCTCGCCGATCACCCCGGTTTTCATCGGAAAATGCCGGGTGATGGGATCGCCGTGTGGGCCGATGAATGGGTACAAGTACGGACGCAAACCATCGTTCACGTGAAGAACGGTGAGCTGTTCGTTGTTGATCTTGATATCGATGGTATTTTCATCCTTTTTAGTTATCGATACAGGTGGTTGTTCCGTCACGGAGTCGCGCCACGAAGGACCTTCATCCAACGAGAGCTCCAATTCCTGGGATTCATGAAGATACGGCATTATCATGCCGATCTCGGTTTTATCATCGGTTGTCCATGCATCGGCGGGATAGACGGATCCCGTTTCATCGTTCTTGAACCTGATGACTCCATCGAGGCCATAATTCTTATCGAGAATTTTGTTGATGGGGCAATAATACCGGTCGTGAGCCCCGGATAAAACGACGATGTGCAAATCCATGATTCTAAGCAAGGCTTGGTGACATTAAAAAAATTTCCCGGGAATGCCATCAATCTTCTTTCGGTGGTCGAAACTCGAGAACGGGATCGATGATGCCCGCCTCCTCGAACCCGGCGGCACGCTCACGGCATGGCTTGCAGTGCCCGCATGGTACATCGCCATCAAACGCGCAACTCCACGTCCATTCAAGCGGTACTCCCAATTCCATCGCCAGCCGCACGCCATCTGCCTTGGTCATTCCCTTAAGGGGTAATAAGAACTTCGGAGCCACCGCTTTCTCCCCCACCTTGATTTGCGCGACCAAGGTCTCGAGTGCGTCGAAGAATGGTTCGTTGGCATCGGGCAGCGCGTCCAGGGCGATGTGGCCCGATATGATGAATCGGGCGCCGTTGATATCGGCGAAGAATGTAGCGATGGCATTGAACACGAGATTGCGATACGGCACGTAATAATCCCCCGCGCCAAATAAAGAAGGCACGGGATATCCTTCCAGCTTGAGATCGAAAACTTCCTTGATGAAGGGCGTGGGTACCTCGATTAACTTGATGCCGAGTCGCTTCGTGATCTCCTTCACCGCGCGGATCTCGCGAGTGGGCCGCATCGGGTACAGCATCGACACCGGGATGACGTCGTAGCCCTCGCGCAAGGCCCAGTAGAGCGTCGTGATGCTATCAAGGCCGCCGGACACGAGCAAGACAGCACGGTTGTCCGGGATGATCTCGTCAGGCTTGATGAAGGCACGGACAGCAGCGTCGATCGCCTGGTCGATCGGGGTCAACTGGATTCCCAGGTCTTGCACGAGAGTTTCATTGCTTCCCTCAACTGGAAATTTGAGGGCGTCGAAAGCCTCAGTGCACGCGCTCGGGGCATCGATGTTCTCGATCACGGGAGGGCTAATCCGCACGTTGCAGTTCTTAATCGCGGTGGAAACGCGGAGGATCGTGTCCTCGATCGTGATCGTTTCCGGGCCAACGAGATCATACACACGATTAGCGATATTGTCATTACCAGCAGCATGAAGAATTGCTGCCACTGCATCGTCGACCGAGATTGGCTGCAAGGTCGCATCCGGGGGGCATGGAATGGTCACGCGGCCATTACCAATAGCCCGAATGATACTCTCGATCGTGTAATCGACGGCGCCAAAAATGAATGACGGGCGGAAAATCACGTAGGGAATCCCGCAATTTTCGACCTCGCGTTCTGCTTGATATTTGCTCCGGAAGTATGGATCTCCGTCACCGTCGCTCGCACCGTGCTCAGCAACGCCTAGTCCGGAGATGTAGATGAATTTAGCAACACCATCCGCCTTGCACGCGCTCAGCAGTCGCTTCGTTATGTTCAAGTTGATGTCCATGACCTCTTCCTCGGGGGCACACCCGATGGCAATCGTGTGGACGACGGCATCAACACCTTGCAAGAAACTTGTTAAATCATCCTCCGTATAATCATTGGTGACGTGACTCGTTCCGCCGAGCTCATTCACGACGTTTGCTGCCTTTTCCGATCGGACGATGCCGATGATCGTCCATCCTTGCAATAGTGCGGCTTTCATCAAGTTCGTTGCTAAAAAGCCATTCGCACCCGTGATTGCGAGGGTCCTGTGCTGTTCCATGGTCACTCGCGGTATCTTTTCCTCGCAAGGTAATAACGATTTTGAAACTCCACGATAAGCAGTGCAGTCGAAATCAAAATATTCATTTAAATGTCTCCCCACGCGTGCTTGCTGCATGAAAACGATCCCGTACCGGAAATTCACCTCGCAATCAAGGTGGCGCAAGGTGCTCGCCCTGGTAATCGTCATCGGCGTGCCGTTATCTGCATTCCTCTACTTGTATTCGTGCATCGATTCATACACGGCCTTCACGCATTCGTTCAGTGCATACCAGGTCGATTACAATGCTATGATCCCCGCGAATTACACGCGCCTCGACCAGATGGCGATGGCATACGAACACGTCCTTATCACGAACCATTTACCCCTGAATTACACGGTCTCCGCGTACTGGAATGCCAATTTTTCGAGCATTTCGTCATACATGTCCACAGGCGATGCATCGATCTGGTCAGGTATGACACTCGCCGCGGCGTGTTTCGAGTACGCGGCTGCCAAGCGGGAAGGGAATGCAACGCTGCAGGCCAGCGCGTTGCTCCTTGTGAAGCGACTGGTTCAAGGCGTGTCCTTATTACTCGCCGTGCCAAATGGTGGCATCGGGCCAAACTATTCCGGCGTGCTCGCTCGTGCCGTGTCCCCGAAAAACTGGAATTCGAGCCATCCACCCCTGGCGGGCTTTCCGTACGGGAAACCGGCAGATAACGTGAACGTGTTCAACGGGGCTGGAAATTACTCGGACTGGTACTGGATCGGATATAATTCTCTCGACCAATACTCCGGCATAGTGATGGGCGTGAGCTGCGCGGCTGCGCTTGTCGATGACCCGTGGGTAAAAGGCCAGGTGAAACTCCTCGCCACGCAGATGCTCGAGTTTTTCAAGAAAACGAACTGGTACCTTGCGGATGGCAATGGCCGAACAACAGGTCAAGCTTTCCTGTATAAGCCCGAGCACGCGGGCGCGTGGTTGCTCGCCACGCTCTTCATGGGGGTGCTCGTTGACCCAGCAACCTATAAGCCCTTGTATTATCAATGGGCGATCGATCGCGGGTATGCCGATCCACACGTTCTCTACAATGACTTGAGCATGTTCAACTTGTTCAACTATTACTCGACCAACATTAATTGGGTCATCATGTATGCCCTTGCAACGTTTGAAACTAATCCTACCTTGCGGACAGATTATCAGCAACTCATGAAAGATGACATGTATCCCGTCGTGGCGAATCAACGAAACGCGTGGTTTAACATGATGTACCTCAATGTCATGAACACGACAGATCCCAATATCAAGAAGGATGTCGAGGACCAACTCATGCGGTTTGACATCGAACGCATTCCTGGCCTTGCAAATTCGACCAAGTTGCCAGAGCGTGGTATCAATGCAACAGGAAACACCGCGACGTTGGTGCCTGCCAATGCGCCGCGACACACGTTTGCGCAATGGCTCGCAACGCAACCGCTATATCCGGCAGCAAGCGTGAATCTTGCAACGTCGATCGTGGGCAACACGGCATATCTCGAGGCGCCGAAAACCGTTGACCAATATCCAAACGATGATTTCGCGTGGCAATCAAATCCATGGCTGGTTTCACAATATAGCCCCGCGCACCTCGAAGACTCCGGCTTGTCCTTCCTCTTGCCGTACTGGATGGGCCGATATTGCGGGATGATCAAGGAGGGGAGCTAAATGGTGGAGCAAAACAAAAACAAGCTGGCGACCCCTGTGATTCCGCTTGGCCGCGAGATGTTGCCAACGTGGAACATCGTCGCGATCGCATTTATGCTCGCGGGGAGCATCACGTCGTTGATCTCGTTCACCACGATGATAGGGCGTCATGTGCCCACCGGTTCGGTGATGGGCTTTGAAGGTCCATCATATTTCTACATCACGGGCATCTGGGGATTCGTCTTGTGTGCATTCTGGATCATCCCGGTCATCGTTAACTGGAAGCAGGTTCATATAACGATCGATGAATCGAGCAACATTAACATCACCGAAACTTACCTTCGCGGGAAAAAGGAATTGGTCATTCCGGTCGAAAACGTGGCTCTTGTAACCGTGAAGCGGTTTCCGAGCGCCGGGAATGTCACGTGGCTCGTGATGGCGATTGGATGGACGGCATTCGTCGTGCAATTTGCCGTGTCTAATTTCCGCCTGCCGTTCATGAGCTTTCCCTTGGCGGGAACAATCCTTGTCATCTTTGCCTCGTGCGTGATGGTAACAGGCGTTATTGCCGTCGCACGCCCGGGTATGAAACTGGTGTTTTACGATGCTACCGCTCGTCATGTCATCTCATTTCCTGGTATCAATGATGCTACCAAGATTATGCAAAAAATTGCTGCAATCTTGGAAGAGCGATTCATCTTAATTGACCGGGAGAACCATGCAAACCCGATCCACGATCTCGCTCGCATTATCGTGAATTTGAGCTGGATCGTGGCAGGAATCGTTAATGTTGGTCTCTTGCTCAGCGAAAACACGTCATCGGTACTGAATCAAGGCTCGGCATGGGCATTAGTCATTACAGGCGTGCTTGGCCTGCTGGAATGGCGAAACCACAAAAATTCGATTCTATCTTCGTCGCTCGTGCCAAGATCACGTGATATACCTCCCGCATCGAGCATGACCTGGGTTAGTTTCTGGTTGGATGCCTTCTTCGTGATTAGCACCATCATCCTCTTGTACTTCTTTGGAAGGAGCATCGCAGGGGTCATTAAAATACCTGGTTACGAGCCTTGGCGCGCTATCGTTCAAGCCATGATCTCAGCATTGTTTTTATCGTGGGTCGCGTGGATGGGCACGTTAAAATTGGCGAAAACATCCGTGTCGCTTGAAGCCGAGTTGACGGCGATTTTGACGCCATTTACAACAAGAATCGTGGCGACTGGACGAAAAATAAAAGGCATGCACGTTCCGCTCGGTTCGGCATTAATTCGTGTCATAATCTACACGATACTGGGGTGCATATTCTTGATCCTGGGATTCCTTGCGGTTTGATTTTAATCCAAACCTCTATTTATTTTTACTCTGTATCAATGTTCATATACATAAGTAAAGTCGTAGGAAATACAAGTCGAGAATATATCCCCTTTGTTGATGCCGAGAATATTGCTTGATAATCATGTTCTTCAAATATATCTTTACAAAATACAGTCCGGCGCTCTGAAAGCAGCAGGTGAAAAGAAACATGATATATGATCTTTTTGGAATCCCTGGCGTGATTGCCCTTATTATTATATGGATATATCAAGGTTTCAACTTGAAATTCATTGATAAAATTGTCGATGATAACAAAAGGGTTCATATCCTTGTTACCTGGTTAGCAATGCTCGTGTCCGCGACTACCGCCGGGTTCTTCATGTGCGTTGATGCGTTTACTGGTGGATGCGTCATTGCATTAATAATTGGCATGATATTGGCTAACAAAATCGACGCGAAACTATGGTTCGTTCAAATAATTCTCGTGCTCGGCGCTTACATAACATTTCTCAATGTTTTTATCATGATTAATCCGGCCCTCATCGCAAACTTCCTCCAAGTTCTCATCGTGTTCGTGATCGTTCTTGTCTTTTCTATCCTCGATGAAATCGTTCACGATGCATCCGCGAAAAGGACATCGCGATTTCTTAATATCTTGGGAGGATGGCGGATGCTGATGAAAATTGTTGTCGTGGTCATGGCACTCTTGATCCCAGGAATCGTTGCATGGTATCATGCTGTGGCATGGTTACTTTTCGACATAATGTACGAGATCGAGGCCCGGCACGTACCGGAATTGCAACAGATTCAGCTTACTGGGACTTCTTAAACGCGTAAACTAATATAATCGCAAAGTATGGCATAACCTGCACCTAGGATTCGATATGGTTGGATTAATTTGGGATTATGAATGCTTGGCCGCGTCGAAAAACATGGAATAAAGTCGCCAATATGATAAATTCTTTAAAAGAGCATAGAACCGTCTTAATGAATTCTTTGAACGAAATGGCACGGAAAATTTTGCGAGGTCCTTATTAGAAAACCGAGCAAATTGTTCAAACGCGCTCGTGTATCGTCTTGAATCGTATGGAGAATGCTTCCACCAGATCTCGAATTTTTTTGCAGCCTCAAGAATAGCTTTAGGGCGTTGTTCGTTGCCTGCTTTTTTCGCCGCATTGACAATCATTCGAGAAAGAACCCGGGCTGCGATAAATGCAGGCAAGATACCTCCTCCGGTTAAAAGATTTGCCTGCCCTGCCGCGTCGCCGATTAATACAACATGGTCCTTTAGGTAGCTTTTCAACCCGCCCATTGCGATTTGCTTCGCTTGAAGTTCCAAGATTGGTCCTTCGTATGTATCCGTTAGATGAATGAACCCGATCTTTCTTTGTTCATTACCATACGGGATCACGTACTTGTACCCTCCTTGATATTTTTCATCGTACCATATAAGAATCTCGTCCGCGTTACTATTTTCAAAAGCTGGAATGAGATATTGCATCACCGTGAATATTTTCGGCTCTCCGAAACTAAAGGTATCACGAATTCTTGAATTCGGGCCGTCCGCGCCGATGACCAACTTTGCATTCGCCATGAACCCAGTCTTGCACGTGATCATGGCTTCAGAACCTTTATTTTCAACCTTGATCACGTCATCAAATCTCAAGGCAACGCCGTGCTCCTCCGCAGCGGCAATTATGTTTTTGAGAAATAGCGGGCGGTTCAGTATATATTCCTTTGTCTTAGAAACATGCTCCGGCTCGCCAATCCAGAATTCACGAAATTTATTCACTTTGGTAACTATTTCTTCTTCTTTCACATGAATTGGCGAGATCAATTGCAAGAATCTCTTGCTCACCCCCTCGCCGCACTTGTGATGGTATTGCTCGTATTCACCATTTAAATTCTTTTTCTCGATAAGCAATATTTTCAACAATTTTTGCTGATCAAAGTGGCTCAAATAATATGCCGAGGCTGCGCCCGCTGATCCACCTCCGACAATAACAACGTCGAAATATGGAATGGAAATCCTTTCGTTGACCATTACTGAGGTTGATTATAAAATTTAAATAAAAAGTTAATGGTTATTTTGCTCGTTTATCGCGTATTTATTCTGCCAATCACAATCGTTTTAGAAAACGATATAGCAGCATCGCCGGATAATTTATGCGGTAAGTCTTCAAGAAATTTTTTCCCATGAGAGATTCGAGCGGATGGCCACCTGGTCCACCTTCACAAGATTCCACGCCACCAAGCACGTAGCCCGTTTCCGTGAATTCTCGTGCCCTGCAACCCCCGCACGTGTTTTTGTACTTGCAAGTGGAACCTTTTCCCCCACCTCGCGATTCCGCAATTTTTGCACGAGCGGGCGTGTATCCCAGATCGTTTTCAACGAGTGCGGATCATCTAAGGATATTGTTTGATCTCATATACGTATTCACGGCAAGAGTTCTTGGACCAAAGCTGAACATAAAGGAACCCGTACCCTTGAAACTCTAAATCTTTCCTCTTATTTATCAACACTTAAAATATACGCGAGATTCGTGGATAAATCAACAATCTCTGTTCTTGGGAGATAATTCAAGAATAGATGTTATGAATTCTCATCAATGCTGCAAAGGGTTGAAAAGAAATTGCTTTCACTTTTCTCATTTTCCTTGATGGCCATAGAATTAGTCAACTTTGGATGTTTATGCAAATTTAGCGCCATCCACTGAAGCTATAAAAATCATTTTCAAGGAAGGGTGAGAGAATGAAGAACCACCAAAAGCTATTTAAAAATGAAGAGAAACATTATTACGTATTCATGGAATCTGATTAATGCAAAAAAATCAATTCTATACTGGTTTTAGGAAGGAGAATATTCATGCTGCAAATAGAGGATATGCTCGCAAACATAGCACCGTCCCTACTAATGGGCCTCGTGATAATTATCATCTCGTCAATTGCTCTCCAGATATATGTCAAAGAAAAAACCAAGCTGATGCTGTTCTTTTTCCTCGCATGGACATTTTTTGGAATATTCATAATCTTGAACGGCGTTTCCACAGCAATTAATTCATTATTATTATATGAAATATCATATTTCGTCTATCCTGCTAGCGTGATCTTGTGGTTTGCTTTCATTGATTATGCAATGCACGAAAGCGTGGGCATCAAGAAAAATATCATCGCGTTTATCGTATGCACGGCTCTAATTGTATTCATCTTGCTCGAGCCTTGGATATGGGTAAGTAGCACGTTAACCTTCACGACGGGTTCGCCCTTTCTTGATTTGTTATTTTTGCAAATTTCGAACGTGGCATTCTCCCTCATCCTTCTTTCATATGCATATTGGGCGATCGTGACATTCCGCAAGGCACCCCCGATCTTGAAAAAAAGTGCTAACACGTTGCTAGTTCTTGGCATTTTAGCCATAATTGCGGCCATTATTCAGTACACGGGAATTTATTTAATGTTAATACTTCAGGTAGTGCTTTCAATTATCGTTATTCTTATCACGATTATCATCATCAGGAAAGATCCAAGAATTGCCCACGTTTTACCTTACGTGGTGTACCGCTTGCTGATCACGTCGAAAAATGGCCCGAAATACTACTCGAAATCCTGGGCACAAGTCGATCTTGACGATGACATGTTGTCCGGCCTCATGAGTGCCATCCGCACGGCGATTAAGGGAATGATTGCAAAGGCAATCGAGGCAGGGTCGATCTCCGAGGTGAAAATGACGAAAGGCGTGATGCTTACAGAAATGCGCTACGAAGCCGTGAACATCGTCTTGCTTGCTTCGAAAGCATCGACCGCGTTAAAAACGGCGCTCGACGAGTTCGGTCAGGAATTCACGAAACAATTTTACTCCCACCTTTATGACAAGGATGGTTTTGCCATTGAGGTTAATGATGTTGCCAGCGTCTTTACCAGTGAAATTATGGAACGCATGATAGCGAAATATTTTGGCAGCGTTCCCTCTTTCATCTATGAAGCCCCTGAAAAGGCATTGGATGAATTCCTTTCAAAATCCGTAGAGGATGGCTCCACGTCGTGAATGGCACGAATTCTCCAGATTTTGATATAATCATCGTCGGTGCTGGGCCTGCCGGCGCGATGCTTGCATGGCAATTGATGAAAAAAAAGGCCTCGCACCCCGATTCTTTTTTTGTCAATTTTTTACTCGTGGAGAAGAAGACTGGAACCGAGTATTCCAATTACCATAAGAAATGCGGGGAAGGTGTCAGCAAAGCCGCATTGGACTTGATCAAGCCGCACGGGCGCGTCGTGCGTGAATTGACAAGCGCCATTGAGCACTGGGGGTCAACACCAGCCCACGAGTTTCATGCATCGACCGTGTATATTATCGACCGTCCTGCCACGCTGCAGTCGATGCTCGATGACTTCACAAATATGGGCGGGAGCATGATCGTGGACGACTTTAGTTCCGCGATCTCTGATGCGAATGGTATCGTTATCGTGAATCTTGCATCGGGAAAAAGTCTGGCATGCTGGTTGCTCGTTGGCGCCGATGGACCGGTTTCACGCGTCCGGCGTTCTTGTGGATTTAACAACGCGAGGATAGAGACGCTTGTGCAATATCTTGTCACTTCCGAGAGCGAGAAATCCGCAACGGAGGCGTGGTATGATCAACGGTACCATGGCTGGTACAAGTACATCTTTCCAGCGAGTCCAGGCACAGTGAAACTGGGCTTTCCTCACGGGACTGACGTGTTTGCGGGGGCGACCATCGAGAAGCAGTCCCGCCAGATAGCTTACGCCGGACTTGATGAATATTACAAGGACGGCGTGGTATTACTGGGCGATGCCGCGGCACAATGCAATCCAATCACGGGTGGAGGCATGCGCTCCGCGTTCATGGCAGGAGCAAGCCTGGCCAAAACAATTTTCCGGCACCTCAACAAAAAGTCGAAAGATTCCTTCGCTATCCAGAACGCCGCACGAAAGTTTAGCGATCGGTGGAAGAAGAGCCCGTATGAATCTCGTAAATACATCGTCGCCCATGACATGTTCAGCAAGATGACGAATGGCGAAATCGAGCAATTTTCCGTTCCGATCCGGTCAAAATCTGTCGTCGTGGCTATTGCAAGCATGTTAAAACGGAAGAAATATTGGAGCATCTACCGGGCATTCATGAATGCCGAGAAATATTCCTGGTAACATGTATCATTTCGCGAGGCGCATTTTTTTCAGGAACCGGTATGCAAGCATCGCTGGATAGTTCGTGCGGTATGCCTTGAGCAAGTTTTTTTTAACGATTGGTTCGAGCGGGTGGCCGTCCGGTCCTCCCTCGCACGATTCCACGCCACCGAACATGTCGCCCGTTTCCGTGAACGCTCGGGTCCTGCAGCCGCCGCACGTGTTCTTGTACATGCACGCCCCGCACTTGCCCCCGACCTCGCGATTTCGCAATTTCTGGACAACGGAATTAGACTCCCAGATCGTCTTGAGCGCGTGGGGGTCATCCATCACGTTTCCCAAATACTCCTCCAGGAAATTACAGGGGTACACGTTGCCGGCGTGGTCGATGTTGAAATAGTTATTCCCCGCGCTGCATCCTCGCGAGATGATCGCCGTGAACGCATGTTTCTCCACTTTTTTCCAAGTCTGATCGCTCACGGGAAATGGCATGCAATCCCATGGCGTAACGGGATTACCGTAATGCATGAGCTTGTAATGATCATATTGCCGGAGCTCCTCCGGAGACAGTTGGAGCTCGGAAAACTCGTTCGCGCGGCCCGAGCTGAACATGGGATATGCATCCTGGAACACGTGGAACCCCCCTTTCTTTTTTAGGAATTTACCAATGGAATCCATCTCCCGCAAGTTATCCTTCATGACGACCATCCCGGAAGTGATGTACATGCCTTTTTTCAGCGCGAGTTCGATGGCCGCGATTGCCCGTTCGTACGCGTCTTGCTTTGGAGGCCGCAGCTTTCTCACGGTCGCCGGGTCCAGTGAATCCAGAGGGATGTTGAGCGTGAGAGTGAAATCCTTGTATGCCCGGCAATAGGCATCGATTTTTTCCTCGGTGAGGAGGTATCCATTGGTGCCCATCTCGACGTGTTTCAGCGTCTTCTTGAGCTTCTTGAAATCCGGGGCAAGCTCGATGATATCATCGAATCTAAGAAGTGGCTCGGCACCGACAAAACAGAAAACCTCGAACCCCATCTCGCCAACCTGTGGGATGATGTGCTCGCGTATCTCGTCCACCGTCAACTCCGGCTGGAGATGTGGCGGGGTTTCACCAAGCACTACCTCGGAACGTGGAACATCCTTGGACGAATCCTGGATCCTGTTTGCTTGATAGCAAAAAACGCAACGGTAATTGCATTTTTTCGTGATCTCGAACGAGACAAGATGCGGGTGCGGGTAATCGAGCACGCGATGTGTCTGTTCCATGATCCATATCACGCAGCCGTGTGTTAAATAATCACGGGCATGCAAATGAAAGTGCGATTAAAACAATGCACGGGATGCAAATCTTTTAACATGATTCGTTTATGAAATAAAAAGCTAAGTCAACTTGTTATTTTTTTCAAGAGGCGCTCGATGGTGAACTTCTGCCCCCTAGACGTGTTGAGTCCCTTGGCAAGATAAGCAAAAAGTACCCATGCAACGACGATGAGCACCGTAATTCTTAATGTATCGAGCATCGTGTACAAGAATGGCTCGCCCGTGGCAAGTTGGAGCACCCGAAGAATTGGTATCCACGCGTATTGGATCACGTAAATCGTGAGCGAGTAATAGGAAAAGCGAACCCACGTGTTGAAAATCAAGTCAAGATTTAACCCGTAATGGATCCTGGTTATCCTTGATTGCCATTTTGGCGAGTGCTGAACCTCGTAGACGAGCGAGAAAAATCCAACGGCAAACATCGACATTCCTAGGTAAAATAAGAACGCGAAGGTTGTCAATGGCTGGATATTGAATTCAGTTTCGATGTCGAACCAGTTATCGGGGTACAGCGCTGTTGGAAAAGGTGCTCCTCCCAGCACGATATCGATGGCGCCAAGTATCATGAATACGACACCGATGATCATGAGGAATCTATTTAATTTACGTTTCGCCATGTCTCCAGCATCATTGGCGACAAGGATGCGCGTGCCGATCCACGCACCCGAGAAAAAGTAAGCAATGCAAGGAAATATCGGGAAGAACGACGTCGTGAGCCAGGCCTGCACATCTTCAATGAAATTGGTAGGCGGGATGCAGAGGATGAGTGGCTCAACAGAAGGGTCATAAATAGGGTAGCCAACAAGAAGCCGGACAAGCGGAGACGCGATCAACACGGCAATCATGCCCCAGAGAAACCTCGTACCTGCTCGCTTCAACCGCCTGGCATCCAAGCTGCGACCATTCCGGTAACGTGCCATCACGGGCATGTAAAGCAACGCAATGATGATGTAGCTGATCCCGATGATTTGAAGCGTGTCAACCAAACCAAAATGCCAATATACGATCGGGTCATAGATTTCCCCGAGAATAAGCAAGAAGATTCCTTTCTTGCACTCGCGTTTCACGATGGTACTTATTTCAACTCCTTTTTTTAGCTGTTTTTCCATGGAAAGCACTTGCGAGATACCCGATAAGAAAAAGAACATTTGCCCGACCGACGAGAACAATGTAAAAAAGAGCGAAAACGGGTCGCTCGCCATCGCGTCAAGTGATGCAGAATTGCCTCCAAACAATCCAAAAAACAAGTGTGAGGAGATCACGAACATTATATTAATACCGCGCCAGATGTCTATCGAAATCAACCGGTTGCTTTCTGCATGATCATCAGTTATACGATGGATTTGCAAAGGATGTTTCATCAACTAGATAATTTCTTCGCATTTCTTAAATATTGTCTTCGTGCTTCATTATTTTGCACCACGAGAAACTGGATACCGAGAATTAAAAATCATGATTAGATATTCACAATTTTCCCTTTCAATGATCGCATTCTAACGTAAATCTCATGGAATCACGTGGATGGTTATCGATACATTCCGTGATAGTGAATGTGCTTCATTTTAAAACATTTGAAAAGGTAAAAAGAAAGAAAATCCAAAATTAATCTTCAAGATTGACGTTTTCCTCATCTACATTTAAATCGCTGGTTCCACGTCGTTTTTCAGATGAGAAGCGCCCACTTGCAGCAACCTTAATGAGGCGGGTTATGGCTTCGATCACTTGCGAGATAGCAAATCCCCCGCCCATTGCTGCAAAATTCGTCAGGAACAAATATATTGTAAAATCTGGTGCGAAGAACCAGCTCAAGAGGGCGTACATCGTTTCGATTCGATCGGGCGTGACCTGATTTTTGTTTCCGTATATACCCTCAAGCACCTTGTCCGAAACCCCGTTGAGTAAGCCAATCGAAATGGCATACCCGAGCAAGATGGATAAGAGCGTCATCCCCGCATACGCCCAAATGGCTGGTTTTGATGGATGTCGTCCCGTGTGCAAGTACAAGGCAATATAGCAAACGAACATGAATATTGCAGGAAGGGCATATTCGCTAATAAGGTCTTCCAACCAGAACTGATAATCAATGTTCATCGCATTCATTGCCCATAGCAAACCGTACCCGTAGCTCAAGATCACGAGTGCCGTGAGATTCCAGCACCAGTCAAACTCGAGCTGGGTGAATTTATCGAGATCAGCAGGCTTGAGCGATACCCGCCACCGGAAATAACGACTCGGAAGAGTATTCACGAGGATCACGAGCACGATCGCGGAGATGAAGAAATAATACAAGCCATTGCCAAAATCACTTATCGATGCCTCGTTCATGATTCTTCAGGCACCTCTTTGCTATACGAGACTTCTTTTACGTATTGCTTGTTCCGGGCAATCACTGATCCTACTCGATCCATCATTTGCCGCGCTAAAGACCTGGCCCCTGCGATCATTCGGTCACGCGCGGTGCCGGGCAATACCTTGAACCATGTCCACCTGGCGAACGACACGATGAAGAATGCTGCAATCGCCGAGCAGAATATTGGGATCAAGTACCAGTAAAACAGTTTCACGAGACCGGCGTTGTAAAGCAAGCCTGGAATCGCCGCGATCTCCTGCCAATAGCTCGCCGGCGCCGAACCGACAATAAAAAGCACCGGGCATATCAGGTAGATGGAAAACGGCACTAACACGGCGCCGACAAGGGCCGCGAACACGCGGCCTCGTTGCGACACGGCCTTGGGCAAGCTCAAAACGATGATCGCTGCCACGAACCCGGTGACGAGATTTCCGAGGAAAAACGTGGGGCTGAAAAACGTGTACAGGTTATTCTGCCGTGTTTCTGACCACGGGAACGAAACCCCGCCTGCTGGTCTATCATAGCCAGGATTCAATGATGTGATGCCGGGCGCGCCGAAATATCCCTGTTGCACGACCCATGCCGAGACCCACGTGCCAATCACGAGCAGCGGGACGAGTGCAGGCACCAGCACTTGCAAGATGAACCAGCGCGTGCCGTCGATAAATAACCTGCTTGCCTTGGTTCGAGAATCCGTGCTGGAAGGTGGCATTCTTGCTTTCTTTTTCTCCATGGCCTTAACGGCAAATCCTAAAATACAGAAAATGAGCACCGCAATGGCTGCAAAGACGAGCACGGTTGTCGTGGTCTCGGCTCCCGTGAACGCGGGTTGGTCGATCACGGTCATATATTCGGAAACTTGCGTATTGTTCTTGACATCGATCGCGAGAACCCTGAGATAAATCGGGCGTTGCGTTGCATTAGCCAGGGAGAAGGTTGCTTGGTACTGGCCATTACCCGTCGATTGCATAGGAATCGAAGTCCATGCCTGGCCATCGAACGTGTTGTTGAAGCAATATTGCAGCCATGCACCCGCGATGGCGCTACCTTCCGCATCCGTGATCGTCGCTGTCAACGTGAAGGAATTCCCGGTCCACGTGTCGGGCGTGGTGATGGCACCGATGACCGGGCCATTGTCGTCGACACTCGGGTCACTCAGCATGAAGTTTTGCCAAGAAAATGGCGTGAATTTCGCATCGAAGCCACCCCCACTCACTGGCAACGTGACGATTGGATCATCGATCAAGCTGGCGTTGGAACCATATGCAATTGGAAGCGTCGTCGTGATGCGAGCATCGACAGGTTGATTCAAAACGTTCGTGCAAATGATGTTGAACGCGTTTTGACGCAAGACCTTGCGCAGCCCGAGCATGAGAATTGCAGGGGAGCTGGCCTGGTAGAAGCTAGCATTCGATGGTAACGGGCGATTGCCGGTAAGGTTGCCATAGGCCACCGTGACTGGAAAATTCCATGCATAATCGAGTTTTTGCTGGGCGATGGCGCCTGCTTGAAGCGGATCGTTTGGTGCGAATGTCGTAAGACAATAGTTGAAGTCGAAGTAACCGTGGTCGAGGATGACGTTCGTGCCAGTGCCCGTGTTATTCAAGTTTCGAACGAGCACGCCTTCGAGCTGGCTGCCGACGCTGCGATAACCGTGGATGCCATAATTAACAAGGCTCACCGCGTTCGTCGCGTTCTTTTCGGTCACGTCGTACAACGCGGGATAAAAAACATTGTCTTGTGCATGGTTCGTGAAGCCGAAGGGTTCATCATATTGTTGTGTCGGATTCGTGACGTTGAACGCGAACCTGAACGCGACGGACGTGTTCGATGCTTGGAAGTTCATCTCGTCTTGGAAATCGACACGCTTGACACCATTGGAGAGCAAGATTGACCGGTTGAACGTGGAGGTGCCCACGGTGTATTCCAATTTCACGTGAACCCGTGCCGGGCCTTGCTCGACCACGACCACGCGCGGAACGAGGGTTGACACGTTTTTCTCGATACCCGTGAAATCGTAGCCGTAATTGTCACCATGATCCGCGTACTCGAGAAGCTGCCATGGCGTACCGGTCTCGTTCAAGACTTGCCAGTGCATGGTCTTGTCATAGATGGAGAGCTCGTTCTTACCGGTCATGTTGAATTGAACATTGTAATAGGCGTTTTGCATGGTGAAGGTGTTCGTAGTATTCGTGTAAACGAGCGTCGTCGTGTTTGTTTGCGGCGCGACGAGCGGTTGGAGCAAGTAGGTCTTGTAGCCCATCGAAGGAACGTTTCCAACGAACACGATATCGAACGTTTTCAATGCCGTGGGATTGCTTGTCATGTTCTCGATGGGAACGACTTGCGATGGAATGGTGGATCCGTTATCCGGATCGATGACTGCCACGTCCTCGATCTTGTTCTGAATGGATGCTGGAAACATGGTATTGTTGACAGTGATCTCGACGGGCTCCATGCGATTCCAACCAAGCGGATTGAATAAAACCACCGGCTTGGCAGTATTGTTCTTGTACGTGATGGTGATCTGGTTGACAAACGTGCCAAGGATGCTGGCTTGCAGCTGGTCAAGCAAGCTCATTTCCTGGTATTCTGTCTGCATCGTGTCAAGGAATACCGGCTGCGTGGAGGACCCCGTCACGGTATCGTGATGATGCATGGCGCTTGCCTTGAACCATGCCGTCTCGAAATCAGGCTCGGGATACGTGAAGTTCGGGAACAATTGCTTTGCAATAGAACCAATGGTTTCTAGCGTCGTCAATTTCTGTTCGATGTAGAGCGTGAAATTCTTCATGTCGACCCGGCTCGTGTAGCAACCAGAGAAGGTTGGGTTCAAGTCCTGGGCAGGGGTAATGTGGGTCTTGACAACACCACCTTTTGCAAGGAGTGATCCAAGCCGGTCGAAGAACATCTTCGGCGTGCCGATCTTGCAAACGTAACCCGTGCGAGCGGCTTCCTCGGCATTCCAGGCTGCAACGTAACCGGGAAGATCATTGGTCGGATTAGTGAAATCGGAACCGTAAAAGATCATTTGGTCTCCCAAGTCGCTGCTCACGTTCCCGGGATCCACGGTGTGCTGGAACGGATTCGTCGAAGGATCGATCCAGTTATGGACGTTTTGGATGAAATCGTCGAGGTTCTGAATCTTGGCATCGGTCGTGAAACCATCATCTCCCCAAGTCGAACTATAATTGGGAATCTTGTAGCCGTAAATCGAGCTGCCATCATTTCCGGTCCAGTTGAACACGCCATCTTGTCCCATCCACGACGTGCGCATCACGACGCAATATTTCAGCCCGAGGTCGTTATAAAACGTTGGCGTGCCGGCACCGAACCCGAAGGGGTCGAGCTCCCAACCAGTCGTGACGTTAGCGTGGAGGACGTCGTGCACCCATGTAATGCCTTGCAGCGCGTCCTCGATCAAGCCGAGCTCGCCGACGAGGTTTTCGTCGGGTTGCGACACGAAGCCTTGCACGATCTCGAGGCGGCCTTCTTTGATGTATTGCAAGATATCCGAGCGATATTCCGGGTAATTTTCCCAGAGGTACTTGATGCCGACGACCTGGTCGAGCACGAAACACATGGTGGGCTCGATTTTCATGAGGTCGAGGGCATTTCGCACGTTTGCACACCAGCGTTCCACTTCCGTGTGAAAGGGATCGAGCCACCAGGGATCATAATGCGTGTGTGGAATGATCCAAACAATTTTTTGGTCTGGATTTGCAGCGAGTTTCGTATCAGCGCTCACGGCATAGTTATAGCCTGCTGATGCGCTGGAAACGCCGATCAAGCCACAAATAACGAATACGAATAGCCATTGGTGCACCGATAGTTTTAACTTCCATTTTCGCATGAAAATTTGCCTCCAGCTGACTTATCATCCGTAAAGAGCAAGTTAATCGAAGATCATCTCGAGAAAATTAAAAGATAGAGTCCATGAAAGGCGATACTCGGCATTGTATGAAGATTCTTTAGCTTTGTGCAATATGTAAAATGAAATAGTTTAAGAATAAGATCAAGGTATCCTCTGAACAGTGTTCAAGATGATTGATATCGAAAACTTGACCAAGAAATTTGGTGACTTGACCGCGGTGGATAACCTTACCTTACATGTCGATGAAGGTGAAGTATTCGGGTTTCTAGGGCCCAACGGCGCGGGAAAAACCACCACGGTGCGTATGCTCTGCTGCCTGATCTCCGTGACATCCGGCCATGCCATGATCGGTGATTACGATATCACGAACCGCAAGGATGCCCAGAAGATCAGGAGCATCATTGGTTTACTACCCGAGAACGTCGGTCTCTATGAAGATCTCAGCGCCTACAGGAATCTCGACTTTTACGCGAGGCTCTACAAGGTTCCCGATGCAACACGACGAGAACGCATCGAATATTTCCTGAAAATGCTCGACCTCTGGGAAAAAAGGGACGTTACCGCAGGGACATTCTCGAAAGGAATGAAACAAAAACTAGCCATAGCCAGGGCACTCGTCCACGACCCGAAGATCCTGTTCATGGACGAACCAACCGCCAGCTTGGATCCCGAAGCATCGAAGATGGTTCGGGAATTCATCCTTGATCTCAAGAAAGAGAAACATACGATCTTTCTCACGACGCACAATCTTGACGAAGCCACGAAGATCTGCGACCGGGTCGGTATCCTGAAAACCAAGCTCCTCACGGTCGGAACCTTAGACGAGCTAAGAACTAATTTGACCGGCAAGAAGAGCATGGTCAAGGTCGACCATGTGACGGAAGAGATCGTGAATGCGGTGAAGGGACTTGGATTCGAAAACGTCGAGATCAATCAAGACTTGTTGACCATCGGTGTGAACGATCCGGACACTGACAATCAGGGGATCATCGATGCGATCGTGGCTGCGGGAGGACGCGTGAGATCCATTAGTGCCCTGAACGCAACATTGGAGGATATTTACCTCAATCTCATTCGGAGCTGATTCAATCATGGACCTTTCAAAAGCCTGGGTAATCGCGAGGAAGGACTTTTCCATCTTTCGCAAGAAAAAATTGATCCTCTACCTACTCTTCATTCTACCCTCGATAATCGGAATCGCATTGCCTCTGCTCATGCTTTACGTGATTCCCCAAGTGGTTAGCCAGCAGGCCTCGGACATTGCATCGCTGACGCCTGCACTGCTCGCGTCCGACAAAATCCTTCTCCAAGGAATATTGCAAGCTTTCGTGTTCTTGTTCGTCGTTATCGCTGCCATCATTCCCATCTATTTGTCATCGTATAGCATTGTCGGGGAAAAGGTCGAAAAGACGTTGGAGCCGTTGCTTGCCACGCCCACGACCGACGGGGAATTGTTGCTTGGCAAGATCTTGGCTTGCGTGATACCTTCCCTTGCCGCGGCGTACGCGGGAACCGTGATCTTCATCATCCTCACGGACACGCTCCTGCCAACGGCCCTGTTCCCGCAGCCGTTCCTGCCCGATGATGCCATGTGGACCATGCTCTGGGCAGTGATTCCCACGGCAAGCATGCTCAGCGTCGAGGCGGGAATCATCATCTCGTCGAGGATCACCGACGTTCGTGCAGCTACGCAATCAGGGGGTCTTATCATCGCCCCGTATCTAGTCATCTACGTTATAATGGAAATTTCCGGGAGAACTGTAAACGGGTTCCATTATAGCTCCCTGAACCTGTTCATCATCGGATCCGTTTCGCTGCTGGCTGATATCTGCTTGGCGTTTGCAGTAAGGAGCCTCTTCGGCCGGGAATCCATCCTGACAAAGTGGAAGTAATAAATAACCGTGAAAAAATGTCAACCAACCGCGATAAATACAACAAAACTGGAGAAGACAAACATGAGCTGGATGTCGAACTATAAACTGCGCATGATAATAGGTGGCATCATCGTTCTCGCCATCGGACTTATCGTGCTTTTCGTGACTGGCAAAACGATATTGTTGTTTGTGCCGGTTATTGGTGCCGTGTTTCTCGTTATC
>Ga0209039_10000085_pt1 | contig 79990 bp, 69 predicted proteins | sample BogFormECP12_OM1_FD_188238 | JGI IMG/M metagenome (GOLD analysis project Ga0209039, IMG submission 188238) | Bog forest soil microbial communities from Calvert Island, British Columbia, Canada - ECP12_OM1 (SPAdes) (version 2) | ecosystem: Environmental > Aquatic > Freshwater > Wetlands > Bog ... | reverse complement strand
GGCGGTGATGAACGACGGACTGTTTGAGCACGCGCAGTTCTTCTTCACCTACGGGGATAATCAGGGAATCAACGACTTTGTGAGCAAGGCCAAAACGAAAGGCTTCGGCACCACCGCGATGAAGACGACAGGCGGCGCCGGGCGCATGACGGACGACCACGAATTCATGAAGAGTTTTCCGGCAGGGACGACGCCGCACCAGGCGCTAGCTCGCTGGTTGACGACACAAACGGCGCTGAGTTGCGCCGTGATTCAGATCAACAATTTGGAGCAGTTCGTGGACACGTACGGCGGGGCAGGCAAGAGCTTGCGCGCGGCGGATTCACGGGCCATCGAAATGATGAGTGCGTACACGGACCGGGAAGTTTGCCGGCTGTGCAATGAGTGCATGACGCGGTGCGAGAAAGGGCTGCCGATTGCGGAGATTCTGCGCTATGAGAGGTATGCCAGGGATTACCACGATGTGGAGCGGGCTCGCGGGCTGTATGCGAGATTGGCGCTGGACGCGGGGGAGTGCTCGTCTTGCGGGGCTTGCGTGCCGCATTGTGCGCAGGGGCTGAAGATTCCGGAGAAGTTGCGAGAGACGCATCGGCTGCTCAGTTGAAAGAACAGGGGAAATACCTCGGTCGCGGCGGAAAGCCTGCAAGTGCCAAATCGAAGCGATGCTTGTGACGTCCCAAAGCGCCTCAAGGAACAACTGCGGAATGACTACGAAAGCAACACCTAATCGTTTGTTGAAGTTCGCGGCCGTTGCGATTACCGGAATCTTTGTGCTGGGCTTTGTGTTCTCCGCGCTGGGGGCGTGGACGGGCGCCGTCTTGGGCGCGTGGTTCATCGGCACGCAGAAACCGTGGCGCGGGTTTTTGTTGCTTGCCGGGATCAATTTTATTTTGACTTTGCTTGGGAATGGGCGCGGGTTTTTGCTGAATGGAGTTGCGTATGACGGTTGGACGATGCTGGCTGTCGTCATCGGCGTTCTGCCATTCCTAATGTACCGGCTGACGAGCCAGCGCCGGCCAGGTTTTCTGTCAACACTTTCATTGCCGCTTTGGGGAGTGGCGTTGCAGGGCCTGGGGCAATTGTTGCTGCCGACTAGCATATCTAAACTCCATTCGGTTGCTCAGACTCAGGTTGGGATTGGTCCACTGGCGCGCATCGGCGCGATGCTGGGGACGGGAGTAGTCGCGTTTCTGATTTATTGGTTCGCGGCGGTAATCATCTGGATGTGGAACCTGGAGTTCCGCGTCAGGAAGATTGTCGTGGGCGCGAGTATTTTCGTCGCGGTCTGCGTCCTGGTTTTGGGATATGGCCTCTTTCTGCAGATCATCCATCCCGTTGCGCCTCATGTCTTGCTGACGAGTACAGCTTTTGCGGGGATCTGTTTTGTTGGGGGCTTGCTTTTGAGCGCGTGGAGTTTGATTTGGCCTGGCACACGACGCGAGGTGTGGGCAAATAAAAAAGAGACAGTGGCGCTGTTGCGAAGTCCGTACACCGGAGATTCCCTAAAGGTGGTGAGCGAAGGCGGCCATGAAGCTTTGGTCAGCAAGTCCGGCGAGCGGTTTCCGGTTCGCGACGGAATTCCCATCTTTTTGGAGCCGGAAAAGCTCACCGGTTCCAACCAGAAATACAACCGGCTGTATGAGATCATCGGCGGTTTTTATGATGACATTCAGAGGGCGGCGTGCGCCTTGCGCGGCACCAGTCCAGCCGAATACTTTTGGGGCTATTTACAATTCCTTGAGATCCATCCCGGCGATTCCGTGCTGGAAACATCGGTGGGCACCGGTCTCAACTATAAATACCTGCCGCGTGGGACAAAACTGTTTGGGCTTGACCTCTCGGCGGAAATGCTGACGAATTGCCAGGCCAACCTGCGCCGCTGGGAGATGGACGCGGAACTTTTCCTCGGAAATGCCGAGGAGCTGCCATTTGCCAATGACAGTTTTGATGTTGTGTTTCATGTGGGAGGCATCAACTTCTTTAATGACAGGGCAAGAGCGATCCGGGAAATGATCCGTGTGGCAAAGCCGGGGAGCCGCCTGCTGATTGCCGATGAGACCGAAGAGCATGTGAAAAGTACCTATGAACAAAGTCCCGTCATCGGCCGATATTTTAAGAACCGCAAGGAGGCTGTCACGGCTCCGATTGATCTGGTGCCCCCGGAGATGCGGGAGATTCACCTGGAACTGCTGCGCGATGGGCGATTCTATGCGCTGACGTTTCGTAAACCTGCCTTGGCGATTCGGATGGACACTTAACGCAATTATCGGCGGGTTGGAGCGAGAGGAACCCAAGAACCGACCTGAAGGTCGGCCACTACAGGATGCGGAGAACTCTAGTTTTGGGAAATGGGTTACGGCTCAAGAGCGGCGGCAAGCCGCCGCACTCCAAGATGGCTGCTGGTGCGTGAAGTTTGAAAGACGGTGATGGCATGTTACGCAATTCACGGTTGGCGTGTGTTTGTGGGTTGACGATCTGCATGCTTGCCGTCACTTCACGGAATTTGAGCCGGTGTGCGGAAGAGGGCATCGTGCAGCCTTCGACGGTGCTGGCCGCAGTGGACCAGCGGCAGAGCATCAGCCTGGATGGCGAGTGGCACGTGATCGTTGATCCGTATGGGAACGGTTTGTACGACGCGAATGGGAAGGCGCGAAACAGCGGGTTTGCAAGGAACCTGGCACAGGGCGATTCCACAGGCCCGATCGAATACAACTTCGCAAAGTCTCCCACGCTTCGCGTTCCGGGTGATTGGAACACACAACGCGAGTCACTGATGCTCTACGAAGGGCCGCTATGGTACGAGAAAGATTTCGAGTACCACAAAACCGCGGGCAAGCGCGTATTCCTGCATATCGGAGCGGCAAATTATCGCGCGTTTGTGTGGGTGAATGGCGAGACCATTTGTGAACACGAAGGGGGCTTCACGGGATTTGATTGCGAAGTTACGCCAGCCCTGCGCGAGGGAAGCAACTTTGCCGTGATTGCGGTGGACAGCACGCGGCTCGCGGATGGCGTGCCGACACTGAAGACGGACTGGTGGAACTACGGAGGATTGACGCGCGAAGTCTCGCTCGTGGAGGTACCAGAGAGCTACATCGATGAGTTCGATCTTCACCTAAGGCGGGGAACAACGGATGAAATCGATGGCTGGGTGCACGTGGTTGGCGCTCCCATTGGATCAGAAGTCAAAGTCACGCTGGAAAAAGACGGGCAGACCACGGGCGTTACAGGGAAAACGGAGGCGGACGGAAAAGCGCGGATTCATATTCAGGATGGCAAGCTGCAGCTTTGGTCGCCGGAACACCCCGTGCTGTATCGCGTGAAGCTGAGGGGGGGAGAAGACACGCTGGAAGATGAGATGGGATTCCGCACGATCGAAACGCGCGGAACGCAAATATTGCTGAATGGCCAGCCTATTTTTCTGAAGGGGATCAGCGTGCACGCCGAGGCTCCGTACCGCACGGGGCGCGCGTTCAGCGAAGAGGACGTGGAGACGCTGCTGGGGTGGGTGCATGAGCTGGGAGGAAATTTTGTGCGCCTGGCCCACTATCCGCACAGCGAACGAATGACGCGGCTTGCGGATCGCATGGGCATCCTAGTGTGGTCGGAAATACCGGTGTACTGGGCGTGTCACTTCGAGGACCCCGTTGTGCTAGACAAGGCGGAATCGCAATTATCGGAGATGATTCGACGCGACCGGGACAAAGCCTCGGTGATTTTGTGGTCGGTGGCGAATGAAACGCCTGCCAATGCCGCGCGGACGGCATTTCTGAAGACGCTGGTGGGCGAGGTTCGCAAGCGGGATGCCAGCCGCCTGGTGACGGCAGCCTTGCTGGTTCACACGGAGGGACATACCAAAATTGTGGATGATCCGCTGGGCGACGCGCTGGATGTGCTTGGAACCAATGAATACATCGGGTGGTACGAAGGCACGGCTGCGGACGCGGAGCACACGCGGTGGGATATTCGCTATCAAAAGCCGCTGATCATGAGCGAATTCGGAGGCGGCGCAAAGGCCGGTCTGCACGGAGAAGCGGCAACGCGATGGACGGAAGAATTTCAGGCAAACATCTACGAACATCAGCTCGCGATGCTGAACCAGATAGCGCAATTGCGTGGGATGAGCCCGTGGCTGCTGATGGACTTTCGTTCGCCCCTGCGGCTGCTGCCGGAGATACAGGACGATTACAACCGCAAAGGACTGATCAGCGAAGACGGCCACAAGAAAAAGGCCTTTTTCGTCTTGCAGAAAGCTTACAAGGAAAATGCGGTCGGACACGCTCAGTGATGCAGCCCATTTACAGCCTGACGGCAGCCTTGCGAGGCAAAAACCTGGATTAGCCGCACTTCCCAGTGGCTGGATTGCAATTGGGATTGGTTGCGGCCGTGGCGCCAGAGCTGTGAGTTACCACAATAGGAATCACAACGGCGGGGATGGCTGCGAGAATTCCGATGGTGATGGCGGTTCCTTTAGAGATGTGGTGAACGGGCGGCAACGAGCCATCTCCGAGAGTGGTGCTATTAACGGCATCGGTGAGAGTGCCGAGTAAAGCTTGCGCGGGGATCGCCGGGCCGGAGGAATCGCCGTTGCGGACGGTGGTGGTTTGCCCGGCCTTAACCTCGACGCAGACGCCCGCGAGATTGCAGACGCGCACGATGCCTTCAAACACGATGACGGTCATCACGTTGTTTTCATAGTCCACGTAAAAATCCGTGCCCACGACGCCGGCCACGCCCGCGGGGGTATGCACTTCAAACTTGCCGTTGGGCTGGGAAATTTTCTGGGCTTGCGAGCGCATTTTGCCGAAGCTCAGCTCGAGGTCGGTCTGCTGCGCGCCCGCGTCGTGCTTAACGACGTGGACGGAGGAATCGGAGCCCACATTGAGAACCGAGCCGTCGTCGAGGGAGACCCTGGCGCGCGCGTTGGTTTGTGTATTGACCACATCCAGCCAATCGACAACGGTTTTGGCGGACGCGTTGATGGATTTGGCGCCACGGGCGATGCTGACCGCAGGGATCACCCGGGAAATCTCACCGGCGCGCTGGTCGGGGGGCGGTGGAGCAGCACAAAGATCCAGAGGGATGGCAATCGCGCAAGACAGCAGACAAACGAAGGCCACGAGGAACGGGGACTTTGTCTTCATCAAGGACTCCTCAAGGTCGAGAGAAAGATATCTATCGTTCTTACTGGAGAAGGTCGAAAGGGTCAAATAAAAAGAGCGCCAGACTTGCTCATTGGGCAATAGGGCTGACGTCGCTGCCGGTGGAGGAGGGAGCAAAGTGGAGCACGGCGGCGGTCATGTCGTCCCATTGAAGGCAGTCCTTGGAGAAATCCTGGATGGCGGAAAAGAGATGGTTGAGGAGAGCGATGGGGGAATCAGCGGCATGCCTGCGGCAAATATCCTTGACGCCCTCGAGTTCAAAGTCCTCGCCGTGGATATTGCGAGCATCGGTGAGGCCATCGGTGCAAAACAGGAGGGAGTCGCCGGGCACGAGGTCCAGCGTGAATTCATCGTAGGTGACTCCGCTGAAGAGGCCCGGGGGGATGCCCGCAAGCTGCAGGGCGCGGCATTCTCCAGCGCGGATGAGGAGCGGGCCGGGCATGCCAGCGCTGACAATGCGCATTTGCGCGCGAAGCGAATCGACAATGGCGTACTGAATGGCGGTGTGGCGTCCTGGGATGCCGCGAAGGAGGAGCCTCTCATTGAGGACGGAGAGGACGCGGGCGGGCGTCTGGCCCGTCTTGTGGACACCGCGTAGGGTGCCAACGGCGAGAGCGGCATAGAGAGCAGCGGGGAGGCCCTTGCCGGAGACGTCGCCGAGGTACAGGCCGATGGTGCCGTCGGGAAGGAGGAAGTAATCGAGGTAATCGCCACCTACCTCCGCCACAGGTTGGAATTCATGGGAAATGGTGACGTAAAAGGTGCGAAGAGGCTGGCCGGGCAGCATGACGCTCTGGATGGCACGGGCTTCCTCGAGCTCCTGCTCGCGTAATCTTTCAATGGAATGAAGTTCCTCTGCTTGGGTAACAACAGGCATGGTTTTATCCGGAGGGGAGAGTACACCGAGAGAGGGGCGGCGCTAATTTGAGGGTAGCACAGAGTAAGGGTGGCCCAGCCGAAATCTGAGGGGGTTGTTACCAATTGCACGCCAGGTTGCGGAAATGCTTGAACCGCGCGGAACGCGGGCAAACAATAGAGCTATGAAAACACTAGGGGGCCTTCTGGTTAGCGCCGCCGTAGCAATCGGGGTCTACTATCTTTATTTGAAGCAAATGCCCAGCAGCGATGCCGGGACCTCGCCCACGCAGGCCATCACCTTGACGGGTGTGAGGAGCGATCTGCTGTCCATCGCACAGGCGGAACGCGGAAACATTGCGTTGAACAGCCGGTGCGCTTCGATGGACGAAATGGTGAGCGCGGGAACGATGAATATGGCGCGGCGTGAACGCGACGGCTACAGCTATGAAGTGGAATGTTCTGGAACGGAATTTCGCGTTGTTGCGCGGCACCCGGGTGCGCCGCCGGCGGGCACGACGATTCGCTATCCTACCCTGGCGATCGACTCCAATATGGAAGTCCGGGAGATTCAGTAGGCCCGGTAATCACCTTCGCAATCCCAGATACTTGACCTTATTCGCGGGAACAATTGCGCCCGTGTGTGCGTAACTTCAGATGAGAGCGCAGCACGCGGATAGCGAAGGCGGTTGCGAGAAGGAGTGGACTATGGATGGCAACATGATTGGCCTTGTGGCGGTGGTTTTGACTTGCGGCATACCCCTGGCACTGATTTACGCGTTTTACCGCGTTCGCAAGCTGCGGACCGAAGAGAGGCTGGCGGCACTGGCACGCGGAGCGGAGATCCCCATGGAGCCAGAGCTGTCGCAGTATGCACGGTCGCGCCGGGCGGGGATTTTGCTGGTGTGCGGCGGGGTGGGGTTCATGACGATGTTTGGCGTGATTGCCCGCGTTGTGGGCGAGCCGGAAACCCTGGTTGCGGCGGCTTTCGGCATCCTCCCATTGGCTGTGGGTATCGGGTACTTCCTGGATGCGGCTTTGATTCGGCGCGACCTGAAGGTCTCCTGAGGAATAGGATTGGGAGCCTTTCGCGCGGCGAGGCCCCCTTCAGATCACACCCCTAGCAGGAAGCCGCGCGTTTTTTTATTGGGTCAGACGAGACGGCCTCTGGAACACACGCGGATGTGAGAATATCTGCCCCGCGAGAATTCAAGAGCGGAGAGATTCATCGCACAAAGGGCGTGCGATGCAAAACCGTACCTCACTCCGCAGACTCCGTTCGGAATGACGGGATGACGCTTTCTCGGCGAGAAGGGTATGGGCGCAGGTGCCGGCAACGCAGTAGGAGGGGCGCCGCGCGCGTGTGTTAGAATCACTCGGCATGCATCCTGCCATTCCTCATCTGATGGACCTGCAGCAACTGGATCAGCAGATCGCAGCGCTCCACGCGGAATTCGACGGCCTGCCCAAACGCTTTCGCGAGGCGGATGCCAAGCTGAATGGCGCGAAGGCGGCGTTAGCTGGGGCGAAGGAAACTCACGCGGCGGCGCTGAAGCAGCGGAAGAAACTGGAGATGGATGTAGAGGACTGGAAAGGGCGGGCGAAGAAGTATCGCGAACAGAGCAGTTCCGTAAAGACAAATGAAGCGTACAAAGCCTTGCTACATGAAATTGCGAATGCGGAGGGCGAAGCGTCGAAAATCGAAGACCTGGTGCTGGACCAGATGATGGCGATTGAAGATGTGGAGCGGCGGGTGAAGCACTTTGAGGCGGATTTGAAAGAAGCGGAAAGCGCCGTGGCCGCGGAGAAAAAGCAGATCGAAGCGCAATACAACGATCAGAAAAAGAAACTGGAAGTGGCCAATGGGGAGCGGGTGAAGTTGGCCACGAAGGTGCCCGAAGATTTGCTGGAGTTGTACAGCAGGATCTCACGCAAGCTGCCAGGGTCGGCGATGGCGCTGGTTCGCGATGACCAGTGCCGCGGCTGCGGCATGCGCGTGCTGCCGCACATCGTCCAGGTGCTTCGGACAGAAACCAACGATGAGGTTTTCCGCTGCGAAACTTGCGGGCGCATTCTGTACACGCTGGAACCCATTCCCCACGCAGCGCCGGCTGCGGACTCTGCCGCGACTGACACTGACGCGCCCGCTGACGAGACGACACAATCCTGATGAGCAAGCGACCTTTGGTTCCAAAAGGCGGCGGATTGTTCGGGGATCATGAACCCGAACGCAAAACCACCGCTGCATATCAAGCGAACATTGACGGTGGATCGCGCGGGAATCCCGGCCCGGCGGCTTATGGCGTTGTTGTGCGCGACGCGAAGGGCGAAGTCGTGGCGCGGCTAAAGAAATACATTGGGCAGAACACGAACAATGTGGCGGAGTATTACGGCTTGATTGCGGCGCTGGACTACGCGGAGTCGCATGGAATTCGGGCGCTGCGCATCGAAAGCGATTCGGAGCTTTTGGTGAAGCAGATGCGAGGGCAGTACAAAGTGAAAAGTGCTGACTTGCGGCCGCTGTTTGAACGCGCGCGAAAGATGGTGCAGGGACTGGAATTTTTTCGCATTGATCACGTGTACCGCGAGCAGAATCGTGAGGCGGACGCCTTGGCAAATCAGGCGTTGGACGAGACGTCAAAGCATGGCGGCGCGACACAAGCTGCGGAACAAGCAAAGGCCAAGCCTGACAAGATCCGCTGCTTCGCGCGTTACAAGGATGGTGTGCTGCAGCTACAAGAACCGCTGGATATGCCTGAGGGGGCGCATGTGGAGATTATGGTGAGGTTGCGGAAGTAGGCGCGTGACGCTTTCAGGGAGTAACTAAGGCGCGCTTTCCGTTCGTAACTTCAGGCACCCGTTTTCGGCAGTTGCTTGCACAGATCTCGGGTCAGCTAGATACTGATGTGGTGAAAAGGTTAAACCGGAGTATCAGAATAAGTGCCGCAATTGTTGTTATTGCAGGCATGAGCTGGTTTGGACTAAAGCAATACCGGAATCACATTTACTGTAAACGACGGAATGCGGCGTTCGCACGGCAAGTTGAAACCATAAGGCAAGATGCCCACGAAGGACTCAAAATTGGTACAAAGAAAGCCGAGGTTTCTCGGTTCTTTGCTGAACACGGCATCCCCTGCACCATCGTAGATTCCCAGGCATATGGAACAATGCAGACCTCCGGATGCGCACCGCTCGGCTGCGGCACCGATTCGGCTGTAATAGGTATTCGCGTAAAGCTCGACCCGGCGGGTACCGTGACGGAAGAGCCGATTATAGTTAGCTTATATACAGACTGCTTGTAAACGTGCGGCAGGATTGTGGATTTTGGGGGAAACTTCGCCAATACACACAGCCCAGAACTGACGCGGTCATGGAAGGTAGCCAGCTAGCTGCTAATTCATGCCGTGAATTGGAGTTCCGGGAGGGGCTTTAGGGTGCGAGTGCGGTAGAGGGTGTCGCGCTGGGCGGGAATGAAGCCGGCATCGGAGATGATGCGCTGGAGTTCGGCTTCGTTGGTGCGGCGTTTGACGCCCGCGGCGAAGACCACATTTTCTTCGATCAGGATGCTGCCGACGTCGTCCGCGCCAAATTGCAGGCCAATCTGACAAACTTTGATTCCGGGAGTGAGCCAACTGGACTGGATGTGATCAACGTTGTCCAGATAGAGGCGGCTGACGGCGAGCGTCTTCAGATAATCAACGGCCGTGGTTTCCTGGACTTTCTTGCCAAGGGCGGTGTTTTCCGCCGCGAAGATCCACGGAATAAATGCCGTGAAGCCGCCGGTGTCTTCCTGGATGCGGCGAATGCGGTCCAGATGATTGACGCGATGGCGCAGTTCCTCGCCACAACCAAACATCATGGTGGCGGTGGTGCGCAGGCCGAGGGAGTGGGCAATGCGGTGGACCTGCTCCCATTCGTCGCTGGTGCACTTCAGGCGCGCGATCTTGCCGCGAATTTCGTCGTCGAGAATTTCCGCGCCGCCGCCGGGGATGGAATCGAGGCCGGCATCCTTGAGGCGCTGAATGGTGTCACGCAAACTGAGTTCGCTGACTTCCGCGATGCAGAGAACCTCTGGAGCGGAAAAACAATGCAAATGGACCTGGGGGTAGCGTGATTTCAACGAGCGCAGAAGATTTTCGTAATAGCCGATTTGCAAGTCGGGATGCAGGCCGCCCTGGAGGAGAATCCCGGTGCCGCCGAGTTCAAGCATCTCGTCGATCTTCTGGTAGATGCTTTCAAAAGAGAGGATGTAGCCATCTTTTGCGCCGAGAGGACGATAAAAGGCGCAGAAGGAGCAGTATTCGGTACAGAAATTGGTGTAATTGATATTGCGATCGATCTGGTAGGTGGCGACGCGCGGGTCATTTTTCTTCAGGCGCAATTGATGCGCGGCCATGCCGATGCCGATCAGGTCATCGGACTGGAGCAAGTCGAGCGCTTCCTGTTTGGTGATGGCCACGTCTGTCTTCCCCTCGCAGCAGGATCAACGGCGCCGCTGGAACGTGAGTTCGGCGTTGCGTTCCTCGGTGATGGATGCCGGGGCGGTCACGATTTCCGGCGCACTTGTAATCAGGCCCAACTCTGCCGCGAGATTGAAATAGAGGCGGAGTCCCTGCAGGTTTTCGTCATCCAGGCCGTAATCGATATTTTCGGTGAGGTAGCGGCGCAAATCAGCTGCGGGCAAGCCCATCTCTTGCGAAGCTTCGGCGGCGATTTCATCTAAATGACGCAAACCAAACGCCAGTGAGTCCTGGAAGTCGCGGACCACTTCCGGCGTGGCCACATGCGGCCGGGCGGCCCAGACAGCAAGGACTGCGGGCAAACGGGTGAGAGAGCGCCATTCCTCGACCATGTCGTACAGATACAGCGCGGGAAACTCCGGAAGACCGGCGGCTTGGCCGGAACACTGGAGCACGCCCGAACGATCGCGCTGCGCACGCTGTTCAACACGGAGCGCGAGGCATAAGGCAGGGTCGCCAATCAAGAGTGCGGCATCGGATTTCCGGAGCATCGCGGGAAGATCGGGCTCAGCTTCAGAAAACTCAGGCGCGATGCCCCACCATTTGCGGCAAAGGATGCGCACCAGGGCCTGCGTACTGCGGGAACTGCGGTCCAGGGCGACGCGGGTGACGCTGCGGACGGGCTTGGTGGAAACCAGGAGCAGGCTGCGAACGGCGCGCTTGGAAGCGATTGAGAGGCCGGGCAGAACGACCAAGTCCTGTATCCGCGCATATTCGATGGCGGGGATAATGGCGATGTCGGCGGCGTTGGTGCGGAGAGCCTCGGCGCATTGCGAGGGAACAGTGAACGAAAGCTGGTACTTTCCCCGCAAAGGGCCGTGCGTGAAGCCTCGGACTAGCGGGGCAGTGTTCAAATATTGAACGATGGAGATGCGGAGCAAATTCACGTGGCAATTGATCCTGTCGGGACCATTCCAGTATAGCAAAGGGACCGGGAATCGGCGGGAAGACGAGCGGTCAAAAGAGTTGCAACAATTCAAAAGGTACGAAAAGTGAGGATGGTGGCCGGCGGGAATGGCGATTTTGTGAATCGCGGCGTATCTGCTATTATTAAGCGTTGTGTTTTCTATCCTTTGAAGAGCAGGAAGTGTAGCGCTATGGCATTGAAGTGTGCAATCTGCGGCAAAGGGCCGCACTATGGAAACGTGGTAAGCCACGCGAATAACACACGGCGTCGCCGGTGGAACCCGAATTTGAAGCGGGTGCGCGCGGTAGTAGACGGAGTTTGCAAGCAAGTGCGCGTCTGCACCGGCTGCATTCGGCTGGGCCGCGTGAAAAAAGCAGCCTGAGCAAATATCTTGAGCTTCCTTCCGAGTCACCTCATTCGTGAACGAATAACCCGCGGGCTGCGCCACGCCGGCGTACTGTTGCCCCTGGCGGGCATAGTGCTGGGTGTCGTGGGGGGCTGCAAGATCCCGGAACACCACGCGGTGGACGTGTGGGCGGTGGTGAACGGGACGGAGATCAAGCGGGACGAGGTGGAGAAGTATTACAAGTCCCAGATCAACCCGGAAGCGCAGGAACCATCGCAAGAAGAGGCGCTGTCGCTGAAGCTGAACGTGGTGGAGCAGTTGATCAACAACGAGATATTGCTGGAGCGGGCGAAGAAGCTGAACCTGGAAGCGAGTGACGGCGAGGTGGAAGACAAGTTCACCGAATTGAAGAGCCCCTTCACTGAAGAAGAATTCCAGCGGCAGTTGAAACAGCGCGGCATGGTGGTGGACGACCTGAAGCGCGATCTGCGGCGCCAGCTATCCATTCAGAAGCTGCTGAACCGCGAGGTTGCCGCCAAGGTCACGATCACCGACCAGGACGTGCTGGACTTCTACAACGCCAACCGGAACCAGTTCAACGTGGCCGAGCCGCAGTACCGCATTTCGCAGATCGTGATCACGCCGCGCAAGGATGCACAGATCCGCAACCGCAAGAACGACGACGCCACCAATGAAGCAGAAGCGGCGCGCAAATCCAAGATGCTGATGGACAAGCTAAACAGCGGCGCGGATTTTGCGCAATTGGCAATGGATTATTCCGAGGATATGAATACGGCGGCGAACGGCGGCGACCTGGGCTACATACCGGAATCTTCGCTGAACCAGTCGGACCCCACGCTGAAGAAGACGGTGCTGGGGTTGAAGCCCGGGCAGGTGAGCCAGCCGATCGAGCTGAAGGACAGCATTCGCATTCTGAAACTGGTGGCACGCGAGGCGGCAGGGCTGCGCGGCGTGAATGATCCGCAAGTGCAGCAGACGGTCCGCGACACGCTGCGCAATCGCAAGGAGCAACTGCTGCGCTCCGCGTATCTTGCCGTGGCGCGCGATGAAGCGCATGTTACGAACTACCTGGCGGCGCAAGTGGTCGAGGCTGCCGGCAAGCTGCCCGACGCCGCAAAATCCACAATTCCGACTCCCGCGGCACCTGCTTCATCGCCTGCGGCCACGCAATAGAGCGCTCGAACACATCCCACACGCACAAAAGGCGCACGTTAAATTGGGAAGAACGATAAGAGTGTGTGCACGCAACGAGTGAGGCGGCTTACTCGACCCAGGCGAGAACATCGCCCGCGTTCACGGTCTGTCCTTCCTTCGCAAGGAAGCGTTCCACCGTGCCACTTTTGGGCGACTTGATCTCGTTTTGCATTTTCATGGCCTCGACGACAATGAGCCCCTGCCCCGCTTCCACCGTGTCTCCAGCGGCCACGAGCAAGCGGATCACTTTCCCGGGCATGGGCGCAACGATCTGCTGGCGGCCTTGCGCTTCCAACGCGCCTTGTTTTCGGCCTATCCAGACGCGCGGATCAACGATGTCCGCGGAGAATTCGTGGGGGCCGCACTGCAATTTGAGTTTGCCATCCAGCGACGGAGTCACATGGATGACGAAGGATTGCCCATCGAGAATCACGGAAACGGTGTTGGGAGAGATTTCGATGGCATCGGCCTGGATGGGTTGACCATCGATGGCGATCTGAAAACGCTCGCCCTCTCGCAGCAATTCCACAACGCGCGTCTTCTTTCCCGAAACATCCTCGAGATGGACTTCGAGTTTCATGGCGTGCGATCCAGTTGCTCGTGGCGGCCTTGTGACTTCCAACGCGAAGGCGCGGCGAAAGAAGTTTGCGCGGCATTCGCGGTGCTGCCCGCCCTGACGGTATGCCAGAGAGCGGCTGCGATGACGGAAGCCTCCTCCGTGCCGGGGCGCGGAGGCGCAGCAGGCGGGCTGGGCCTGGCGAGCAATTCATCCAGCCATTTGGTGTGAATTTCGCCGCGGAGGAATTCCGGTTCGGCAAGAATTCGCCGGAAGAGGCTGACGTTGGTGCGTATGCCGGTGATGGTGTATTCGTCGAGGGCACGCCGGAGCCGCGCGATGGTTTCTTCGCGGCTGTTGCCCCAGGCGATCAGCTTGCTCAACAAGGGATCGTATTCCAGTGGCACGGTATAGCCTTCGTACACGCCCTCATCGAGGCGAATGCCGGGGCCCGTTGGCGCGTGCCGCGACAATATTTTCCCCGGAGAGGGGAAGAAATTGTTGTCGGGATCTTCGGCATACAAGCGAACTTCCATGGCGTGGCCGCGCGGCGTGATCGTCTCCCAGGCAAAGGGCAAGCGGTGGCCGGCGGCAATGGCGATCTGCAGCTTGACCAGGTCCAGACCCGTGACTTGTTCGGTGACGGGATGCTCGACCTGCAGGCGCGTATTGACCTCGAGAAAATAGAAATTGAGGCCGGCGTCAACGAGAAACTCGACGGTGCCAGCGTTGGTATAGCGGCCGACGCGCGCCAAACGCACGGCGGCGTCTCCCATCTTTTTGCGGAGTTCGGGAGTCACGACCGGGGAGGGCGCCTCTTCCACAACTTTTTGATGACGGCGCTGGATGGAGCATTCGCGTTCGCCGAGCGAAACGACGCGCCCGTGGACATCAGCGAAGATCTGAACCTCGATGTGGCGCGTTCCGATCAAATATTTTTCAACAAAAACGCGCGAATTGCCAAAGGCGTTGAGGGCTTCCGAAGCCGCATCGCGCCAGGCTGAGGCAAAGCCGGCATCATCGGCCACCACGCGCATTCCTTTTCCGCCGCCCCCGGCAATCGCTTTCAACAAGATGGGATACCCCATGCTGCGCGCCAGGGCTTGCGCTTCCTCGGGATTTTCGACGGGATCGCTTGTGCCGGGAACCGTGGGCACTTCGGCGCGGCGCGCCAACTGCTTGCCCGAAGTTTTCGACCCCATCATTTCCATGGCTTCGGCGGACGGCCCGATGAAGGTGATGCCTGCATCGGTGCAGGCGCGGGGCAACGCGGGATTTTCCGCGAGGAAGCCATAGCCGGGATGCAGGGCATCGCAGCCCGTCCGGCGCGCCACGTCGAGCAGTTTGTCGATGCACAAGTAGCTCTCGCGGGAAGCAGCCGGGCCGATGGGGTAAGCCTCGTCGGCAAGACGCACGTGAGGTGCCGTGCGATCGACATCGCTGAAGACGGCGACGTTTTTTATGCTGAGTTCGCGGCACGCGCGCAGGATGCGCACAGCGATTTCCCCGCGATTGGCGATGAGGATTTTCTTGAACATGGCGATTTTTTGCAACTGGCGCGAGTTTACCACGCGGGTTGCGGCGGCCAACGATTAGCTGGCGCTTGCGTGTCGTATCGTTGGCGGTGTATCAGAAATGACGCCGGACCTGCCAGAATGAGCCGAGCACCTGCAGGAATCTGTTCTGAAGGGATGCTCAGAATTATCGAGGCGAGGGAACACCGAGGTCGCGGCAAATTTTACGAGCAAGGAAATCATTGATTTCCGTGTGGCGGGGCACGCTCGAAGTGGCGCTTGTCGAAGGATTAAAGTAGATCGAATGCTTTCCACCGTCCCTCAGTAACTTGCAGCCATGGTCGGTCAGGTGCCGGATTAGTTCACGCCGCTTCATCGGCTACCCTTTTACCTTCTTCGCCGCTTGCCGAGCAAGGGCCAACTCCCGTGTCCGTATTTCTGAACTCCTACGCGTGCCAACCCTTTACATTGTATTATGCATTTTTCAAGAGTCTGTTGAATCTGCTAGAATCACGTTATGGAGCATCAATTCACTTCGGTGATCGAAAGGCGTGGCAAGTGGTATGTTGCTTACGTCGAAGAAATACCCGGCGTAAACACACAAGGGCGTACGCTTGCCGAAGCACGCATGAACTTAAAAGAAGCCTTGGCCATGGTCATCGAGGCCAACCGTGAGCTAGCTGCCCGAGGACGCACTCGCGAGGCCAGGCGAGAACCCATCGTTGTGAATGTATAAGGGCGTTTCTAACCGTATTCTTTTCCCGACCGGTCCCTCTCGACAGTAGCAGACAGCGACTACTCCCCAACCAATACTGGATTCAGGAATTACAGCGGGATGTTGGAGTGCTTCTTTTTGGGGTTGGTGTCGCGTTTATTTTCGAGGGCGCGTAGGGCGGTGATGATGCGGGCGCGTGTGTCCGCGGGCTCAATCACGGCGTCCAGGTAGCCGCGCTCGGCGGCGACGAAGGGGTTGGCGAAGCGGTCGCGAAATTCGGCGATTTTATCCTGGCGAAGTTTGTCACGTTCCGCGGCGGGAGCGTTGTTTAGTTCCCTTTTGTAGACGATGTCCACCGCGCCTTCGGGGCCCATCACGGCGATTTCCGCGCTGGGCCAGGCAAAGTTTGCGTCCGTGCGGATGTGCTTGGAGGCCATGACGCAGTAAGCGCCGCCATAGGCCTTGCGCGTGATGACGGTAATTTTGGGCACGGTCGCTTCCGCGAAGGCAAATAGAAGTTTCGCACCGTGCTTGATGATGCCGCCATACTCCTGCTGCGTGCCGGGGAGGAAGCCGGGGACATCCTCGAACGTGATCAGAGGAATGTTGAAGGCGTCGCAGAAACGCACGAAGCGCGCGCCCTTTACCGAAGCATTGATGTCCAGAGTGCCTGCCAGAAACGCGGGCTGATTCGCGACCACGCCGACAGGGCGCCCATCCAGCCGCGCAAACCCCACCACGATGTTCTTCGCGAAGTGCTCGTGGACTTCGAACAAATAATGCTCGTCAACAACCGCGTGGAGCACGTCCTTGATGTCATAGGGCTTCTGCGGATCTTCGGGAACAATCGAATTCAAAGATTCTTCGCGGCGATCCCAGGGGTCGATGGTGTTGCGGCGCGGGGGATCCTCGAGATTGTTGGAAGGAAGAAAACCCAGGAGTTCGCGCAGCATGGCGCAGCAATCGGCGTCGTCCCGGGAAACAAAATGAGCGACGCCGCTGGTGGCATTGTGGGTCATGGCGCCGCCGAGTTCCTGCTTGGTGACCTCTTCATGCGTCACGTTCTTGATGACGTCGGGGCCGGTGACGAACATGTAGGAGGTGTCGCGAGTCATGAAAATGAAATCGGTAATCGCCGGGGAATAAACAGCGCCGCCCGCGCAGGGTCCCATGATGGCGCTGAGCTGGGGGATCACGCCGCTGGCGAGAGTATTGCGCAGGAAAATGTCCGCGTAACCAGCCAAGGAAGCCACGCCCTCCTGAATGCGCGCGCCGCCGGAATCGTTCAAGCCGATAAGGGGAGCTCCGTTGCGCAGGGCGAGGTCCATGATCTTGCAGATTTTTTGGGCATTAGTTTCGGAGAGCGAGCCGCCAAACACGGTGAAATCCTGGGCGAAGACGTAGACCAAGCGCCCATCGATGCGGCCGAAGCCGGTGACAAAACCGTCGCCCATGGGACGAGTCTCTGCGGAGCCAAAATCGACACAGCGGTGGCGCACAAATTTGTCGAGCTCCTCGAAAGTGCTCTCGTCCAGCAGAAGGTGGATGCGTTCGCGCGCGGAGAGCTTCCCGGCTTTGTGTTCGCGTTCGCGGCGTTCCGCGCCGCCGCCCGCTTCCGCCTCTTCGGACATGTTGCGAAGCTGGGCGAGGCGCTCGGCATTCACGGAGGATTCCCAGGTCACATGATTTTTCTCAGCCAAGCTTCCCTCCCTCGGGCGGGTTGTGTTTTGTAGCGAAGATCAGCACGGCCAGATGAGTGGCAAGCCACACGGTACCCAGAAGAAGAACGATGCCCAGAAGGATTTCCGCAGCGATCGCGCCGGCGCGCGGCAAGGGCGATTCGATTGAGATCACATAGAGCGTGGCACGCTCGAGGATGACCATGGCGGTGAACGTCATGGCCACGATCATCAACGTGGTCAGGATGGAGGCGAGAACCTGTTTCATAGATGCCCGGCAAATCGCACTAAACTGCAGCCAAAGCATAGCGCATTCGCCCGGAAATCTGAACGCGGCGCAGGGTGGCGAGGCCTTGCTGTCCGATGAACATGGAGTTTGCCGGGAACGATTAAGGAGGAAGGAACAGGAAGGCGGGGGGTTCAGCGCAAGCCGGACCAATCGTCCGCGACGAGGATGGAGTCGCTGGGATTGGACGGATCATACTTCACGCTGGCGGGCTGGCCCGCGACGAGGCGCTCGAAGCGAACCTGGCTTTCGAGCCCGGTGATGTCCTGCGCGGTTTGATACGTGACGCCGGAGATGGAGTAGCTATAGGAGACCAGATGGCGCGGCCCGTTGTCCTGCAGCGGTCGGGGGCGTGAACCGAGGAGTCCCCGGCGCGCTTCGACGACGGGCGCGGGGTGCTCCGCAAGCTCGACGACCTGTCCCTCTGCGATTCTGCCGATGAGGTTCAAATGCAGGCGCCGCTTGCGTTCTTCTGCTTCTTGATTGACGGTGGGGCGCACGAACGCGTAGATAATCAGCAGAATGGCCGCAACGCCTCCGCCAACCACAGCGAGCAGCAACTTCCAATCGGCGAGCAACTCTTTCAACGCGCTACCCCTTGCAGGTGAAAAATACGGGACTGATGCCGGGCGAGAAGGCAAACCTTGTGGCAACTCGCATTCGAGTGCGGAAGGCCTGCTGGTTCCCCTCGAGCTCTTATCTTACAGAAACGCGCGCGATTGTGCGAAGTCACGAGCGCGGAGGATGCACCGGATTGCGCAACACGCCAACACCCGCCACGGAGACTTTCACGGAGTCTCCCGCAACGAGCGGGCCGACTCCCGCGGGTGTGCCGCTGGCAATCAAGTCGCCGGGGAACAGGGTCATCATGCGCGAAATCCAGCGGACCAGGAAGGGTACGGGATAGACCATGAGGGAGGTGTTGCCCGACTGGCGGCGTTCGCCATTGACGTAGGTCTCGACCAGGATGTTGCGCGGATCGAGTTGCGTTTCGATATGCGGTCCGGCGGGGCAAAACGTGTCAAAGCCCTTGGCGCGAGTGAACTGCACATCGCTCTTCTGGAGATCGCGCGCGGTAACATCGTTCACGCAGGTGTAGCCCAAGACGTAGGAAAGTGGATCGTCATTATCGCCGAGATGCGCGCACTCCTTGCCGATCACGATGCCCAACTCGCCTTCGTGCTCGACGCGATTGGAGTAGCGCGTCAGGACGATGGGCTCCTCCGGGCCGACTATGGCAGAGGGGGGTTTCAAAAAGATGAGCGGCTCTTTGGGAACTTCATTGCCAAGTTCGGCGGCGTGCGCAGCGTAGTTACGTCCAACGCAGACAATCTTGGAAGGCTCGACGGGCGCGAGTAAGCGACATTCGTTCAGAGGCCACGACTGGTTACCCGCGGTCCACTTTCGCCACGGAGGCCCATCAATTTCGTGGAGGGAGTCTCCTTTAAGCAGGCCATAGAAAGGCGCGAGATTTCCTTGCGGGTTGTTTACAGGTAAGAAGCGGCAGAATCTCATTCGCGGGAGGCCCGTTCAGTGGTGAGGATGGGAGATATCGGCAGCGCGCACTCTCCAGATCATCGTGCCAATCCAGGAAAGGGTCGCACCGAGCAGGTAAACGACGGCCCCCAACACGAAGACCTGGAACGTGCTGTATTTTTCGCCGAGCAAAACAAAAACCATGCACAGGAAGCGGTAGGTGATGCTCAAGAGAGTCCAGGCAAGCAGGCCCGAAACCATAAGGTCTCCGGGGCTACGGTAGAACCGCAGCAGCGGGAGAGTTGCGAAGGAGACCAGGATAACGACGGCGACGATATTTCGCGCCATGGCAAGCGGCTCGAGAAGAGGCACGCGATTGGAGAGTACCAGCCAGATCACAAAAACGAGGGAGAGGCAGATTCCAGTGTAAATGCCCACGCGCACCGGGATATTCCGCAGAAACATAAGCCAACGATAGCCGGGAAGACGAACGGACTCTGGCATGGGTGCTGGACTCCCCTACCAAACACTCTCTCTTAGTTCGAACCCGGGACTACGGAGAAGGTTGTGTGACATCCACGGCCATCGCGGCGCTGGGGGCACTTTCGTTACCAGCGCGGTCCACAGCGGTTACCGTGTACCAGAAGCGTTTCCCGGATGAGACAGTGTTATCACGGTAAGCAGGCGTGGGCAAGAGTTCTGGCGTGAGAAGTTGGCCTTGCGTGCCTTCCTGTTCACCTCGGTACATTCGATAGCCGGCCAGGTCCGTCTCTAAGTTAATGGACCAGGACAGATCCACGACAAGCGAACCCGGAGAGGCGCCCGGAATTACAGCAGCAACGATGCCCTGGGGTGGTGCAGGGGGGAAGATATCCTTGGGGGTAAGAATGGCAGCCTGGGAATCGCCGGATTCCTGTTTGACTCCAGCGACAAGCACAACCGTCCGCACCAGATAGGCGTAAGTTTTGCCGTAGTCGAACCCGGTATCCAGGAATTCGGGCGCCGTAGTTGCTGCAATCTTCAGCGGCCGCGACTTCCACCCGGCTTGCGCTAAATCCTTGGCTGCCACCGCGGCGCTTGCCGCGTCCAACTCGCCCCGATAGACGTGGAACTCCTGAATCGGGCCCAGGGGCTCGCCCGCGGAAGTCTTGTCTGGCGCCGCCCACTGCAACTGGATTCCAGCCTCCGTCACGCTGGCATCAAGAGAGGCGATGCGCGCGGGAACAGAATACAGGCGAAGGGAGACATCATTGGAATCGGCGGAAGACTTTTTGTCGGAAACTCGAGTGCGCACACGGTAGACGAGAGTCTCGCCCGCGTGTTTGCTGATCTCGTCCGCGGGAATCGGGTCGGGAAATTCGACTTTGCCTTGTTGCGTGTAGTTGGTGAGCAGTGCGCCGGGCACAGTGTCCACCACGCGGAAGGATTTGGCGTCGGGCGTGCCATCCGCTTTCAGGCTACCCCGCAAGACTTCCAGCGCCGGCACCTCTTTCAGTCGTTCTCCGTGCACGCTTTTTTTGGGCATCGTGAAGGTTAGGAGCACGGCATCTCCCGCCTGTTGCGCGGTCAGATCGGTGATGGCCACGGGGATCGGCGGGGAAGGGGGCAGAGGTTCGCCGGGGGCGCCGCATCCAGCTGCCATGCAGAGAGCCAGCAGAAGAAGGGAGCAGAGCAAAAAATAGGGCGAAGGCTGGCAGGGTGTTGTGGGTCTGGCCGCTGTGAGGCTGGGCATTGGCAATCGTCTGGCGCTACAGGATGTAACGGCTTAAATCCTGGTTCTTTACGATGTCGGCGAGTTGCTTGTTCACGTACGCGGCATCCACCTTCACCGATTTCTTTTTCAAGTCCGGGGCTTCGAACGACAGCTCGTCCAGCACCTTTTCCAGAATCGTGTGCAAGCGCCGCGCACCGATGTTTTCCGTCTGCTCATTCACGCTCGTGGCGAATTTTGCGATTGCCTGAACGGCATCTTCGCTGAACTGCAGTTTCACGCCTTCGGTATCGAGCAAGGCGATGTACTGCTTGATGAGCGCATTCTTGGGCTCGGTGAGAATGCGCACGAAATCCTCTTCCTTCAGGGATTGCAACTCGACGCGGATGGGAAGCCGCCCCTGAAGCTCCGGAATCAAGTCGGATGGCTTGCTCACGTGAAACGCACCCGCGGCGATGAACAGGATATGGTCGGTGCGAATCATGCCGTAGCGCGTGTTCACGGTGGTGCCTTCGATGATGGGGAGAATATCGCGCTGCACGCCCTCGCGAGAGACGTCTGGGCCGTGCCCGGCTTCGCGCCCGGCTACCTTGTCGATCTCGTCGATGAAGATGATGCCCATCTGCTCGGCGCGCTCGACGGCCACGCGCGTCAGTTGGTCCATGTCCAGCAGTTTGTTTTCTTCTTCTTGAATCAGATACTCGAAAGCGTCCGCCACGGACATCTTGCGCTTCTTCTTCTGCTGGCCAAAGAAACCGCTGAGCATGTCCTTAATGTTAACGTCCATCTCGTCGATGCCCTGGTTGGAGATGATTTCGAAGGAAGGCATGGCGCGTTCGCGCACTTCCAGGTCCACCATGCGCTGGTCCAGCTTGCCTTCGCGGAGTTGCGCGCGGAGCTTTTCGCGGGTGCGTTGCGTTTGCTCGCGCTGCGCAGCTAGATCGCTCTCGCTTGTTCCCGCGGGTGCGGACGGCAGCGGAGGCAGAAGCAAATCGAGCACACGTTCTTCGGCGGCTTGCTCCGCGCGGTCCGCCACTTCATCCAGCTTTTCCTCGCGGACCATGTCAATGGAAGTTTCCACCAGATCGCGCACCATGGATTCGACATCGCGGCCGACGTAGCCCACCTCGGTGTACTTGGAGGCTTCGACTTTGACGAAGGGGCATCCTGCCAGCCGCGCCAGGCGCCGGGCAATTTCCGTTTTGCCGACGCCGGTGGGACCAATCATCAGAATATTTTTTGGCAGGACATCTTCGGCCATTTCGGGTTCGAGCTTCTGCCGCCTTACGCGGTTGCGTAACGCCACGGCCACGGCCCTTTTGGCGGCGGTCTGCCCGACGATGTATTTATCCAGCTCCACCACGATTTCCCGCGGCGTCATATCGTCCAGTGCCGGCAGCAACGCAGGATCTTCCGTGCGAACTGTGCCGTTGCCACCGTTGAGCAGGGTAATTTCTTTGTCTGGCTTCATTGCCATATCCGTTCGATTCCTTGCACGCGCTGGGCGATACAGGCTTCCGGCGCCCTTCTAATCTAACGCTGAATCAAAGCTTCCAGTGTTATTAAAGTTCTTCCACGGTGAAATTCTCATTGGTGTAGATGCAGATTTCGCTGGCGATGCGCATGGCCTCCAGCGCCAGCTCTTTGGTCGTGAGTTTCGTGTGCTTCACCATGGCGCGGGCCGCGGCAAGAGCATACGGTCCGCCGGAGCCGATGGCGCATATGCCGTCGTCGGGCTCGATCACGTCGCCATTGCCGGAGAGCACAAACGTGGCCTTGGCATCGGCGACGATCAGCAGGGCTTCCAGATGACGAAGCGCGCGGTCCTTGCGCCACTCCTTGGCGAGTTCCACGGCGGCCTTCTGGAGATTCCCGGAATGCTCCTGGAGCTTGCCCTCGAAGCGCTCGAAGAGCGAAAGCGCGTCCGCGGTTGATCCGGCGAAACCGGCCACTACCTTGTCGTTGAACATGCGGCGCGTCTTCCGCGCGGTGTGCTTTAGCACGTGATCGCCCAGGGTCACCTGGCCATCGGCAACTAGCACCACTTTGTTGTCTTTGCGCACGCACAGCACGGTCGTGCCGTGCATCTGCGACCCCCCGGAGGCATGTCTCATCCTGTAAGTATACCGCGATGGAGGGATGAGGTCATGGTGGGGCGAGGATGGGTCGAGTGACGGGGAGTTTTCAATTTTGGGGATGGGTTTAATTTGCGAGGGGAATCTCGCGGAAGGACAAGACCTTGTACGTAAGCGGTGCTTGTGCACCCGCGCTATTGACCAAGCAACTGTAGTAACGAATTCCCAGGCCGAGATTTCCGCCACCGCCAGTTTGGCTGAAGGAGGCCGGGCCTAGAGTGGGCAGTAGATTATTGGAAGCATCGCGGGTCTTGGCAACAAAAACAGCACCATCAAACTCTCCTGAGCCGCTCTTGGTCGAAACAAAAGTGCCTTGTCCAATCACCAAAACGAGCCCTTGCCACGATGCGTCGGGGTCGTACTTCAACGTGCCGGTCACCAAGAGCAATCCGTAACCTGTGTGGTGCCATGCGTTAAAATCCAAATCCCCATTCACCACAATCGTCATGGGATTGCCGCCCGGCGGGGTCATCCCCACCACCAAGGGAGTCAAGCTAGTATTCGCGTTTGTGGAGCCATTGAAGACAACGTCCGCGCTTTTCGTGATGTCCTGCACCACTGCGTCGAGGCCAGCCGGTGTCAGCCAATTGGGACGAATCGAGAGGCTCACGTCCTGGAGGCTATTCGGGCTTATCGATGGCTGCTGCGGTGGCGGTGGCGGCGGTCCCGTGGGTGGGAAACCCAAATAGTTTGCGGGTTGACTTGCTGCCCCCGTTACGATTTTGAACTTCGACGAATCCCCACTATTGGTGAATCCAATCGAAGAAGCCATGTAATTCGCCGGACTGCAACGCGTTCCCGTCCAATGGTCCTGGCTATCAACAAAGAAACTGGTCGTACCCGGCCCCACAAATGAGACATTGTTCCCAGCCAGTGTTAGAGCCCCTGGGAAATTGATGTTTGGAGGCCCTGTCGGGGGAGTGGAGGGTTGCGTCGAAACTAGATATGGAGCAACGACGTATTGCAGTAGCCGCCTGCTTCCACTCGGCGAAACCGCGAGCGAGGTAATCTCCAGCGCCTGGACAGAAGTGGGCGTTGGTTGCGTCGGCGGTGTAGATGGAGCGGACACGACCAAGCCGGGCGCAGGTTGAGTGGGATTAAAAGAGTTTACGTGGGCAGGGTCGTAGAATAAAGCTCCTGCTCCATCCAGGACCCCGTTGCTGTCTACGTCCAGATTGAGGGATTGTTCTGTGATCGGGTTGATTCGCACCCACTTATAGCTGGGCCCGGGAAGTCCTGCCACCGCTGACACGGAAGGAATCTCTTGCACGGCGGAGCCGGACAGGCCCCAGGGGAATTCCTGAGCATATTCCGTATCTGGATAGTTCGCTGGGTTCGCGCTGGTGGGATCCACGGTCTCCCCGCTCGCCGGATTCAGGATGTAGCGGACGTCGGTGAGCTGCATCGCAGGCAAGACTCCTGCCATGGGCATAAAACCTGGATTGGGACTGGTTGGACCGTCGAAGTAGTCGGGGTTTTTCCACAACAAACGTCCGCGCGCTTCTTCCAGTCCTGCGAGGGCGGCGTAGTACGCGCTGGTGGAAGTGCGGTAGTTACCGGTCAAGGCGCTGTCTGTCCCCGTGGAAACAATCATTGCAATGCCCACGACGCTGATCAAGAGCAAGGCGAAGATCGCGATAAGAAGGGCCGCTCCCCGTTCGCTTTGTCCCTCTTCGTATTTGTGCGGGTGATGCATTGTCCGGCTCATCATCCTTCAACTAATGCGTCGAATTCAAGGTATGGCCGCGGCCATTCAACTCGACCAGCTTCAACATCTGCGTTTGCATGTCGCGCTGCGGGGTGGCCACAATCAACGTCACATCCACGTCGCTAATATTCTGCGGCAGGTCGTACGCACCCGCTGTCGGACATGGAGCCGGTCCTGCCGGTGTGGCGCAGGTGTATTGAAAGACGGGCTGCGGCACTGCACCCGGAAACATTGTTGGGTAGGTGGCGATAATTGCTGAGAGTTGGCCGGTGGCGTTATTCATAACGTTGACCAGGAACGGCACCGCCAAACCAGGCGCTGAGAAGGCCGCGATTGGGTCACCGCCTGTCGTCGGCTTTGGTACGACCGCGCGGTACAGCGTGGTACCGCTCAAGTAATAGCGCACCCAGCTTACGTTCGTATCGCTGCCAAGGCGCGTTTCCACGATCAAGTCATAATCTCCAGGGGAAGTGCAGGTTCCGCCGCCCGCAGTGCCAATCGCGCAAGGGGGGAACGGATAGTAACTAGGACTCCAAGCAATGGGAGCCACCGCATACGTGGAGGCATCGGTGGGGGGTACGGAATAGAGACTTAGCGAAGGATATCCGGCGACATTGACGTCGCGGACGATTTGGTCCATGGCCAAGCGTGCCTCCTGGAACGAAGCGGAAAGCTGATTCTCGCTGGCATAGCGTGTCTGGGACATCTGCAGCAGACCGAACATGGCGGCGCAAATGATCAGGAAAACGGACATGGCAATGAGCATTTCCAGGATCGTGAATCCGCGCGCGTTCCAGGCTGGCGCCACTTCCTTCATTTTGACACCAGGACGTCCAGTGTGACGGGCAAGGTCAGGTTTTGGCTGCCCCGGCGGAGTACGCCGAGGATGATGCGGCGACCTGTTGCGGCGTTGCTCAGCGGGTTCGTGAAAGTGATGACGGCCCAGCGAATGTCGTTGGTGGCACCGAAGGGATCGTTGGGGTCAATGTAGCTGAAACTGTAACCATCCACGGTTGACTGGGAAAAATCGATGACAGGGGTGCCTTGGCTGTCGAGAGTGACAGGGCTTCCGACAATCTGCCCCGGCTGCGTGGGATCGCCCAGGTAGCAGGTCGCGGCAAGAGGGCACAAAACTCCCAGCGGGTCGTTGAACGTCGTGATTGCCAGAGGAACTTCGCGCATGGCTTCCAATTGCCGCTGCGCCAGAACCAATGCGGTGGCGTTGCTGCGATTATTGGAGTTCAGCATCACGGAAGCGGGCACCAGTTGTGCCACCGCCACCAGGCCAACGAGAACGATGGCCGTGGCAATGAGCAACTCCGTCAGGGTAAACCCGCGCTCGGGATTCCTCGAATTGGATGGTCTTTTCATGCCAAATCGTTTCACCGCACCTGCTGCCAGTATCCGGTGGCGTCCGCCGTCCAGATCTGGATGGAGCCCGCCGGCATCAATAGCACCGCACGATAGCCCGCTTCCGGTGCAACGGAACTGCTCAAATAGAAGACGTTCACATAAAAAACATTCACGTTGCCCGAACTCACCGCGCCGCGCGCATCAAATGTGACCACCCCGCTCGTCGGGGAAGGTGTGTTCGGCGCCACCCCGCTGATCGCTTGCGAGAGCATTGTGGACGTTCCTGGAACACTTCCCGGATCCACCAGATTCCCCGCGGGCCCCAGCAGGATCATTTTCTCCCCAGTGTCTTGCACCCCGTTCTGATTCGAGTCCGCCCAGACCAGCGTCAAAGTGGGATCGCCGGCGTAAGTCGGCTGGATTTTGCAGTCCACATGCCGGTTCAAGCGGATGGCTTCGTAGCGCGAAAGGCGCAAGATATCGGCCATCTGCGAGGCGGAGTTGGACAACTGGTAAGCGTGATAAGCCCGCAGGAAGGCAGGCAGGCCCATGGCCATCAGGATCAGGGCCACGCCCAAGGCCACCAGCAATTCGGTCAGACTGAAGCCGAACTCGCCCCGGGACGCGGATTGTGAGTCGAACGTGCGCCGTTTCATGAAATACAATTCCCATGCATCGCCCTGCGGTGCGAATACCGATTCTATTGTCGACTGGGACCTACTAAATTAGCAGGATTCCGGGACAACTGATAGGCGCTATCCAACTGGGTATTATTGAGCTATTTACATCCAGCGCCCACGGGTGTGACCCTTACAGACAGGCCACACTTATCCCGGATCCGCACCGCCGGGTTACCCGCAGTCTACTTCTTTTCTTTCACTTTTCCGCCGGTTTCTTTGTAGTGCTTCTCGAGACCCTCTTTGCTGAAGAAGTCCGCAGGCAGATTGGGATTGGCCTTGCAGGAAGTATAGAACAACTGGTAGGTTCGCCGGTCATTGTGCAAGCGGGTGAGTTGCAGGGGAGTCTGGACGCCGTCGCTGAGCTGGTAATTGGAGAAGATCGTAACGTCGTCATCCATCTCGCCGGTGTCCGGATTCTTGGTGGTCACCACCATGCGCGAAGGCAAATGCGTGGATTGATCGAAAGCCACGCGGATGGAGCCGTCTTCACTGGGATCGGTGATCTCCAGCCAGTCCACCGGGTGCAGGTCCACGGTGGTGCTTCCGGCGTAATGCAGGAAGACATCCGGCTGTTTCGCTTTGATGAGCAGCACATTGCGAATATTGTGTTTCGCGGAAGCTTGAAAATCAGAGACGGCCGTTGCCGGGGCTTCATTCACCCCGCTTTTGTCCATCGTCCACCCTTCATTCCCAGCAAAGACCTGGATAAACATGCCGCCCTTAACAGGCATAGGAAGAGAGCCGATGAGCACGGCCAGGAAGCTGGCTTTGTTGGTGCTGGTGACCACGACCTCGGTGCGATTCTTGTCTGGGAAATGCCAGAAGTTGCGGTAATTGGCGTAGCCAGAAAGGCCGCCACTGTGTTCGAACTGCGCCATGCGGCCCTCGCATTGCAATTCATCGTAATCGCGGTAGGCCGCATCGCCAAGCGCCGCGATGGCGTCGTGCACAAGTTTTCTGGCCTTTGCCGCGTTCCTGTCCGGATCGTACAGCTCTGGATTCTGCGCAGGGACGGCGGGCGCAAGCAGCACCAGCGCCAACGCGAGCAGGGAGCAACCTTTGGCCCACTTCATCCGCACAATACCGAGCCTCCGTTTACATTCAGAATTTCGCCGGTGATGAAATTCGCGAGGTCCGAAGCAAGAAAGAGGATGGGCCCGGCGATCTCTTCCGCGGTTCCTGGACGCCCGATGGGAATCACGCTGGCGGCCATTTTTTGCCCGGCCTTGGTGTCCAGAACGGGGTTGGACATGTCCGTGGCGACCCAGCCTGGGGCGACACTGTTCACCAGAATTCCGTAGCGTGCCAATTCGGTGGAAAGGCCCTTGGTGAGGCTGACGATCGCGCCCTTGGAGGCGCCATAATGCGTGTGGAACGATTCGCCGCGTTGTGCCGCCGTCGAGCTGATGGGAATAATCTTGCCGGATTTTTGCTTGATCATTTGCGGCACGGCAAAGTGAATCACCGAATAGACGCTCTTCAGATTGATGCGGATCATGTCGTCCCACTGCTTCTCGGTCATTTTTTCGATGGGCAGATCTTCCACGTTCCACACGCCTGCGTTTGCCACCAGAATGTCCAGACGCCCCAGCCGCGTGATGCAGTGCTCGACCAGCTTTTTGTTGTCGGAGTGTTTACCAGCATCGGCTTTGAAGGCTTCGACGCGCGTGCCATGCTTCGCGGCTTCCTGCTCGACCTGCTTGGCGGCTTCCTTGGCGGAGTTATAGCTGAACACGACATCGGCTCCCGCCTGGGCAAACAGCTTCACGGCTGCTGCGCCTATTCCCCGCGATCCCCCCGTGATGAGTGCCGCCTTTCCTGCGAGTGAAATCATGATTCCCCCATTCTGAGATTCATAAAACTGGTGCGTGGTTGGCCTGGTAAGGTACCGTGTTCGGCAGCTAGCGCGGCGTCGCAACCCCATGCGCTGCCCGCGCCGCCGCTATAAAGTCTTCAAAAAGCTTGCCTGCCAGGGTATCTCCCGGCATGCGTTCCGGGTGCCATTGAACTCCGACCACCCAGTTGGCGTCGCCGGTCCATTCGACGCTTTCCACGATGCCGTCCTCGGCCCGGCCCGTTACGCGCAGATTGCGTCCGGGCTTCTGGATAGACTGGTGATGCGAACTGTTGACAAGGGCGCGGGTCGCGCCCGCCAGCATGGCCATCCGGCTGTCTGAGGTAAAGTGCACTTCGTGCTGCGGGTCTTTTGATGGCTCGGGTGCGACGTCCATTTTGCGATGCGGAATCTGGGTACCGGTTTCGCTGCGCAGGTCCTGGATCAAGGTCCCACCTAAATAGACATTCAAGAGTTGGCAGCCGTAACAGATCCCCAACACCGGTTTCTTCTTCGCCATGGCGTGCTCAAGAATGGCCCGGTCAGTTAGCTCTCGAGGTCGATTTGGGGATGCAGACAGTCCGTGATTGCTGGCACCGTATTCTGTCGGGTCAACGTCGGCCGGGCTCCCCGGCAGCACGAACCCATCCAGTGAATCCAGCTTGGCTGCGAGTTTGGCTGGATCGCTCAAAGAAAGCAATTCTGGGTCGCCACCCGCGTGTAGCACTGCGTTTTCGTAGTCTTGAACCTTGGACCGTTTCTCAAGGCCCTCCTCTTGCCAGGTTCGCCAGGGAATGCCGATCCTAGGTCGGTTGGGAACAATGGGTGCCATGGAATCCAGCATCGTAACATCCGGCCAAGGTAGCGGCAACCGGACACAGGCGAGGGTAGTGGGTCCGTTTGAAATCTGAGCCTGTTGCATCTCCGCGTGGCTGTGGCACTATGGCAGCATGGCAAAGAAGAAAAAGATCAAGCGGACTAAGCGCCCCAAAAAGGCAAAGGCTGAAGACGTAAATCAACTCGCATATAGAATTGTAAAACAATCTACGAGTTAGGATTCATCTTCTCCGGGAGGAATGGTTATCGGCGGCCCAATTGAGGCTGTTCCTTGCTTTACCCTCGCAATCATCCGACATACCTCTGAATTGGCATGTATAGGAAGGATTGAAATATCTGGGTGTTCGTTAGCAAACACTCGGAATATTTCGTCCGCAAAAGCCTGTCCAATCGTAGGCACTCCGTTAAAATCAAAGAGAATCGTTTTAAACAGCTCTAACCTCGCCACCACTCTCTTGGCTTGAGAACGTGAGATGAGTTTGTCATTTCCATACTGAGCGAGTCTTACAGGGACAACAGTCTTGTTGAATCCGTAATCTCCCTCCGGACTGGCGTATTGGTCAAAAATCTTTTGTGATGTCCTGGACGTATGATTACTCAGCTCCATGAACACGGTGGTTCCGGCAGTACCCCACTCCATAACCCAATCTGAGTCGTCACCAAATTGGTGCCCATAGTAAGTTTTATCTGCTCCAATTGAGAAACGATCAAACATCCGAGATGAAAAGAATACGCCTTCTCCAGTATGGCGGCTTGGGTCAGTCGTAAGTTTGCCTTTGGCTAATTCAAGAATCGCATACCGTTGGTCGGGTAGATTAAAGGCTTCCTGAATCTTTTTGAAGATTCCAATTCCATTGTCAGCAATCATCATCTCGGTAGTGATAGCTGTCTTGGATACCCGCACATAAATCGTCGTTCCACCTGAGTGATCTTTGGCATTGTTGAGCATCTCAGTGAAACCATAGTGCCAGATGTCCATTACATTTTCTGGTAAAGGTCGCAAAACGGCGGAAACGTCTTGGTCCCACAATATATGCTCTTCAAGTTCAGGCGAGATCGTATAAAGCTTACGCCACTCAACTAGCGGTGCAAGTTTATAGGCCCGTTTTCGCGTCTCTCCAGTTTCCGTCAAGGATTTCTCGAAAATAAGCCTCCTCAAATGCTTATTTACCGCTTGACGGGTAATTTTGAAATGTTCAGACGCTAGCTTGGTAACGTCATTTGGGTGCTTTTCGACATGCTCTAAGACAAACCTGCGAATGTCCTCGCCGCGTGCCCGTACTCTCATACTTAGGATTGTAAACCTTAATACTAAACATTGTCAACTTTATTCTTGACATTGACAACCTTATGGCGTACTATTGGAAACTATAAGGATGGAATTGACAACTTTAAGAAACGGACTTGAACATGAACCGCCTGACCAATCAACAGAGAAGCAACGTACTTGCTGCGCTTGTAGAGGGCAATTCCATTCGCGCCACTGTGCGGAATGACAGGTGTATCCAAGAACGCCATACAACGCCTCTTGGCCGCACTCGGACCTGCCTGCGAGCGATATCAAGATCGTGCACTTCGCAATCTCCCCTGTAAGCGTGTCCAGTGCGATGAAATCTGGTCTTTCTGCTACGCCAAGCAAAAGAACGTCCCCGCTGATAAACAGGGGCAATTCGGGTTCGGTGATGTCTGGACATGGACAGCCATGTGTGCTGACACAAAACTGATCTGTAGCTGGAAGATCGGCACTCGCGGCGCGTCCACTGCCTACGCACTGATGCACGATTTGGAGGGGCGTTTGGCCAATCGAATCCAGCTAACAACGGATGGCCATCGCGTCTATGTTGACGCCGTAGAGAGCGCCTTCGGCTCGCAGATTGATTACGCCATGCTGGTCAGGATGTATGGAACCGATGGGGAGTCAGAGACGCGCTACAGCCCAGCGGAGTGCATTGGGTGCAAGATGGCCGCTATCTCAGGTAATCCGAATCCCCGGTATATCTCCACGTCATTTGTGGAGCGCCAGAACTTAACGATGCGGATGCAAATGCGCCGCTTCACGCGCCTAACCAATGCGTTCTCTAAGAAAGTTGAGAATCTGGGTTACGCGGTTGCGCTTCATTTCATGCACTACAATTTCTGCCGCATCCACCAGACGTTGCGCGTCACTCCAGCTATGGAAGCCGGGATTACTGGTCACGTTTGGTCTATCGAAGAAATCATTGGCTTATTGACCCGTTCACAGGAAGAGGCGGCTTGATCATGGGGTCTTGCAGGAAGGCCACCACAAGATGTAGATGCACAATGAAAAAGTTAGCTAGATTTTGTGATTTACTCTTGACAGAGAGGGGGTTGCGGCCAACAATGGGAAAACCAGTCCGCTCTCTTGAGCGGCTCCTGGTTGGATTTTCTTTGGTGGGGATTTGTTCCACGAGTGGTACTTAGAGCCTAGACAGTTCTGAGTATCCTTCCGGCGCACAAACCTGTCAAGAAAATTCTATGCTAATCGTGTGATTTGTGGAGTTGTACCGGAGGGCGTGTAGCTCAATTGGAAGCGATCGTGTTAACGCACGACCCAGAGCATCTGCCTATTAAGCAGAGGGTTCGGGGTTCGAATCCCTGCACGCCCACCAGCATTTGCACGAGGCTGTTGACAGCGGTGACGGTCGTCTAATTGGTAGGACTCGGGGTTGGTGCCCTTGAAATGCCGGTTCGAGCCCGGTCCGTCACCCACCTTCTCGTACAAACTCTCAATCCTTAGAGACACACCCACCTCAGCACTATTGAAATACCAACTTAATTGGGAACGCGTGAATGGAACTTTAGTACCAGAGAAAACCCCTCATGCTGAACACCCATTACTGCCTCCCTTGACCGGACTATCAAAGGATGCGTTCTCGTGGCATAACGATGCCACAATATATAGGGCTGTCAAGCGAAAAGTATAACAAATATAGGGTGGGCATGTCTAAGCTATCTATGGTTCCAAATGAGTCAAACGGACCCACTACCCAGGCGAGTCATTGGTCCAAGGTCATTGTGGGGCGGTGGCGTCGAGAATGGGGGTGTCTCTTCCCAGGAGCGTGCGGCCGGATTGGCCGTTGAGATCGAAGACCACCACATCATTTTCGCCGGGGTGCAACCAGGGGCCGGGGACATACAGGGTCTTCTGAGGACCAATGCTCCAGATGCGGCCTAAGGCTTGGCCATTCAGCCAAACTTCACCCTTTGCGAAAACGCTGGTGTCGAGAAAGGTGTCTGCGGGAGTATCAATGCGGAAGGAAGCGCGATAGAAGCAGGGACCCTCGCAGGAAGTGCGTGCAAAAGGCAGTTTGGAAGGTTCCGTCATGGGCAAGGGGTAGATGTCCCAACCGAGGAGCGGTTTGCCGGCGAGGGTCACTTGTTTGGTGATGCCCTTGCGCTCGCCGCGCATCGCGACGTTAAAGTTGATTCGGCCGGTGTTTTCGACCAGGATGTCCAACTGCGCACCGGCCTGTGGCACGTTCAGGCGAAGATGATTCTGCGCGAGGCGGCGATCGAGGCTGCCAACCAGCTTGCCATCGAGATAAACCTGGGCATAGTCGTGGAGTTCGTCGAGATCGAGATCGCCTGCGGCGGGTCCGTCGAGATGTTTGCGGTAGAGGATGTAGCCGTAGGCCTGGTCTAGGTCCTCCATGCTGAGGACTTTCTCGGAGTGGATGGGAGGCGGGAGCACATTCCAGAGGGAGACGCCTTCTTCCAGCTTGAACGCCGGAATTTTCGTTGGAGGCGGCTGGGTGGGAACGGGGCGCGGCGTGGTTCCCGTGGCCTTAGCGATCAGGTCGCGGAAGGCGAAATACTTCGGTGTAGGACGGCCGCTCTCGTCGAGCGGAGCGGCGTAATCGTAACTGGTGACGTCGGGCTCGTAGTTCTTGCCATCGCTGTTGGCGCCGTTCATCCAGCCGAAGCTGGTGCCGCCGTGAAACATGTACAGGCTGACGGAATAGCCCTGGCGTAAAATCCACTCCAGGTTAGAGGATTCGTTGGCCGTGTTGGCCTTGGCATGCTCGGTGCCCCAGTGATCAAACCAGCCGTCCCAGAACTCGCTGTTGAAAAATGGGCCGTCGGGGCGGATTTTCTTCAGGGCGGCGAAGTTTTTCTCGGCTTCGCCAGGGCCCCAAGCCCCAAAGTTGATGGCAACGACCAGGCCGGGAACGGAGCCCGCAGGAATCTCCTCGGGTCCGTCCGCCGTGTACAGCACCGATTTGGTGAATCCTGAATCCACGAACATGCGGTGAATCTGCTCCGTGTAGACATGATCATCGCCAAAGGAGCCGTATTCGTTTTCCACCTGGACCAGGAGGATGGGGCCGCCATTGCCGATCTGCAGCGGGGCGAGTTCCTGACCGAGGCGCTTGATCCAGCGGGCGGCGGGCTCGATGAACTTCGGATTGCGGCTGCGAACAACGGTGGAATGATCCTTCAACAGCCAGGCGGGAAAGCCGCCGAAGTCCCATTCGGCGCAGGAATAGGGGCCAGGGCGCAGGTTAACATACAAGCCTTCCTGTTGCGCTTCGCGAACGAACTCGGCGACGTCGTTGTTGCCGGAGAAATCGTAAGCGCCGGGCCGGGGCTCATGCGCGTTCCAGAAGACATAGGTGGTGATGGTGTTGAGGCCCATGGCTTTGGCCATGCGAAGACGGTCACGCCAATAGGCGCGCGGTACGCGCTGGTAATGCATTTCACCAGAGATGATCTGAAAGGGTTTGCCGTTGAGAAGGAACTGGCCATTGTGAACGGCGAAGCTTCCCGGCGCGGCTTGCTGCGCCGAGGCTGCGGAAGAAAAGATTGCCAGAAAGAGAAAGAGGAAAAGGGAGAGCCACTTGGAGTTCATGGCTCCCAGTTTGCGCGTATAAACGCGCGTTGCCAAGCCTAGGCGCGCTTCTTCGCGTCCGTGCCTCTGGCGGCGCTGCCTTTGGAGGGATCGGGATTCGCCAAAACTTTCGCGGCTTGCGCCGCGCGGAATTTGCGCAGAGCCTCGCGATACTCCGGATATTTGACTCCCAAAATCGCCGCCGCAAACAGCGCCGCGTTGATGGCTCCGGGCTTTCCGATTGCCAGAGTTCCCACGGGAATGCCTCCCGGCATTTGCACCATGGAAAGAAGAGAATCGAGTCCCTTCAGCGATTGCGATTCCATGGGCACGCCCAGAACGGGCAGCAGCGTTTTGGCCGCGGTAACTCCCGCCAAGTGCGCCGCGCCGCCCGCGGCCGCGATGATCACCTGCAGCCCGCGTTGCTCCGCCGCCGCCGCGTACTCGAAGAGCACGTCCGGGGTGCGGTGAGCGGAGATCACGCGCGTCTCGAAGGGCACGCCGAGTTCCTGGAGTGTTTTCGCGGTGTGCTCCATCGTTTCCCAATCCGACGAGGAGCCCATGATCACGCCCACGAGAACCGTGTGTTGTTTTTCTGCTTCACCGCTTGCGCTGTTTTTCATGTGTTTGAGTTTCCGTCCTAATCTGTGGCGTTCACAAAAGAGAATGCCGGCCAACGGGCCGGCTTCGCACCGTAATCGATCTCTATTCTACGAACTTTTTTGACGCGGTGCGACTTTCCCGCGCTGCTTCCAGGCCTGACGCAACTGCCCGACCAGGTAGAGCGACCCGGTGACGAAGACCGCATCTTCAGGTTGGGCCTTTTCCAGCGCGGCTTCCAGCGCTTGTTCCGCTTCGGGATAGACGGTGTAGTGTTCCGCGTGATGGCCCGCCATGCGGGCAAGTTGCGTGGCGCTGATGGCGCGCGGGGTTCGCGGCTCCGTGAAGAACACTTCGCAGGCATGCGGGAAAAGCGCGCCGGTGACTTCATCGACGGCCTTATCGCGCATCGCCCCAAACACCATGTAGACCTTGCGGCCGCGAAAATTCTCTTCCAGAAATGCCGCCAGCTCCTTGGCCGCTCCGGGATTGTGCGCTCCATCGAAGTATACGTCCGGCTGCGTCGCGAACCGTTCAATCCGCCCCGGCCACTGTGTTGCAGCAATGCCCCGCACAATGTTTTCATCGCTGATGCGGTAGCCGCGTTCCTGCAGCAAGCGGGCCGCAGAGAGGGCATTCACCGCATTTTGTAATTGGAAGCGTCCAGGCAAGTGGGGAGACAGTTCGTAAGTACGGCCCGTCGCCTTTTCCAACACCGTCGCGCGCGCGCAGCCTTCTTCGCCGCGCCCCTCAGTTACGCGAAACACTTCGTTCGTTTCCAAAACCGCGCAGTGCAGTTCTTGCGCCCGCGCCAACAGTACTTCTCGCGCCTCCGGGAGTTGCGCCGCGATCACCGCGGGCGTTTGCGGTTTCAGAATGCCAGCCTTCTCCGCGGCAATCTCCGGCAACGAATGCCCGAGGAAGTTTTCGTGATCGAAATCGATGCGTGTGATGATGGAAACCACGGGCGTCACGATGTTCGTGGCGTCCAGCCGCCCACCAAGCCCCACCTCAATCGCTGCAAAATCCACATGCTCCCGCGCAAAAACCTCGAAGGCCAGAGCGGTCACGCTTTCGAAGTAGGTTGGGTGGGCGCGCAGCTTCCCTTCCGCCAGCAATTCCTCGATGACAGCCTGTATGCGCGTGAAGGTTTCCGCGAACAGTTCATCGCTGACTTCTTCGCCACTGATGCGAATGCGTTCATTGATGCGCTCGAGATGCGGCGAAGTGTTCAGGCCAGTGCGGAATCCGGCATCGCGCAGGATAGCTTCGAGGAATGCGGCCGTGGAGCCTTTGCCGTTGGTGCCCGCGACGTGCACCGTGGGATACGCGCGGTCCGGACGCCCAAGGCGCTCCGCCAACACGGTGATATTCTGCAGGTCGAATTTTGCGGCGGAAGCTTGTGTGGGAGCGGCCAATTCGCGGCCGAGAGACAAGAGATACCGGACCGCGGTTTCGTAATTCATTTCAGGAGATCAGGAGGTCGAGCGCGTTGGCGATGAAGGCCTTCATGTCCTTGCGGTGGACCACGGCATCCAGGAATCCATGCTCGAGCAGAAATTCCGAGCGCTGGAAGCCTTCGGGCAGTTTTTGCCGAATCGTTTGTTCAATTACGCGGGGGCCAGCGAATCCGATGAGCGCGCCGGGTTCACCGATGTTCAGGTCACCCAGCATGGCGAAACTCGCCGTGACGCCGCCGGTGGTGGGGTCGGTCAGGACGGAAATGTAGGGGAGCTTTTCCTTGTCGAGGCGCGCCAGTGCCGCGGACACTTTCACCAATTGCATGAGGCTGATGGTGCCTTCCATCATGCGCGCGCCGCCGGAGCAAGAGACGATAATCAGCGGTTGCCGCGTTTCGATGGACAACTCGATCGCGCGAGTCACTTTTTCCCCAACCACCGCGCCCATCGAGCCGCCGATAAAGCCGAACTCCATCGCGCAGCACACCACGGGCCTGCCGTTCAATTGACCCTCGGCGGTGCGGATGGCGTCGTTCATGCCCAGCTTTTTTTGCGAATCCTTGATGCGTTTGGCGTACGGCTTGGTGTCCACGAATTTCAGGGGATCCGTGGAAACCATCCCGGCGTCGTGCTCCGTCCAGTTACCGTCCAGGAGCATCGCCAGACGTTGCTTGGAACTCATCCTGAAGTGAAATTGGCACTTCGGACAGACGAGCAGGTTTTCTTCCAGATCCTTGCGGAAGACAATGGCCCTGCAGGACTCGCACTTGGTCCACAAGCCCTCGGTGCGCACGCGGCGCTCTTCCGGCGGCGTGGCCTGATCGATGGATTTTTTGTCGCGCTTAAACCATGACATGGGAAAGTGTCGAGTTCTCAGTTCTAGGTTCTAAGTTTTAAGTTATCAGTTTCAAGGCAACTTCGCCAATTCTCCGCGCGCCCCCAATGGCAGAGTTTGAATTACTTGAAACTGAGAACTGAAGACCGAGGAGTTCAGTAATCGATTCCTCGTTGTGCCAGTATACCCTTCGTGTAGGGGTGTTTCACTTCTTTCATCTCGGTAACCAGGTCCGCTGCTTCGACTAGCAGCGGGTGGGCATTGCGTCCCGTGCAGATGACGTGGACCTGCTCGGGGCGTTTTTTGAGTGCGTCCACGACCTTTTCCGGGTCCAGCATTTTGTAGCTGATGGTGTAGTTGATCTCATCCAGGATCACCAGGTCGTACTTTCCGCTGTAGATGGCAGCGCGCCCGGTTTCCCAGCACTCCTCGGCCAGACGAATGTCCTCGGGGTCGGTTTCCGCCCCGCCGATCTTCACGAAGCCACGTCCCATGGGGCGAATTTCGAGTTTGTCGTCGCCCAGCATTTTGGCGGCGTCCAGTTCGCCGTAATGCCACGAACCTTTGATGAACTGCACCATCAGCACGCGCAAGCCTTGTCCCACGGCGCGAAACGCCGCGCCCAGCGCGCAAGTGGTTTTGCCCTTGCCCGGCCCGGTGTAAACGATCAGCAATCCCTTCTCATTGGCCATACGTGTTCTTTCCTGCGCTCAACCGCGGGAGCAAGATAGTCGCTTCGGCAAATCTTCGTCATTCCAGTCTGGAGAGTTGCACTCTTCCAGTCAAGCATGCGGGCAGCCGTGCGCGCTGCTGGCAGAGTGGGGCGCGCGCGGAGTACAATTCGTGCGATCTTCAACTCAACAAGGATTCCCGCACATGAAAACACTCTCCTTGGTGGTCGCGGTGTCTGTGCTGGCCATTGTGCCAGGCGTTCAACTGTGTTGCGCGCAGAGCAAGCCTGCCGCCGACCTGATCATTCTAAATGCCAAGGTCTGGACGGTGGACAAAACGCTGCCGAATGCGCAAGCCGTGGCGGTTCTGAGAGGGCGCATCGTGGCGGTGGGCGGAAATACGGAAGTGGAGGCATGGCGCGGGCCCCACACGCAGGTGATGGATGTGGGCGGCAAGCTTCTGTTGCCGGGGTTCAACGATGCGCATGTGCATTTCGTGTCGGGAGGAATGCAACTCGATAGCGTGGACCTGAAGGATGCTGCAAGCCCGCGGGAATTCGCGCGACTGATCGGCGAGCGCGCCAAGGCACGCCCGAAAGGTGAATGGATCACCGGCGGAAACTGGGACGAAACCAAATGGAACCCGCCGAACATTCCCAGCAAGGAATTGATCGATGCGCTGACGCCGGAGACTCCGGTATTCGTCACACGCTATGACGGGCACATGGGCGTGGCGAACTCCGTCACGCTGCGCCTGGCAGGGATTACCGCAAAGACGCCCGACCCACCGGGCGGCACCATCGTGCGCGACAAAAACGGCAATCCCACCGGCGCTTTAAAGGATGCGGCCGCGGACTTGGTTTATAAAATCATCCCGCCGCTGAATCACGACCAGCGCATCAAGGTGATCAAGCGCGCGATGGCCCACGCAGCTTCGCTGGGGGTGACCAGCGTGCAGCACATGGGCGTTGACGCAGAAGATGTTTCCACCTACGCGGAATTGCTGCAGCGCGGCGAGCTGACGGTACGAATTTATGCCGTCACGCCAATTCCCGAGGTGGAAGATCTGTTGAAGGTTGGCGTGCGCAGGGCATTTGGCGGGCCGTTCCTGCGGCTCGGAGGGCTGAAGGGGTTCGCGGATGGCTCGCTAGGATCGAGCACCGCTTACTTCTACGATCCGTTCCTGAACCAAGGAGAGAATCGTGGATTGCTCTCCGATGAAATGCAGCCGCCTTCGCGGATGCGCGAGCGCATGATGATGGGGGACGCGGCCGGACTGCAGCTTTGCACGCACGCGATCGGGGATCACGCGATTTCGATCATTCTGGATTTTTATTCCGAGATCGTGAAGGCGCATGGCGAGGGGGATCACCGCTTCCGCATTGAACACGCACAACACATGGCCGCCGAGGATTTCCAGCGTTTCGCGGATTTGCACGTGATCGCATCGGTACAGCCCTATCACGCGATCGACGATGGGCGATTCGCGGAATCGCGCATTGGCCATGACCGCGCCAGCCGCACCTACGCCTTCCGCACGTTTCTCGATCATGGGGTTCGGCTAGCCCTGGGCACGGATTGGGAGGTTGCGCCTTTGGATCCGATGCAAACGGTGTACGCGGCGGTGACGCGAGCCACGTTGGACGGCAAGAATCCCGGCGGATGGTTCCCCGAACAAAAGCTTTCGTTGCCGGAAACGATTGAAGCGTACACGCTGGGTTCGGCTTACGCGGAATTCCAGGAGAATGAGAAAGGCTCGATCACGCCGGGCAAGCTGGCGGACCTGGTGCTGCTGAGCGACGATTTGTTCAGCATCGCGCCAGAGCAGATCCGCAACGTGCATGTGGTGAAGACGATCGTGGGCGGTAAAGTGGTTTTTGATGCGGAGGCGGTTTCGTCAGGCAAGCGAAGCGCGCAGTAGGCCGTTCGCCAAGCAACTTCACTTAAACTGACGATTCATGACGCCGCATACAGCGCGTTTGCGTAGTTGCCTGCTCACCACAACGCGGAAGATAACCTGCGCTGAATTCGTACCCCTCCCATCGGCCATTGTCCTGACGCTTGCCATGTCCTGCACTTCTGACCAGTAGGCTGCGCACCTCCCTTGGCATAGGCTTTGTGAACTTGGGCGGAGTCGTTACTGGGGAGCGAAGCGAGGTCGCCGTGTACTGCGAACACTGCGGTTTGAAGATCTACCCCGAGCGGCCGGTGTGCACGCGCTGTGGCCGAGCGCCATTGCACGAGTGGATTCAACTCATCAGTTTGGCCGTACTCCTGTTAGCGACGATTGGCAATTCCGTCGCCGGCATGTATCTGCTGCCGAAATTTTCCGCCATACACCCGTCGTCACTTTTTTTTCGCGGCTGGCTGTGGGCCGACCGGGAAAGCACACTTTATGGATGGATGCCGCTAGCCACGGCGCTGCTGCTGTGGGAGTTTTTTGTGTACCGGAAGATTCGCAAGGCGAAACCCGTGACCAAGGTCAAGGGGTGGGTGAGCCGCAAGATACTGGCGTTTGTGCTGGCGGCAGGTTTTGCGCCGATACTGCCATGGTGGATCCCCGCCAATCAGCCATCAGATAAAATGCTCTCCGCACTCTCGCAGTACCCCGGATTGCCGTGCGCGATTTCGTGGGGCGGCGTGCTCCTGGTGGCCATTGTGCTGTGCCTGAAGGCGGAGACACGCGACTCGCTGCTTGGGCGCGGCAAAGTGCTCTCGCTGGTAAGCCTGGGGGCGCTCGCATTGTTTCTGACGCTCACGTTGTTTGGCTGGTCGCTGAGCTGAGCGAGAGTAAGGACCTCAGTAGAAGTTGTCTCATAAATACTCCTAACGACCAGACAGTGCTCCTCAGTGGTTAAAACCCCTGAATGCCCGGAATTTTTCGGCACGTCTGAAGCCGTGCCCTCCCAGAAGAGCTTCAATCCAAGCCAAGGCGTTTCACCAGTGTTTCCATAATCACGTGGACATGAGCGAGCGCGATTTCTCCCAGGCTCGCTCTTGGCGGAGCCATCGTGTCGCGCAAAATAATCCAGAGGCCGGGGCGGTAGACTTCGTCATCACCGGGGCAGATTGCGCCCGTGAGCTGCACAATTTCGAAATGGGGAATTTGCGTGAGGTCGAGATCTACCAGCAGCGAGGAATTGGGAAGCGGCGGAGGGTTCGCGACCAACTCCGTCAATACGCCGCGGGCATCGTCCACCAGATCGCGGAAACCCTGGGACACGAGTAGCGCGTCAATGTCTCGCGGAGTCGGCTGCTCCATTTGGTGCAGGTCGTAGTCCGGCAAGGGCTTCATCAGCGGGATTTCAATGGCCGCCGAGGGTTGTTCTTTGTCAGGTGAGATACGCAAGGACATGAGACCTTCCGCCGGACATTCTTCCATGAATTAGGGAAAAAGGCACCCGGAAGGCGCACCATAGTTTCCCCAGTGTTGCGGCTGGCGGCGCCTCGCGGCGGCGGGCTAATTCCTTATTTGGGATAGGGGCTGCCGGAAAGGATGGCAAACGCGCGGTAGATTTGCTCCGCCAGCATCACCCGCGCCAGCTCATGCGAATAGGTCATCGGGCTGAGCGACACCTTTTGTTTGACGCGTTCCCGCAGCTCATCGGGAAATCCCTCGGCGTCGCCGCAGACGAAAATTAGTTCCCGCGTCCCGCGATCGCGCGACTCCCGCAACCATTTCGCGAACGCTTCCGAATCGCAGGGCTTCCCGCCGGCGTCCAGCAGCACTGGCGTGGCGGCACGGTCGGCATCCAGTTTTTTCATGGCCGCCGCAGCGTCGCGCACTTCCGTCACTTCAATCGGGCAGGACCTTGCGATACGTTTCAGATACTCATCGAGCAGCAGGCGCAGCTCTGCGCGGCGCGTTTTTCCCAGCAGCAGAAGCCGAATCTTCATGCGGCGAGTCTACCGCGTCGGCACCCGCGGTTGTCACTTTTCTGTTTGCGTGGAATTGCACCAGCCATACTTCTTTCTCTTCTCCAGCAGCGTCTTTCGGCTGATTCCCAGAATCTTTGCCGAGCGCCCGATTTGATTGCGCGTGGCCTTTAACGTCGCTTCGATGGCGTCACGTTCGACATCTTCCAACGAACGGGAACCAGTCTCCGGGCGGTGGCCGTCCAGATTGGCTTGCAGATGAGCAGGCAAATGGTCCGCTTCCAGCACTTCTTCCGGGCCGGAGATCACGGCGCGTTCCAGAGTGTCGCGCAATTCGCGTACGTTGCCGGGCCAGCGGTACGTCTCCAGAACCACCTTCGCCGGATCGCTCAAGCGCACCTTGGGTTTCCCGTGGATCGCTCCAAGCCCCGCCAGGAGATACTCCGCCAGCGCCAGAATGTCCCCGCGGCGTTCCCGCAGGGGTGGCATCCAGATCTTCACCAAATCCAGCCGGTAATACAGATCTTCGCGAAAACGCCCCTGTTTTACCGCCGTGGCCAAATCCGCGTTGGTGAGCGCGATGAAGCGCGCCTCGGCGCGAAGGTGTTCCTTGCCGCCCAACCGCTCGAACACACGCTCTTCCATCACGCGCAGGAGCCGGGCTTGTGCGTTGGGCGTCAGCGCCGCCACTTCATCGAGGACGATGGTGCTCTTCGCGTCCAGTTCGAAGCGCCCATGCTTGCGCTCCGCTGCACCGGGAAACGCGCCACGCTCATGGCCGAAGAGTTCGCTCTCCAACAGGGGAGCCGGCAAGCTTTCGCACTCGATTTTCAGATAGGGAGTATCGCGCCGGGGTCCAAGTTCGTGGATGAGGCGCGCGAAGTAATCTTTGCCAGTACCACTTTCACCGGTGATCAGGACGGTGGTGGGGACAGGAGCAACGCGCTCCGCAAGTTCGAGGAGACGGTGCGACGCCGGATCCTTGCAGATCCAGGGCAATCGCTCGCTTGCAATGACCAATGGGCTTCTCCAGCCGCCAGCGTTACCGGCCGGCGACGTTCTGACCTGGTTTCAGCCCACTCGCTTCGAAAGCTCTTTTCGCCCCGTCTCCGGTTCGTCCGGAATCGCCAACACCGGCGCCGACCGCCACAATCTTTCCAGATCGTAGTAACGCCGTGCCTGTTCTCCGAAGACGTGAACGATAAAACTTCCAAAATCCAGGAGCGCCCATTCGGAGGAGCGCTGGCCTTCGCGGTGCTCCGGTGAACGCTTCAATTCCTTGTACAGCGCCTCTTCAATTCCGGTGCAGATGGCCTGCAATTGCGGGCGGCTGTATCCCGTACAAATCACAAAGTAGCGGGTGAACGCCCCTACACCGTTGAGGTCCAGCACGGTGATCCCGCCGGCTTTCTTGTCTTGCGCTGCTTCGACGGCCAGACGCACACCCTTGGGTAACGATTCCAGTTTCACCGGTACAAACCCTGTTTCAAAATGTATTCCTCCACGCGCCCGGAGACAAGCCCATGAATGGACTGCCCGCGGTTCGCCTTTCGCCGAATGTCTGTGGCACTGACTTCGCTGGACACAGTCTCGAGTAGATAGACGGTTGTGCGCTCCAATTGGGCTACAACGGGTGAGCCGTGGGCCACGTCTTCATCCTCTTTTTCCCGCTTGGCATCCGGCCGTTCGAGTAAGTCCGGTGGAATCACTAACCTAAGGGCTTCCAAGCGGATGCCCGGACGGTTTGCGATCACGAAGTCGCAGAGTCCGAGTAGAGTTTCGTATTCCTTCCACATGGGAATATCCAGAAACGCGTCCGCCCCGATGATGAAGAAAATGCGGTTCCCCTGCCCGCGGTAGGCATGCCGGAAATAGCGCACGGTATCCACCGAGTAGTGCAATTGCGTGCCGCTGAAGTCTTCCCCGGCTTCTGCCAGCGACGGCACAAAATGGGGATGTTCCGTGCAGGCCAGCGCCACCATGGCAAAGCGGTGCGGGAACGGCGCCAAGTGCTGCTTCAGCTTGTGCGGCGGGCGGCTGGCCGGGATGAAGTGCATCTCATCGAAATTGAATCGCCGGTCCGCTGCCCGCGCCACCGCCAGATGCCCGGCATGAATGGGGTCAAAGGAGCCACCGAAAAGAGCGATGCGGCATGCTTGCTGTTTAGCTGTCGTGCGATGCGCCTGCGCCGTCGTCAATCCGTGCCCTCCGCCGTGCTCACGCTAGCCGCTTGTCTGTCTGTCGAAAAACTCCGCGGACCTGGGGGCTTGCTGCAGATTCAAGGTCCCCAGAGTCCCATGATTCTCTCACGAAATGTCAGCCCTCGCTCGGAGCTCCGTCGTCGTGCTCCTCGTCCTCCAACTCTTCGGCAAACTCCGCCTCGCTTTCCTGCTCCGCTGCATCTGTTTCTTCTGCCTCAAGCTGCTCTTTGGGGATTTTGTCCAGGGCATCCGCCATGGCGCGCACGAGTTCTTTCACGCCCTCTCCCGTGGGGGCTGAGATGGCGTGAAACTCGAGATCCTTTTCGTGGCAGAACTTTCGCAGCTCTTGCAACTTTGTCTGGTCCGTGGTCGCGTCCAGCTTCGTGGCTACCACGATCATGGGTTTTTCCAGCATGGCGTCACTGAAGGCCGCCAGCTCGCCTTCAATAATTTCGTAGGCCTTGACCGGGTCCATCTCCGCGGTGTCGCTGGTATCGATCAGATGGGCCAGGAGACGCGTCCGTTCCACATGGCGCAGGAAGCGTATCCCCAGACCGGCTCCCTCGCTGGCTCCTTCGATCAACCCCGGCAGATCGGCGACCACGAAGGTTCGCCCTAGCTCGCTGCCGTGGCCGCCTGTGCCGCCATCCGCGTTGACCACACCCAGGTTCGGCTCGAGCGTCGTGAACGGGTAATTGGCAATTTTTGGCCGGGCCGCGCTGATCACGGAAATCAGAGTGGACTTGCCCGCGTTCGGGAATCCCACCAGGCCAACATCCGCAAGGAGTTTCAACTCTAACCGCAGCCGGCGCTCTTCACCGGGCTGACCTTCTTCCTTCTCGCGAGGCGCCTGATGCCACGGCTTGGCAAAGTGCTGGTTGCCGCGCCCGCCTTTTCCTCCCTGTGCCACAAGGAGTTTCTGCCCGGGCTTCCGCAAATCCGCCAGCAACTGTGCGCCTTCTTCGTCAAAGATCAGCGTGCCCACGGGCACTTTCAGGATGGTGTCTCCGCCCGATTGCCCCGAGCAATTCGAGCCCTCACCGTGGCGCCCGCGGTCGGCTTTGAATTCGCGGTTGTAGCGGTAACGCAACAGCGTGTTGTCGTTGGGATTTGCTTCAATGTAAATGCTGCCGCCGTTGCCGCCGTCGCCGCCGGAAGGTCCGCCGCGCGGCACGTATTTCTCCCGCCGGAACGCCACGCAACCGTTACCGCCATCCCCAGCCTTCACGTATATTTTGGCTTCATCAACAAACATAATCCTTCTTCTCTGCGATCAGCGCGTTGCGGCAGACCGAAAACAAAAACGGCCCCGACAAGAGTCGGGGCCGCCCGGAACTCGCCGATCTTAATTTGCGGCCTTGGCGGCTTCCGCAGGCGTTACGCTGATAAAACGGCCCCGGTTGCCCTTGTCCTCGAACTTCACGTGGCCCTTCACCAGCGCGAACAGCGTGTCATCCTTGCCCTTGGCCACATTCTCGCCAGGCTGGTGCTTGGTGCCGCGCTGACGAATCAGAATCGTGCCCGCGTTTACCAGTTGCCCGCCGAAGCGCTTCACGCCCAGCCTCTGCCCGTGTGAATCGCGGCCGTTCGTTGAAGATCCGCCGCCCTTCTTATGTGCCATGACGCAATCCCTTTCGTTTTAAACTTGCCGGTCCGCCACTGCGGCGCCTTGCGATTTACAGCTTGATCTCGCTGACCTCGACGGCCGTGAAGTTCTGCCGGTGGCCACGCTGAATCTTGTACTGGTTGGTCTTCTTGAACTTCAGCACGGTGAGCTTCTTCCCGCGGCCCTGCGAAACGATTTTGCCGGTCACCGAGGCGTTCGAAGCGTCTGACCCCGCCAGGACCTTCTTGTCGTCGGTGTGCACCGCCAGCACGGTGCCGAACTTCACCTGCTCGCCCACTTCACCGCTGACCCGCTCGATTCGAATGGTGTCGCCGGGTGCGACACGATACTGCTTTCCCCCGGTCTGTATGACGGCGTACATCTGCCCTCCAAAGGCTATAGACAAACCACTATTATACGGGTCGCTTTGCACCAGCGTCAACGCGCAGTTTGGGGTGGAACAGCCCTGTCACATCGTATCCCCCTGGCGAGGTTGAAGTGTTCGTGCGCAGGAGCAGAACAGCCGGCGCTGCTCTCAAAAATCGAAGCGGTATCCCAGAATCATCTTGCCAATCAGATGGTCGGTCGATCGTGTCACGCCAACCCCCAATCCAAAATTGACTTCCCACTTGGGGGAGAGATTCAGGTCAATTGCTGGGAAAATCTGCTGCTGTTGTTGAGAAATGGGGTCGAAGCCGGTTACTGGCCCCAGCGAACCGTAATACTCAAATCCTGCCGTAATCTTTTTGGTGATGTCGTAACTCAGTTTCACATTCGGTGAAAAGACGAACCCTTGGCCGACGCTTGCGCCATGGAGGGATTTGTCAAACGTGGGGTTAAAGGAAAAATACCAGCGCCCTGCCTGTTTATCCACGATAGGACGCAGTTCGTACGTCCAGGTATCCGCGGAAAATTGGCTGCGCTGGTAGCCAATCTCCTGCGAAATACTGACGCCGACAGGCCAGTGCCATCGCTTTGGTGCGCGCACACGCGGCCGGATGTGGGTGCCGACGAAATCCCAGCCGTAGCCGTTTTGCAGAGCGGTGAAGAGATAAAAGCCGGTCTCAAACCAGTCCGTGAAGCCGTGCGTGATCTCGAGCGTTTCGTGCCACTGATGATTCGTCGGATACATTCCATCTTGCGAAGTTTTTGACCCTTGAAACGTGAAGTTGCTGTGCAGCTCGAACATCGTGTGCCCGGGATCAACGGTGTCGGCGCCGTACACCTGAATCTCGTAATTGTCTTGCGCGCGCGCGGGAATGCCCGCAGCGAACCACAAACCCGCCGCCAGGGAGCACGCCGCCAACCATCGCATCGCTTCTACTCTCTTGCTCACGCTTCGCCTTTTTCGTGCCGTTTCCGAGCAATACCTTACAACAGCCTTGCGGTTTCTTCTTTAGATGCAGTAGCTTGCTGCGAGTTTTTCGCGTGCGTGTGACCTTTTCATGCGTGAGGGTGCGCTTTATCGTAAATATCCATCAACTGGCGTATGGACGCATGCGTATACTTTTGCGTGGTCGAAAGCGACTGGTGGCCCAGCAATTCCTGAATCGCGCGCAAATCCGCGCCATCCGCCAGCAGGTGCGTGGCGAAGGCGTGCCGCAGGGAATGGGGATGCAAATCCCAATTGATGTTCACCAGCCGCGCATATTTTTTCAGAATTCTTCCCACGCTGCGTTGCGTCAGGCGTCTTCCCGTGTAATTCAAAAACACAGCTTCGGGATGCGTCTTTTGCCGGATGGAGGTATTTTCGTACAAGAGTTTATCCCGCACCGGCCAGTAGCTTTTCAGCGCCTCCGCCGCCTTGGCGCCGTAGGGCACGATGCGTTCCTTGCTGCCCTTGCCGCGCACGCGCAACATCTGCTCCTTCTGGTCCATGTCCGCAAGGTTCAAGCCGGTCAGCTCACTGACGCGCAGCCCCGCCGCGTACAACAGCTCGAGCAGGGCGCGGTCCCTGCGCAACAGGAGAGAATCTTCCAGTTTAACGATCCCCAATTCCGGTGCTGATGTTCCGGCCCTGCGCCGCGACTTTGCGCGCTGGCGGCCCGCTTCGGCATACCGTGGCCCAGCTAGTTGATCCAGGAAGCCGCTCATTTCTTCGGCGGAGAGTACGACGGGAATGCGCTTGGGCAGCTTGGGAGTGGGGACGAGGCGGGCCGGATTGTCCTTCAGGAGACCTTCGCGGACGCAGTACTTGAAAAAGGAACGCAGCGCCGCCAGTTTGCGCGCGATCGAACTTTTCTCCAAACCCAGTTCGTGAAGCTGGCCCACGAATTCCCGGATCATCTGGTGGTCGATCTTGGTCACGCCCGGTGTGGCCATTTCCGGCGGCGTCAGGAAAGTCACGAATTGCGCCAGGTCATTGCCGTAATTCAGCAAGGTGTGCGGCGAGGCGTTCCTCACCGACCGGAGGTATTCCAGATATTTCTCGATGGTCTTCTTCATACCGCCTGGACTTTCGCTCCAGATACACCCCTGCCCGCGAGTGGCCTATCGGAATTATCGCACTCAAACGGGGGTCATACTCCAGCACAGCTTTGCGTGCCGGCGGGCGTAACAGGCCAGGTGGGTTTTCCATGCACGCCTGCCGCGTGCATGCACATTCCACGGACGTCTAGACTTTCACCGCGACCGGCGCTTCTTCCGTTTCGGCCGCCGGTTTCGGCTCGGGGGCCAGCTTTTCCCAGTCGCAACCTTCTTTAACGCACGCGCGCACCAGCCCAATCTTGCTCTTCTTCTCGACGATGAACGGGGCGCCACACTTCGGGCAGGGCTCGGCAATCGGGATGTTGGGCGACGTGTAATCGCAATCAGGGTAACGCGAACAGCCGTAGAATACGCGCATCCGCCCGCGCCCGCCCTTGCCCATGCTCGCGCGCTTCACAAATTCGCCTTCCTTGCACTTGGGGCACTTGATTCCCAGCGTGATCGGCCGCGTGTATTTGCACTTCGGATACCCGAAGCAACCGATGAACTCGCCGAACCGCCCGTGCTTCTTCACCAGGCCAGCCCCGCAATCGGGGCACTTCTCGTCCAGCGGCTCGTCCGGTTGGTGCGCGATGCGCGTTCCCGCTACCAGCCGCCGCGTTGTCTTGCAATCCGGGTAGCCCGTGCACGCCAAAAATGCGCCAAAGCGCCCGCGTTTCAGCGCCATCTCTTTGCCGCAGTTCTCGCAATACTCAATTTTGTTTTCCGCGTCTTCCGGAATCTCTTCGGAAAGGTCCTGGATGAAATCGCACTCGGGATAGCGAGAGCAGCCGAGGAAGAAGCCATGCCGGCTGATGCGCTCGAGCAGCTCGCCCTGGCCGCACTTTTCACATTTCTTGCCGGTGGGGATGCCCGCTTTGTAGGACACCATTTCATCGCCGGCCCTATCCAGATCGACGATAAACTTCTCATAGAATTCCTTCACGGACTCCCGCCAGGGCATCTTACCTTCTTCGATTTCGTCGAGCTCTTCCTCGAGGCGCGCGGTGAATTTCACATCGAACACGTCCTCGAAGCTCTTGATCAAGAGCATGCACACGCGTTCGCCGAGCATGGTCGGCGTAAATCGCCCTTGATCTTTCTTCACGTACTCGCGCTCCACAATGGTGGAAATGATGGAAGCGTAGGTGGAGGGCCTGCCAATGCCGTCTTCCTCGAGCTCCTTGACGAGCGTGGCTTCCGTGTAGCGCGGCGGCGGCTCCGTGAAGTGCTGGTCCGGGCGAATCGATTCCAGCTTCAGCAGTTGCCCCTCGCTGACGCGCGGCAGCGCCATGCCCGTGCCCTCGTCATCTTTTTCGTCGTCTTCGCGGTCGGTATTCGCCACGGGAATCTGGTACACCTTCAAAAAGCCGTCGAATTTCAGAATCGAGCCCGTGGCGCGGAATGTATAGTCGCCCGCCTCAATGTCAATAGTGGTTTGGTCAAACACCGCCGGGAGCATCTGCGAAGCCACGAATCGCTGCCAGATGAGTTGGTATAGCTTGAACTGGTCGTCAGGCAGGTATTTGCGCACGTCTTCCGGGGTCCGCGATACTTCGGTCGGCCGAATCGCTTCGTGTGCGCCCTGTGCGTCCTTTTTCGATTTGTAGAAATTCGGTTTTTCGGGGAGGTAGGCGCTACCGAACCGCTCCGGGATCAGCGCGCGCACCTGTTCCAAGGCGTCATTCGACACCTGCACGGAATCCGTGCGCATATAGGTGATCAGCGCCACCGAGCCTTCCTCGCCCAACTCCACGCCTTCATACAAGCGCTGCGCCAGCGCCATGGTGCGCTTGGCCGTGTACCGCAGGCGGTTATACGCGGCCTGCTGCAGCTTCGATGTGGTGAATGGCGGCGGCGCGTTCCTGCGCTTTTCCTTTAGCGCGACGCTGGCCACCTGCCATTTCGCCTTGCTGACCGCGGCAACAATGGCGTCCGCCGTCTCCTGATTCTTGACCTCGACGTCCTCGCCCATCTTTTTCGTGAGGCGCGCCTCGAAAAGTGGAGGCTCTCCCGCATCCAGCATGGCGTGGATTGTCCAGTACTCCTGGGGCACGAACGCCCGAATCTCCTGCTCGCGCTCGACAATCAGGCGCAGCGCCACGGTCTGCACGCGGCCCGCGCTTAAGCCCCGCCGTACCTTGTCCCACAACAGCGGCGAGATCTTGTAGCCCACAATGCGGTCCAGCACCCGCCGCGCCTGCTGCGCGTCCACGAGTTGCGAGTCCACCTGCCGAGGCTTTTCAAAGGCTGCGCGAATGGCCTTGGGGGTGATTTCGTTGAAGGTTACCCGGAAGATTTTCTTCGGGTCGATGGGCTCAATGACAATGGCATCCTTTTCTTTCTTTTTGTCCGCGAACTTCCCTTTGCCTTTGCCCTTGGCTGGCGCGGCGGCGGCCTTCTCTTCTTCGGCTTTGTCGTCCTTAGTGCCGTTGCCGCTCTTCTTCCCGTTTTCCTCGTCCGCCTCGTCAATCAAGAACTTTGCCGGCTTGGAGAGCACCATTGCCAGGTGGGCAGAGATCGCCTCGCCTTCCCGGTCCGGGTCGCCTGCCAGGTAAACGGCATCGGCGGTTTGCGCTGCCTTCCGCAGGTCGTTGACGACCTTTCCCTTGCCCGGGATCACCTGCAGGGTTGGCTCAAAAATCTTGGGATCGTCCAGGGTGATGGGCTTGCGCGGAGGCTTGGGCGCTACCGCCTTGGCACCCTTCTTGCCCTTTTTCCTTTTTTTCGGCTTTTCATCCTCGATGGGCAGACGAATGCCAATCGTCTTCGTCGGCAGGTCCATGACGTGGCCGATGGACGCTTTCACCACGAAGTTCTTACCCAGGTACTTGTTGATCGTCTTCGCCTTTGCCGGCGACTCGACAATGACCAGTGATCTTGCCATGTTGCTGTTTTAACCCCGCTTCCACCTGCAGGAAGGGTTAGCTGAGTGGTGTGTGCCCTTCTCGCTACCTTTTATGTGTATCGTCGCGCGCGCTCTTGCCTGATTCCAGATGCTTGCGGCACCCTTTCGGATGCATCATCAGTCTTTGCACTTCAAAAGAGACGGCTTACAAGTTGGCACAGGCGCGCTGATTGGAAGTGTCTCTTCAGGGCGGGCACCATCTGCAAAGTGGTGGCCGGTAACCAGTACCGCTTGCTTCTACCTTCCCCCTACAATAGTACCTTGTTGAACTGCTTGCCGGGGAGTTGGCGGATGATGCCTTGCATCTCCAAGTCAAAGAGGGTAGCCAGAACTTCGCTGGAATTCAACCCACTTGTATCCACAAGGTCGTCAATGTGCCGCGATTCTTCCGCGCTTAGAAGCTCGTAAAGCTTTTTTTGGACAGGAGTTAGACCGTCCACAAGGAGCAGATTCCGTTGCTCTGATTCGACCGCCTCCGCCTTCACCAAGGCTGCCCTTATCGGGGTTGGCAGCTCTTCGATCACATCTTCGGCGTTGGTTACCAGCTTGGCCCCCTGCTTGATCAACAGGTTTGGCGCGAAGCTGACTTCCTGGGTCACATTACCCGGCACGCCGAAGACTTCCCGCCCAAATTCCATTGCCAACCGCGCGGTAATCAGCGAACCGCTGTACTGCTTCCCTTCCACGATAATCACGCCCAGCGGCATGCCCGCGATGATGCGGTTCCGTACCGGGAAATTTTCCGGAGCCGGATGGCAGCCGGTGGGAAACTCGCTGATGATCGCTCCCCGCTCCAGTACCTTCTCATACAGCTTCTTGTTCTCTTTCGGGTAGCAGACGTCAATCCCCGTCCCGAGTACTCCTATGGCGCGGCCGCCCACCGCCGTCGCTCCCTGGTGGGCGATGGCGTCAATCCCGCGCGCCAGTCCGCTCACGATGGTCAGGCCGCGCGAGGCCAGTTCGCGTCCCATGCGTTCCGCCATTTGCGTGCCATAGACCGTCGGGCGCCGCGTCCCTACAATGCTCAGGCTGGGCGAATTCAGGATTTCGGCGTCTCCGCGCACATACAACATCACCGGCGGGTCGTAAATCTGCAGCAGCGACTGAGGGTACTCCGGGTCCTTCCAGTTCACCAGCTTCCCGCCGACCTTGCGCAGGGCGTCCACCTCTTTTTCCGCACGCCAGAACATCTGCTTCTTAAAGATGGCCTGGGCCGCGGGGGCGGGTACGTTGCACGACTCAATGCCCGTGAGGGAAGCGCGGAACACGCCTTCCGGGGAGCCGTATTCGCGCAGCAATCGCGCGGACAGGCGGGCGGCGATGCCGGGCGTCAGAGTGAGCGCCAGCCAAGAGAGAGAAGCTTCGAGCTCCACGCCCCGAGCCTACATGTATAGTAACCGTACTGTCAAGTATCTTTACATAAAACGGACAGTCATGGCCTTGCCGTTAAACTCGCCTCCGCCCAAACCGTCATTCCGTGTACTGCAGGGCCCGTCGGTTTCTTGCGGGAGCCCTGCGGCTGTTTTGCTGGTCCCTCTCGCCATCGTCCCGGCCCCCGCAAGGTTCCGCGCCCACCCTCGCCGAAGCTCTTCACGGGTCGTAACTACTAATCCGATTCCCCCCGACGTTCCAATTGACGCTTGCGCAGCTCTCCCACATGCTGGCTAGTACACGTTTCTTTATGTTCGGTCTCAGCCACTTCTTCTATCCCTGGGGCATCATTCTCCAGGTCATCGCCATGGTGCACTTCGTGCGCCGCCGCCCGGAGAACTATTGGTTCTTCATCATCATCTTTGCCGGACCGATCGGCGCTGCCGCGTACATCATCGTCGAAATGATTCCCGACGCCGGACTGCTGCGTAACACCTTCAAGGGATTTGGCCGGCGCTCGCGCATCCAGGCACTGGAAATACAGATTCTCGATAACCCTTCGCCGGGAAATTACGAGGAGTTGGGCGAGCTGTACCTGGAAGAGAAAAAATTCGCGAAAGCCCGCGCCGCCTTCAACAGCGCCATCACTGCGCGGAACGATTCGCCGTACGCGTTCTACCATCGCGCGCAGGCTTCGCTTGGGTTGAACGACCTCGCCGCGGCCATCACCGATCTCGAGCGCGTTGTCTCTGGAGATCGCAAATTCGACTACTACCGCGCCGCCGGGCTGCTTGGCGACGCTTACGCCAGGTCCGGGGAACTGGAGAAAGCCGCAGCGTGCTTCGCCGAAGTGACACAGTTCTCGACCACTCCCGAAACCCTTTACAACTACTCTTATTTTCTTAAGTTGCAGGGAAACACCGTGGAAGCCCGCGAGTGGACGCAAAGGCTCTTGGCTAAGAAGCGCACGCTGCCCCGCTACATGCAGCGCATCGAACGGCCCTGGTTCCGCAAAGGCAAAGCACTGCTGCGCGAATTGAAAAACCCGCCGAAGAACAAATGGAGGAATGGCCCCTAAGCGAACTCAGCCTTGCGCCCCACAATTTTCCTTCCTACACTGACCTTCTACAGTTCGCTCCACTGAGAGGTTTGCGCCCTGTGCGTTCCCTATACATTCTTTTCTGCGTTGGTGTAATCATGCTGCTTGCATCCTGCGGTTCGGGCTCCGGTGGTTCAACGAACCCTACGCTCTTTTTGTCACTGTCTTCGAGCATTGTCTTGGCCCCGCAGGACGGAACCCCCGCGTCGACCAACGCCACGGTTACCGGCGCCTCTTCCGCCACACTTTCCGTATCGGAAATGCCCAACGGCGTGACTTCCCAGTTCACGCAGCCCGGCAGCTCTGGCCAGGGCGTGGTTACACTCACCGCGTCGCCTGCCACTCCCGCCGGCACTTATGCGGTGAACGTGATCGCCAGCTCTGGCGGTTCGGTTGTCTCGCAGACATTGACGCTGGTGGTGGCCGTTGCGGTCGTTGTGGGTTCTTCGACGGACACATCGCTGGGAATTGACGGCAAGCTCAATGAGTTCATGTCCACGTCCTTTCAGCCCTCCCAATGGGACGCCACCTATTTTCAGGATCACGGTGCCAGCGAGCCTGCGCAGTACACTTTTCTCGCTCCGCAACATTCGCGCGTTCAGGTGCTCGGGGGCGCTTCACCCTGGCTAGCCAACACGGGCTCCGTCAGCGATTGGGATCTCACGATCCTCGACGAAACGGTCCAACCCTTACTTGGGGCCACCGATCACAGTCCGGAATTCCAGATTGCCAGCACGCCTGCTTTCTTCACGCTACCCAGCCCGCTTACCGCCAGTGACCCAAATCTGCAGCGCTTCGTCACTTATGCGCAGAATCTCGTTCGCTATTACAACACTGGCGGGTTCACCTGGGGCGGCACTCCATTCAAGTCACCCAGCAAATATCCGATCACCTGGTGGGGCATTCACAACGAGTACAACATCAACGGGCTGACGCCGGCTGACTATGTCGTCCTCTACAACAAAGTTGTTCCCGCCATGCTCGCGGTTGATCCAACGATCAAGTTTTCCGCGTTGGAGCTATCCGACTTTGACTACATGCAGGGCGATCCACGCAACAATCTCCCCACTTTCGTCCTTCCGGCCAATCAAGGCGGAGTGAACGCTCAGGTTAATGTCGCTTCCACGCACTTCTACTCCTCCTGCAACCAAACCGATCCGGACACCTATGTTTTTTCCACGATTCCCAGTTTTGTCTCGGATGTTCAGTACTTCCGCCAGGAGTTCGCCACGCGGCCCGATCTGGGCAACGTGGCCGTGTGGGTCACCGAAAACAACGTCAACGCCGATTATGACAGCGGGAACGGCTACAGCGCCTGCAATCCCACCCAGAAGTTCGTTACGGACCAGCGCGGCACCTCGGCTTTTTTCGCGGCCTGGCGTCCCTATGTCTTCTCGCAGCTTGGCAAAGCCGGCAGTCAGGCCCTGTACCACTGGGATTACCCCGCCGATGCGCAATTCGGCGAAGTGGATTACAACACCTCGAACAAGTACCTTTCTTATTGGGTGGATTACACGCTTGGCCAGTTGTTTCCTGTCACCGCCAACACTGCGCCGGAGATCCTTCAGCTCACCACGACGGAAACCGCCACGGTGGAAACCCTTGCCACGAAAAATCCCGACGGCTCCTACATCGTGATGGTCACCAATCGCGCCGTGCAATCACCCACGGACAATAACGGCCCGGGCGCACCCCGCACTGTGGTCCTTGACGTCTCTGCCCTCGGCAACTACACCACCGTCACCCAGACAACCCTGCAAAACGGGACTGACACCGTCAATGGCCCTCAACCAGTGGCGCTTTCTCCCGCACCGAAGTTGAGCGTCACGCTCAACGGGTATGGCACTGAGTTTCTCCACCTGGTTCCCTAAGAGCAACGAAAGGGTTCATTGCTCCGCGTCACCGACCGGCGTGCCCTATGTCACAGCCCGTCGTGCCTCTCGCGCCAATACTCTCCTCAGGAGATCACCGCCATGAAGAAACTCTCACTCCTTCTCTGCTTCGTCTCTGCCATTGTCTCTCTTCTTGCTCTCTCTCTCTGCGCCCAGCAAAAACCCGAGGTTAAAACAGCTCCCGTGCCCTTCAGCAAGCCGGAATCCGGAGCTGTCATGTACAAGGACTATTGCGCAGCCTGCCATGGACTAACGGGCAAGGGCGATGGGCCTGCTGCCGGTGCGCTGAAGTCGCCGGTACCCGATCTGACCACGCTCAGCAAGCGCAACGGTGATGAATTCCCAGACGCAAAGCTTGCCTACCTCTTGAATCATGGTGGTTCCACTACTGGGATACACGGATCGGAAGACATGCCGATCTGGGGCAAACTGTTTAAGAGCGTGAATAAAGACCTGGTCAAGCTGCGCGTTGCGAACCTGACCAACTATCTGAAGACGCTGCAGCAGAAGTAGCTGCGCCTTTCGGCGTAAGATTGGGGTTCAGGCAAGCATCAAAGAATCCCGCGCGTGTGTCACTTTGTCTGCGGCAGGCTGGCGTTAAAGGTGGCATCCAGCAAGTCTTGGGATTGACCGTCGTAGTCAGCGTCCAGCTCCCAAATAAAAGTTCCGCCGAGTCCCCGCCCCCAGTCTGTGTAGGACACGCGATAAAAGGTCGAGGAAGCGTCGTCGTAGGTGATAAACCCGGGGCCGCCGTCCTCCTTCAACATGTAGGGCACGAGCGAGTAGGGATCATAAAAGGTGCGCCAGCCCTTCTGATTGATTCTCTGTTTGAAGAAAGTGCCGTAATTTTCGTAGTCCACTGAGTTCGAACAGTCCTCATTCGGGCAGTAGCCCCAGAGCGCATTGGCTTGGTGATAGATGTAGCCGTAAAAGGGCGTGCCGATGTTCAGCTTGGCCTTTGGAATTTGGAGGTCCTTCACGTAAATATCGATGGCTTCCTTGACGCTGCCGCCAGGCTCGCAGTTCCAGGGTTCGGGATTGTTGGGGTCGGGGAGAATGGCGGAGTTGAGCTGTGCGGAGTCGGTCCACGGGCCGGCACAGTCATAGGTCATGACATTGAAGTAGTCCACCCAATTCACGGTTTCGGGAAAGTCGTAGCCGTCGCCGCCCCACGGTGGGACATCGGCGGAGATCAAGTACTGTGGGCTCGGTAACGCCGCGCGCAGACCTAACATTAGGCTGCGGAACTCCGCGATGTCCTGGTTCGATGTGGGATATTCCCAATCGATGTCCACACCGTCGTAACCATATTCGACCAGGAAGGCTTTCAGGTTTTTCACCAGCGTCGGGGTCAGCGTGGGATCGCTTTCCAGCGAAGTAAAATCGCCGCCAAGCAACAGCAGAACTTTTACGCCGTTGTTATGCCCTTTATTAATCAACTCGCGTTCCAGAAATCCGGATGGCACGGTGAGGTTGGCGTTGGCATCGAAACTGACGCCAGCGTGGTTGATGTGCGTCAATTTGGAAAAGGGAATCTGATCGGCGCTATACGGCGGAACCTGAGTGCGGCTCCAATAGCCGTAATCGGCAATCAATCGTTTGGTGAGCTTGGCGTTATCAGGGACACTTTGAGCGTACGTCCGCGAAGGCAATCCCGACATCAAGATCAGGCAGGCTACTCCGGCGCAGGTTGCCAAAAACATTCTAGAACACTTCATGACAGCCCCCTATTCTCTGAATGAGCATGCAGTTTCTCTCCGTGCCCAGAGCCCGCTGCGGGGGAACATCCGGCCGGCCCTTGCAGCTGGCAAGAGTAATCGCTGGGAGCCTAGCATGTTTAAATCGATTTAGAAAAACATTTCCTGTTGCGCGCCGCCCACTCAAAAGAGGCAGACTTTCTTTGGAACGGGCCCGAGGGGACCGGCCAGAGTGGCTTGCTGATGCAAACCGATTCTTCGTATCATTAACGTTTAAGGAAGGTGCTCGGGGTTGGCCTTTTCCACTCGCGCGCCACCTTGAGTTTCTTGATCGCCTGGACGATCGCGCTGGGCGGTGAATTAGTGATGGCGCTGCCGTCTGGCCAGGGTCATGCGTTCGTGCGGGATTGAACTAGATACTCTCTGTGAGAGGCGCCCTGGAGGGCCTATGAGGTTTCCTTCCGCCAATGTTCTGTTGGCCGGGGTTGTTGGCGGTGGTTGCCTTTTCCTGGTGTGCGGGGCCGGCCTGTCGCGATCTTCCGCCAGGGACCATGCGCGGCCCGCGAGCGAGCTGGCGAAGATCACGGTCGACTACCCCCTCGACGGCTCTGTTTTCCCCCCTGAAATCACACCCCCCACTTTTCTTTGGCGCGATCCCAGCGAGACGGCGAAACACTGGGCGGTGGAGGTCTCCTTTGCGCACTACCCCGGTGCAATCCGTGTGGAGGCGCCCGGCGAGCACATGCAATTGGGCGAGATCGATCCACAAGCGGGTGCAGGCAATGCGACCTTACAGCTGACTTCAGAGCAGGCGGCCATGCGGACATGGAGGCCCGATGCGGACACATGGGCGAAGATCAAGCGGCAGTCCGTGAAATCGCCGGCAACTATCATGATCACCGGGTTTGCAGAGGACAATTCAAAACTTCCAGTGTCACGCGGCAACGTAACAATTTCCACGTCAAAGGATGCCGTCGGCGCCCCCATTTTCTACCGCGATGTCCCACTTATGACGGTGCCCCACACGGAGAAAGGCTCGATACAGCCGCTGCCGACATCCGCCATTCCCCTTATCAAATGGCAGTTGCGCGACATTGGGGAGCCCCAGAGCCAAGTGGTGATGGAGAATCTCTACACCTGCGCCAACTGCCATTCGTTTTCACGTGACGGCAAGACGCTCGGGCTGGATGTCGATGGACCAAAGAACGACAAGGGGTTGTACGCCCTCGTTCCGGTGGCCAAAAACATGGCCATCCGCAATCAGGACGTCATCCGTTGGAGTTCCTTTCAGCAAAACCTTGAGGCCCCGAGCTCCGAGCCCGCCGTGAAGCGGTTCGGGTTCATGTCGCAGGTTTCGCCGGATGGGCGGTATGTTGTGACGTCGATCGGGCCACCCGCTGCGGGGAACACCCATCAAAATGAAAACCCCGGTTTCGCGCCCGGGCTTTCGGATCGCCTATTCAGCATGAACTATAATGACCTCCGCTTCACCCAGGTCTTTTATCCCACTCGAGGCATACTGGCCTGGTACGACCGGAAGGAACAGAAGTTGCGGCCTCTGCCCGGCGCGGATGATCCGAGGTTCGTGCAGACGAGCGCGTTTTGGTCGCCGGATGGAAAGTACTTGATCTTTAGCCGGGCGGAGGCCCGCGACCCTTATCCGTCCGGGGCTGAGAAGCCTACGTATGCCAATGACCCGAATGAAACGCAGATCCAATACGATCTGTACCGGATTCCATTTAACGAGGGTAGAGGCGGCAAGGCGGAGCCGGTCGCTGGCGCTTCGGGGAACGGCATGAGCAACAACTTTCCCAAAGTGTCCCCAGATGGGCGCTGGATCGTGTTCGTGCAGTGCCACAACGGGTTGCTGATGCGCCCGGACAGCCGGTTGTACATCGTGCCATTCGCGGGCGGCAGAGCCCGGCTGATGAAATGCAACACGTCGCTGATGAACTCGTGGCACACGTTTTCGCCGAACGGGCGGTGGCTGGCGTTTTCGTCGAAGGCCCGCTCGCCCTACACACGGCTCATGCTGACGCACATTGACGCCCATGGCGATGACACTCCTGCGATTCTCGTGGACAACACGACCGCCGCCAATCGCGCGGTGAATATTCCCGAGTTTGTGAACATTCCGCCGGACGGGATGGGAAAAATCGACCCGCAGGCGATGCAGTTTTACCGGTTGGCTAATCTGGCCTTCGAGCTGATGAAGAACAATCAGATGGCAGAGGCCATTCAAAGGTGGCGCGAGGCCCTGGAACTGGGTCCGGACGATGCCGGGGGGCATTTCTCCCTGGCTGTGGCGCTGACTGGAAACAACGAGGAGCGCGAAGCGGTGGAGGAATACCGCAGGGCCTGCGCGCTCGACCCGCACCATGCAGGATGGTTCGCCCACCTCGCGGCGTCGCTGGCGCAAACCGGCGATCTGGAGGGGGCGGTGGCCAACTATGAAAAATCGCTGACTCTCGACCCTTCCAGTGCTGGTGCTGAGGCGGACCTGGGGACGGTGCTGTTCGAAAACGGGCAAGCTCAGGAGGGATACGAGCACCTGCGGAAAGCCGTCGAAATGGATCCCGACTTCCCTGATGCCCACAATGAGCTCGGGACCGTGCTGGCAAAGACCGGACGATTGGACGAGGCAGTCGACGAACTTCAAAAGGCGATTAGACTCCTCCCGACTTCGGTGGAATATCGCTACAATCTTGGTTTTGTCATGGGATTACGGGGGGACTACGCTGGGGCAGTGGACGCTCTTCAGAAGGCCGTGGAGCTTAGCGAAGGCAAGGATTCGCGGTGCCTCGCCGCGTTGGCTTACGCATATAACAGGACCGGCCGGTCCGCCGAGGCTATTCAATCCGCGCATCAGGCGCTCGATCTGGCCCTCCAGGAACACGACGAGCAACTGGAGAAGAGCTTGCGGGGTGATCTTGAGCGCTACGAACGCGAGGGCGCAAAAGCGGAGCCGCAGTAGTGATCCGAGTGCGTCCCTACGAACTCAGAGGAAGTTTCTGTTCCCTTCAAAAGGCATGTCAACCTCGCTACAATCCAATCATGATACTCAGCGCTCGTTTGCTCGCGCGCACTGCCCTCATCTTATTCCCGGTCGTCTTCGCGATTCTTGTGCAGCCGATCGCTGCACAACAACACTGGAACCTGGAAGAAACGCTGGTCATCACGGACGTCAACATCGTGGACGTGCTCAGCGGCGAGATTCTTCCTGACCAGATCGTCATCATCGAGGGCAACCGCATCGCCGCCGCCGGGCCGCGCAAGAGCACGCGCTACCCGCGCAACGCGCCCAGCGTGAATGCCAAGGGCGGCTACCTGATTCCCGGCCTGTGGGACATGCACGTTCATCTTGTGTTCGGCGATTGGTTCCCGCGCGCGGAGGAGATTTCGCTGCCGCTGTTCGTGGCGAATGGCGTCACCAGCGTGCGCGATATGGGCAGCGAATTGGAAACCGTGCAGAACTGGCGCAATGAAATGGAGTCCGGACGCCTGCTGGGTCCGCGCATCATGACCTCTGGCCCCATGCTGGATGGGCCCAAGCCGCGCTTCCCGAGTTCCGTGGCGATCACCAAGCCGGATGACGGCCGACGCGCCGTGGACGAGATGAAGCGCCGCGGCGTCGATTTCATCAAGTTGCAGTCCTTGATCCCCCGGGACGCCGTCTTCGCCATCGCGGATGAAGCGAAAATACAGGAAATTCCGTTCGAGGGGCATGTGCCGGATTCCGTGCGCGCCAGCGAAATGTCCAACGCGGGTATGCACAGCTTCGAGCACCTCATCGGGATTTTTGAGGGCAGTTCGCCACTGGAAGACGATTTTTTGAAGGGAGGGAAAACCGAAGCGAAGTTCCTGGCGAGCTATGATCCAGTGCGCGCCGCGGCCCTTGCCGCGGTGCTGGCCAAGAATCAAACCTGGCAATGCCCCACGCTTGTCTGGGAACGCGGCGGCAATCTGATTGACGTCACGGACTTTTCCAAGGATGAGCGGGCGAAATACGTTCCGGCCTACTGGAAAGAACAAACGTGGAAGAAATTCACGGAGCAGGTTAAGAGCGACTTCAACACTGACGACCTGACAACACGCAAAGCCTTCCTGGAAAAGGAGCTCGAGGTGGTGCAGATGCTGCACAAAGCGGGTGTGCCGTTCCTGGCCGGCACGGATACGCCGTCGGGCGTGTACATTTTCCCCGGCTTCAGCTTGCACGAGGAATTGCAGCGCTTCGTGGCTGCGGGATTCACGCCGCTAGAAGCCCTGCAAACCGCCACGCTGAATCCTGCGCGTTTCTTCCAAATGGAAAACAGGCTGGGCACCATCGAGCGAGACAAACTTGCCGACCTGGTTCTTCTAGACGCCAATCCGCTCCAGGACATTCGCAACACGCAAAAAATTGCGGCCGTGATTCTGAATGGGCGCTATTTTTCACGCAACGATCTGCAGAAGATTCTGCAAAAGGTGGAAGACGCCGCCAAGAAGGAAGCGCCCGGCCCGAGTTCACCCAGTATTTTCTGAATGGCCTGAGGTCTGTCTGCCCTACAACCCATACGGGACTTCGCCATCGCAAGCGGTGACTTTTGGCTCGGGCGATTCGGACGTTTTCACTTATGATGCGAACACGAGCCGCATGACCAAATATCAATTCAATGTCGGCACCACCGGCTTGTCCGACAAGGGAGTTCTGACGTGGAACGCCAATTCCACGCTGCAAAAGTTGGCCATCACGGATGGGTTCCCCTCTACCACCGACACCCAGACTTGCACGTACGGCTACGACGACATGGTGCGGATCGCCGGCGCGAATTGCGGCAGCGCAGCGAATCAAACATTCACCTATGACCCGTTCGGCAATATCGATAAATCGGGAAGCCCCAACAGCTTTGTGCCAACTTACTCCATGACGAGAAACCGCATTTCCACTGTTGGGAGCACTACGGCCCAGTACGACAACAACGGCAACGTGTTGAATGATGGGGTGCACACGTACGCTTGGGACGCGGACGGGAATTCCATCACGGTGGATACCGTTGGCGCAACCTTCGACGCGCTGGATCGCATGGTCGAGCAGAATCGTTCTAGCGTGTACACGGAGATCGTTTATTCCCCAACCGGTGCTAAGCTTGCACTCATGAGCGGGACGACCGGTCAGACACTTCAGAACGCCTTCATCAACCTTCCAGGGCAGGCCACGGCCGTCTACACGAGCAGTGGGTTGGACCACTACAGGCATTCCGATTGGCTGGGCAGCGCTCGGTTGACTTCTTCTCCATCGCAGACAGTTCTTTCCGCCACCGCGTACGCACCCTTTGGCGAAACCTACACAACCTACCCTAACCCATCCGCCTCAGCCGATCCCTCTTTCACCGGGCAGAATTCGGACACCGTGTCCGGAGAGTATGATTTCCTCGCTCGCGAATATAGTACGCAGGGCCGCTGGCCTGAGCCCGATCCGGCTGCTCTCCGCGCAGTGAACCCCATGAATCCGCAGTCGTGGAACCGGTATGCGTACGTACTTAACAACCCGCTTGGCTTGTTAGACCCCCTCGGGCTCGACTGCATTTATGATGAAGGTGGATCAGCCTACGTTATAACCGGGGATTGCAGTAGCGGGGGTGACAACGGATTATACGTGCCTGGCACGGTGACCTATGCGCAGATCGATGCGAATGGAAATCTAGCCTACGGTTACAACGACGGTACCGGGATTGTCTCAGATAACGTGGGCGGCTTTGCCGGTTGGGATTGGTCGACTCCGGACACAAGCCTGAACGACACTATGCTGGGGCAGATGATGGACCCTAGCCAATGCCCAAGCTGCCCTCACATATTTAATGGTGCGTACAATATGGTCAAAGTCGGAACTGCAGTAGTCACTGCAGAAGCTACCGTGACTGCTGTAATCGTGACTGGTCCGGCCGTGTTAGCGGGGTATAACCAAGCTGGGCAGGTAATTGGTGCTTACGCAGAGACATATCTACCTGGTGGGGCTGCCACCTTGACTCAAATCCCCGACTTCATTAGGGGTTTCAGAGCTGCTTACGGCGAATTCGCTCAAGGAATTCCCGCAAACCCGGCGGGGTTGTTGGGAGGCGCCATCGGGTCGTTGTACAAAGATATCACACATTGATAATGAAATGAATAAGGCACAGTCTCGATATGCGAAAGCGTGCCCTGTCTGCGGGGCTATCATTCACCCATTTGACGTCCACCTCAAGGGAGACAGCTTCCCTTGTCCAAACTGCGGCGAGTGGTTGAAACGCGACCCCAAGTACTCTTACGCAATTTGCGCCGCTAGCCTTTTGCTTTCTGGCATTGAGGCTTTCCGCATGGGCTACCGAGATGAGATGTTCGTATTTGTCACGGTGGGCGCCACGTTAACGTTAATTATGGCGGGAGTCTTTTTGGAGGGACTAGTGTTTCCGCCCCCATACAAGAAAGTTGGGGGCCGTGGTTTCGACATGCCGCGATCTCTTTTCTCGAATGGCAATAAACGTAATGACAAAAAGGAGTAGATCTCAGGCGTGTGAAGACTGATTAGATGACGGCGTCGGCTCCCTCGACCGGGTAAACTTGGTGGCGTTAACGACCAGGGCTCGGAACAAAGGAGCCGAGCGATGATTATCATAGGTTGTGATTTTCACACGCGGGTGGAGCACCCTGTGAAGGCAAGCAAGACGTGGGTGCCGCATCCTTGTGGGTTTCAAGGGCGCGGATTTTGACTTTTCTGTTTCCCTAGGTGCGTCCTTTTTACCCTTTTCTGGAGGGCAAACTCACGTTTCTGGAACCGCGCGGTGGCCGCAAACTCCGCGAGCCTTGCGAAAAGATTGTTTTGGTAAACACTTTCCACGATATGGGAAGCTTCACGACTACCGCCAAGAAGTCACCGGGACAAAGGGCTGAGCGGAATGCCCACAATCTGTACGTTGACATTGCTTGGGCTGGCGTTTTAACCGGTTTGCTAGCGGGACTGTACTCCACAGCTACTGGCGCCACTCTTTGGATTGCCGCGATCTTACTTGCGGCTCTGCTGTTCCTGCCTGCGAAACCTATTCGGATGCGTGCGGTGGACTGGAGAGTGCTCCTCCTCGCCGCGTTTGAAATCCCTTCGCTCCTATTCTCCCAATACCGCGCCAACAGCATTCGGGTAACGGTAACAACCATGATTTTTGTGCTGACGTATTCTGCTGTGCGGCTCGGCATGCAATCGAACTTGCAGGCGGCATCTTTCAGTGGATTGCTAGGACTGGGCGGAGGCTGGCTAGCACTCTCCGGTCTGAGCCAGTTCCACGAAAATGCCAACCGCCTGGGCGCGGCTGGGCTTATGAATTTGGTGGCCTTCCGGTCAAGACTCATTACGCCACCCAACTCCTGGATTCCAGGCGAGTGGTTCACCTTACTTCTGCTGGCGCTGCCTTTCGCATGTGTCATCCCCCTGTATCTCTTGCAGAAACAATGGAAATGGCTTGCCGCGGCGGCCCTGCTGGTGCCGATACTGATTGCCGCAACCCTCTGCTTGTCCATGTCCCGCGCGGTTTTCTGGAGCGCCGTTGTGTTCTGCCTTCTGTTTTGTGCGATTCTGTTGGCAGGCCGGCTACTTACCCTGCGGGCAGGGGGAATCCTGGTTGGAACGACCTTGGCTGCTTTGGTCTTGGTACTCGCCTGCGAAACAGCTTTCTACCCGGGACTCCTCAAGGCATATGCTGGTCAGCACACATCGCAGGTTCGCAGCACGCAGGGTCGGTTCGAGATCTGGAATCGGTCCTTGCATGTGGTTCGGGCCCACCCACTCTGGGGAGTCGGATCAGGAAATGCCGCTCTGGCGCTCACCTCGACCGCAGACCAGGAAGAGACAACCGGGTTTGCCAGCCGAACATTCAGCCTGCCAATCCAGGTCCTAGTCGAGAAAGGAATGATTGGTTTCCTGCTGTATGGCACTTTCTTGTTTTTTGTGGCGCGCGAATTCATCTGCACCATGCGCTATTCCTTGCCAGAGGGCGTCGCAACGCCCCCTGGAGGCCGTAGAAAGGGCGATGACACGAATCCCGGAGACGACAAGCTGCAGATGCTTACCGATCTTTCCGCGCACGGGAATTCCCACGGTTATGATGTCTGTGCAATCGCTGGAGGCATCAGCCATAATAAAATTGAAGACACCAGGGAAGAGCATCTGGCAATGTCGGTCGTGGCGCTTGACCGCCTGGCGTCAAAGACGATGGATTGGATTCTGAAGCAGCGCTGAGGCTCGCGAGATTTCAAGGAAGGAAATGCAACCCATGGATTCTCATTCCCGCAAAATAGTGCAGGAAAACCGCGACTACACGATGTTCTCCTGGTCCGTGCAGGGCGCTTCGAATCCGATTCACATGAAACGCGGCCAGGGCGTGTGGTTCTGGGACGGTGACGACAATCGTTGGCTGGATTTCAGCTCGCAACTTATCAACCTGAACGTTGGCCACCAGCACCCCAAAATGCTGGAAGCCATCAAGAAGCAGGTGGACGAACTCTGCTTCGCTGGACCCAGCTTCGCCACGGAGCCCCGCGGCTTGCTCGGCAAGAAGCTCGCGGAGGTCACTGGCCTGGCGAAAGCGTTCTTCACGTTGGGCGGCGCCGAAGCCAACGAAAATGCCATGAAGATGGCGAAGCTCTTTACAGGCCGCGACAAGATCATCACGCGCTACCGCTCTTATCACGGCGCCACAATGGGCGCGATGACGGCTTCCGGTGATCCGCGGCGTTGGCCCGTCGAGCCGGGTATTCCGGGCATCGTTCGCGTCTTCGACCCCTACTGTTATCGCTGCCCGTTCGGGCAGAAAGTGGAAACGTGCCACCGCGAATGCGTTTCGCATATTGCAGAGGTCATACAGATGGAAGGCCCGGACACGATCGCGGCCATTCTGGTGGAAGGCATCACCGGGTCCAATGGCTTGCTCGTTCCTCCGGACGATTACTATCCGAAGCTTCGCGCGCTTTGCGACAAATACGGCATTCTGCTGATTGATGACGAGGTCATGAGCGGATTCGGCCGCACTGGAAAATGGCTCGCCACGCAACATTTCGGCATTCGCCCGGATATCGTTAGTTGTGCCAAAGGTTTGACCAGCGGCTATCTACCCTTGGGCGCCGTGATCGTCTCCGATGCGATTGCCAAACATTTTGAGACCAACATGCTTTGGGGCGGGCTCACGTACAGCGGCCACCCTGTATGTTGCGCCGCTGCTGTTGCCAATCTGCAGCTCTACGAAGAAGAAAATATTTTTGGCAATGTCGAGCGCCAGGGCCGTTATCTGGCTTCGCGCCTCGAAGCCATGAGGAAGAAATATCGCTGCGTCGGGGATGTGCGCTACAAAGGGCTTTTCAGCGTGCTGGAACTCGTGAAAGACAAATCCACGCGCGAGCCCCTGGCCCCGTTCAACGGGAGCAGCGCAGAGATGAGCAAACTTGCCGCCCACTTGAAGAGCAAGCATCTCTACGCCTTTAGCCGCTTCAATATGCTGTGGGTTTGCCCGCCGCTCATCATCAACGAAGAGGAACTCCGCCACGGCCTGGACATTGTGGAAGAAGCGTTGGCCCTGGTGGATACCGCGCTAGTTCCGGTATCCGCTGCGCAACCTGCGGAGGCGCTGGCGCGGAAATAGTGGCGAGGTTTGTCGATTAGCAAAACGAACTATTGAAAACGGAGGCGCTGCACTGCCCAATGTTCCCCAAAAGGGGCTGCCGGCTCAGACGGTCGACGCAACAGAAACAAGGGACTCAGGTTCCGCGCAGTGCCCGGAGAGCGCCTGAAACGTCAGGTCAGAGGGTCACAAAGCTGGGACAGGAAAATGAAATGGTCCACGTTCTCGAAGAGAGTCGCGACCTATTCCTGTGCGGGTTGTTCGCGCTCGTAGCTCAGAGCTATGCCCGCTGCAAGTGCGAGCACTACCGCAAGGCAACGCAACGTGTCCAGCTTTTCCTTCAGCAGTGGCACGGCGAGAAGAACGGTTAGCGCCGGGTAAAGTGCAATGATCGGCGTAACGACGGAAGCCTTGCCCCACCGATAGCCGGCGAACGTCATCAGCGACCCGATACCCAGCAGCGCCCCAAAGAGCAAGGACAGCAGCCACGCCCTTGCGGAGAGATTGAAAGAAAGGCCAGGTGACAAGAGGAAAATAGCGATGGCGATCGGAATGGAAGCCAGTGCGAAGACCACGGTGCATAGTTCATTCGAGAGGTGGAGCGTGGCGATCTTCTGGAAGAAACACGTGCCCCCCCAGAACGCCAGCGCCGCTAACGTCCAGAGCATCCAAGGCGCGGCTAGTGCCTCAATTTGGAAATGGGGCAGCGCGTCGGATCTAGACGCGCCAGCTGAAGCGAGACTAACGATGTAGATGGCGGCCAGCGCCACGACGAAGCCGCCGAGTTGGATGCGATTCAGCCGTTCGCGCAGGAATAACACCGCCAATATAGCTGTCACCAGGGGGAACATCGATGACACAGGCAGGACTATCGACACAGGACCTTTTAGACTGAACGCGCGCAGGATGCAGAGGTTGCCCATGTTGCCGAACAGACCCGTCAGCGCAGCGAACACAATGCCGAGTTTGAAGTTCGTTCCCCGCCTCCAACCTGGCGAAAGGAAAAGGGGTAGCGTGGCAGGTACTACTCCCAAGGTAGAGATGACCTGAATCACCAGCGGCGAAGCTTCCAGCGAAACCAAGGCCGACACAATCCCCCAGATGCTCCAGAGAGCCGTCGCGATCAACGTGTAAGTCAACCAGCGCTGCATTCTTCCTCCGCTCACGAACATCCTGTCAGCATGACTCGCCCGTCACGGTCAGGGGACTCGACCGGAACACCTCCACGGCCGATCCCTGCCCAAGATTGTCCGTACCCGGGATCGCGTGCGTTGACCGTATGCCTTATTGGGTCATCTCGCATAGGATCCAGTCCTGGTGATTGGCGACGTCCCGTTGCCCAATCACCTAGTCGGAGTCACCCGGGACCCGCCATTGGCAGCGACCCCGCGTGTCGTGTCTTACTGTCCGGGGGGCGATCCTCTCTTGAGATACAGGATCGCGTCTCCATTGAACGGGGAGCTGAAGGACTTGCGTCCGCCCTTGGCGGCCAACGACCCTGTGCTGGCTATGCTCCCGGCAATTGGGTTGAACCACTCGTAGCTGTACGTCCCAGCGGTCAAATCTAGCGTAAACTCTCCCGTGCTGGGCTGGTAGACCAGGTATTCCGAGCCAGGATTCGCGAGACAAAAACCGGTCGACGCTAGCTCTGGGTGCGGTGTCATTGCGGCCAGGTTCACTTTGTTGGCGTAAGTCCGCGTGTATCCCAAGTTGCGCCGTACTTCCTCTACGTCAGGCAGCAGGCATTCCCAAATCGGTGGGTCTAGATAGGGATCCATGTAGAGCGGGTTCAATCCGCGCAAGAAACTCTTCCATGCCCACTGCCGGTCACCACCATTGCCCCAGAGATGGTCGGTGTCGGAAAGAATGACCTTCCTTCCCTCTCCGGGAGGAGGATTGTCCTTGTAGTTGTAAACGCCCGTGCGGCTGTCCGGATTCGGCGAAATCCAGTCGGCTGGGCTATTAAAGAGAGTACTGTTGCTGCCGCCCGGGTACTGAAACGACATACCAACCGGATGCTGCTTCGGTTTGCCAGCCTCATACGATTTGACGTACTCGATCATCTCGTATTGCCAATCCGTCGAGTACGGTCCGCTCTCATTGGAGATTTCATAAAGGACGTTGTCCAAATCGTTGACCGTATCGATGACCTTCCGCACGTAGGCTTTTTCGATCTTTTCGACACCCGCAGGAAGGGGCCAACTCTCAATTTCCTTGCCTCGGCCGTCTCTATCCGGGTCCCCGTCGATCCCGTTGATATTGTTGTTCACGTTGAAGGGATGCCCGGTCCAATTAGAGAATTGCAGTTCCCATCCATCAAAGAGCATGATCGAAACATAGATCCCGTGGTCGCGCGCGGCCTCGACCCGCTTCCGCATGCGCGCAAAGTACTCCTCGTTAAATGCGTTGAGATCGAACTTCGGCTTTACATCCCAAGCCGTCCCGGGGCCCGTGCGCTTCCACGGATGTGGTGAACTGTACCTGGTGATCCCGTCGCCCTCGATATCCTTGGGCGTCTCCCACCGCCACAGCCGGATGTAGTTGTAATTGTGCTCCGCCAAGAACCTGAGGTAGCCGTCGAAATCAAAAGCGGGAGGAGGATCAGTGAGCCCGATGTCGGGCAAGTTAGTCCACGTGTGCGCGGCAGTCAAATAGATCGGCTTGCCGGAACCGTCAGTAAAATACCGCGGATTACTAAGGCAAACACGCAGAGGCCCTGTCGCCGGGCGGCTTTGGGCCTGGCTGGCGGGAGACCAAAACAATACGGCCACAACAAATCCCAGCGCCAGCGCGAGTACCGATGACCCAAGGATTGACTTGACGCCTGCAAACTTGCGCCGAATAGCATGCCGGATGACTTCCACCGTGTTGCCTCCATTCCGATTCAATTCAAACAAAGCAGCCGTAAACAAACTCGATTCGCGCTGACCGTTCCGCCTGAGACACTCAAGCCGCAGACATATGAGGCCAAGCAGGCGCTGCGGTCAGTTTCATTTTCGGGCCGTTGACAGGACGAGAATGAAATCGCTATCTCCGCCCCCGTTCTTTTCCGGCGGAGTGAAATCGCGCAGGGCAGCGCTAGTAGATGGGGACCCTTCGGCTCGCGAGTACTTCCCGGTGGTCGGATCGAACCATTGTGCGTCGACCATGCCGTTGAGCTTTTTCGGATCCACCGTAATCTTCCGTGCTGAAGGAATGTAAGTGATCGCCAGACTTCCGTCCGGAATCCACGCGGTCACCGCCTTGTCTGTTCCGCGACCGTAGCCAGCCGTCACCACCGTCGGCGTCGTTTCGGGAACAAGACGGTGCCAGGGGAGAGACTGAAAAAAGCTGGAGAAGTACGACATTTGGATCGAGCCAGGCGATTCGAGCCAATCCTCCCAGCCGGGCCGGAATGTCCACGCCTTGGATCCATAACAGTGACCGCACGCCCCGGAGAGAATCCCCCAATAAGCTTGGCGCCGGACCCTTTGCGGAGAGCCTCCCCTCGAGTCATTGTTTTCGCCCTCATAACCGCTCTCCCCAAGAAACACCGGCTTTGTAGGTTGCAGCATGTAATCCATCAGGACGAAGCGGTACGGATCTGCGTAGCCGTAGGCCATGTTGATGTCTAGCCAGGGAGCGTCATGAAAGAACAGTGAACTCGACCTTGTGAAAGCGTGGTAGGTCTTGAGTTGTTTCGGAGCCGTCTCTTCCAGCCCACGCGCCATTTCCTCGACGTGGTCAACGACATCGCGGGGGTCGCGGTCGCCACCGAGGAGCCACAGCACGTTGCCATACTTCTTATAACGCTCTCCCAGGTAACGGCCATATTGGTAGCACTTGGCCGGACCGTTCGCTTTGTACTGCTCGTACCACATCCCCTTTTCATCTCCAAGATCGGCGGCTGAGAGCATTACCAGCATCCCCTTCGTGGCTGCCCTTTCCACCAGCCAGTCAAGATGCCGAAAATACACTTCGTTTGGAGTGGAGAAGTCCCCTGGCCTAAGAAAGGGAGGATCTCCATTACGGTTTGTCTCCTTGAGATGATCACTCCATTCACTGTACGGAATGGCATCTACGACGATGGCATTAAACCCTTTTAGGCGCCGGTTCTCTAAATACCTTTCAGCGTCTGCGTCTGTCAGCTGCCAGGCGATCTCCCAGGAACTGTCACCATTAAGGAAGAAGGGCCTGCCACTACTGTCGACGAGGTATCTTCCATCGCGACTAACACTCAACGGAAATGACGCCGCTCGGAGTTGCTCGGGAGGCACTCTTTGTGCCATAAGCGAGCAAACAAACAGCATTAGTACGGTGGCGCCGAACAGGCAGTAACCGCGAACGATCTTGGCAGTGAGGGGCTGTTTCATAGCAAGTGGTGTACTCCATTCACAAACATATTCTGATGTAGCACTGGCAGTGGTTGACCAACTGCAGGCATGCTTGTTCGAATTCAAGTACGGTACTCGGACGGCAACGCCACCAAATATTCGTCTCTAGAATATGCACTTTATGGACATTTGAACCGTGCGCATCGGGTAGAAGCCATTGGCCTGAGCAAAAGTAATGGAGGTCAGCGATGAGTCGACGCTGGAAATGTTAACCCGGTTCAATAGGTTGGAAGCCTGTACCTGGAACTGGATCACCGCCCTCTCCTTAATCGGGAACCCCTTGGCAAACGAAGCGTCAACCCTGGCGTAACCCGGCCCGTTAAAATAGTTCGCTGGCAACGTGCCATCCCGGACCGTTTGTGGCAGCGGGAAAATGGAAGCGCTCATCGCTCCTTGCATCCAGTCCGCCTTGCTGAAAGACCTGGCCACTTTTGTCGTGGGCAGATCGGGCCGGTCAGCGTTTTGGCCGTCGGCGTTGAAGTCCCCGCCCGACCCGTAGGGAGCAAAACTCATAGGATCAAAATAACCGCCGGATATGAAGTTCCAGATCGTGCTTACTTGCCATCCTCCCAAAACAGTCCCGAGAAGATCCTTGCGGCCACGGAGAAGAGGCAAGTCCCAAACGGCGTTCAACTTGAAATTATGTGTCCCAACCTCATTGCGCGCCCAGTCCACTTGGGGGTCGAAAACCTCTTCGTTCCCTATGTATCCCCTATTATTGTTGTAATTGTATGAGGCATTTAACTGCCACCCTTGGGCCAGACGTTTTGAAACCTCAAACACGAGGCCGTGATAGGTGCTACGACCCTCGTTCGTAACAATGTTGATCGCGCCGTAGTAAGGGTTCAGCCTATCCAGACTCCCGTCAACGACGTCGCCCGAGACCCGGTTTGCGTTAAAGCTGTAGGTTCCGTTCGGAGTGTGCTGGTAGTGATACGTGACAGTCGCTGTTACGCTACTCAACAACTGCCGCTGGAACGCGACATTGGCATCGTAAACTCTGGGCTGAGTGAAGTCCTTGGCGTACCCGTACAAGTCGGGCCGCGTGCCCGTGTAAATGCCTAACGCTGGATCAATAGTTCCTCCCACCATTCCCGGATTAATGGGGAAATCCCGCGTGCCCACCGGAGCAATACCGTACACAATGGGGATTCCAAACTGCGAGCCCGCAGAAAGCAGGGAAGAGCTCGGCGGATTACCGGCGTAATTATTGAAGGCACTTACAGAATCAAGCTGATTGTAAAGGAGAAAGAATCCCCCGCGGATGGCCATACGCCCGTCCTTCTTGGGATCCCACGCGACGCTGATCCGCGGACCGAAGTTCTTGTAGTCAGGATTGTACGAACGCTTTACAAGCTGGTTGCGGACCGCGATCATTCCTTGCGGATTGACTTGATCACTTGTGAATATGGGAGCATAAGTGACTGTGGACCGGTGTATCCCGGCCAGAGGAAGCGGATCATAGTAATCCCACCGCAATCCCAGGTTTATCGTCAGCCCCGCGCGTGCCTGCCAAGAGTCCTGCGCGAAGAAGGAATACATATGGTTCTCAATTTCAAGGTTGGGGTTCCGCTGCTTGCCCGTTGACGGATCCACGGCGCGAGTTTCTTCGTAGGGGTTATCGTTGGCAAAATCGATGACTGTGGCGAAGTTGTACACCGGGATGTCTCCGTACAGGTAGAGCGCATCGGTCGCGTACGTTCGACGGTAGGCTCCGCCGAATTTCCAAGCGTGTTTGCTGTGGTTCCACAGGTAGGTGTCTTGCACGTCGTAAACGCGGGAATACCAGTTCTCGTATTCAAAGTTGCAGGCGCCGGAAAATGTGGAGGGAAAGCCCAGACCATCGTCCGTCTGAACACACGGGATGTTGTAGGAATTCTTTACGGACTTCCAGAGCCAGGGCTGGTCAAAGGTTGAAAACCGGAACTCATTCAGGCTGGTCGGAGTGAAGGTATGAGAGCTTACGCCACTGAAGAACGTAGCTCCGATGTTCTGCTGATAATCCAGGTTTGGCCGCACGTCAAGCTGAGGTATGCTTTCCATGGTGCGCCAGAACGTGGCATAGAGGCGGTCTTTGCCACTTTTCGTCAGGTAATCCATGCGCCCGTTGTATTGGTTTCCACTCCGCGGGCTTGACCGGTCCATCGACACCGTCCCCAAGTCCGGGATGCCGTCACCATTTACGTCGACAAGATTGTCTGTGGCGTACTTAAAAGGAGGAAAATCCTTAAGAAGCTGGGCCGCCACCGAGTTCGGCCGGGTGGTCTCGACCCAATTCGCGAAAGCTTGTGTTTCCACGATCACTGACTGGCCTGCCGCAGCTGGCGCCAATTGGCGAAGACCTTCATAGGCAAAAAAGAAGAAGAGGCGATTCTTGATGATCGGCCCGCCTACCGTGCCGCCAAAATACCGCTGGTGCCACGAGCCGACGTCCGCTCTGGTAGCCCCGTATGGCAGAGCGTTGAAAGAATCCTGGAGGAAAGTATAGTGCGCTGTGCCATGAAGCGCGTTGGTTCCTCCCTTGGTGACCATCTGGACTTGCGGGCCGGCCAGAATCCCCTGGTCAACCGAAGTGGGATTGCTGGAAACGCGCATTTCGGCAATCGCATCCAGGTTTGGTGTGAACGCAAGATTCCAACTCCCCCAGTCACCATAATGCAAGGCGACCCCGTCCAGGTAATAAGCGGCTTTCGTACCGCTTTGACTGGTGCCACTGGAGAGCGCCGGCGAACCGAAAGCAGAGAGCGCATCGCAACAATTGCCAGACCGTGAATCTTCTGCCTTGCCGATGACCCCCGGGGCGATTAGCGCGAGGAAAGTCAGACCTCTTCCAATTACTGGTAGCGACTCGATCTGCTGTGTGCCGTAGACTTCGGAGATGCGAGACTCGGTCGTCTCAACCTGAGGCACCACGTCGACGACCTCTACAGTTTCACTTGAGTCCCCGACGTTGAGTTTCAGATCGATATTCAGCACTGACTCCGCAGCCAATTCGATGTTTTTTCTGACCAATGTTTTGAAGCCAGATTTCGCCACTTGGACTTCATACGTGCCTGCCAGAAGGTCCGGAATACGAAAATGGCCTTCTGCCTCAGTTTCGCCAGTACGTGCGACCCCAGTAGCCTCATTGGTAACCTTCACAGAAGCCCCGGCGACGGCGGCACCTGACGGGTCATAAATGGTGCCTTGGATCGCGCCAGTAACTTGGCCGAACACGAATGGTGCGAGTGCCAGCATCACAGCAGCCATGAGCGCGACTTTGACAGCGACGACGAGATTTCGCATAAATCCTCCACGACAGTAGTAATATAAGATACGCTATTTTATTACTTTTTTCTTGTCAATGCTTTTTTTAGTTGCAATGCAACGGTCAATAGCATTAGGATGGCTTTCGAAACCAATAAACGGAAAGGAGGAGTCCATGGAAATATTGAAAACTGTGGAGCGCCATCCGACCTTGACCGAGAGCATCCAGCGACAGCTCGGGGATTTAATCGCTAACCAGTCCCTTCGATCTGGCGAGCGCCTTCCGCCACAGGATGAACTGGCTGAGCGCCTTGGCGTCAGCCGCACGGTAATCCGGGAAGCTGTGCGGTTTCTGGTGGCTAAAGGCTTGCTCGAAGCCAGAAGAGGGTCTGGAGTTTATGTGCGGCCGCAAGAGTCCGGGGCGAATCTGGTAACAGAAACTCCGCCCATCGACCGCGCCGTTGCGCCTGGAACCCACGATTTCACGGGCACAAAGCTCGATGGCGGACCACCAGAGCGCATCAACCCAGAAGAGAACGCGATCGCCGAGCAAGCGAATCCTCAACTTCAGGGCGGGTTTACTGGCAAGGCAGTCCGCAGGCTCCCTGAGGAGCGGAGAAGGAGAATCATCGAGATCCTCGACCAGTCCGAGTACATCAGCGTTTCCGATCTGGTCGAGCGGTTCGGGGTTTCCCGGGTGACGGCCAGAGCGGATCTGGATTCGCTCGCCGCCGAGGGTGCCCTTGTGCGATCACACGGCGGGGCATTGAAGCCCATGGACCTCCGCAGCGATTATCCCTTGCAGCTCAAGCAAACGCTGCATCATGCCGAGAAGGTTCGCATCGCTGCCGCCGCCGCAAAGCTGATTCGTGATGGCAGCACGATCGCCTTCGACTCCGGCACAACCACCTGTGAAATCGCCAAGCAGATCAAGCAGCTGAATCTCCGGTCGCTGACGGTGATCACGAATGCCTTGAATATTGCCAACGAACTGTGCAGCCTCACCTGGGTCTCGCTCATCATGACGGGTGGGATGCTGCGTCACAAATCAGGCTCCTTCGTCGGCCCCCATGCACATCAAACTCTTCGGGACCTCAATGCAGACCACCTATTCATGGGCGCCGACGCGATCGATGTCGAGGCTGGACTAACTACTCCGGATATTCTGGGCGCTCAGTTAGCTTTACGAATGATTGAACTGTCGCGGGAGATCACGGTGGTGGTCGATGCCAGTAAGTTCAAATGTCGTGGCCTGACACTAGGTGGAAGGATTGAAGACGTTGACCGTATTATTACCGACGACCGCGTTAGCTCGACCCAAGTCGACGCCCTGCGCCAGCGTGGTATTGAAGTTATTATTGTCTAGCAGCTGCACAATAGCTTTCTTTTTGTTTCCTTTATCTTTTTTAATTGACTTATTTTGTCTTTTGCGGCCATCATAGCGGTCAGAAACCGTGAGGGCCTCCATGAAACAAACGAAGCACGAAAGACCCAACGAAGTCATGACAACCTCGAATACCTCCCTTGTCAAAGGGTCAGACTCCTTCGACTGGGGCATGAAAAACCGGCTTGCTCGGATTTTCCGCTCCGAGAGCGGCAAGACAGTAATGTTCGCGATCGACCATGGGTATTTTGAAGGCCCAAGTGCCGGGCTCGAACAAGTCGATGTAGCTGTCGCCGGGTTATTGCCTTACGCTGACGCTTTGATGGTTACCCGAGGAGTACTACGGTCAAGCATTCCAGCTTCGTTCTCCAACGCGGTTGTCTTGCGAGCGAGCGGGGGACCAAGCGTACTGAAAGAACTCTCCAACGAAAAGATCGCCGTGGACATGGAAGATGCCCTGCGGCTCAACGTGTCTGCACTGGCTGTTGGGGTTTTCATTGGCGGCGAGTTCGAAACTCAGACCGTACAGAATATGACCCGGCTCGTAGACTTGGGCAACCGGCACGGTGTCCCCGTTCTTGCAGTCACCGGGGTTGGCGATGAAACGGCTCACGACGCGCAGTACTTTCGGATGGCCTGCCGGATTTGTGCTGAATTGGGGGCGCATTTCGTAAAGACCTATTTCGTCGAAGAAGACTTCGATAAAGTCACCTCCGCTTGCCCAGTTCCCGTTGTGATCGCGGGTGGCAAGAAGGTGCCGGCCTTGCAGGCTCTGACTATGGCCTACCGGGCGGTACAAGCCGGTGCGTCCGGCGTGGACATGGGACGAAATATCTTTCAATCGGACGCTCCCGTGGCCATGATTCAGGCTGTGCGCGCGGTGGTCCATGGCGGGGAGATTCCCACGAAAGCATTCGAGCTTTACGAGTCGCTGAAGAACGAGGAGCGTATCCGAGAGACACCGTGTGATACCCACGGTTTCGGTTCAGGACAAGGACACAAAGTACCTTCGGGAGCATCTCGATAACAGGTGTCCTCATCGCGAAACGATGTGTTTGGCGAATTCCCACGGTTACCGTGGTGTGAAGCGAATGGCTTTTGCACTCAAAGTCGTCGCGATTGGGTGCTGTGCCTGAATATGGTTTTCTTACGATAGGAACATCAAATGAGTATGAAACAGCAAGCGGCCATCAGTTCAGCCCAGATTGTTGAAGCGTATCGCTCGGCGATAGGCCGGGGGCGCAGGGAACTCACGACGCCGGCGTTAATCCTCGATCTTGAGGTGGTGCGGCGAAACATCGCAGCCATGGCTGAATGGACCAATTTGCATGCGAAGATCCGCCCCCACACGAAAATTCACAAATGCGCCGAGATTGCTCGTCTGCAAGTAGCGGCAGGCGCCATCGGGCTCACGACGGCGACGGTGTGGGAAGCGGTATCCATGGTGCACGCGGGGTTCGACAACATCTTTATCGCCAACGAAGTTGCCGGCGAAGAAAAGCTATCGCTGCTCGCCGCGACAGCGCGGGATGCGAACATCCTGGTGGCCGTGGATGCCCCCGCGGGCGCCGAAGCGCTCTCCCACGCCGTCATTCGGGCAGGATCGCAGGTCGGAGTCCTGCTCGACATTGACATAGGACTTCGGCGGGGCGGCGTGCGCAGCGACGAAGATGCACGGCGCGTGGCCGAGGCAGTGACCCGCCTTCCGGGACTGAAGCTTCGGGGCGCAATGGGATATGAAGGCTGGGTGGTTATGGAGCCCGACCGCGCGCGGCGAGCTGAGCAGGCAGCGGCAGCGATTGGGCGTTTGGTGGCTCGTGTCGAAAAGCTGGAGCAGGCCGGGTTCACAATGGAGATTCTCTCGGCGGGAGGCACCAACACATATGACATGACGGGTGCGATTCCGCGCGTGACGGAACTCCAGGCCGGTTCCTACGCCATCATGGACGCTGCTTACGCTCCGCTGAGCCCCGCGTTCAAGCCCGCACTGACGATTCTCGCTACGGTGGTCAGCCGTCACGAAACCACCGCAGTGCTGGATTGCGGCACGAAAGTCGTCGCGGTGGATCTCGCACCGCCCGTGCCCATGGATTCATGCGGCAAGGTTCGTGAGGTTCATGAAGAACATACCTTGCTCGATGTGGCTGCGGACCACCCGTTGCATTTCGGAGACCGGGTCGAGCTGATCGTAGGCTACTGTGGGGGTACTACCAACCTGCATGATGTTTACCATGTCGTAGAGCGAGACCGTGTGGTGGACATTTGGCCGATTCTTGCACGAGGCGTCGGTCGCGGATCGGCGGATAGAGGGCAACGGTCGTGAACAACCAGGGGAATGTCCCTGCCGCCACTGGCAGGCCGCTGACTACCTTTGAACTTTGGTATGGGCGGAACGAGCCGCCACCGCATCGGACCGCCTTGCGCGCCGGACCACTGACTGCATTCCTGGAAGGCGCCGATATCCGCGATATCCGGTTTGCAGGCGTCGAACTTGTGCGCCGGATCTATGTCGCGGTACGCGATGAGAATTGGGACACCATACCAGCTGAGTTGACGAATCTCCGTGTCGATGTCCGTGAAGACAGCTTCCTCTTGTCTTTCGATGCTCACCACTGTAACCGGGACATCGATTTTCGCTGGCATGCGACGATCGAAGGTGACCCGAAGGCCAACATCAGTTACACCCTAAGTGGCCAGGCGCTGCGGGATTTCCGCTACTGTCGGATAGGTTTTTGCGTGTTGCAACCGCCGGCGGAATACGCCGGCCGGCCCTACCGCGGGAAAACTCCTGACGGGCCAACTACGGGCGAACTACCGATGACCATCGGTCCGCAACGCTACGAGGGTGGCCTCTATTTTCCACTCTTTCCAGCAGTTTCCAGCCTGAACGTCTCGCTGCGGAGCGGAGTAGAAGTGCGATTTGATTTCGAGGGTGATCTCTTCGAGATGGAGGATCAACGCAACTGGACGGACGGGTCGTTCAAGACGTACTGCACGCCGCTTTCGCTGGGATACCCACACACAACGGTAGCGGGCCAGATTTTCACGCAGCGAGTCGGCATCACCCCGATCGGCCATCCCGCTGCATCGGCCCCTGCCAGCGACGTGGTAAGGCTCTCGGTGGGATCTCCGACTGGCAGAACACTACCACCTTTGGGCCTGGGGGTTGCCACACACGACGCCAGACTCTCCTCGGTGGACAATGAACTCCTTGGCACGCTTCACCTGGATCATCTCCGTGTGGACTTGCACCTGAGCGATAACGAAGCCATGGCGCGGCTGACACGAGCCGAGCGGGAATGTGGTGCCCTAGGTTGCGGCCTCGAACTCGCTCTGTTTGTCACGGACAACGCGGACCAGGAGCTCCGCGCTCTGTCAGCGCGCCTTCCCTCATCTGTGCCGGTCGCGCGCGTGCTTGTCTTCCACGAGAAAGAACAGACTACCTCGCAGCAATGGGTGCAGTTGGTACGCGACAGGATTGCGTCTCACCTTAGTGGAGTCCCGATCGGCGGAGGAACAAATCTGTACTTTGCAGATCTGAACCGGTCGCGGCCGGAAACGACCGGACTCGACTTCGTTGCTTATTCGGTGAATCCGCAGGTTCATGCGACCGATGAACGCTCGCTTGTCGAGAACCTGGAGGCGCAGCACGATACGCTTCTGACCGCGCGCACTTTCTGCGGTGATCTCCCTTTAGTGGTTAGTCCTGTCACTCTCAAGCCGCGCTTTAACCCGGATGCCGTCGGCCCCGAACCACTCGTGCAGGCCGGAGAACTTCCCAGTGCGGTTGATCCGCGTCAGATGTCGCTTTTTGCCGCAGCCTGGACGCTCGCAAGCATCAAACAACTCGCTGACGGGGGTGCGGCGTCGGTCACTTATTACGAAACGACCGGTTGGCGTGGGATTAAGGACACTGATCGTGGCTCTCCCGATACCGAGTTGTTTCTTTCAGCGCCGGATCTGGTCTTCCCCGTTTACCACGTCTTTGCCCACATCGCGGACCTGAAGCGTGGCCAACTCCTAAACTGCAAATCGGCAGATCCGTTGCGCATCCAAGCACTCGCGATCCAAATTGAAGGGCACCTCCACTTGCTTGTCGCAAACCTCACTCCGGAAGTGCAAACATGCGCCATCGGACCCATGACCAGTGATCGTGTCCAGGTGCGCTCCCTCGATGCAAGCAACGCTCTGCTTGCGATGACCCAGCCGCAACAGTTCAGGGCAGCGACACAACGCGTCTGGGTGGCAGCGTCCGGCTCAATGATCACGCTCACACTTGCCCCTTACAGTGTGGTGCGGGTCGATCCGCCAGAAACTTCGCAGGGAGGAAAGTAGAACGACATGTCT